>Ga0299913_10001710_pt1 | contig 16586 bp, 11 predicted proteins | sample RVTome_9_FD_201360 | JGI IMG/M metagenome (GOLD analysis project Ga0299913, IMG submission 201360) | Soil microbial communities from uranium-contaminated site in the Upper Colorado River Basin, Wyoming, United States - RVT155D38 (version 2) ... | reverse complement strand
TGGTGCGCCCTAGAGGATTCGAACCTCTGACCTACAGCTCCGGAGGCTGTCGCTCTATCCAGCTGAGCTAAGGGCGCGGGATGGGGTGAGCGAAGGGGCTTGAACCCTCAACCACCGGAGCCACAGTCCGGCGCTCTACCAGTTGAGCTACGCTCACCGCAAGCTGTCAATGTCGCGCGGGACGGGTGGGGCCGCGCGGCGAGGAGCCGGGTGGCCTGCCTGGAGGGATTCGAACCCCCGACCCGCGGCTTAGAAGGCCGCCGCTCTATCCAGCTGAGCTACAGGCAGCTGCGCCTCGTGCGGCCTCCGAGGCACGGCGACGTGTGGCAGCGCCGTACGATTCGGGGCGCCCAGATTCGAACTGGGGACCCCCTGCGCCCAAGGCAGGTGCGCTACCAGGCTGCGCCACGCCCCGACACCAAGGCGGCGGTCAGTCTAAGGGACCGCTTCCGAGGCTGTCAATTTGACCGCCGGGAGCGTCAACGCCCCCCGCGGCGGTGCAATTCCTCTCGGGTGCAGGCCACCTCGGGGGTGCGGGGCCGATACGGCGACGGCTCCGTCCGAGGATGGAGCCGCCGCCGCAGGTCTCGCCGGCCTCCCCTACCAGGAGTAGCGGACGTGGGCCAGGGCGCGGCGCTCGAGGATGTCGCCGCCGAAGGCCTGGTAGTGCTCGTCGTCGAGGAGGTTCGAGACGTCGAGGCCGACGGTCCACGACGGGGTGACGTGCCAGTTGGCCGTCAGGTTGACGACCTGGTAGGAGGGCACGTTGCCCTGGAAGACCCCGGCCCGCCACTCGAAGCCCTCGACGAATCGGCCCTTGAGCGAGACGTCGAAGACGTCGCCGAGGTAGGAGACGCCGACGCTGCCCTTGTTCTCCGGGGCGTTGGGGGCCAGCGGATCGGCCCGAAGCTCGTCCTCGGGGTTGACGTCGAAGTCGAACCAGGTGTAGGTCGCCTCGAAGACCCAGTCCTCGGCGAAGTAGTGGTTGAGGCCGGCCTCGATCCCCTGGGTTTCGACCTCGCCGAAGTTCGTGTACGACGCGGCGGCGAGGATCGGCGAGCCGTCCGGCGCGTTGGACATCAGGACGAAGGGGAAGTTGAAGGGCGGTCCCTGGAGCGCCGCGAGCTGCTGGAGGATGATCGCCTGCACCTGCGGCGGCAGCACCCCCGGCGGCCGGTAGGGCTGGAAGTCCGGGTTGATGTTGCCGAGCTGCGGGTTGAGCCGGGTGATCAGGTCGGTGATGAAGTTCTCGATGTCGTTGCGGTAGTAGTCGAGGGTGAAGTAGGTGCGGCGGGTGAACAGGCCGGTGTAGCCGAGCTCGTAGCTGGTGATCTCCTCGACCACGAGGTCGTCGTTGCCGAGCGCCAGCACCTGGATGTTCCCGAAGCCGAGCGGCACGCCGCCCAAAAACGGCCGGAGCGCGTTCTCCAGCGCGCTCAGGTTGACCGGCGGCGCCACCGGCGCGCGCAGGAAGAACTCCGAGTAGTTCGGCGTCTGGAAGGCCTCGGCGTAGGTGGCGCGGAGGGTGTGCTCCGGGGTGACCGCCCAGACCAGCGAGGCGCGCGGCGAGAGCTCGGAGTCGTGCAGGCTCGAGTCGTCCCAGCGCAGGGCGACGACGGCGCGCAGGGCGTCGGTGAAGCCGTACTCGAGCTGGCCGAAGATGCCGGTGTAGTCCTCCTCCCGCGGCGCGAACATCAGGGTCTGGAACCCCTGGTCGTTCGCCGAGTCGATCTCCTCCTCGCGGTAGGAGGCGCCGCCGACGACCCGGCCGCGGTCGCCGGCGAAGCCGAAGTTGCCCTGGCCCTCGAAGGTGAGGTTCTCGGTGTCGAGGACGAGGGTGGCGCCGGAGCGCAGGGCGAGCTGGTCCGCGGCGTCACGGCCGTTCCAGTAGCCGAGCAGGTTCCAGTGCGGGGTGTTGTAGTTCGCCCGCCACCACGGCCGCTCGATGTCGACGAGCTGCACCCGGCCGATGCCGGTCTGGAAGGCCGGCCCTTCGATCGTCGCCATGCCACCCTCGAGCGTGGCGACGTGCCCGTTGCCGAAGTACTTGTCGAGCCGGGCGCCGCCGAAGACGAGCTCGTCCTCGGTCAGCGCCAGCGGCACCGGCTCGGGGTCCACGCAATCGAACGGGTCCAGGCGACCCGGCGCGCACGGCTTGTACTCGGGCCCTCCGCTGGCGACGTTTCGCGAGACGGTGAAGTCCTCGCTCTCCATGTAGCCGCCGGTGACCTTGCCGTACCAGCCGCCGCCGAGCTCGCCGGCCGCCCGCACGTCGCCGCGCAGGGTGCTGAGGTCGCCGCCGGTGAGCTGCACCTTGCCGCCGCGCGAGAAGCGCGGCGCCTTGGTCACCAGGTTCAGCACGCCGTTGAAGGCGTCTGCGCCGTAGAGGGCCGAGCCGGGACCGCGCACCAGCTCGGCCGAGGCGAGGTCGTCGAGCGGGAAGGAGACCGCCGCCCACTCCTGGGCGCCGAGGAACGGTACCGAGGGGTCGCGGCCGTCGATCAGGGTGAGGATGCGCCGGTTGAGCGAGCTGTTGAAGCCGCGGGTGTTGAAGTTGAAGTCGTAGAGGCCGCTCTGGGTCACCTCGGCGCCGGGGGTGAACTCGAGCAGCTTCGGGATCTGCCCGCTCGTCCCTTCGCGCTCGATCTGCTCCTCGGGGATGACGGTGATCGCCGCCGGCGCCTCGGTGATCCGCTCGGTGCGGCGGGAGGCGGAGTAGACGGTGATCGTGTCGACGAAGGCGATGTCCCACGGCACGGACGCGTCGGCACGCACCGTCTCGCCGGCCGCGACGGTGACCGCCTCGATCGCCTCGGTGTCCTCGCCGAGGGTCAGCCGCACGGTGTAGGTGCCGGCCGGGACGTTGTTGAACTGATAGCTGCCGTTCGAGTCGGTCAGGGTGGCGCGGTCGGAGGGCTCCAGGGTGACCGCCACACCGCCCACCGCGCCGCCGGCCTCCCGGACCACCCTCCCCTCGATGCGCCCGCTGCCCTGGGCGAAGGCCGGCGCTGCGACGGCCGCGACGGCGACTGCGGTGACGATGACGACGACGAGCTTCTTCATGGTGCTCCCCTCTCGCGATTCGCGGTTCGACCTCGCCCGGCCGCCCGGCCTGGCGGCCACGGCGGCCCCGCGGCGCACGCTCCGGCGCCGCCGGATCTCGGTCCTCGCAACCTCGGACTCCTCGAAACGACAGGCGGAATTAGAGCAGGGAGGCGGGGCGACCGTCAAGGCACGCAGCGGCCCGGAGGGTGCGATAATCGCCGTCCGTGAAGCGTTTCGTCGTCATCGGGCTCGGCAACTTCGGTGCGACCGTCGCCAGGGCGCTGCGGCGCGCCCACCACGAGGTCGCGGCGCTCGACCTCGACCCCGCCAAGGTGGAGAGGATGGCCTCGCTGATCCGCCGGGCGGTCGTCGGCGACGGCACCGACCCCGAGGTCCTGGAGCGCGCCGGCGCACGGGACGCCGACGCCGGCGTCGTCTCGACCGGGGACGACGTCACCGCGAGCGTCCTGACCGCCCTCGGCCTGCGCGACCTCGGGGTGCGGGAGATCTTCGTCAAGGTGGTCTCGGAGACCCACGCCCGCATCGTCGAGAAGCTCGGCGTGGGCGACACGATCTTCCCGGAGCGCGAGTCGGCGCAGCTGCTCGCCAAGCGGTTGGCGAGCCGCACCGTGCTCAACTACGTCTACCTCGGGCCGTCCTTCTCGGTGCAGGAGGTCGCGGTGCCGGAGAGCTGGGTCGGCCGGAGCCTGCGCGACATCGAGCTGCCCCGCAAGTACAACGTCAGCGTGATCGCGATCCGCGACTATCTCTCGGGCGACGTGACCCCCGTGCCCGACCCCGACACGCCGCTCAAGGGCTCGGAGGCGCTGTTCGTGGCCGGGCGGGACGAGGCTCTCGAGCGGATCGCCCGCCTCGGCTGACCGGGGCGCGGCGCGAGACCTGCGAAGCCACCGCGCCGGCCGCCGGCGCGACGAAGCCCGTACCGCGGCTCAGCCCTCGGCGGCCGCGCTCCGGGCCAGCCAGCCCACCGGCCGCCCGTCGGGGGTCGCCAGCAGGCGGAGCTCGACCGGCCGCCCGTCGAGGCGGTGGACCTCGTCCGCCAGCTCGGTCGGCGCCTCGGCGGCGTCGAGCTGCTCTCGCCCCGGTCCGCGGACCCACGCGACGACCGCCTCGCGCGTCGCGCCGTCGGCCTCGAGACCGCCCGCCAGGAGCTCGCCGTCGAGCCCGTAGACGGCCGCGCCGGGCCCGAGCATCCGGACCAGCCCGAGAGCGAGCTGAAGCTCCTGGGCCACACGCCCCCGCATGCGGGCCGCGAGCTGCTGGTGGCGGTCGAGCAGCGAGTTCACCTGGCGGGCGATCATCGTGAGCTCGTCGTCGCCCTCCTCCGGCAGCCGCCGTCCGAAGGCCCCTTCGGCAACCTCGGCCATGCCGCGGCGGAGGCGGGCGAGCCGCGCCAGGACGTGCCGCTGCAGCCCGCGCGAGAGGAACACCAGCGACACCAGCGCCACGGTGACCAGCAGCCCCAGCCAGGCGCCGTTGCGCAGCGCGTCCTCGCGGGCGTCGCGGTCGGCGCGGATCATCGCCCGCTGGTTGATCTCGAGCAGATCGAGCACGCTCGCCTTGACCGCCGCGAACTCGCCGGCCACGCGCTCCTCGTAGGCGGTCAGCGGGCGAGCCGGGCGCTCCTCGACCAGTGCGTCGCGGCGCCGGCGGTACGCCTCGAAGCGGGTGCGGATCGCCGCCAGCACCGGCAGCTCCTCGGGCTCGGTGACGTTGGCCTCGGCCCGGTCGACGGCCCGGCGGAAGGCGCCCTCGAGGCGGGCGAGCTCCTCGCGGGCGGCGGGCGCGGCGCCCGGCTCGAGGACGAGCTTGAGGGCGACCGCGTTCTGGCGCTCCAGCGAGTCGACCATCACCATCGCCGCCTGGATGCTCCGGTAGTTCTCCTCGAGGACGACGTCGATCCCCGCCGACAGGTGGAGGAACCCGAGCATCGCCGAGCCGGCGGCCACCAGGATCAGCCCGACCAGGTAGCCGTAGGCCACGAGCAGGCGCAGGCGCAGCGTCACGGCCCGCTCCTGACGCCGGGGCCGCGACCGGTCATTTGAGCGCCGCCACCCGGCGGATCGTGTCGCCGCGGCCCATCAGCACGAGGACGTCGCCGCTCTCGACCCGCTCGTCGGGGCGCGGATCGCTGTCGGTGGCGCCGCCGCGGCGCAGCGCCAGGGTGGCGATCCGGTGCGTCTCGTAGAGGTGGCCGAGCGGCTCCCCGACCCACGCCTCGGGGGCCTCGACCTCGGCGATCAGGTTCTCGCCCAGCCGGATCTGGTCGAGCAGGTCGGGGTGCGCGAGGCGCAGGGCGAGACGCTGGCCGATCTCGTCTTCCGGGTTGAGCACCTCGTCGGCGCCGATCGCCAGGAGCACCCGGGCGTGGCGCTCGTCGAAGGCGCGGGCGACGATGCGCGGCGGGGCGAAGCGGCGGAGGATCGCGGTGGCCAGCAGCGAGGCCTCGGTCGCCCGCGAGCCGATCGCCACGACGACGCAGGCCATCCGCTCGAGCCGCAGCGCGCCGACGGCGTCCTCGTCGGTCATGTCGACCGCGGCGACCGCGTCGACGTCGTCGGCCACCGCCCGCAGCCGCTCGGGGTCGCGGTCGATCGCCAGCACCGACTGGCCCTCCCGGGTCAGGCTGCGGGCGACGGCGCGACCGAACCGTCCCATCCCGACGACCGCGAAGTCCGCCATCGCGAGGCTCCGGCTCAGCCCACCATGACCCGGCTCTCGGGCAGGCGGACCCGCGGACCACGCGCGGCGCTCCGGCCGAGCAGGAGCGCCACGGTGAGGGGACCGACGCGGCCGGTGAACATCACGACGATGATAATCAACTTCCCCACCGGCCCCAGCTCGGGGGTGGCCCCGAGCGACAGCCCCACCGTGCCGAACGCGCTCACCACCTCGAAGGCGAGCTCGGCGAAGCCCAGCGGCTCGACGAGGAGGAGGACGAACAGCCCGGCCGCGACGACCGTGACCGAGATCACCAGGATCGCGAGACTGCGGTAGACGACGTCCACCGGCACCTCACGGTCGAACAGGCGGGCCGGCTCGCCGGAGCGCACCGTCGAGCGGATCGCGGCGAGGAGCACCGCCGCCGTCGTCGTCTTGATGCCGCCGCCGGTCGATCCGGGCGAGGCACCGACGAACATGAAGAAGATCATCACCACGATCGTCGCCGGGGCGAGCGCCGCGAAGTCCACCGAGTTGAACCCGGCGGTGCGCAGGGTGACGCTCTGGAAGAGCGCGTTGACGAGCTTGTCGCCCCACCCGAGCCCGGCGAGCGAGCGGTCCCACTCGACGACGGCGTAGAGGAGGGTGCCGGCCGCCACCAGCACCGCCGAGGCGGCGAGCACCACCCGCACCTGCACCGTGAGAAGGTGCGGCTCCCGCGCCGTCGCGAGCCGCCAGACGCCGGCGAGGACCGCGAAGCCCAGCCCGCCCAGGGTGATCAGCGCGGCGAAGGTCAGCAGCGCCCCGGGCTGCCGCTGGAACATGACGATCGAGTCGCTCTGCAGGGCGAAGCCGGCGTTGCAGAAGGCCGAGATCGCGTGGAACACCCCGCGCCACGCCGCCTGGCCCGCGGGCAGCCCCTCGGCCGCGTAGAAGACGCCGAGCACGACCGCGCCCACGGCCTCGACCGCCAGGGTTCCGACGACGATGAAGCGGGTCAGCCGGTAGGCGGTGTCGGCGGTGGGCAGGTCGAGGACCTCGGTGAGAGCGCGCTCGCCGCGCAGCCCGAGGCTGCCCCCGAGCAGCAGGGTGGCGAAGGTCGAGAGCACCATGATCCCCAGCCCGCCGACCTGGATCAGCCCGAGGATGACGCCGTGCCCCGCGGTCGAGAACGCGTGCGGCGTGTCGAGCACGATCAGCCCGGTCACGCAGGTGGCGCTCGTCGCGGTGAACAGGGCGTCGATCGGCGACACCGCGCCCGGGCCGGCGGCGGCGCCCGGGAAGGTGAGCAGCACCGTCCCGACCACGATCACCGTGGCGAACGACAGGACGATCAGCCGGGACGGATGGTCATAGAAGTGGCGCAGGATCTCGACCGCGCTCTGGTGCTGCGCGACCAGGACGAGGAGCAGCATCGCCTGGGCGACCGCGAGCCAGGAGAGCATCGCCGGCGGCGAGGCGACGAAGAGCAGGCTGGCGGCCACCGGCACCGCGACCAGCAGCACCTTCCGGCTGCCGGCCCGCAGGCGCATGCGCACGAACGGCCAGGCCAGGCCGAGCACTCCGTAGCCCAGTGCGAGACAGACGAGCTGAGCCGTCAGCCGGTCCGACAGCCGGTAGCCGACCACCGCGACGGTGAGCACCAGCGAAACCGCGGCGAGGTGGCGGACCGCCGGGCTCCAGCGGTGGAGCCACGCCTCGGCCTGGGAAGCGACGACGAGCCGGAGCGCGCCCTCGTCGACCACCGGGGGGAAGTAGAACTGGGCGAGCAGGAGCAGGTTCCACAAGACCACGACCCCCGAGACCAGCGGATCGGAGCCGACCGGGGGGATGAACACCCCGATGTCGAGCGACAGGATCAGCGGGACGAGGAGGGGGCCGCTGCGCCACCCCCGGACGAGGGCGACGACGAGCAGCATCGCCAGGACGACGAGGGCGGCCGCGTACGCGGCGCCCCACGCGGTGATCCGGTCGGCGCCGCCGAAGTAGCCCCCCGGCATGTCGACGGCGATCTGCGCCACGATCCCGAGCGCCGCAGCACCCGTCACCCTGGCCGCCAGCAGGTGGCGCTCGCGATCGCCGTGGACGCGCATCGGACGGGAATGTTAGCCCTTTGCGGGCCGACGCCGCGTGGTACGTTGCGCCCGCAATGAACGAGCAGCGCTTCGTCGTCATGGGCGCCGGGGAGGTCGGCTACCACCTCGCCGAGACCCTCTCGCGCGACGGCCACTCGGTGACGGTGATCGAGCTGCGCGAAGACCGGCGGCTGCGGATCGACGGCGAGCTCGACGTCGCGGTGGTCGGCGGCAACGGCGCCCACGTGCCGGTGCTCGAGACGGCGCGGGTCGACAAGTGCGACCTCTTCCTCGCCGTCTCCTCGGACGACGAGGCGAACCTGGCGGCGGCGCTGCTCGCCAAGCAGATGGGCGCGTCGCGCGCCGCGGTGCGGGTGGCGGCGGCCGAGGAGGTGATCGGCCACCGGCAGGTCTACGAGGAGACGTTCGCGGTCGATCTGCTGCTCTCGACCCAGCTGCTGACGACGACCCGGGTGCTCAACCTGATCCGCGGCCACAACACGATGGCGGTCGAGTACTTCGCCTCGGGCAAGGTGCAGCTCCGCAAGATCTCGGTCGAGGAGGGGTCGCTTTTGACCCGCCAGCCGCTGCGCGAGCTCGAGCTGCCGCCGGCGAGCCTGGTCGTCGGCATCTTCCACGGCGACGAGCTGACGATCCCCGGCGGCGACGACCGGGCGCAGGCGGGCGACGAGGCGCTGGTGCTGGCGTCTACCGAGGTGATCGCCCAGGTCGAGCGCATGCTCACCCCGCGGCCCGAGGTCCTCGGCACGGTGATCATCGCCGGCGGCGGCGCGACCGGCGAGACGGTGGCCCACGCCCTGGAGACGGTCGAGGTCGACGTCAAGATCGTCGAGCGCGACCGCATCCGCGCCGAGAAGCTCGCGACGCTCTTCCCCGCCTACGAGGTCCTCCAGGCCGACGCGACGGACGTCTCGCTGTTCCAGGCCGAGCGCTTCGCGAAGGCCGGCTCGTTCGTCGCGCTGACCGGCAACGACGAGACGAACCTGATGGCGAGCCTGCTCGCCCGCGACGCCGGCATCCCGCTCGTCGCCCCGCTCGTCCAGCGGGCGAAGTCGTTCGAGCTGTGGCGGCGGCTCGGGCTCGAGCACCTGTTCTCGCCGCGAATCCTCGCCTACGAGAGGATCTCCGAGTACGTGCACAGCGGCTACAGCTCGAACATCGTCTCGCTGTCGCACGGCGACGCGCTGGTCGTCGAGCGGCGGCTGCACGCGGCGAGCCCGGCGGCCGGGGTCACCCTCGCCGAGATGAACCCGCCGCGCGGGCTGATCGTCGGCGCCGTCGCCCGCGGGCGCAAGGTCTTCGTCCCGCGCGGCCCGGACAAGCTCGAGGCCGGCGACCTGGTCATCCTGTTCGTCCGCAAGGAGGAGCTCGGCACCGTGCAGCTCCTCTTCCCCGGCCGGGACGACCGCTAGCCCGGACGATTCGTGACCCGCCCCGCTCCGAGCCGGCTCTCGCTACGGGCGCTCACCAGGAGCTCGGCCTCGCGATGAACCTGCGCCCGGTCCTGCGCTTCCTCGGGCGCCTGCTGATGGTGCTCGGGGCCGCCCAGCTCGTGCCGGCCCTGGTCGCCTGGCTCTACGGCGAGGGTCACGACGCGAGCGCCTTCGTCTCCGCCGCCGCGGCCACCGCGGTGGCCGGCGCCGGCGCCGCCTGGTTCGGGCGGCTGCGCGAGGGCGAGGCGGTGCAGGTGTTCCGCCGCGAAGGGGTGCTCATCGTCGTCGGCGGCTGGGTGTTCGCCTCGCTCTTCGGGGCGCTCCCCTACCTGGCGAGCGGCGCGCTGCTGTCCCCGGTCGACGCCTTCTTCGAGTCGTGCTCGGGCTTCACCACGACCGGAGCGACGGTCTTCACCGACATCGAGGCGGCGGGGCGCGGCATCCTCTTCTGGCGCAGCTTCACCCAGTGGCTCGGCGGGATGGGGATCATCGTGCTGTTCGTCGCCCTGCTCCCCGAGCTCGGCCCCGGCGCGCGGTTCCTCTACAAGCTCGAGGTGCCCGGCCCGACCGCCGAGGCGCTCCACCCGCGGATCCACGACACCGCGGTCGTCCTGTGGCGGATCTACCTCGGCTTCACGGCGGCCGAGACCGCGCTCCTGATGCTCGGCGGCCTCGACCTCTACGACGCGCTCACCCACACCTTCTCGACGCTGTCGACCGGCGGCTTCTCGCCGCGCAACGGTTCGATCGCCGACTTCCCGTCGGCCTACGTCCACCTCGTGGTCATCCTCTTCATGCTGCTCGCCGGCGCCAACTTCTCCCTCTACTACGGCGTGCTCCGGCGCCGCGGCTGGAACCTGCTCCGCGACACCGAGTTCCGGCTCTACATGACGATCGTCGCTGCGGCGACGGCGCTGCTCGTCGTCGACCTGCTGCGGCACGACACCTACGCCTTCGGCTTCCGGGTCGTCCTCGACGCGCTCTTCCAGGTCGCCTCGATCCTCACCACGACCGGCTTCGCGACGGCCGACTTCGAGACCTGGCCGGCGCTGTCCCGCATGCTCCTCGTCGTGCTCATGTTCGTCGGCGGCTGCGCCGGGTCGACCTCCGGCTCGATGAAGGTGATGCGGATGGTCGTCGGGCTCAAGGCAGCCTTCCGCGAGGTGCGCCTCAACTTCAGCCCGTCGACGGTGGTCGCCGTCTTCGTCGGCGGCAAGGCGGTGCCCGAGAGCGTCGTCCGCTCGGTCGCCGGCTTCTTCATCCTCTTCCTGTCGAGCTGGGGGATCGGCGCCCTGCTGCTCACCCTCGACGGTCCCAGCCTGGTCACCGCCGGCACCGCGGCGATCGCCACCCTCGGCAACGTCGGCCCGGGCCTCGAGGCCGTCGGCCCGATCGAGAACTACGCCTTCTTCAGCGCCCGCGACAAGCTGCTGATGGCGCTGCTGATGCTCATCGGCCGCCTCGAGGTCTACTCGATCGCCGCGCTGTTCGCCGCCCGCTTCTGGCGGCGGTAGGGCGCGGCGGCGAGGCTCAGGCGAAGATGCGCGGCGCCCGGGCGGTCTCAGGCGAAGATCCGCGGCGCGCGGGGTGCCGGGCGGGGGTCGCCGGTCTCGATCGTCTCGCCGTCCGGGGCCTGGTAGCGGCCGCGGCCGAGGTCGAGGAGGCAGCGGTTGCGGCCCTGGCGCTTCGCTTCGTAGAGGGCGGCGTCGGCGAGGAGGAGGAGCTCGGACGGGGTCTTGACGGTGAGCTCGGGGCAGGAGGCGGCGCCGGCGGAGACGGTCAGCGGGACCGGCGCGCCGTCGATCTCGAAGGCGGTCTCCTCGACCGCGCGGCGCAGGCGCTCGGCGACGGCGAGGGCGGCCGGGCCGTCGGTGCGGTCGAGCAGGAGGGTGAACTCCTCGCCGCCGTAGCGGGCGAGCAGGTCGCCGTCGCGCTTGTGCTCGTCGAGGACCGCCGCGACCTCGGCCAGCGCCCGGTCGCCGGCCGGGTGGCCGTGGGCGTCGTTGATCCCCTTGAAGCGGTCGACGTCGCACATGACGACCGCCAGCGCGCGGCCGTCGTCGACCGCGGCGCGGAACGCCTCGTGGAGCCGGTTCTCGAGCACGCGGCGGACCGCGGTCCCGGTCAGCGGGTCTTCGCGCGCCTCCCGGTCGAGCAGCGACTGGTGGATCGACGCCGCCATCTGCGGCAGGAGCGCCTCGAGCAGCTCGAGGTCGGCGGGCTCGAGCCGCCGCGGGTCGCACCACAGGCGCACCCGTCCGACCGCGCGCTCCCCCCAGGCGAGCGTGCGCTCGACGAGCCGCCAGCCCGAGCGCCGGTGGATGCCGGGCAGCGTCGGCGGGTGGTCCGGCGGCCGGGCCTCCCCCTCGCCGAGCCGGCCGTCCTCGCCCGCCCACCAGCTCCGCGGCGCCTCCCCCGGCGCCACCAGGTCGAGCTGGAACCAGAGCGCGGGGACGACGTTGGTGCACTCCTCGCGGATGCGGTCGACCGCCGCCTCGAGCTCGGGCAGGCCGCCGACCATCCGCTGCCCGGCGCTGCGCACCCAGTGCATGTCGCCGAGCCGCTCGTCGGCCGCCGCCCGCCGGGCCGCCTGGCGCGCGGCCTCCAGCGCCAGCGTCGCCAGGGCGCCGAGGAGACCGACCGCCAGCAGCGGCCCCGCGGCGGCCGCGACGGCGGCGAGGGCGGCGCCGGCCAGCCAGGCGGCGGCCTCGCCGAGGTGGCCGCCCGCCTCCCGGGGAGACGGCCGGCGGCGGCGCCAGAGCAGCCGGCCGCGCGGTCCGGGCTCACCGGAGCGCACCCGCAGCGACCGCTCCCCGGCCCGCAGGCCGAGCGACACGGCGAGCAGCGCCGCGGCGCCGGCGGCGGCGGCGAGGAAGGCCGATCCCCCGCCGCCCGCGACGAGCCACGACGCGTACGCGCCGGCCAGGCCGGCGAGGACGGCGCGTCCGGCGGTGCCGAACGAGGCCATCGGCCGCAGCCGGTTCGGCGGGCCCACCGGCCACCGCCGGCCGACCAGCCCGCGCGCGACCTCCGAGACCACGACGACCGCCGCCGCCGTCCAGCCGGCCGCCGCCGGCCCGGCGAGCGCGACGCTCAGGGGGAGGGCGGCCGCACCCGCCGCCATCCCCCGCTGCCCGAACGGCCGGTGGAAGGCCGCGGCTGCACCCAGCCCGGCGAGGGCGAGCCAGAGCCCGAGCTCGCCGACCGGGCTCTCGCCCGCCCGTGCAGCCGGCACCGAGGCGGCGGCGAGCGCGGCCGCGGCGAGGGCGGCCAGGGCCAGCGGGACGGCGGCGGACCGCGGCGGCGACGACGTGCTCATCGGGAGACCGGGACGATTCTAGCTCTGCCGGCCCGCCTCGACGTTCCTGCCCGGCACCTCGCGCGAGCAAACCGGCCGATCGCGTTCGGGCTAGTCCGGATGATTCATGACTCGCTCTACTGCGAGCTGCGCGCGCTCATGAATCATCCGGGCTAAGCTCGGCGCATGTCGCGGGGAGGGGTGCTCGACGGCGAGCTCCCGGGGCGGCCGGACCGGCTGCACGAGGAGGCGGAGATCCTCGACCGGCCGGGGCTGGCGCCCTCGGTGGTCGAGCGGTCGCTCGTCGAGCTGGCGCGGGTCAACCGGTGGTTGCTCGGCCACCGGCCGGTACGGCGGACGCTGCTGCCGCGGATCGTCGCCGGCCCGCCCGAGCAGCGCCTGCTCGACGTCGGCACCGGGAGCGGCGACGTGGCGGCCGGGCTGGCGCGCCGGGCGGCGCGCCGGGGCCGGCGGGTGGCGGTCGTCGGGGTGGACCGCAAGCTCTCCCACCTCGTCGTCGGCCGGCGGCTCGGCCGCCGGCAGCTCCGGGTGGCCGCCGACGCCCGCGCGCTCCCCTTCCGCGACGGTGCCTTCGACTGGTCGCTCTCGACGCTCTTCTTCCACCACTTCGACGCGTCGGCGAACCGCGCGATCCTCGCCGAGATGCGGCGGACGGCGTGCCGGGGGGTCGTCGTCGTCGACCTCCGGGCGAGCCGCTGGGGACGCTGGCTCGGAGGCCTCTTGATCCCGCTCCTCGGGGTCGGGCCGGTGACCCGCCACGACGGCCGCGTGTCGCTCGCCCGCGCCTGGCGCCTGCCGGACGTCCGGCGGCTGACCGCCGACCTGCCGGTGGCCGAGATCTCCAAGCGCCACCCCTTCCGCTTCGCGCTCGTCCTCGACGGGCGACGCTGAGCCGCACCGCCTTCCGCCTGGGCGGTCCTCATGGCCCGCGGTGCCGTCGTCGGTCCCCGCGCCAGCCCGCGGCGGTCAGCCGAGGTCGCGGACGGCCGGCAGCAGGCCGAAGCCGTCGGCCTCGCGGACGGCGGCGACCACCGCGTGGGCGATCGCCAGCTCTGCGAGGACGCCGACCTGGTTGACGTCGGCGCGGAGCTCGCCCGACGACAGCGTGACCACGAGGTCGCCGTCGAACATCGACAGCGCCGGCGAGAGAGTGCGGTAGAGCCCGCCGAAGGCCATCTGGCAGACCTTGAGCGCGGACGGCTTGGCGAGGGTCGCGTCGGTGAGGACGACGGCCAGGGTGGTGTTGCCCTCCCACGGGTGGCCGCCTTCCGCGGGCAGGGCGACGAGCACCCGGTCGGCGCCGACCAGCCGACGGGAGTCCGGCGCCTCCCGGCAAGCGGCGATCAGGCCGCCGCCGGCGAACGGATCGCGCACGTCGCCGAAGGCGTTCACCGCGACCGCGGCGGCCACCGTCGGCCCCTCGGGCACGGCGAGCGAGGCGAACCCGAAGCCGCCCTTCATCGCGCACTCGGGTCCTCGCGCCTTGCCGACCGTCGCCCCGGTGCCGGCGCCGACGCTCCCCACCGCGACCTCGAGACCCGGCGCCACTCCCTCGGCCCCGGCCACCCCGGCCGAGCCCTCGGCCGGCCCGCCCGCCGCCGGCGCGAGGGCGCCTTCGGCCTCCGCCAGCGCCGCCGCGACGAGGCCGCGGCCGGGCCGCGCCTTCGCGTCGCCGAAGCCGAGGTCGTAGAGGATCGCGGTCGGTACCAGCGGCACGACCCCGAGCGGAGTGCGGAACCCGCGCCCGGCCGCCTCGAGCCGCTCGACGACCGGGTCGGCCGCCGACAGCCCGAAGCCGCTGCCGCCGGCGAAGACGACCGCGTACGCCCGCGAAGCCACGTGGTGGCCGAGCACCAGCGAGTCGAACTGGCGGGTACCGGTCGCCGAGCCGCGGACCTCGGCGGCGGCGAGGGCGCCCTGCTCGGGGCAGAGGATCACCGTGACGCCGGTCATGCCGGCGGCGTCGGTGCCGTGGCCGATCGAGAAGCCGGGCAGCGCGAGACGCCGCGAAGGCTCGGGGAGGGGAGGGGGAAGGGGCTGCACGCCCCTACGCTATCGGAGCGGGGAGGCGGGGCGCTCGGTGCCCGGTCCGCCCGGCTCGTGCGGGTATAGTGCCGCAGCCATGACCCCGACCCCCGAGGCCCGCGGTCGCCGCTGGCCGGCCTGGGTACTGGCCCTGCTCACCGCCACGGTCGCCACCGGCGTCGTGCTGCAGCTCGACGCGGTGAACGGACCCGAGGAGTGGCAGTGGGCGTATCGGGAACCGGGCCTGGCGGCGGTGCCGGCGCTCGTCGCGCTGGCCGCGATGGCCGCCGCCGTGGGCGTGGCGGCGTCGGTTCGACGGCTGGCGGCGCCGCTGCTCGGCGGGCTGGCGGTGGTGGCGTCGGTCGCCGTGGTGGCCGCCCAGCCCGGCGGCCTGGAGCGGGTCGTCGGCTCCGTCGTCTCGCGCCATAGCTTCAGCTACCTCTACGACGCGGCGGTGGCGCCGCCTACCGGCGAGCTGCTCAGGGACTATCCGCGCCATGCCAGGCGGCTCTCCCTCCACAGCCGGACCCATCCGCCCGGCCCGCTGCTGCTGGTACGGGCGGTGGACGCGCTGGCGGCGGCGGTGGCCGGCGACGACCCCGCCGGCGAGCCGTCGGGCCTGGCGGCGGCGGGACGGCGCGCCCTGGAGGAGGAGGCGGAGCGGGCGCGGGCGCGGCGGCGGCCGAGCCCGGAGCGGATGCCGCATCCGTGGACGCCGGCGGCGCTGGCCTTCCTGCTGCTGGCCTGCTCGGGCCTCACCGCCTGGCCCCTCCATGCCCTGGCCCGCCGCTGGGACCCGGCGCCGGAAGCGGCGGGCCTCGCCGCCGTCCTCTGGCTGCTGGTGCCCGCACGCACGCTGTTCACGCCGTCGCTCGACCAGGCCTTGACGCTGCCGCTGGCCCTCGCCCTCCTCCTCGCCCACCGCGGCGGCGAGGGCGGCCGCGGCGGGATCGCCGTCGCGGCGCTCGCCGGCCTGCTCGCCGCCGCCTGCTGCCTGACCACCTTCGGCTACCTGGCCGCCGTCCCGCTGGTCGCCTTCGCCGGCCTCGCCGCCGTGCCGGCCGCCGCCTGGCGCTCGCGGCTGCCGGCCCTGGCGGCGCTGGGCGCCGGCTTCGCGACGCCGTTCGCCGTCCTCGCCGGATACGGGCTCGACGTCGCCGCCACCTTCCGCGGCGGCCTCGCCACCCACCGCGCCATGGCGGTGGTGAGCCGCGACTACGCCACCTGGCTGCTGTGGAACCCGTGGGACTTCGCGCTGCTGCTCGGGCCGGCCGTCGCGCTGCTCGCCCTCACCGCGGCGGCCGTGGCCCGCGGCGCCGCGCTACGCCGGACCACCCTCGCCTGGTGGTCGCTGCTCGCCGTCCTCTGGCTCGCCGGCAGCGTGCGCGGCGAGGTCGGCCGCATCTGGCTGATGTTCATGCCGCTGGCCTGCCTCTCGGCCGCCGGCGCCGCACCGTGGCTGCCGCCGCGGCCGCTGCGCTCGCTCCCCGGCCTCGCCGTGCTCGCGGCCCAGGCCGCCCTGCTCTTCGCCCTGGCGGCGAACCTCGTCTTCGTCTCCTGAAAATTCGTCTCCTGAATACACGAGAGCCCGGCCGTGAAGGGCTCACGGGCCGGGCTCTCGAAAGCGGTGCGGCGGCGACGGCCGCTCAGGGAGTGAAGGTCGCCACCAGGTTGGAGAAGGTCCAGTTGGTCGGCGGGTAGTACGCGTCCGCGGCGACGCCGTCGATGCCGAAGATGAGCACCATGCCCTGGCCGTCGTGGCCGAGGTCGAGGTTGGGGATGTGGCCCGTCACCTGCTCGACCACCTGGCCGCCCCGGGTCACGGTCAGGTCGATGTTGCGGCCGACGGTGTCGTAGACGAAGCGCATGTGGTAGCTGGTGTTCGGCTGCCAGACGCCGCTGGGGCCGCTGTGGGAGATCTCGTGGTCGACGTCGAGGATGGTCTTGCGCACGATGCCTTGCTTGTTCTCGCCGCGCACGAAGTGG
>Ga0299913_10001709_pt1 | contig 16588 bp, 30 predicted proteins | sample RVTome_9_FD_201360 | JGI IMG/M metagenome (GOLD analysis project Ga0299913, IMG submission 201360) | Soil microbial communities from uranium-contaminated site in the Upper Colorado River Basin, Wyoming, United States - RVT155D38 (version 2) ... | reverse complement strand
GGCGACAACACCGAGATGGTCGTGGAACTGATCCAGCCGATCGCGATGGAAGAGGGTCTGCGGTTCGCCATCCGTGAGGGTGGCCGCACCGTCGGCGCCGGACGCGTCACCAAGATCCTCAAGTAACACCGCTGTTCTGTCACGGTCGCGGCGCCACGGCGCTCCGGCTCGCGCAGGGGACCCGCCTCGCCAGGGGCTCGGCACCCTGAGGTCGCCTCCGCACCGGGCGCCGCACCGTGACACGCACCACGCAGTACCTGGAGTTGCATGCGGCGGCCGTCCGAGCGGATGGCGAAGCAGAGAGAGACTGAAGATGGCGAACGAGCAGAAGATCAGGATCAGGCTCAAGGCCTACGACCACGAGATCATCGACCAGTCGGCGCGCAAGATCGTCGACACGGTCGAGCGCACCGGTGCGCGGATCACGGGGCCGGTGCCGCTGCCGACGGAGCGCAACGTCTATTGCGTCATCCGCTCGCCGCACAAGTACAAGGACTCGCGCGAGCACTTCGAGATGCGCACGCACAAGCGGCTCATCGACATCCACGAGCCCACCCAGAAGACCGTCGACTCCCTGATGCGGCTGGACCTTCCCGCGGGCGTCGACATCGAGATCAAGCTCTAGCGGCTCGCCGCTCACGGATTCGACTAGCAAGGAAACGAGACGATGGCTACCAAGGGAATCCTTGGCACCAAGCTCGGGATGACGCAGGTCTTCGACGACGAAGGCCGCATCGTCCCGGTCACGGTGGTAAAGGCCGGGCCGTGCCCGGTCACGCAAGTGCGCACGACTGAGCGCGACGGCTACGCAGCCGTGCAGCTCGGCTTCGGCGAGCGCAAGGCGAAGTCCACCAACAAGCCGCTGGCCGGCCACTTCGCCAAGGCCGGCGTCGAGCCCACGCGCCACCTGGTCGAGCTCGACCTCGAAGGCGACTTCACCCCGGGCCAGACCGTCACGGTCGACGTGTTCCGGGTCGGCGAGATGGTGGACGTCTCGGGCACGAGCAAGGGCAAGGGCTTCGCCGGCGGCATGAAGCGCCACAACTTCAAGGGCATGGGCGCCGGTCACGGCGTGCACAAGACGCACCGCAAGCCCGGCTCCATCGGCGCCGCCTCGACCCCCGCCCGCGTCTTCAAGGGCACCCGCATGGCGGGCCGCATGGGCAACGAGCGCGTCACCGTCCAGAGCCTCGAGCTGGTCGGCGTGGACACCGAGCGCAATCTGCTGCTCGTCAAGGGCGCCATCCCCGGATCCAACGGCGGCCTCGTCATCATCCGCGCCGCCGTCAAGGCGCCGGCCAAGGCTGCCCCCGCCGGAGGTGAGGAGTAATGGCCACGCGCAAGTCGTCCGTCAGCGACGCGGCTCCCGTGTCCCTCGACGTCCGCAAGGCCGACGGCAGCACCGCCGGCAAGGTCGACCTGCCCGGCGAGCTGTTCGCCGCGCCGGTCAACGTGCCGGTCATGCACCAGGTCGTGACCGCGCAGCTCGCGGCCGCGCGCCGCGGTACCAGCAAGGTCAAGACGCGCGGCGAGGTGCGCGGCGGCGGCAAGAAGCCCTGGCGCCAGAAGGGCACCGGCCGCGCCCGCCAGGGCTCCACGCGCGCGCCGCAGTGGACCGGCGGCGGTGTTGTGCACGGCCCGTCCGGCGAGCAGAACTACGTCAAGCGGATCAACAAGAAGATGAAGCAGGTCGCATTGCGCTCCGCGCTCAGCGACCGCGCCGGCTCGGGCGACGTCGTCGTTGTGTCGGACCTTCGCTTCGAGGTGCCCCGCACCAAGGACGCGATCGCCTTCCTCGACACCCTCGGCCTGGCCGACAAGAAGGTCCTGCTCGTCCTGGCGACCCGCGACGAGAACATCGCGAAGAGCTTCCGCAACCTGGGCAACCGCGTGCACCTGCTCACGGTCGACCAGATGAACACCTACGACGTGCTCGTCAGCGACGTCGTGGTGTTCCAGCAGGAAGCGCTGTCCTACGTCGGGACCGGCCGCCGCGCCGACCTCCCCGCCATCGAGGAGGTGTCGGCATGAAGGACCCCCGCGACGTGATCCTCACCCCGGTGGTGAGCGAGAAGAGCTACGGGCTGATCGACGAGGGCCGCTACACGTTCATCGTGCACCCCTCGTCGAACAAGACCGAGATCAAGCAGGCCGTGGAGTCCATCTTCGGCGTGAAGGTCGACAGCGTGAACACCATGAACCGCAAGGGCAAGCGCAAGCGCTTCGGCACGACGTTCGGCACGCGCAAGGACACCAAGCGCGCCATCGTCACGCTGCGCGACGGCGAGACGATCGACATCTTCGAGGGTGGTAAGTAGTCATGACCTCAAGTAGCGAAGCGGTAGGTCTTTAAAATGGGCGTGCGCAAGTACAAGCCGACGACGCCGGCCAGGCGTGGGATGAGCGTGTCGGACTTCGACACGATCACCACCGACAAGCCGCTGAAGTCGCTGACCAAGCCGAGCCCCAAGCGCGCCGGCCGCAACAGCTATGGGCGCATCACCACGCGCCACCAGGGCGGCGGCCACAAGCAGCGCTACCGGATCATCGACTTCCGCCGCAACAAGGACGTCGTGCCCGCCAAGGTCGCGACGATCGAGTACGACCCCAACCGGTCGGCGCGCATCGCCCTGCTGCACTACCTCGACGGCGAGAAGCGCTACATCCTCGCCCCCGAGGGGCTGAAGGTCGGCGACCTGCTCGAGTCCGGCGAGAAGGCGGACATCAAGGTCGGTAACGCCCTGCCGCTGCGCAACATCCCCGTGGGCACCGTGGTGCACGCGGTGGAGCTGCGTCCCGGCGGCGGCGCGAAGCTCGGGCGCTCCGCGGGCAACCGCATCCAGCTCCTCGCCAAGGAGGGCAAGAAGGCCGCGCTGCGGCTGCCCTCCGGCGAGATCCGCACGGTGCTGGCCGACTGCCGCGCGACCATCGGCGCGGTCGGCAACAGCGAGCACGAGCTGATCAACATCGGCAAGGCCGGCCGCTCGCGCTGGAAGGGCAAGCGCCCGACCGTGCGCGGCGTCGTCATGAACCCGGTGGATCACCCGCACGGCGGTGGCGAGGGCCGCACCTCTGGTGGCCGTCACCCCACCAACCCCAACGGCAAGCCGGAGGGGCGCACCCGCAAGAAGAACAAGGCGTCGAACAGCGAGATCATCCGGCGTCGCGGCAAGCGGCGGCGTTAGCACCGCCGCACGGCCACGAACCGACCCGGCAGCACACCGAACAGGAAGAACCGATGCCACGCAGCCTGAAGAAGGGCCCCTTCGTCGACGAGCACCTGGCGAAGAAGGTCGACGCGTTGAACGCGCGCAACGACAAGCAGGTCATCAAGACCTGGTCGCGGCGCTCGGACATCTCCCCGGACATGGTCGGGCACACCATCGCGGTGCACGACGGGCGCAAGCACGTGCCGGTCTACGTCTCCGAGTCGATGGTCGGCCACAAGCTCGGCGAGTTCGCGCCCACCCGCGCGATCAAGTGGCGTGGCGCCGGTGAAAAGCAGCAGGTCAAGGTCAAGCGCCGCTAGTCGGCCGCGAAGAACGCGTAAGGAGTACACAGACATGGCGAATGCAGGGACGGGAACGACTCCCGCCTCCGCGCCGGTGAAGGCGACCGCCCGCTACGTGCGGGTGGCGCCCAACAAGGCGCGCCAGGTCATCGCGCACATCCGCGGCCTCGACGTCGAGGAGGCGCGCACCATCCTGCGCCTGTCGCCGAAGGCGGTCGCCGAGCAGGTGCTGAAGACGCTGGACTCGGCGATCGCGAATGCGGAGAACAACAACAGCTACGACGCCGGCCGGCTGGTCGTCGCCGAGGCGTTCGTCGACGAGGGCCCCATGCTCAAGCGGTTCCAGCCGCGCGCCATGGGCCGCGCGTACCGCGTGCGCAAGCGCACCAGCCACATCACCGTCGCGGTGGCCGAGAAGCCGGCCGCGCCCGTCCGCCCTGCGGCCGCCAAGGCCAAGCCGGACACCAAGAAGAGCAGCGGCAAGGCCGCGCCGAAGTCTTCGACGAAGACAGAGAAGGAGTAGCGAGGTGGGCCAGAAGATCCACCCGTACGGGTTCCGGCTCGGCATCGTCACCGAGCACAAGTCTCGGTGGTTCGCGAAGAAGGAGTACGCCGAGTACACGATCGAGGACGACCGCATCCGGCGGTACGTTCGCGGCCGCGTGCGTCACGCCGGCATCTCCCGCATCGAGATCGAGCGCACTCGTGACCGGGTGACCGTGGACGTGCACACTGCGCGTCCGGGCATCGTCATCGGCCGCCGCGGCGCCGAGGCCGACCTCATCCGCCAGGCGCTCGAGAAGCTGAGCGGCAAGCAGGTCAAGCTCAACATCCTCGAGATCAAGTCGCCCGAGCTCGACGCGCAGGTCACCGCGCACAACGTCGCCGAGCAGCTGCGCGGCCGCGTGAGCTTCCGCCGCGCCATGCGCCGGGCCACGCAGAACGCCATGAAGGCCGGCGCGCTGGGCATCCGCGTCCAGTGCTCAGGCCGCCTGGGCGGCGCCGAGATGAGCCGCACCGAGTGGTACCGCGAAGGCCGGGTGCCGCTGCACACGATGCGCGCGAAGATCGACTACGGCTTCGACGAGGCCCGTACGACCTACGGCCGCATCGGCGTCAAGGTGTGGATCTACACGGGCGAGCAGCTGCCGACCGACCGTCGTCAGCCGCAGCGTCCGCCCCGCAAGCCGAAGGCAGGCGTCGACCAGTCGCCGCAGGCCGAGGCCGCCGAGCTCGTCGTCCCCGCGGCGGCTGTTGCCGACGCGGCGCCGGTCGAGGCTGTGCAGCCCGCCGAGGCCACGGCGCCCGTGGAGGCGCCCGACGCAGTGGAGGCCGCGGTCACCGAGGCTCCCGCTGCCGAGACGGCAGATGCACCCACCGCGCCCGTGGACGAGGCCCCCGCGGCCGAGCCGGCCACGGAAGAGGAGGCGTAGACAATGCTTTCTCCCCGCAAGGTCAAGCACCGCAAGCAGCACCGCGGCCACCGCCGCGGGCTCGCCAAGGGCGGCACCGAGGTGTCCTTCGGCGAGTACGGCCTGCAGGCGCTGACGTCGTCGTGGATCACGAACCGCCAGATCGAGGCGGCTCGTATCGCCATGACGCGTCACATCAAGCGTGGCGGCAAGGTGTGGATCAACATCTTCCCGCACAAGTCGGTGACCAAGAAGCCGGCCGAGACCCGCATGGGCTCCGGCAAGGGTTCCCCCGAGGGCTGGGTCGCCGTGGTCAAGCCGGGCCGCGTGATGTTCGAGCTGTCCGGCGTGCCGGAGGACGTGGCGCGCGAGGCGATGCGCCTCGCCGCGCACAAGCTGCCCGTGAAGTGCCGTTTCGTGACCCGAGAGGGTGATTAGCCGATGAACGCGAGCGAGCTTCGCGAGCTCTCCGACGCCGAGCTGGCCGAAAAGCTGGCGGAGCACAAGAAGGAGCTCTTCAACCTCCGGTTCCAGCTGGTCACCGGCCAGCTCGACAACATCCGGCTGCTCAACCAGACCCGCAAGGACATCGCGCGGGTCCTGACCGTGCAGCGCGAGCGTGAGACCGCCGCACGCGCGGCCGGCCAGACCGCACAGGCAGAGGCATAGCGAGATGACAGAGAGCAGCACGCAGGAGCAGGTCCGCGGCAACCGCAAGGTGCGCCAGGGCGTGGTCGTGAGCGACAAGATGGACAAGACCGTCGTCGTCGTCGTCGAGCGCCGCACCAAGCACCCGCTGTACCACAAGACGGTCACGCGCTCCGAGCGCTACCACGCGCACGACGAGACCAACGACGCCAACGTCGGCGACACCGTCCGGATCATGGAGACCCGGCCGCTGTCCAAGACAAAGCGCTGGCGTCTCGTCGAGATCATCGAACGGGCCAAGTAAGCGTCCGACGCCGCACGAGAACGAGTAGGTAGAGAGAGATGATTCAGCAGGAGACCAGGCTCCGCGTCGCCGACAACACCGGCGCGCGCGAGATCCTGTGCATCCGCGTCCTGGGCGGCTCCGGCCGGCGGTACGCGTCGATCGGCGACGTCATTGTCGGCACGGTCAAGAACGCCATTCCCGCGTCCAACGTCAAGAAGGGCGACGTGGTCAAGGCGGTCGTGGTCCGCGTCAACAAGGAGAAGCGCCGTCCCGACGGCAGCTACATCCGGTTCGACGACAACGCCTGCGTGATCATCAACGAGCAGCGCAACCCGCGCGGGACCCGCATCTTCGGCCCGGTGGGCCGCGAGCTGCGCGACAAGAAGTTCATGAAGATCGTCTCGCTCGCGCCGGAGGTGCTCTAGCCATGAACCGCGTCAAGAAGAACGACATGGTCAAGGTCATCTCGGGCAAGGACGCAGGCAAGGAAGGCCGCGTCGTGCGCGTCTACCTCGGCCGCGAGCGCGTGATGGTCGAGGGCGTCAACCGCGTGACCAAGCACCAGCGCATCGGCCGCACCCGCGCCGGTGCGATGGAGGGCGGCATCACCCACGAGGAAGCCCCCATCCACATGTCCAACGTGATGCCCATCTGCCCCTCGTGCGGCAAGCCGACCCGGGTCGGCTCGAAGATCCTCGAGGGCAAGCGCGTCCGCTACTGCCGCAAGTGCGAGTCGGAGTTCTAGGCCATGACTGACACCTACGTCCCGCGCCTGAAGGCGCGCTACCGCGAAGAGGTCGCCGCGGCGCTGCAAGAGCGCCTCGGGCTGGCCAACGTCATGCAGGTGCCGAAGCTGTCCAAGATCGTGGTGAACATGGGCCTGGGCGAGGCGGTTGCCGACTCCAAGGCCATCGAGGCCGCGATCCGCGACCTCTCCGCGATCACTGGGCAGCGCCCGCGCGTCAACAAGGCCCGCAAGTCCATCGCCGGCTTCAAGCTGCGTGAGGGCATGCCGATCGGCGCCAGCGTCACGCTGCGCGGGGACCGCATGTGGGACTTCTTCGACCGGCTGCTGTCGGTCGCGCTCCCGCGCGTGCGTGACTTCCGCGGCCTGAAGGCCAACAGTTTCGACGGTCACGGCAACTACACGTTCGGCGTGACCGAGCAGTTGATCTTCCCGGAGATCGACTACGACCAGATCGACCGGGTGCGCGGCATGGACATCACGATCGTGACCACGGCCGGCACCGACGAGCAGGGCCGCGCGCTGCTGGACGCCTTCGGCTTCCCGTTCGCCGGCCGCGAGATGGAGAGGTAGTCCGGTGGCCAAGAAGTCGATGATCGCCAAGGCCGCCCGCAAGCAGAAGTTCGCGGTGCGGCAGTACACCCGCTGCAACCGCTGTGGCCGTCCCCGGGCGGTGTACCGCAAGTTCATGCTGTGCCGCGTGTGCTTCCGTGAGATGGCTCACCTCGGTGAGCTCCCCGGCATCCGCAAGGCCAGCTGGTAACGCGCGCAACGAACAACTTGGGAAGTGCCGGGCGACAGGTCCTGGTAACCCCGCAAGGAGAGACAGCACGATGACGATGACGGACCCCGTGGCGGACATGCTGACCCGCATCCGGAACGCGAATGTCGCGTACCAGGAAGAGATCAGCATGCCGTCCAGCAGGACCAAGGCGGCGATCGCGGAGATCCTCAAGCGCGAGGGCTACATCCGCGACTACGTGGTCGACCCGACCAAGCCGCAGGCCACGCTGCGCATGGCGCTGAAGTACTCGCGCTCCCGCGAGCGCACCATCAACGGCATCCGCCGCATCAGCAAGCCGGGTCTGCGCGTGTACGCCAAGCGCGACGAGATCCCGCGCGTGCTCGGCGGGCTGGGCATCGCCATCATCTCGACGTCGCAGGGACTGCTCACCGACCGCGAGGCCCGCAAGGCCGGCGTGGGCGGCGAGGTCCTCGCGTACGTCTGGTAGCGAAAGAGATCACGACATGAGCCGCATCGGCAAGGAACCCATCCCCGTCCCGTCGGGCGTCGAAGTGACGCTCGCCGGCGGCGTGGTCACCGTCAAGGGCCCCAAGGGGACCTTGACGCAGGACGTGCACGAGGCCGTGACCGTCATGGTGGAGGACGGCCAGGTCCTGGTGACCCGCTCGTCCGACCAGCGTGAGCACCGGGCGCTGCACGGGCTGACCCGCGCCCTGATCGCCAACATGGTGACCGGCGTGACCGAGGGCTACCGGCGCGACCTGGAGATCGTCGGCGTGGGGTATCGCGCCGCGGCCCGGGGCTCCAACGGCCTCACGATCCAGGTCGGCTACAGCCACCCGGTCGAGGTCGACGCCCCCGAGGGCATCACCTTCGAGGTCCCCGCGCCCACGCGCATCAGCGTGATCGGCTACGACAAGCAGCTCGTCGGCCAGGTCGCCGCGAACATCCGCAAGATCCGCAAGCCCGAGCCCTACAAGGGCAAGGGCATCCGCTACGCGGGCGAGCTCGTCCGCCGCAAGTCCGGCAAGGCCGCCGGCAGCTGATCTTCGAACGCTCCCGGGAAGACGATCGCCCGGGGGGTCGGAGGAGGAGAGGGACACCGATGGACGCCGCACAGAAGAAGCGCAGTGGCCGGGAACGCCGGCACAACCGGATCCGCAAGCACGTCAGCGGCTCGGGCGAACGGCCGCGCCTGGCCGTGTTCCGCTCGAACCGCGGCATCTACGCGCAGGTGATCGACGACGCCAAGGGCCACACGCTCGCGGCGGCGTCGACCCAGGACCCGGATCTGCAGGCGCCCGATGACGAAGGCAAGATCGGCGCTTCGAAGGCGGTCGGCAAGCTGCTGGCGCAGCGCGCTCAGGCCGCCGGCGTCTCGAAGGTGGTGTTCGACCGCGGTGGCAACCGCTACCACGGCCGGGTGAAGGCGCTCGCCGAGGGCGCCCGCGAGGGGGGCCTCGAGTTCTAGCCGCCAGACGGCTGGACGAGATCCACCCCATAGACAAGGCTTCACGCACACGACTGAGGACAATGACATGGCTGGACCAGGTGGAGGGCAGGCCCGAGGCGGCGAGCGCGGTGGACGCGGTCGCGGCCGCGGTCGCGAGCGCGAAGAAGAGCGCAGCCCGTACGAGGAGAAGGTCGTCGCGATCAACCGCGTCGCCAAGGTCGTCAAGGGTGGACGTCGGTTCTCCTTCACGGCGCTGGTCGTGGTCGGTGACGCGAACGGCACCGTCGGCGTCGGCTACGGCAAGGCCAAGGAAGTGCCGGCCGCGATCCAGAAGGGCGTCGAGGAGGCCAAGAAGAACTTCTTCAAGGTCCCGATGATCCAGAAGACGATCGTGCACCCGGTCAACGCGCGCTCCGGCGCGGGCCACGTCGTGCTGAAGCCCGCCGCGCCCGGTACCGGGGTCATCGCCGGTGGACCCGTGCGCGCCGTGCTCGAATGCGCCGGGATCCGCGACGTGCTGGCGAAGTCGTTGGGCACGTCGAACCCGATCAACGTGGTGCACGCCACCGTGGCCGCGCTGAAGGCGCTGCACGAGCCCGACGCCGTCGCTCGCCTGCGCGGCCTGGAGCTCGAGGAGATCCTGCCGAAGAAGATGCTCGCCAACCTCAAGGCGGGTGCGTGATGGTCGAGCGCCAGCTCGTGATCACGCAGGTCCGCAGCCTCATCGGCTCGAAGCAGGACCAGCGCGAGACCGTGAAGTCCCTCGGCCTGCGCCGAATCCGTCACACCGTCACGCAGCCCGACCGGCCCGAGATCCGCGGCATGATCGCCAAGGTCTCGCACCTGGTCGAGGTGCGCGAGGAGTCCGCATCATGAAGATCCACCACCTGAAGCCCGCACCCGGGGCACACCGGGACAAGACCCGCAAGGGCCGCGGCGAGGGCAGCAAGGGCAAGACCTCCGGCCGTGGCACCAAGGGCACGGGCGCGCGGGGCACGGTGCCCGCCGGGTTCGAGGGCGGCCAGATGCCGCTGCAGCGTCGCTTGCCGAAGCTGCCGGGCTTCACGCCGCGCAACCGCGTCGAGTACACCGGCGTCAACGTGGCGCGCCTGGCGGAGATCTTCGCCGACGGCGACACGGTGACGCCCGAGGCGCTGCGCGAGCACGGCCTGATCCGCAAGCTGTCCGTGCCCGTGAAGATCCTGGGCAACGGGGACCTCGGCAAGAAGCTGTCGGTCTCCGCGCACGCGTTCAGTGAGACGGCGCGCCAGAAGATCGATGCTGCCGGGGGCACCGTCACGGTGCTGCCGCGCAAGCAGGCGACGACGACCGAGTAGGGCCGGGGGGCCCCGAAAAGGAGCATCGCGATGATCCGTGCCTTCGCCACCGCCTTCAAGATCCCCGACCTGCGCGGGAAGATCTTGTTCACGCTGGGCATCATCGCGGTCTACCGGCTGGGGTCGTTCATCCCCATTCCCGGCATCGACTACGGGGCGCTCCAGGACGTCCTGGACCAGTCCCAGGCCAGCGGCGCCGCGGCGCTGCTGAACCTGTTCTCGGGCGGCGCGCTGACCCAGCTCGCGGTGTTCGCGCTCGGGATCATGCCGTACATCACCTCGAGCATCATCATGCAGCTGCTCACCGTGGTGATCCCCAAGCTGGAGGAGTGGCAGCAGGAGGGGGAGACCGGCACCAAGCGGATCACCCAGTGGACGCGCTACCTCACCATCGTCCTGGCGATCCTGCAGTCGACCGGCCTGATCGTGCTGATCCAGTCCGGCCAGCTGTTCGGCGGCCAGATCGACACCACCGGCCTGATCCCCAACCCCAACGTCGGCACCAAGGCGCTGATGGTGCTGACCATGACCGCCGGCACCGCGTTCGTGATGTGGCTCGGCGAGCTGGTCACGCAGCGCGGCATCGGCAATGGCATGTCGATCCTGATTTTCGGCTCGATCATCTCGCAGATGCCGGCTCAGGGGTCGCAGATCCTGCAGGCCGCCGGCACCCTGTGGTTCGTGGGCGTGATGTTCACGGGGCTGGTGCTGCTGGTGGGCGTCATCTTCATGGAGCAGGGACAGCGCCGCATCCCGGTTCAGTACGCCAAGCGGCAGATCGGCCGGCGCACCGTCGGCGGGACGCAGACCTACATCCCGCTGAAGGTCAACCAGTCGGGCGTGATCCCGATCATCTTCGCGTCGTCACTGCTGTACCTGCCGAACCTGGCGTCGTCGATCGTGCAGAACGAGCGCATCACGACGTTCGTGCAGCGCTACTTCGTGACCGGCGACCACCCGTACTACATCGTGCTGTACGCGGCCCTGGTGATCTTCTTCGCCTACTTCTACACGGCGATCACGTTCAACCCGACCCAGGTGTCGGACAACATGAAGAAGTACGGCGGGTTCATCCCCGGCATCCGCCCGGGACGCCCGACCGCCGAGTACCTCGACCGCGTGCTCAGCCGCATCACGCTGCCTGGCTCGATCTATCTCGCCGGCCTGGCGATCCTGCCGCTGATCGTGCTGGGCATCGCCGGGGTGCAGTTCCCGTTCGGCGGCTCGACGCTGTTGATCGTGGCCGGTGTCGCGCTCGAGACGATGAAGCAGATCGAGAGCCAGCTCATGCAGCGCCACTACGAGGGCTTCCTGCGGAGCTAGGAGAGGACATCGTGCGACTCGTACTGCTCGGTCCTCCGGGCGCCGGGAAAGGCACTCAGGCGACCCAGATCGGCCGTGCCTACGACGTGCCGGTCATCTCCACGGGCGACATCTTCCGCGCGAACGTCAAGAACGGCACTGCGCTGGGGGAAGAGGCCAAGTCCTTCATGGACCGTGGCGCGCTCGTGCCCGACGACATCGTCATCCGCATGGTCGAGGACCGCCTGGCCCAGGACGACTGCGGCCACGGCTTCCTGCTCGACGGTTTCCCCCGCACGGTGCCGCAGGCCGAGGCGCTGGACGAGATCCTGTCCAAGCAGGGCTGCCCGCTCGACGTGGTGCTGCGCTTCGACGTGGCGGTCGACGAGGTCGTCAACCGCGTGGTCAACCGCCGGGTGTGCGCCAACTGCGGCGCCGTGTACCACCTGCAGTACGCCCCGCCCGCGGTCGACGGCGTGTGCGACGCCTGCGGCGGCCCGCTGATCCAGCGCGACGACGACACCGAACAGGTCGTCCGTGCGCGCATGGACGAGTACCGCGCCAAGACCGAGAAGCTGGAGCGCTACTACGTCGAGCGCGGCCTGTTGCGCGACGTCGAGGCGGTCGGCGCGGTCGAGGACGTGGCGCGGCGCACGCTCGAGGCGCTGCGCGAGTTCGAGCGGCCGAGGGACGGCGAGGGGTCGTGATCGTCCGCAAGTCCGCCGGCGAGATCGCGCTGATGGCGAAGGCCGGGCAGGTCGTCGCGGCGGTCCACGAGGTGCTGCGCGAGGCGCTGCGGCCTGGCATGAGCACCGCCGAGCTGGACGAGATCGCCGAGCGCGAGACGCGCAGCCGCGGGGCCGTGCCGTCGTTCAAGGGCTACCGCGGGTTCCCGGCGACGCTGTGCACGTCGGTGAACGCCCAGATCGTGCACGGCATCCCCTCGCCGGACGTGATCCTGGCCGAGGGCGACCTGATCAAGATCGACGCCGGGGCGATCGTCGACGGCTGGCACGGCGACTCGGCGGTGACCTGGGTCGTCGGGGCGGCGGGCGGGGACCCCGACCCGGACCTGGTCGGCGCCGAGGTCGCGGAGCTGGTCACGCGCACGCGCGCCGCCCTGTGGGCGGGGCTGTGCGAGGCCAAGGCGGACAACCGCCTCACGGACATCTCCGCGGCGGTCGAGCGGCTCGCGCTGCCCAAGTCCTACGGCGTGGTGCGCGAGTACGTCGGCCACGGCATCGGGCGGTCGCTGCACGAGGACCCGCACGTGCCCAACTACGGCCGCGCCGGGCGCGGGCCGAAGCTCGTGCCAGGGTTGGTCCTGGCGGTCGAGCCGATGTTCAACCTGGGCAGCGAGCAGACCGAGACGCTGGACGACGACTGGACGGTGGTGACCGCCGACGGCAGCCTGTCGTCGCACTGGGAGCACACCGTGGCGATCACGCCGGACGGCCCCTGGGTGCTCACGGCGCGCTCGGACGAGCCCGCCTGGCCGCTCGCCGAGCCCGAGCGCGTCCCCAGCCTCCAAGTGGACGGGGTGGGACGCCGGTGATACCTTTGGGGATCGGCTCCGCCACGGCGGGGTCTTTGTCCTGTTCCAGCCCTTGTGCGACCGGTGCGAACCTCGCCCTGTCGCGGGTCCGGGACGACATTCATCGACGCGAGTCGGGCACTGCCCGCGTCGCCGGCACAAAGGTTTGCTCGTCATGAAGGTCCAGCCGTCAGTGAAGAAGATCTGCGAGAAGTGCCGCGTGATCCGCCGGCACGGCCGGATCATGGTCATTTGCACCAACCCGCGTCACAAGCAGCGGCAGGGCTAGGGCCCTCCAGACCACCTCGATCACAGGAGCACCACCTCGATGGCACGAATCGCCGGTGTCGACGTCCCCCGCGAGAAGCGGGTGGAGATCGGCTTGACCTACATCTATGGGGTCGGCCGCACCCGCAGCCAGCAGACGCTGACTGCCTGTGGCATCAACTTCGACACGCGGGTTCGTGACCTGAGTGACGAAGAGGTCAAGCGGCTGCGCGACTTCATCGACGCGTCGTTCAAGGTCGAAGGCGACCTGCGCCGCGAGGTGGCACAGAACATCAAGCGCAAGATCGAGATCAACTCCTACCAGGGCATCCGGCACCGTCGCGGTCTGCCCGTCCGCGGACAGCGCACGCACACCAACGCGCGCACCCGCAAGGGCCCGAAGCGCACCGTGGGCGGCCTGAAGAAGAAGCTGCGGAAGTAACCGCGACTTCCGCGATCACCTCGAGCACAAGGAACAACACGGATGGCACAGCAGAAGAAGCAGGCGGGCGCGAAGTCCAAGGCCCGCACCCGCAAGAAGGAGCGTCGCCAGGTCGCCTACGGCCAGGCGCACATCAAGAGCTCCTTCAACAACACGATCGTCACGATCACCGACCAGCAGGGCAACGTGCTGTCGTGGGCCACTGCCGGCAACGTCGGCTTCAAGGGCTCGCGCAAGTCCACGCCGTTCGCTGCCCAGCTCGCCGCCGAGAAGGCCGCGAAGGGCGCCGCCGAGTACGGCGTGCGCAAGGTCGACGTGTTCGTGAAGGGTCCCGGCTCTGGCCGCGAGACCGCCATCCGCTCGCTGCAGGCCAACGGTCTCGAGGTCGCCGTCATCAAGGACGTGACCCCCATCCCGCACAACGGCTGCCGTCCGCCCAAACGACGCCGGGTCTGACCCCCGCGCCACGCGATTTCGAAGAGGGAAGAGAACACACCATGGCTCGGTACACCGGACCCGACTGCAAGCTCTGCCGCCGCGAGCGCCAGAAGCTCTATCTCAAGGGCACGCGCTGCGAAGGCCCCAAGTGCGCCATCGAGAAGCGCCCGTACCCTCCGGGTGAGCACGGCCGCGGTCGCATCAAGGAGAGCGAGTACCTCCACCAGCTGCGCGAGAAGCAGAAGGCGCGCCGCATCTACGGGGTGCTCGAGAAGCAGTTCCGCAACTACTACAAGGAGGCCTCGCGTCAGCAGGGCCTCACCGGCGAGAACCTGCTGGTCCTGCTCGAGTCGCGCCTGGACAACGTCGTGTACCGCGGCGGCCTTGCCCGTTCGCGCGACGAGGCTCGCCAGATGGTGCGCCACCGCCACTTCCAGGTGAACGACCGCACGGTCAACATCCCGTCCTACCGGGTCCGCCCCGGCGACGTGGTGACGGTCCGGGAGCGTGCCCGCAACATCGTGCCGATCCTCGGCTCGTTGGAGCTGTTCGGCATGCGGCAGATCCCGGGCTGGCTGTCGACCGACCGCACCAAGCTCCAGATCTCGGTGCTCGACCGGCCGGTGCGCGCGCAGATCGACGTGCCCGTGCAGGAACAGCTGATCGTGGAGCTCTACTCCAAGTAGGCCCGGATCACCCGGCCACCCAACTTTCGCGGAGGCGAGGAACAACGTGCTGATCGTCCAGCGCCCCACCATCACCGAAGACGTGATCGCCGAGAACCTTCGGTCCACGTTCACCATCGAGCCGCTGGAGCCGGGCTTCGGCTACACGCTCGGCAACAGCCTGCGCCGGACCCTGCTGTCGTCGATCCCCGGCGCGGCCGTGACCAGCGTGCGCATCGAAGGTGTGCTGCACGAGTTCAGCTCCATCGAGGGTGTGAAGGAGGACGTCACCGACGTCATCCTCAACCTCAAGGAGCTGGTCCTGCGCTGCCACAGCGACGAGCCGGTCGAGATCTTCCTGGGCGGTGAGGGCCCCGGTGAGATCACCGCGGACTTCATCACCGCGCCCAGCGAGGTCGAGATCCTCAACCGCGACCTGCACATCGCCACGCTGAACCGCCGTGGCCGTGTGGAGATGTACCTGACGGTCGAGCGTGGCCGCGGCTACGTCTCGGCGGACCGCAACAAGCGGTCCGACCAGGCGATCGGCGTGATCCCGATCGACTCGATCTACTCGCCGGTCAAGCGCGTCACCTACCGCGTGGAGCCCACGCGCGTGGAGCAGATGACCAACTACGACCGCCTGATCCTCGACGTCGAGAGCAACGGCGCCGTGACCCCCGGCGAGGCGCTGTCCAGCGCCGGCGAGACGCTGCGCGACCTGCTCGGCCTGTTCGCCGAGTTCGAGGAGTCCGGCCCCGGCGGCCTTGCCATCGGCGCCGACACCTCGACGGCGGCCCCGAGCTCGCCCAACCTGCTGCTGCCGATCGAGGACATGGACCTGTCGGTCCGGTCGTACAACTGCCTCAAGCGCGAGGGCGTGTCGACAGTCGGCGAGCTGGTGCAGAAGACCGAGCAGGACCTGCTCGACATCCGCAACTTCGGCTCGAAGTCGATCGACGAAGTAAAGCAGAAGCTGGCCGAGATGGGCCTTTCGCTGGCCGACTACGGCTACAACTCCTAAGGAAGCAAGTCCGATGCCGCAGCCGAAAAAGGGTCCCCGTCTGGGGAACAGCGCCGCCCACCAGAGGATCATGCTGGGCAACCTGGCCACGGAGCTGATCCGCCACGGGCGGATCCGCACCACGGTGAGCAAGGCCAAGACGGTGCAGCCTTTGGCTGAGCGCATGATCACGTTCGCCAAGCGCGGCGACATCCACGCGCGCCGCCAGGTGCTCAAGGTGATCCGCGACCGCGACGTGGTGCACAAGCTGTTCGCCGACGTCGGCCCCGCCTTCGCCGAGCGCGACGGCGGCTACACCCGGGTCATCAAGCTCGGCCCCCGCAAGGGCGACGCGGCCCCCATGGCGCTGATCGAGCTGGTCGAGGGCGTGTCCGGTGGCGACGGCGACCTGACCGAGGCGCCCCGGCGTCGCTGGAGCCTGCGCCGCCGTGCCGGCAGCCTGTCCGCCGGCGCCCGTGAGCGCGAGGAGGAGCTGGCCGCTGCATTCGACCGTGGCGAGCAGCCGTTCCAGCCCGAGTTCGACGAGCACGACCACGATCACGAGCACGACCACGGCTTCGAGGACGAGCTGGACGCCACGGCGCCTGCGGCCGACGAGGAGGACGCGGTCCAGGCTGACGCCGCCGAGGTGGAGGCGCGCCTGGCTGCCGAGGACGAAGCTGAGGAACCCGCTGAAGCGCCGGCCGACGTCGACGCTGAGGCCGACACCGACACCGACAAGGCGTAGTGGCCGGCATGCCGTGTCTTTCGGACGCGGAAACCCCTTTTTAGCGTCCTCC
>Ga0299913_10001708_pt1 | contig 16592 bp, 11 predicted proteins | sample RVTome_9_FD_201360 | JGI IMG/M metagenome (GOLD analysis project Ga0299913, IMG submission 201360) | Soil microbial communities from uranium-contaminated site in the Upper Colorado River Basin, Wyoming, United States - RVT155D38 (version 2) ... | reverse complement strand
CCCGACCGGCCGTGCGTTCGGCCTCGACATGACCGACGAGATGCTCGCGCTGGCGCGACGCAACGCGGCCGAGGCGGGGGCGACCAACGTCGAGTTCCTCAAGGGTCACATCGAGGCCGTGCCGCTGCCGGCCGAGTCGATCGACGTGGTGATCAGCAACTGCGTGGTCAACCTTGCGGCGGACAAGCCCTCGGTCTTCCGCGAGATTGCCCGCGTGTTGCGGCCGGGCGGTCGGATCGGGATCAGCGACATCGTCGCCGAGGATCACCTCACCGCGGACCAGCGCGCCGAGCGTGGCTCGTATGCCGGGTGCATCGCGGGGGCGCTGTCGATGGGGGAGTTCCGCGATGGGCTCGCCGAGGTGGGCCTGGTCGACGTGACGATCTCGCCCAGCCACACGGTCGCCGACGGCATGGTCAGCGCGATCATCAAGGCCTCGAAGCCGGTCGAAGCACAAGGCGACGCGCCCACCCTGGCGACCTCGGCCGCGTCGAGCGCCGCCGTGGTCAGTTCGGGCCCGCTCGAGGCGTCCAGCGCCCTCGGGCGCGACGTGGCCGTCGTGTCGGGTGGTTGTTGCGGCGGCGCGGGATGTTGCGGATGACGGTCGAGGGGCCGGTGGTAGAGCGCGCGACGATCCGGGATCTGCCGGCGCTCGAGGCGCTCGTCTCCGCGGCCGAGTTGCCGCTCGACGGTGCCCGTGCCGCGTTCCGGCACGGGGTCGTCGCGAGGGTCGATGGGCGGGTCGCCGGTGGGGCGGCGATCGAACCATATGGTCCGGTCGGACTCCTACGATCCGTCGTGGTTGCCGCGGACCGGCGCGGCGAGGGACTCGGCCGAGCCGTGGTCGCCGCTGCCGAGCGTCTCGCCGCGGAGCTCGGCATGACCGAGCTCTACCTCCTGACCGAGACCGCCGAGGGCTGGTTCTCGCGACTCGGGTACGAGCGGATCGAGCGCGCGGAGATTCCGGCGGCGGTCCAGGACTCGGTCGAGTTCACGACGGCCTGCGCGACGACCGCCGCGGTGATGGTTCGGCGGCTACCGCGCTGATCTTCGGGCCGGTTTCGCCGCACGGGCGACGATCTCGCGGTTCGCCGCCCCTCGTGAGCGTGGTCGGGCGCCCCCGGCGTCGGGCCGCAGCGCGGATTGGTCATTCGCTCCCCACCGCGCGCGCAGGTAAGCGGCGGACAAGGGCGGCTGCCGATACTCGGTCGATGGACGACATCCAGATCGGCAGTGCGTTTCGGCACCTTCGGATCCGCCGCGGCCTTCGGCAGTCGGACGTGGCCCAGCTGGCCGGAGTCTCCCGTTCGGCCGTGAGCCGGCTCGAGCGTGGACGCCTGGACGAGCTTCCGCTCGGCGCGATCCGGCTGATCGCCGCCGCTTACGACGCGCGGTTCGAAGTCGTGCCGCGCTGGCGTGGCGGCGACTCGGGCGGCCCATCAACGAGGCCCACGCCGCGATGCACGACGAGATCGCCGGCTTGTTCGGCAGCCTTCCGGCCTGGATTGCCGACCCCGAGGTGTCGTTCTCGATCTACGGCGAGCGCGGTGTGATCGACATTCTGGCCTGGCACGCGGGCCGCCGGATGCTGCTCGTGATCGAGCTCAAGACCGAGATCGTCGACGTGAATGACCTGATGGGCGGTGTTGACCGCAAGCGTCGGCTCGCACGAGACATCGCCCGCGAGCGCGGCTGGGATCCGGTCGCGGTCAGCGTCTGGGTGGCCGTCGCCGAAGGTCGGACGAATCGGCGGCGGGTAGAACGCAACTCGGCCGTGCTGCGCGCGAAGTTCCCGGATGACGGCCGGACGGTCCGGACCTCCCTGGCCGATCCGGAAGCGGCGATCGCGGCGCTGTCGTTCGTGTCACCTGCTCGCCGGGGAGCACAGGCGCGGGGTCTCGCCACGGTTCGTCGGGTTCGCGCCGGGGGAACGAAGCGGATCTCCCGGTGACGAGGTCGCCGATCGCCGAAACCGCGCTGGGGTCCCGCCATGTGCTCCGGCGGGGGCACTGGGCGTTGTCGGGTCGGTCGCATGTCGCCAAGTGCTCACTCCGGAGCGCATGGCATCGAATCCCCGCCCGACGTTCCGTTAGCGCTCCCGCACGAGCAGTTGACAGCCGCGGCCGGATTCGGCCGCAGGAACGCAACGATAGCGCTCCGCCCGGAGTGGATGGCAGCCGCTGGCGCGCCACACGCTCCGGGCAGGAGCTGGCGCAGTGATGCTCAGTGGTGGAACGACGCGATCCCGGCGAGGGCGATGACCGTGATCAGCCCGACGCGTAACACGGCCCCGACCATGACCGGAAGCGACGCCGCGAAGCCTGACGGCCGCACAGCGGACCTCCCCGTGGTTTCGGCAACCCGGCTGACTCGGCGAACCGAGCCCCGTGGCTTTGCGTCCCCAGGTCACCCTGGGTTTGCCTTTGTCGACCAGCCCCGCTGGCCTGCGCACGAGATGTACGCACGGAAACCCTACGCCAGCCACGCGCCGGGGTCGACCTGACGAAGGTCCCGAACGGCCGCGGCACTCGTCCGGCCGCCGCGCGCGACCGACCCGACCCCCCGCGCCCAAGGGCTGCCCGAGGCCCACGGGACGCTCCGCATCCGGACACCGACCCGCAACCAACCCGGCCTCGTCGCCGATTCCGGCAACCCAATCGCATCCTTTTCGCCCCCGCCTGACCGACGCGGCGACCCGGCGGCCAGCGCCAGACTCGGCCCACGAGTCCGGGTTCGCCGGAGTGATCGGCTCCCCTCGATCGGGTGCTCCTGGAGGATGACAGCGGATGAGAAGGATCAGATTCGGGGTTCTGGGCGGCCTGGCCCTGGCCGCGGCCCTGCCGGCGACCGCCTTCGCGGCCGAGGAGGTGCCGGTCGACAGCGGTAACACGGCCTGGCTGCTCATCTCGACGGCACTGGTCATGGTGATGCTGCCGGGTCTCGCCCTATTCTATGGCGGTCTCGTCCGGCGCAAGAACGTGCTGTCGACGATCATGCACAGCTTCTTCGGCCTGGCGATCGTGAGCGTCGTTTGGGTGCTGGTCGGGTATTCGCTCGCGTTCTCGCCCGCGGCGATCAGTCTCGGCGAAGGCAACGGCATCGTCGGCGGCCTCGACTTCGTCGGGTTCATGAACGTCGGCCTCGTGCCCGAGGAAGGCGGCACCGGGATCCCGCCCGTTCTCTTCGCGGCATTCCAGCTGATGTTCGCGGCGATCACCCCGGCGCTCATCACCGGCGCATTTGCGGAGCGCAAGCGCTTCGCGTCGTTCGTCGTGTTCACGGTCCTCTGGTCGGTCCTCGTGTACTCGCCGATCGCGCACTGGGTCTGGAACGCCGACGGCTGGCTCTACAACCTGGGCGCCCTCGACTTCGCCGGCGGCACGGTGGTCCACGCCTCGTCCGGTGTGTCAGCCCTCATCGTCGCGATGCTCATCGGGCGGCGAGTCGTCAACGGCCACCCGATCGAGCCACACGACATCCCGATGACCGTCCTGGGCGCAGGGCTGCTGTGGTTCGGGTGGTTCGGCTTCAACGCCGGCTCGGCCCTGGCCGCTGACGGCATCGCTGCAAACGCCCTCCTCGTGACGAACACCGCCGCGGGCGCGGCGACGATCACCTGGGTCCTTGCGAGCTACCTCCACAAGAGGAAGGTCAGCGTCGTCGGTGCCGCCTGTGGTGCGGTCGCCGGGCTCGTCGCGATCACCCCGGCATCCGGCTTCGTGACGGCCGGTGGAGCGCTGGTCATCGGTCTCCTCGTCGGCGGGATCTGCTACAGCGCAACGCTCCTCCGCTCGCGCCTGAAGATCGACGATGCGCTCGACGTGTTCGCCGTCCACGGGGTCGGCGGTACGTTCGGGGCTGTCGCGACCGGCGTTTTCGCCACGGCCGCGATCAACCCGCTCGGCTCGGGCCTCATCGACGGCAACCCGGGCCAGCTCGGCACCCAGGTCGTCGCGATCGGCGCGGTCATCGCCTACGCGGTCATCGCCACGTTCGTCATCGTCAAGCTGACCGACCTCATCCTCGGGCTCCGGATCTCCGCGACCGACGAGGAGCTCGGCATCGACCTCACGACCCACGGCGAGGTTGCCTACCAGACCTGACCACCGGGCCGGTGTCCTCGGGCGCCGGTCCGCCACTGCTCGACCGAGCCGGCCGCCGCCCAGTGGGCGAGCGGCCGCTCCGTCACCATCGGAGACACCGGTCCATGCCCCACCGGAATCGCCGCCCCGCCGACCCGCCGCTGTACGACGCGCGCTACGAACACGATGCCTGCGGCGTCGGCTTCGTCGCCGATGCGTACGGACGGTCGCGCGACCGGGTCCTGCCGCTGGCGCTGGCCGGGCTCGCCGCGTTGGCGCACCGCGGAGCATTCGGTGCCGACGGCGAGTCGAGCGATGGGGCCGGCGTCTCGTTCCCGCTGGATCGCCCGGTCCTCGAACTCCTCGCCGGCGAGCGTGCCGGTGCGCGCCCCGCGATCGTGTTCGCCTTCCTCCCACGCGGGCGGGCAGGCCTCGTCCGGGGACGGGCGCTCATCGAACGCATCTTCGCGGCGTCCGGGATGCCGGTCCTCGCGTGGCGCAAGGTCCCGACGGCTCCCTCGGCGCTGGGGGCCGCGGCCGCCGCATCGCGGCCTGCCTTCGCCCAGGCGATCGTCGGCCGGCCGGCCGGGTCCGCGGGGACGGCCATCGGCGACGCGGCCTTCGAGCGGCGGCTCATCGTCGCCCGCCGGCGCGTCGAGGACGCGGCACGGCATGAGGGCGGGGCCCTGGCCGAGCTCGCGATCCCCTCCGCCTCGTGCCGGACCATCGTCTACAAGGGGCTCGTGGCGGGCGGCCGCCTGGCCGACCTGTACCCCGACCTTGCCGAGCCGCTGGCCGTCCGCTACGCGCTCTTCCACCAGCGATATGCAACGAATACGCATCCGGTCTGGCGACTCGCCCAGCCGTTCCGCTCGATCGCCCACAACGGCGAGATCAACACGGTCCGCGGCAACCGCGAGCAGGTCCGCGGTCGAGCGCGCGACCGTGGCGCCAAGCCCGTCGCCGCCGAGCTCGTCGCCGCCGGCCCGCTGCTGTCGCCCGACGGCTCGGACTCGCTGTCGCTCGACGAGGGGCTGGAGTTGCTGACCACGACCGGCTGGGACCTGAGCCAGGCGTTGCTCGTCGCGATCCCCGAGGCCCTCGGGCTCCGGCGAGCGCCGCACCCGCACGTTGCTACGTTCCGGCGCCGGACCGCCGGCCTCCTTGCGCCGTGGGACGGCCCGGCGGCCCTCGTCTTCGGCGACGGCCGACGGGTGGGCGCGATGGTCGATCGCAACGGCCTCCGCCCGGCCGCGTTCTCGGTCACCGGCGACGGCCTCGTGGCCGTCGCATCCGAAGCCGGGGCCGTGCCGCTCACGGCCGCCGAGACCGTCCGACGCGGCCGGCTCGGCCCGGGTGAGTTGCTGCTCGTCGACCCGGGGCGCCGGGCGATCCTCGAGGACGCCGACGCCAAGGCCTGGATCCTGCGCGACCTGCCGATCCACGACGAGCCACGGCCGGTCCATGAGGACCGCCCTCGCGAAGGGCTCGGTCACGATCCGGCGCTCGAACCGGCGCCCCTGCGCTACCTGGTCGGACTCGACGCCGAGCGAGCTCGGCTCGACATCAAGACGATGGCGCTCGAGTCGCATGAGCCGCTGTGGAGCATGGGCGACGACACGCCGACACCGGGCCGTGCTCGGCTCGACCGGCCGATCGCCGATCACCTGCGCCAGGCGTTCGCCCAGGTCACGAACCCGCCGATCGACCCCGAACGCGAGCGGATCGTCATGGACCTGCGGGTCGAGCTCGGCCGGCGCCCGGCGCTGCTCGGCGGACCACCGCGCAGGACCTCGACCGTGCGCCTCGCCCGGCCGATCGTGGCCGATCTCGACGGGCTGTTCGCCTCGCTCGTCGACGGCGATCGGCACGTGCGCCGGCTCGACGGGCGGTGGGCCGCCGGCGACGGCGCGGGTGGACTCGAAGCCGCGCTCGAACGGCTGTCGAACGAGGCCGTCGCCGCGGCCGAGCGCGGCACCGACGTCATTGTCATCACCGATCGCGGGTTCGACACGGAGCGGATGCCGGTCCCGTCGATCCTCGCGGCGGGCGCGGTCCACACCGCGCTGACGCGGGCCGGGCTCCGCGGTCGGTCGGACCTGGTCGTCGACGCCGCGGATCTGCTCGACGTCCACGCCGTCGCGATGGCGCTCGCGGTGGGTGCCACCGCGGTCCACCCGCGGCTGGCCGTGGCCGCCGCCGTGGAACTGGCCGGAACCCGCGGGGCGGAGTCGCTCACGCCGGCCGACACGGTCGGCAACCTGATGGCCGCCTTCGAGGCGGGTCTGCGCAAGACGCTCGCGCGAATGGGGATCAGCGCGGTCGCGTCGTACGTCGGCGGGGCCCTCATCGACACGATCGATCTCGCGCCGGAGGTCGTCGAGCGCTGCTTCCCGACCGCGGCCGCCTGGCCGGGCCGGACGACGTTCGACGACCTGGCCGGCCGCCAGCTGCGCCGGCGCGAGGCCGCGCTGGGCCTGCCGCCGCCTCCGCCCGGCCGCGAGCCCCGAATGCCCGACCCGGGATTCGCCCGGTTCCGCGCCGACGGCGAGGCCCATCTCTTCGCGCCACGCATCGTCGGCGAGATCCAGGCGATCGTCGATGGTTCGTCGACCGACGACATCGACACGCAGCTCACCCGCTACCGCTCCGCGCTCGCCCGTGGCTCAGGCGACCGGGCCGTGCCGCGCGACGAGCTCCGGATCCGCCGGGCGGCGCGGCCGGTGCCACTCGGCGAGGTCGAGTCCGCGCGCGACATCGTGCGGCGTTTCGTGGTGTCCGCGATGAGCGTTGGCGCGTTGAGCCCCGAGGCGCACCAGGCGCTGACGATCGGGATCCAGCGCGCCGGTGGGTCGGCGAATACCGGCGAGGGCGGCGAGGACCCGGCGTGGTACGCGCCCGGACCCGACGGCCGGCGGCGCGACGCCCGGATCAAGCAGGTCGCTTCCGCCCGGTTCGGCGTGACCGCCACGTACCTGGCCCGTGCCGATCAGCTCGAGATCAAGATCGCCCAGGGCTCGAAGCCGGGTGAGGGCGGCCAGCTGCCGGGCCGCAAGGCCACGGCCTACATCGCCGCGCTCCGGCGCGGCCAGCCGGGACAGAGCTACATCAGCCCGCCCCCGCACCATGACATCTACTCGATCGAGGATCTCGCCCAGCTCATCGCCGATCTGCGCGCGATCAACCCCGCCGCCAGGATCGGGGTCAAGCTCGTCGCCGGACGCGGTGTCGGCACGATCGCCGCCGGCGTGGCGAAGGCCGGTGCCACGTACATCCACCTGTCGGGCCACAGCGGCGGCACGGGCGCTTCACCGCTGTCGTCGATCAAGCACGTCGGCGCCCCCTGGGAGCACGGCCTCGCCGAGGTCCACCAGGTCCTGCTGCGCAACGGCCTGCGCGACCGCGTGGCGCTGCGTTCCGACGGCGGGCTGCAGACGGGTCGTGATCTGCTCGTCGCGGCGCTGCTCGGCGCCGAGGAGTATGCCTTCGGGACCGCGGCGCTCGTCGCCATCGGGTGCGACATGGCCCGCCAATGTCATCTCGACACCTGTCCGACCGGCGTCGCCACCCAGCGCGAGGACCTGCGCGCGAAGTTCAGCGGCACACCCGAGCAGGTCGAGCGGTTCGCGCTCGCGCTTGCGGAGGACCTCCGGCGCGAGCTGGCGTCGGTCGGCGCCAGGAGCGTCGGGGAGCTGATCGGCGATTCGCGCCGGCTCCTCGCGCCAATCGGCCGGGCCGCGGCGGAGCTTCAACCGGTCGTGGCCGGGCCAGCCTGGACCGCCGACGCGGCGAGGCGTGCCGATCCGTCCGCGCCGGGCCACCTGGTCCGCCACGCGCCCGCTTCGCCGCTCGAGGCCCGGATCGCGGCCGCGTTCCGCGGCCAGGGTTCGGTCACCGTCAGCGGGCTCGAGGTGTCGACCGCGGACCGATCGCTCGGCGCCGCCCTCACCGGGGCCGTCGAGCGCGGGGAGCTGCGGGGGCCGGTCAGCCTCGACCTGCGCGGCGCGGCGGGCCAGTCATTCGGCGCGTTCGCCGGTCCCGCGATCGAGCTGCGCCTGACCGGCCAGGCCAACGACTACGTCGGCAAGGGCCTGTCGGGCGGCCGGGTCACGATCCTGCCCGAGCCCGACCTCGCGGTGGATCCGGCCGGCCAGGCGATTGCCGGCAACACCGTGCTGTACGGCGCGACCGGCGGCCGCCTCCATGTCGTGGGCCGGGCCGGGATGCGCTTCGCGGTCCGCAACAGCGGCGCCGAGGCCGTCGTGGAGGGCATCGGCCCGCATGGCTGCGAGTACATGACCGGCGGCACGGTGGTGGTGATGGGCCCGGTCGGAGCGAACTTCGGAGCCGGGATGACCGGCGGCCGGGCGTATCTCTACGACCCGAGCGGCCGCCACCTGGCGGCACTCGACTCGGGCAGCGTCCGAGCCGTGCGGCTGTCGGTCGCAGTCGGCGAACGCGCCGACGGCAGTGCACGTCTGGCCGAGCTCATCCACCTCGTCGAGGCCCATCGCGCCGCAGGCTCGGCCCGGGCCGCGAGGCTCCTCGCCGAGCAGGCGGCGGCCGGATCGCCGGCTGCGCTCGCCGCGGACACCTGGCTGGTGGAACCGATCGTGGCTGGCCCCGCGGCCGACGCGGCCACGACGGCACCCGCCGCAGCCGAGCGATCGCAACCGGACCGCAACCGTCCCGTCCCCCGGCCGCTGCCGACGCCCGCCGCGCCGAGCCCTACCCTCGGACGATGATGGGGAAGCGTCGCCCCCCGGCGGCGGACCCGCCCATCGCCCCCATGCGTCCGTCGACCGCGAGGCCCCAGATGATCCACCCCTCCGATCCCGAGCTCCAGCGACCCCTCGCCGTCCGTGACGGGCACGGCGCGCCGGTCACCTGTTCGTCGTGCGGCTGCCGGCTGGCGGCGCACGGCGAGGCATGGTTCCACTTCAATCCGCTGGGCGGGCGCGACGCCCGAGGTTGTCGCGTGGCCTGCGCGGACGCCGCGCACGACACCGCGGGACGCCCGATCGGCGTCGCCGTCTAGGGATCCGCGTCAGGCCGTCCCGTTCTCGGTGACGATCCGGTAGCCGACGCCGCGGACCGCGGCGATCCCGGGTCCGCTCGCGGCCTCGACCTTCGAGCGCAGGCGGGCGAGGTGCGGCTTCAGCCACAGCACGTCGGGATCGGTCTCGGCCGGCCAGCCGGCACGTGCGAGCTGATGGTGCGGGACGATGTCGCCGCCGGCCCGGACGAGCGCCTCGAGCAGGCGGAACTCCGTGGGCGTGAGCGTCAGCGTCGTGTCGCCGACGCGCGCCTCATGCCGGCCCGGCTCGAGCTGGAGCGAACCCGCCTCGAGCGGGCCGCTCGCGCCACCCGCGACCCCCGACCGGTCGACCCGGCGCATGATCGCGGCGATCCGGGCCAGCAGCTCGGCCTTGCCGAACGGCTTCGTCAGGTAGTCGTCCGCGCCGATCCCGAGCGCCCGCACCTTGGCCGCCTCGCCGCTCTCGCCGGACACGACGAGGATCGGGGCCTGGCCGGCGGCGCGGATCTGGCCGGCGACCGTGAACCCGTCGGGTCCGGGCATCGCCAGGTCGAGCAGCACGAGGTCCGGGCGCTCCTCGCGGAACCGCTTGACCGCCGTCAACCCGTCGTACGCGGTGATGACCTGGTGGCCCTCGGTCCCGACGAGCGCGGTGATCGCGCCGACCATGGCGGGATCGTCGTCGACGACGAGGATTCTCAGTGGGCGGGTAGGCATCTCGGTGGCGAACCTCAGTGCATGCGTGGCGGGCGTTCAGACCGCAACGGCGGCCGGCAGGGCGACGACGAACCGGGCGCCGGTCGGACGGGCGGGCTCGCACCACAGGCGGGCGCCCATGGACTCGCCCAGCCGCTTCGCGGCATACAGGCCAATCCCGGAGCCGCGCGCCGTGTGCGTATCGCGCCGAGCGTAGGGCTCGAAGATCCGCTCGCGCCATTCCTCGGGGATCCCCGGACCCTCGTCGCTCACGCCCAGCCGGACGACGCCCTCCACGAGCTGCCAGTCGATCGTGATCGTCGTCTCGGGTGGCGCGTACTTCACGGCGTTCTCGACGAGGTGTTCGAGGATCTGGCGGAGCCGCGGCGGATCGGCGAGGGCATGCAGACGGATCGCCGGGGCGACCTCGATCCGGTGCCGGCCAAGCAGCGGGCGCAGCGAGGCCATCACCTCGTCGACCATCGAGCGGAGATCGACCGGTGTCACCGACGCGGGTTGATCGGGTACGACCCGAACCGAGGCGAGGATCGAGTCGACGAGCCGGTCGAGCCGCTCGATCTGTTCGAGTGTCGCGCGGTGCCACGCCGCGCGGGTCCGCCGACGCTCGATGTCGCGCGACTCGCGTCCGGCCAGGGCCGGCTCCTCGGCCAGCAGATCGGCGTAGGCGCGAACGACCGCGAGCGGCGTGCGCAGCTCGTGGGTCACCAGCGCGATGAGCTCGCTGCGGGCCTCGTCGATCGCCTTGAGCGCCTCGACCCGGGCCTCGGCCTCGGTCTGCAAGCGGCCCTTCTCGACGATCCCGGCCAGCAGGTCCGCGATGGCGCCGAGCTGGGCCACGTCGTCGGGCGTGAAGTTGCGGGTCGCTTCGGTCTGCACGTTGAGGACCCCGACGACCTGGTCGTGCCACGAGAGCGGGACGCTGAGCATCGAGGTCACGAACCGGCGCTGATCGAGCCCGCGAACCCACAGGAACCGTGGATCGGCCTTCACTTCGGGGATCACCAGCGGCTGGCGCGTCGCGGCGACGCGGCCCGTGACGCCCTCTCCGAACGGAACCCGGGCGCGGCCGATCTGGAAGCGGTCGAGGCCATTCGTCGCGGCGAGGGTCAGGTACGCTCCGTCCCGGTCCAGCAGGTACAGCGAGGTGACGTCCGCGTGCAGCGCGTCCCCGGTTCCGTCCACCACGGTCTCGAGCAGCTCGTCCCAGGTTCGCGCGGTCGTCGCGAGCCTGGCGACCTCATGCAGGAAGCGCAGTTGGTCGAGCTGGTGCGCGGCGGCCGCCGGGAGCCCCCGGAGGTCGCCGTCCGGCGGCCCGGGGGTCGTCGGTTGCGGGTTCGCGCGTTCGGACGTCAGATCGGCCACGGCCATCACGATACAAGCGTAGGGAACGTCAGGCGCGAGAAAGGTTGCGACGCGGTCGTGCGTGCGGTTCGCTACGGTTCGCCGACCGACCTCGCCGCATGACCAGCCGCCGGCGTCGTACGGATGCGACTGCAGCCGTCCGGGCCGAGCCGTCGGGGATCGGCTCAGCCGGGGCCCGCGACCCGCTCGCCCTGGAGGTTCGCCTGCTCGGGGCGCTGCTGGGTCAGGTCATCGTCGAGCAGGCCGGGACCGACCTGTTCGAGCTCGTCGAGCGGGTTCGAAAGCGGATGATCGCCCTGCGCCGCAACGACGACCCCCTCGAGCGCGAGGAGCTCGCGGACGAGCTGGGGGCCCTCGACCTGGGGCGCACCGAGGCGGTCATCGGCGCCTTCTCGTTGTACTTCCAGCTCGTCAACCTGGCCGAGGAGCGGCAGCGAGTCCGCTCGCTCGCGCGGCGCGCGAGGAGCTCGCGGACCGGCGTGCTCGACCGCTCGGTCGGCGACGCGGTTCGGCGGCTGCGGCGATCGGGACGAACCGACGAGGACCTCGCCGCGGCCCTCCGCCGGTTGCGGATCACGCCGGTCCTCACGGCGCATCCGACCGAGGCGCGCCGCCGCACCGTGCTCCTCGCGCTCCGTCGCAGCGCCGCCCTGCTGGCTCGGCTCGACGACCCGCGCCTGACCCCCGCGGAGGACGCGGACATCCGCCGCCGCCTGCGCGAGGAGATCACGATCCTGTGGCGGACGTCGGATCTGCGGTCGGTCGTGCCGACGCCGCTCGACGAGGTGCGGACGGCGATGGCGTTCTTCGACGCCACGCTGTTCACGCTTGTGCCCCGCCTGTACCGGGCGTTGGACGCCGCGCTCGACGACCGGCCGGCGCGACCGCCCGGCCCGGCCACGGATAGCGGCCGCACCGGGACGCGGCCGCCGGCGGTCCCGGCGTTCGTCCGCTGGGGCTCGTGGATCGGCGGTGACCGCGACGGCAACCCGACGGTCACGGCCGAGATCACCGCGCGGACGCTGCGGATCCAGGCCGACCACGTCATGCGCGGGTACGAGGCCGTCGCGACCCGGCTCATGCAGACGATCGCCCCGGCCGTGACCGATGGCCGCGTGGCCCGTGCCCTCGCCTCGCGGCTGGCACGCGACGCCGAAACCCTGCCCGAGACCGACCGCCAGCTCCGCCGCCGCTTCCCCGACGAGCCGTACCGGCGGCGGTTCGGGTTCATCGCCGAGCGCCTGCGCCGGACGCGAGCCGCGCTGACCGGCGAGCCGGCACCACTGACCGGCCGCTACGGCTCGCCCGACGAGCTCGACGCCGAGCTCGAGGAGCTCCAGGCCGCGCTCGTCGACGACGGCCTCGAGCGGGTGGCCTGGGGCGAGGTGCAGGACCTGCGCTGGCAGCTCGCGACGTTCGGGTTCCATCTCGCCTCGCTCGAGATCCGCCAGCATGCCTCCGTTCATCGGGCGGCGATCGATGCGCTGCGCCGGGGCGCGGCGCCCCAGACCGAGGTTGCGCCGGGCGTGTCGCTGGACGAGGTGCTCGCCTCGTTCCGGGCGATCGCCGACGCCCAGTCGCGCTTCGGCGAGGCGGCCTGCCAGCGGGTCGTCGTGAGCTTCACGGCCGGCCCCGGCGACGTCCACGACGTCCTCGAGCTCGCCCGCCGGGCCGCTGCGGGTGGTTCGCGCGCCGCCGGAACCGGTGCCGCCCTCGATGGCCGACCGCGGATCGACGTCGTGCCGCTGTTCGAGTCCGCCGATGCGCTCATCGCCGCCGGCCCGATCCTCGAGGCCCTCCTGGCCGACGACGCCTACCGCGACCACCTCGCGACCCGCAGCAACCGCCAGGAGGTCATGCTCGGCTACTCGGACTCGAACAAGGAGTCGGGGTTCCTGGCCGCGACGTGGCTGCTCCACGGCGCGCAGCGCCAGCTGGCGGAGGCAGCCCGGCGGGCAGGCATCGAGCTGACCCTGTTCCACGGGCGCGGCGGCGCGATCGGTCGCGGGGGCGGGCCGACCAACCGCGCCATCCTCGGGCAGGCGCCGGGGTCGGTCGATGGGCGCCTCAAGCTGACCGAGCAGGGCGAGGTCGTCGCCGCGCACTACGCGAATCCGGCCATCGCCCTGCGTCACCTCGAGCAGACGGTCGGGGCCGTGCTCATCGCTTCGACGCCCGAGCATGACGCCTCGCTTGAGCCGTCGATCCGCGAAGGGGGCCCGATCCTCGACGAGCTCACCGAGACCTCGCGCCGCGCGTACCGGGCGCTCGTCCACGACGATCCCGGGTTCGCGTCGTTCTTTCGCGACGTCACGCCGATCGCGGAGCTGTCGAACCTGCGGCTCGGGTCGAGGCCAGCCGCCCGCGGTCGGGCGTCACGCCCGGAGGTGCCGTCGATCGACGCCCTGCGGGCGATCCCGTGGACCTTCGCGTGGTCGCAGGCGCGGATCAACCTGCCGGGCTGGTACGGGCTCGGGACGGCGCTCGAGGCGTACCGCGACGCGCACGGGACGGCCGGGCTCGACACCCTCGCGCGGCTGTACCGGACGTGGCCGTTCCTGAGCAGCCTTCTCGACAACGCCGAGCTCAGTCTGGCCAAGGCAGACATGGGCGTTGCGCGGCTCTACGCACGGCTCGCCACGAACCCGGGCGACGAGCAGCGATGGGCGGCAATCGAGTCCGAGTACGACCGGGCGGTCTCGCTGCTCCTCCGCGTGACCGGGCGCGAGCGGCTGCTCGACGACGCCCCGGTGCTCCAGCGCTCGATCGCGCTGCGCAATCCGTATGTCGACTCGTTGTCCGAGCTGCAGGTCCGCCTGCTGGGACGCCTGCGGTCGCTCGAGGCCGACGACCCCCACCGGGCGACCGTCCTGCGGCTCGTCCAGCTGACCGTCAACGGTGTGGCGGCCGGCCTCCAGAACACCGGCTGATGGATCACGCCGATCACGTCCGGCTGCTGGCTCCGGGACTGGACGGGGCCGGCCGCGGCGAGGGGACGGTGTGGGCGGACCTCGGCGCCGGTCGTGGCGCATTCACGCTGGCCCTGGCCGAACTGCTGGGACCGGGCGCGCGGGTTGTCGCCGTGGACCGCGATCGCGAGGCGCTCGCCGAAAACGCCCGGGCGGTGGCCGCCCGGTTTCCGGGCACGGTGCTCGAAACCCTCGTCGCCGACTTCACAGCACCGCTCGCGGTGCCGCCGTTGGACGGGCTGGTCGCGGCCAACAGCCTGCACTTCGTGGCGAGCACGGCGCAGGTCGCGGTCGTCCGGCACCTGGCGGGACGGCTGCGACCCGGCGGCCGGTTCCTCGTCGTCGAATACGACACCGACCACGGCAATCCGTGGGTGCCGCACCCCTTCACGTTCGCGCGCTGGGAACGCCTGGCCGGCGAGGCCGGCCTCCTCGAGACTCGTCGGATCGATCGGGTGCCAAGCCGCTGGCTCGGTGCGATCTACTCGGCCGCGAGTCGCACGTCCCCGGCCGGCCCGCCGGCCGGCCCCGACAGGACCAGCGTCTCGCCCTGAATGGCCACCCTGGGCTCGGCGGCGCCGGGCGGGAGCCAGCGCACCTCGCCCGGTCCGATGACCCGCCACTCCGTCGTCCGCGCGGCCGACAGCACCCCGGTGCGCTCACCGAGACCGAGGATCCCGAGACGGGCCGCGATCGCAGGTCCGAAGCCGGCCGTGCGTCGCTCCCACGTCGCGGCATCCGCATGCGGGAACACGACGAGACCGACGACGAGCGACAGGCCAGGGACCATCCCGGCCGGCGTCCAGGTTCGCGGCGCAAGGGCCATCGCGCCGGCGCTGGCCCCGGCAATGACCGCCCCGCGCGCACGAGCGGCGAGGACCGAGCGCCAGGCTGGCGTGTCGGGGAGCACCCGCGGGATGACGGCCGGGTCGCCGCCGGGCAGGTAGACGACGTCCGCTGCGGCGATTCGCGCGGCGAGCGACGGCGCGCCGGCCGAGGCGTCGTCGACAACGAGCGCGGCCTCGACCCGGACCGGCCAATTTCGGGTGGCGGCCACCTGCTCGAAGGCACGCGTGCCGAGCCGGACCGCGGCATCGGGTCGCTGGCCGGCGGCGGCGGTCGGCACGATGACGACGCGGATCGGCTCGTCGGGACCGGCACGACCGCACGACGCGGCCCGTTCCAGGGCTGGCGCCCGTCCGGCCTCGAGGAGCGCGTCGAGAAACGGCTCGTCGCCGGGCAGGAATTCGCCGCCCCCGTGGAGGCCGATCGGGCCCATCAGTTCGAGTGCGGTGGTGCTGGGTCATCGGGCCGGTCGCCGCGTGGCGTGACGTCCTTCGCGAGTCGAGCCGCACGGCCATCCCGGCGCAGGATCCGGCCGAGCCGTTCGGGCGCCACGACGAACGGCGCGACCCAGGCGATCAGCAGGATCGGGAAGAGGAATCGGGCTCCCACGGGGCGCAGCGCCACGATCATCGCGAGCGCCCACAGCACGACGACGTAGGTCGCGATCCAGCGGACGTCGAGATCGGCCAGCTGGAGCCGTCGCGCCGGGAGCAGCATCAGCAACGCGAGTCCGAGAGCGAGGCCAATCGCGAGCGGCGGGATCACCTGGTGATCATAGGGTGGGCGACGGTCGAGCCGTCCCCGTGCGCGCATCGACGGCCGCCACGGGGGGCGCGTTCGGCTACGATCGCTCTCGCCCAACCCCCTCGACGAGGCCCATGACCCCGCCCCTGCGCGCCCGAATGGCCGCTCGCACCCGTGCCTGGCTCGACCGCTGGGGCGGGATCCTGCCGCTTCTGCTGGCCGAGTTCATCGTATGGCTCGGCTTCGGCGCGCTGCTCCCGGTCCTGCCCCTCTACTTCGAGGAGCAGGGGATCGATCTCGCGACGCTGGGTATCGTGATCGCGGCCTGGCCCGCAGCGCGGCTCGTGGGCGAGCCGGTATTCGGCTGGCTCGCGGATCGGACATCGCGGGTTCCGCTCATGGTCGTCGGACTCGTCGCTTCGGGCATCTTCTCGGCGCTGCCGCTCGTGCTGACCGGCCCGCTGGCGTTTATTCTGCTGCGCGCCGGGGCCGGTCTTGCCACCGCGGTCTACGACCCGGCAGCACGCGGCTACCTGACCGATGCCACCGAGCCATCGAGGCGCGGCGAGGCGTTCGGTCTGTACGGTGCGACCCAGATGGGCGGCCTCCTGTTCGGGCCCGCGATCGGGGCCTTCGGCGCGCAGCTCGTGGGCGGCCACGGGTTCGTGTTCGTGTTCGGCGGGCTGGCCTCGATCGTGGCGGCGGTGGCGGTCGCGCTCCGCGTGCGCGAGTCGGCCCTGCCGGTTCGGACGCACCCCGCCCCGGCGCACGGCCCGACCGAATTCCCGCCCGAGTCCCCCGGCACGACCGGGCGGGCCGCGGCCGACGTCGACG
>Ga0299913_10001707_pt1 | contig 16593 bp, 15 predicted proteins | sample RVTome_9_FD_201360 | JGI IMG/M metagenome (GOLD analysis project Ga0299913, IMG submission 201360) | Soil microbial communities from uranium-contaminated site in the Upper Colorado River Basin, Wyoming, United States - RVT155D38 (version 2) ... | reverse complement strand
GGCGACGGGTGCTAGTCATCGGAGCGCTGCTGGCCCTCGCCGCCGGGCTGGTCTTCGGCGCGACGCCAATCTTCGCGCTGCTCGTGGTGGCGGCGACGATCGGCGTGATCAGCCCGACCGGCGGCGAGGTCGGGCCGTTCCTCGCCGTCGAGCAGGCCTCCCTGACCCGACTGGTGCCGCCGACGCGCCGCACCGCGGTCTTCGCGAGGTACCAGCTGGTCGGCGCACTGGCCGCCGCAGCGGGCTCGCTCGCCGCGGGCCTGCTGACGCAGCTCGCGCTGGGCAGCGGCCTGGGCGAAGTCGACGCATATCGGCTGGTCATCGTCGGCTACGCCGTCAGCGGCGCGCTGTTGGCGCTCGTCGTCGGGCGTCTGTCGAGTGCCGTCGAAGTGGCACCTACCGGCGCGACGGAGATGCCGATCCGGCCGCGCCTGGGACTGCACCGATCCACAGGCATCGTGGTGCGGCTTTCGGCGCTCTTCGCGCTTGACGCCTTCGCCGGCGGCTTCGTCACGCAGTCATTCGTCGCCTTCTGGTTCAGCTCACGCTTCGGTGTCGACCCGTCTGGCCTGGGGCTGCTTCTAGCCGGCGCGAACCTGCTGGCAGGTCTGTCGGCGCTGCTGGCCGCGCCACTCGCGGCCCGCATCGGACTGGTGCGCACGATGGTCTTCACGCACCTACCGTCGAACGTACTGCTGCTGATCGTGCCCTTCATGCCGACGCTGCCGCTGGCCGCGGGCGTGCTGCTCGTCCGCTTCGCGCTGAGCCAGATGGACGTACCGACGCGGCAGTCGTTCACGATGGCGGTCGTGGCACCGGACGAGCGATCGGCGGCCGCCGGCGTGACCGGCATCGCGCGCAGCCTCGGCGTTTCAGCGTCGCCGCTGCTGGCCGGCCCGCTCTACCTCAACGCGGCCCTTGCCTGGGCGCCGTTCGTCGTCGCCGGCGGCCTCAAGATCGTCTACGACCTGGCGCTGTATCGGGCCTTCGTTCGCCTGCGTACCGACGAGGGCTGAGACGAGCTGCCCGGTGGCCGAACGGCCGGCGGTCGACGGTGCTCAGCCGTCGGCCGGCTCCACCCTGACGGGACGCTCGATCCGGCGTCCGGCGAAGTAGATTAGCAGGCTGACCGCCACGAACCCCGCCACCGAGAGGATCGCCATCGCGACGAACGAGCTCACGTCGGGCGGTGCCAGCACAGTCCGGTCCTCCAGCTGCCACGGCCAGAGGGCACGCACGGAGCCGATCATTGCTCGCGGTAGAGCTCGAGCAACGGCGGGATGAGCCGCTCGCCAACGACCAGCGCGGTCAGGATGCCCGCGCCAAGAGGGATGACGAGGAGCCATTCGACCTCGGCGAAACGCGCCCTCGCGCCGGCAGTGTCGAGCCTGACCAGCCGTAACAGGCCGGACGCCCCGACGCGGATAGCGTGGATGAGCCGCTCGTAGATGCCGACGATGAGTGCCACCGTCCCGCCGCTGACGCCCGGAATGACGTCGGCGCCGCCCATCAGCAGCCCGCGCGCGTAGTTCAGCAGGAGCTCACGGGAAGGCGCCATCCCGCGGCATGCTAGCGCAGGCGCTGCCAGCGCAAAGGCGAGTTAGCCGCGTCCTCCTGCGCGTTTAGCCGCTGCGGCCGCGGCCGTCCACCGGCCAGCGGCCGATCGACCTGCCGCCGCGCAGCGCGGTGAAGGATTCGAAGAGGTCGATCACAGGGCAGGCGTGGTTGGGAATGACGGCCACGACTTCACCCAGTGCCGGCCGAGCTGCGCCGTCGGGGAAGACCACCATGCCGTGGTAGTCGGACACTCGCTCGAGCACGCCGGCCGGGTAGGCAGGCAGGAAACCGTGGCCGGCAATGTAGGCGGGCAGGTCCTTGGTCAGCGACTTGGCCCCGGCATCGATCACCACCTGGCCGTGCACGGCAGTGCTGACCACTGTCGCCGCGACAGCGATGGCGACGCCGTCGGGCGGTGAGGCGCCCAGCGCAACCTGCTGGCGATCGCCGACGAGGTACGTTCCCGGGCGCAGCTCACTGACCGGTGCGACGGCCGCCGCCGCCGCCGTGGGCGAAGAGCCGGCGCTGAGCACTTCCGGTTCGAAGCCGACGCGCAACAGGCTGTCGCGCGCGGCCGCCAGCGCGGCAACCTCGTCGGCAGCGGCCCCGGCCACCGCCTGGCGGCCGGCGTAGGCGTGGCCGCCGTGCGTGAAGGCGCCGGCCACGCGCAGGCCGGCCCCGTCGGCCTCCACCGCCAGTGCGCCGGCATGGGCAGGGGCCACGCCGGTGCGCCGGTTGCCCGGGTCGACCTCGATCAAGACGCGCAGCGCCTGCGGGCTGTCCTCGACCGCCTCGGCCAGCTTTCGGATGCCGTCGAGCGAGTCGATGCCCACGCTCAGGCGCACGCCCGCCCGGGCGTGCAGCCCGCGCAGCCGGTACGCCCGGCGACCATCGGCCCACACGGGGTAGGCGACGAATATGTCGCCGATCCCGCCGTCGGCCATCACCTCTGCCTCGCCGAGCGTGCCGACCGTGACGCCGACGGCGCCATGCCGCAGCTGGAGTTGCGCCAGCCGGACGCTCTTGTGCGTCTTGACATGCGGCCGCAGTGCGACGCCGCTTGCGCTCATCTGCGCCGCCATGCGCTCGGCGTTGCGCTCGACGATGTCGAGGTCGATTACCAGGCAGGGCGTCTCGATACCATCCGGCAGCGCGGGCCCGATCGGTTGGGTTGCGGCGAGGGCTGAGTTCACGGCCGAAGCGTAACGGCCGCCTTCAAGAGTGCGAACTGTTGCGGCGGTGTTAGGCAGCCGACGGGTGGGCGGATCGTGTGGCGCCAGATCACGTTGTTACGGTCGCCTGCGTGACCACCTTGAGCCAGCCGCTGCCCCGCCCCGTCGCGTCGGCCGGACAGCTCATCCGACCGGCGCTGCTGTCGTTCGCCGTCACGCTCGCCGGTGCGCTCCTGCTCGTCGCCAGCGTCGCGGCGGGATATGCCCACCTCCATCGCGATTCGATATTCCAGGGTGTGACCGTCCACGGCATCCCCGTCGGCGGCCTCGACCGCGCCGCCGCGGTCGATGAGTTGCGGGCCAAGCTTCCGCCGCTCGACGCGGGCCATCTCACCGTTCGCTTCGCCGACGTCGAACGGCGCGTGCCCTACGCGGCGATCGGCCGCGACTACAACGTCGGCGCGATGATCGACCAGGCACTGGCCATCGGCCGCGCCGGCAACCCCTTGCAGCAGGCCGGCGAGCAGCTGCGCCTGCTGACCGGTGGCGCCAACGTTGCGCCGATCGCGACATGGAGCCGGGCGGCCTTGGAGCGGGAGTTGGCCGCTGTCGCGGCGACCGCCGAGCGTGCGCCGCGCGACGCCACGATCACGGGCACAGGTGGCCGCTATCAGCTCGTGCCGGCCGGTGCCGGCCAGACGGTCGACCTGGCCGGAGGCCTCGAACAGGCGGTCGCCGCCGTCAGCGTGCCCATCCCGGGCGACGCGACCGTGTCGATCGGTGCGATCCACCTTCCGCCGGCCGTGCCCACGTCGGCTGCCGTGGCCGCCCTGGCCACCTACGACAACGTCGCCGGACAGGCGCTCGTCCTCGGTGGCGGTGGTGTACAGGTCGTCCTCACGACCGACATGATCCGCGGCTGGGCCTCCCTCGAGCCCGACGCCGCGGGCGGCAGCTGGTCGGTCGCGCTCGACGAGGCCGCGATCCGGGCCCACGTCGTCGGTCTTGTGGCGTCCATCGACCGCCAGCCGCTAGACGCCACCTTCGAGTTCAGCCCAGACGGCGTGACCGCGGTCCCGGGCGTGACCGGCCAGCGCCTCGACGTCGCGGCGACGAGCGAGGCGCTCATCAGTGCGCTGCTCGCTCGCGCCGGCGGCGCCCGGCCGACGGGCGTGAACATGGTCGTGGCACTCACCGAGCCCGAGGTGACCACGGCGGCCGCCCACGAACTGGCCGCGAGAGTTGTCAAGGTTTCGAGCTGGACGACCAAGTTCACGCCCGGCGAGAACAACTTCTCTGGCAAGAACATCACCATCCCGGCCAAGCTGCTCGACGGCACCGTCATCGCGCCGGGCGAGCGCTTCAGCTTCCTCGACGCGATCGGATCGTTCAGCGCCGACAAGGGCTTCGGCCCGGGCGGGGCGATCATCCGCGGCCGGACCAACCCGACCGGCGCAATGGGCGGCGGCATCTGCTCCGCCTCGACGACGCTGTTCAATGCCGCGCTGCGCGGTGGCTACGAGATCGCGGCGCGCACGCAGCACTCGTACTACATCGACCGCTACCCGGTCGGCCTCGACGCCACCGTGTGGCGCAGTGGCGCCAGCAAGCGCGACATGGTCTTCGTCAACGACTCGGAGTACCCGCTGTGGATCCGCGGCATCGGCAAGAAGCGGCAGGTGACGTTCGAGATCTGGTCGGTGCCCGACGGCCGCCAGGTGGAGCTGTCCAAGGCGCGCGTTGCCAACCGCACCAAGCCCGACGACACCGTCGAGTACACGACCAAGCTCGAGCCGGGCCAGCGCAAGCGTGTCGAGCATCCGGTCGCCGGCTTCCAGGCGTGGGTCACGCGCGTTGTGCGCGACGCTGGCGGCAACGTGCTCCACGACGACACCTTCTACTCGCGCTACATCACCATCACCGGCATCATCCAGGTCGGCATCGCGCCGGGCGAGACGCCACCGGACGAGTCCCCCGACGACCCAGACGAGGCTCGCGCAGGCGACGGCTGAGGTTCGTCCGTCGACGGCACTGGACTCATGATCTCGTTCCAGATCGCTGGCCTGATGCTCGCCGCCTGATATCGTTGAGCGGCTGGCGTCACAGCCTCGAGGGGGGTAATGCGCTGATGGTTGGTTCTGGTGCTCGTCGCCTGCCGCGACTCCGTTCCCTGCCCCTCTTGGCGGGGGTACTCGTCGCCGGATCGGCCCTGGTCGTGGGCGGGCCGGCGAGAGCCAACATGGCCGCACCGTGGCAACCCGGCGATGCCGTCGGCGAACCCTCGGCCGAGCTCGCCGGCGTGTTCATCGAGCGCGAGGAGCTCCGGCTGGACCTGCGCGGGCTGACCGACGGGTCGATCGCCACGGTCGAGGCGACCTACCACCTGCGCAACGACGGCGCCGATCGGACGATCGAGCTCGTCTTCGTCGCTCCAGATCTCGACGGATCGGCCCCAGGGTCGACGCAGGTGACGGTCGACGGCGTGTCCGTCGAGCACGAGGTCGGGCGCGGGGACGAGCTGCCCTGGCAGCCGCCGACGACGACGCCCGGCATCGACGGCCGGCCGGTGACCTACCTGACCGAGGTGCGCGGCCAGCTCGAATTCAGCGCGCCGATCCCGGCCGGGAGGCACGAGCTGAGCGTGCGCTATCCGGTCCGGCCGGGCATCAATTCCACCGCCGGGCCGACGCGGCTGTGGCAGGTCGGCTACGTGCTGTCGCCCGCCCGCCAGTGGCCCGGCTTCGGGACTTTAGATGTCGTCGTCGATCTACCTCCGGGCTGGAGTGCCGCCAGCGAGCCGCCCCTCGAACGGCGTGGCGACACGCTCGTCGGATCGTTCGCCGGCGTGCCGGCCGACACGCTGGGCGTCACCGCCCAGGCGCCTGCGCCACCGATCGGGCTGCTGCAGCTGCTGGTCTTGGTCGGGGTCATCGGGCTCGGCTTCGTCATCGCCTGGTGGGCGGGTAAGGCGCTGCGCCTGAAGGGTCGGGGAGCGCGCTGGCTGCTGCCCGTCTCGGTGCTGTACGGCTTCATCGCGCCGGTGGTGATAACGGTTGCCGCGTTCTTCATCAGCGACATGGTTCCGGCCGGGCAGCGCGCCACGGGCTACGACCCGGGGCCGTTCCTGGCCTTCCTGTCGGCGCCGCTGGTGCTGATCGTGGTCATCGTGGGCATGCAGGTGGTGGCCGTCGTCGCGGGCAGCACGGCGGTGCCGGCGACGTGGCGACCAACGGGCCCGCCGCCCCCTCCACCGCCGAGTTCGACCGGGCCTGCCGGTTGAGCGACGCTCCCAAGGCCGACGACTTCGAGACGATGATCGAATCGGCCCTGGCGCGCATACCGGAGCCTTTCGCCGCGCGGCTCGGCTCAGTTGCGATCGTCATCGACGAGGTGGCCAGCGCAGAGCAGCTGGCCAGCGTACGTGCCCACGGACTGTACGGGCTCTACCAGGGCGTTCCGCGGACGGCTTACGGCGCCGAAAACGCGCCCGTGCCGAGCCGGATAACCATCTTCCGCCGACCGCTCGAGGCGCATTACCGCGATCGGGCGGCGCTGGCGCGGGCGGTCGAGGATGTCGTCTTTCACGAGATCGCGCACCACTTCGGCATCAGCGACGAGCGCCTGCGCGAGCTGCAGGCCGAGCGGCGGCGGCGCTAGAGAGGGCCCATTCGGGCCCTTGGCCTGGTAGCCCCACTTGAGCCGCAGTGAACCGGCCCACGACGTCCGGCGGCGGCATAGTGCCGCCCAGTTCGGGCAGTGGCAAGAACTCGCGGGCGTATGGCGGCCGGCCGCCCGGCAGACTGGCGTTCCGTCCGCCCGGCAAGCTGCCGCGCCGCTCAGCGCGGCTTCGTTCCCTGGAAGCCTTCGTCCAGCCACGGTCGCTCGTTGAAGACGTCAGTGAGCCAGCGCCCGAACGGCCCTGGCGGCGGCTCCTCGCGCACGCCCTCGAGCAGCTTCTCCAGCGCCGCCGTCAGCTCTGCGGTGAGGGCGGTCATCGTCGCTCGATCGGCGCGCCGGCCCTCGATCGACAGCGGCTCGCCGAAGCGCAGCGTGACCCGCTTGCCGAAGCGCAGCCAGCGTGTCCCGATGACGGCCAGCGGAACGATCGGCACGCCCGCGCGCAGGGCCAGGTAGGCCGGCCCCTCTTCGAGCGCGACAATCGCGCCGTCACGGTCGGACAGCCTGCCCTCCCCCGCCACGGCCAGGATGTACCGATCGAGCACCCACAGCGCCCGCCGCGTCGTGTCGAGCAGGTCGTGCGCCGACGGCTTGAAGGGCACCCCGATCCGGCCCCAGCGAATCACTCGATTACGCAGCCCGACCTTCATGTCCCGCTCGCGCGGTCCGAAGATGTATACCCAGCGCTGGTCCGGCCAGTACCCAACGACCAGCATCGGGTCGACCCAGTTGGGGTGGCTGAAGCAGACCAGGAAGTTCTGCTGCTCGGGCAGCAGCCGTGCGTGCTCGACACGCACGCGCAGGTAGCAGGCGATCAGCAGGCGCAGCCCGTAGCGGATGAAGCTGTAGCGCAGCCGGCCCGGCGGCTCGGGCATTGCCCGCGGCGCCCGGGCCGGCCCGGGCTCAGGCTCCAGGCGCGAGCTCTGGCTCAAGAAGGGCGACCTGCGGCAGCTGGACGATCGGCGGCAGCCCCTGCGTGTCGCGCTCGAGTTCGTCGAGGAAGACCGGTACCAGCTCCGGGTCGAACTGTCGTCCGCGCAGGCTCATCAGCTCGTCGGTGGCCACCCCGTGCGGCTTGGCCGGCTGGTATGGCCGGCCGTGGACGATCGCCTCGTAGGCGTCGGCGATGGCCACGATGCGTGCGCCGAGCGGAATGGCGTCGGCGCGCAGGCCGTCGGGATAGCCGCGGCCGTCGAAGCGCTCGTGGTGGTGGCGGATGACCGGTGCGAAGCCGCGTGACGACGACAGCGGCCGGCAGATCCGCTCGCCTATCTCGGGGTGGCGACGCATCAGGCCCCACTCCTCGTCCGACAACGGCCCCTCCTTGCGCAGCAGGTACCCCGGCACTCCGATCTTGCCCACGTCGTGCAGCAGCGCTCCGTAGGCAACCGCCTCGAGCTCCTCCCCGCGCAGGCCGACGTTGACCGCCACCCGCGCGGCGTGGCGGGCCAGCCAGCGGCAGTGGTGAACCAGCTTGGCGTCCTTGGCCTCGACAGCGTTGGCCAGCGCGGCCACGATCTGCGTCGCCCGCTCGAGGCTGGTCATCGCCCGGCGCAGCCGGAATGCGCTGCGGATGCGGGCCAGCAGCTCGACCTGCTGAAAGGGCTTGGTGATGAAGTCGTCGGCGCCGGCGTCGAGGGCGGCGACCATGTCCTCGGTCGACGTGTGCGCGGTGAGAACGATCACCGGCAGCGTCGCGGTCAGCGGATCCGCGCGCAGTAAGCGGCAGACCTCGAAGCCGTTGAGGCGGGGGAGGTTGAGGTCGAGCAGTACGAGCGCCGGCTGGTGCTCGATGACCGCGCGCAGGCCAGTCTCGCCATCGCCGACGGTCAGTGCCGCATAGCCTGCGCCCTCAAGAATGCGGCCGAGTATCTGACGCTGAGTAGCGTCATCCTCGACCACCAGCACCAGCAGGCGCTGCCGCCCGCCCGGTGCCCCATTGAGGCTCAACGCCTCGCCCATGCGATAGACCCTCCCTCTGGCCTGTCGCCAAGGTCGCCGCAACGCGGGAGCCTTCCCCCGCCGGCGATGGTCGAGTTCCTGCCGGGCACGAGCGGGAACCTCGGTCGAGTATACGGCTCAGGGGAACCGCGCCACCGCCTCGAGCAGCATGTTGACGAAGCGGGGTCGGTCGATGATCACGCCGACGTCGGCGTTGGCCGGCCGGCCGGAGATCGCATGCAGGTCGACGACAGTACGTCCGCGCGTCAGGCGGCCTTCGGTCTCGATGTCGACACGGTAGGGCCGTGTCTCGACCAGCCCCAGCCCCAGGACGTGGGCGACTGCGACCGCGTCGTGGATCGGCGAGCCCGACCAGCCGTAGCGATTGACGTGGAAGCGCGCGAAGTAGCGCAGCAGGTCGGCGAACACGCGCCCGGTGCGGTTGCCGAAGCTCTCCATTCGTTCGGCGTCGGCAAGCGTGACGATGGCCTGGTGGGTGACGTCGAGGCCGACCATTGTCACCGGCCGGCCGCCATCGAAGACTGCGGCCGCCGCCTCTGGATCAACCCAGATGTTGAACTCGGCCGAGGCAGTGATGTTGCCCTCGCCGATCGAGCCACCCATCAGGCAGATGTGCGCCACGCGCGCGAAGAGGTCGGGGTGGCGCGCGCGGAAGAGCGCGATGTTGGTCAGCGGGCCGGTCGGCACGAGCGTGATCGGCTCGTCGCCCTCGGCGACGTGTCGTGCGATGAACTCGACCGCGTCCTCGGCCACCGGCTCGGCGGCCGGGGCGGGCAGCTCCGCGCCTTCTATGCCGCTGACGCCGTGAACATGCGGGGCGGTGCGCAGCTCCCCGCGCAGCGGCCGGTCGGCGCCGGCAGCAACCGGCACGTCGGTGCGGCCGATCAGCGTCAGCACGGCCAGCGCGTTGCGCGTCGTGTTCTCCAGCGTGGCGTTGCCGCAGACCGTCGTCACGCCAAGCAGGCGGACTTCGGGCCGGGCCAGCGCGAGCAGCATCGCCAGCGCATCGTCGTGGCCGGGGTCGCAGTCGAGGATGATCGGTGTCGGCGTCCGTGCCACTGAGCTGGCGCCGGGAGCAGCGGGGTTGGCCGTGCTCACTCCTTGCGGTATGGCTGCCCGTCGGCCGCCGGCGCGCGTGCCCGGCCGACCAGACCGGCCACGACGATGATCGTGACAACGTACGGCAGCGAGCTCAGCACCTCCGATGGAATCGGAATGCCCAAGATCGAGGTGCGAGCCTGGATGGCGTCGGCCAGACCGAAGACGAGGCCGGCCCCGGCCGCACCCAGCGGGTTCCAGCCGCCGAAGATCATCGCCGCCAAGCCGATGAAGCCCTTGCCGGCGGTCATCTCCCGCTCGAAGCCGACGCCCGAGCCAATCGTGAAGTAGGCACCGCCAAGTCCGGCCACGAGGCCGCCCAGGATCACGTTGCGGTAGCGCACGTAGTAGACGTTGATGCCGGCCGTGTCGGCTGCCTTGGGATGCTCGCCGACGGCACGGACGCGGAGGCCCCAGCGCGTGTAGTACAGCGCGAAGAAGATGACGATGACGAGCACGAACAGGGCGTAGACGAAGATGTTCTGGCGGAACAGGATCGGGCCGAGGATCGGGATGTCCGAGAGCAGCGGTATCGGTGCGACGGTCAGCCGCGGGGGCGTATTCAGGTGCTGGTTCTCCTGCAGGACGCGTGTCGCCAGGAAACCGGTCAGGCCGACCACCAGGATGTTGATCACGAAGCCGGCGATGATCTGATCGACCAGGTAGCGGATGGCCAGCAGCGCGAGCAAGCCCCCCAGGACGCCGCCCGAGATGACCGACGCGAGCACGCCGATGCCGACGTCACCAGTCGCGCTGGCCACCACGGCGCCCACGAACGCGCCGGATAGCATCATCCCCTCGATGGCGATGTTGATCACGCCCGCTCGCTCGCACAGGATGCCCGAGAGTGCCCCGAAGACGATCGGCAGGGCGCGTTGGACGCTCGTTTGGAGCAGACCGGTCACGTTCATCGACTGGCCGGCAGCCACCCATACCAGGAACGCGAAGACGAACACGATCGCGACCAGCGCCAGCACCAGCGCCCACCGTGCTCCGAAGCCGCGCGTCAGCTGGATGGCCCCGGCAAAGGCGGCCACCATGGCCAGCAGGTACAGCGTCGCGGCCGAAGGCAGGATCAGGTCGGGCACCGCGATCGTGACGGGCGGCAGGTTGAGCACCAGCCGCGACCGGGTGTCCAGCGCCTGTGGCAGGGCAAAGTAGACGACCATCACCGCCGCCGCCACGAGGTAGACCACGCCCAGGATGCGCTGGCGCCGCCGCGCCGCGCGCTCGCTGGTGGTGAGCACTCTGGGGCCGGCGGCCGCCACGGCGGCGGTCATGCGCCCCAACCCTTGGCGAAAGCCTCGGCGCCGATCTGGCGCTCAGCCCGGATGCGGTAGATGGCGCGCACCAGCGCAGGGGCGGCGATGAACATGATCACCAGCGCCTGCATCACGACCACGAGGTGAATCGGGATGTCGGTCGCAGCCTGCATCGGCGTGGCGCCGGCGCGCAGGCCGCCGATCAGCAGCCCCGCCGCGACGACACCCGCCGGACGAGCCCGGCCGAGCAGCGCGATGGCGATCCCGTCGAAGCCGGCGCCGCCGCCCAGACCGGGTGTGAGCGTCCGCGTGGTGCCCAGCACGATTGTCGCGCCGGCCAAGCCGGCCAGTGCGCCGGCGGCGACCATGCTCAGCACGATCGTGCGAGCGATGCTCATGCCGGCGTAGCGCGAAGCATGGGGGTTGAGCCCGACGGCCCGGAATTCGAAGCCCTTGACCGAGCGGAATAGCAGCCACGAAACGACCACGGCCGCGGCCAGGGCGACGAAGATGCCCCAGTGCGCGCGCAGCAGCGGGTGCTCGATCAGCTGTGGGAGCGTCGCCGAAGGCTCGACGATCTTCGATATCTGGTCGGTCCGGCCTGGCCGCTGGTACAGCGGCGTGCGGAGTGCGTAGTCGACCATCCGGAAGGCGACGAAGTTGAGCATGATCGTCGTGATCACCTCATGGGCGCCCGTCCGTGCCTTGAGCGCGCCGGGGATGAATCCCCAGGCGGCGCCACCTATTGCGCCGGCGAGCAGCGCGAGAGGCAGGTGGATGAACCACGCCAGGCCGGTGAAGCTGAAGCCGACCAGCACGGCGGCGAGTGCGCCGATCTGGAGCTGGCCCTCGGCGCCGATATTGAACAGGCCGGCCCGGAAGGCGAGCGCGACGGCCAGGCCGGTCAGCATCAGCGGCGTGCTCGAGAGGATCGTCTCCGAGATCGGGTTGAGCGCACGGCGCAGGGCGTTGTCGTCGAGCGCGACGATCGCGTCCAAGAGTTGGCCTGGATCGCCGATCGCACCGCGCAGCAGCGCGCCGTAGGCGCGGAACACGACCCGTAGACCGTGGGCGAGCGCACCGATTGGATCGCTGCCGAAGGTCGTGATCACGACCTCGTCACTGACGATGATCACGATGCCGCCGACGATGAACGCGCTGAGCAGGGCCAGCGCGGGCAACAGCAGGCCGCGCAGCAAGCGGCGCATGCTGCCGCCGCGGTCAGGCCGGCCACCGGCCGGCGTCACGGGCTTCTTGTCGACGCCAGCTTCGGCCGAGTCGCTGGGCGCGGTCGTGGGCGCCTGGCCAGACCGGGCGGCGGCCGTCGGCTGGTCGGCGGCGCTCATCCGGCTGCCTCGTGGGCAAGAGCTGCCAGCTCCTCGGCCGTATGCTCCTCGGGGTGCGCGCCGCCCATCAGCAGGCCGAGGCGCTCAAAGGTGGCCTGCTCGGGCGTCAGGATGCCAACGATCTTGCCCTGGTACATCACAGCAATGCGGTCCCCGAGGCCAACCACCTCGTCGAGCTCGGTCGAGATGATCAGCACGGCCGTGCCCTGATCACGTTTCTCTACGATGCGGCGGTGGATGTACTCGATCGAACCGACGTCAAGTCCGCGTGTCGGCTGAGCGGCCACGAGTAGCGCGAGGTCGCGCGAGAACTCGCGCGCGACGATCACCTTCTGCTGGTTGCCGCCGGACAGGTTGCCGACGTCGTTGAAGACGGAGGGCGTGCGCACGTCGAACTCGCGCACGCGCTCTTCGGCGATCTCGGCCATCACGTCGCGGTACAGGCGCAGGCCGCGGCCGACAGGTGGCTGCCAGTAGTTGTTGAGCGCCATGTTCTCGGCGATGTTGAAGCCGGCCACGAGGCCGTCCTCCAGCCGATCCTCGGGCACGTGGCCGACGCGGGCCCGGTAGACCGAACGGGGATCCGAGCCTATCGGCTGGCCTTTGAGGAGGATCGAGCCGCTCTCGATAACGCGGAGGCCGGTGAGTGCTTCGGCCAGCTCGGTCTGGCCGTTGCCCTGGACGCCGGCCACGGCGACGATCTCGCCGGCGTGCACCGTCAGGTCGAGGTCGCGGACAGCGAGCTGGCCACGGTCGTCGCGCACGGTTACGCCGGTCAGCTCGAGGACTGGCGCGGCTGGCTGCGAAGGGGACTTGTCGACCGTCAGCTGCACCGGGCGGCCGACCATCATCGCCGCCAGTGCCTCGCGCGTGGTGTCGGCCGGGGTCACGGTCCCGACCACTTCGCCCCGGCGCAGGACCGTGATCCGGTCGGCGATTTCGAGCACCTCGTTGAGCTTGTGGGTGATGAAGATGATCGACGTGCCGCCGGCGACAAGTGAGCGGATGATTACGAAGAGCTCTTCGGTCTCCTGCGGCGTGAGGACGGCGGTCGGCTCGTCGAGGATGAGCACCTGGGAGTGGCGGTAGAGCGTCTTGATGATCTCGACGCGCTGCCGGACGCCAACCGGCAGGTCCTCGACCAGCGCGTCCGGGTTCACGTGCAGGTTGTGGCGCTCGGATATCTCGACGATCCGCGCGCGGGCGGCGCCGCGATCAAGCTGGAGCAACGGACCGCGCGTCGACTCGACGCCGAGCATCACGTTCTCGGTGACCGTGAACACCGGCACGAGCATGAAGTGCTGGTGGACCATGCCGATGCCGGCCTTGATCGCATCGCCCGGTCCGGCAAAGCGGGCCTGGGCGTCGTCGAGGAGTACCTCGCCCTCGTCGGGCTGGTAGAGCCCGTAGAGGATGTTCATCAGCGTCGTCTTGCCGGCACCGTTCTCGCCGAGGAGCCCATGGATCTCGCCCGGCTGGACGAGCAGGTCGACGTTCCGATTGGCAAGGACACCCGGAAAACTCTTGCTGATCCCCCTCAACTCGAGCTTCATGGCGGCTGAAAGCCCTCGTAGATAAGTCACAGGCGGCGTCCGAAGACGCCGCCTGTGTGCTGGCTCAGCCTACTGCACTGGCCTCAAGGGGCCGCGTAGTAGTCAGATACCACGATGTCGCCGGCAATGATCGCCTGTGCGAGGGCCTCGATCTCCGTCTTGGTCTCCGCTGAGATTTCCGCATCGTAGTCGTGGAACTCACCCAGGCCGACGCCACCGTTGGCCAGGTCGCTGACGAACACCGGCGCCGGGGTCGTGCCCTCGATCGCCCGTTCGATCGCCTGGTAGACCGACACGTCGATGCGCTTGAGGATGTGGGTCAGCATCAGGTCGGCGAACTCGGACGCGGTGCGTGTCCAGTCGACGTCGACGCCCAGGCCGACGGCCTCGGCGTTGCGCTCGCGGATGGCGGCGAAGGTGCCCAGCCCGATCGGGCCACCGACGGGCAGGATCACGTCCGCGCCCTCATCGAGCATGCCGATCGTGAACGCCCTAGCGTCGTCGGTGCTGTCGAAGTTGCCGGTGAACGTGCCCGAGGCCGGGTCGAGCGGATTGCGCCCGCCGAGCACGGTCACGGTGTCGTTCTTTTGCGCGTTCCAGTAGTTCGTGCCGGCGATGAAACCGTCCATGAAGTCGGTCACCGGGCCGCCGATATTGATGCCACCGAACGTGCCCATGACCTTGGTCTTGGACCATGAGGCGGAGGCGTAGCCGGCGAGCATTGCGGCCTGACCGGTGTTGTAGACGAGGCCCTCGACGTTCGGCAGCGCCGGGTCGTAGGCGAAGTCGACGATCGCGAAGCGCTGATCGGGGTTCGCGATAGCGGCGGTGCTGGTGTCATCACCGAGCAGGAAGCCAACGGTGACGATGATGTCGCAGCCGTCGGCGATGTGCTGGTTGATGTTTCGCGCGTAGTCCTCGGCCGTGGTCGACTCGAGGAAGCGGACTTCGATGCCGAAGTCCTGCTCTGCCATCTGCATGCCTTCCCAGCCGTTCTGGTTGAAGCTGCGGTCGTCGATGCCGCCGGTGTCGCTGACCATGCAGGCCAGGAAGTCGGCGGCCGGTGAGCCCGTCGGGGCTGTCGTCGGGCTGGCCGTCGGCGCTGTCGTCGGACTGCCCGTCGGGGCTGTCGTGGGGCTGGCCGTCGGACCCATCGTCGGCGTGGCGGTGGGCGGCTGCTGGGTCGGCTGTGCCCCCGTACAGGCCGAGAACACGAGCGCCAAGGTCGCGAACATGGCGACCGGCAGTGCATTCGTGCGCAAGGTTTCCTCCTCCAAAGCTAGCTCCGCATCTCACTGCGTCCGTTGCCCGTGCTCCACTTGCTCATCCCGGTGACGAGCCTCAGGGCGACGCGTTATGACGCCGGTGGCGGAGGTACTGCGAGCGGAAGTATGCACGTCGCGGCGGTGTGCGTGCAATCATCGCGCGCATGGCCGACTTCGATCGGGCTGGCTGGCGGGCCGAACGCGAGCGAGCAAGTGAGCTGCTCGACGCCCAGGAGGGCAGCGGAAAGGTCGACCTGGCCGACGAGCGGGAGATCATCGACCTGCTGCGCAGCGCGCGACGCATTGCCGTCGTCGGCGCGTCGGCCAGTCCGTGGCGGCCGTCGCACGGGGTGATGCGCACGCTGATAGCGGCCGGCTACGAGTGCGTGCCGATCAACCCGAGCGTGAGCTCCGTGCTCGGCGTCGCAGCGTTCGCCACGCTCGAGGGAGCTGTCGCCGCCGGCGGCCCGTTCGACATCGTCGATGTCTTTCGCCGCAGCGAGTACGCGCCTGATATTGCGCGCAGCGCAGTGGCAAGCGGTGCCCGCGCGCTGTGGCTCCAGCTGGGAGTCGTGAACTGGGAGGCCGCCCAGATCGCCCACCAAGGCGGGCTGGTAGTGGTGATGGACCGCTGCACGGCGATCGAGCTTCGCGGCGTGGCCTAGCGCTATCGAACGGCGAAGCCGGCGATGACCAGCAGTACCCCGGCAAGGCCCACGGCGGCCCACAGCAGAACCTGGCGGCGCAGCAGCTGACGCATTACGTCGGCGCCGCTCGTGCCACCGCCGGCCGGCGTGCCGCGTCCGCCGCGCCACGAGTCGTAACGGCGGGCGTTCTCGGCCAGCCGATCCAGCTCGGCCATGCGCGCGTAGGGCATCCGCCCGCGCCAGACGGCGAGCGCGATCAGAGCAAAGCCGCCCAGCCAGAGGGCGAGGTTGATCACCCCGCCAGCCGCTCCTCCAACAGGCGCTGGACGACGTCGGCCCGGGCCTGGCCGCGGGTCTCGCGCATGACCTGGCCGACCAGGAACTTGGCCGCCTGGAGCTTGCCCGCGCGGAAGTCGGCGACGGCCGCAGGGTTGGCCTGCATGACACGCTCGACCACCGCGCCCAGCGCCGACGAGTCGCTGATCTGGCGCAGCCCAAGCCGGTCGACGATCTGGGCCACGGTCTCGCTCGAGGCGAAGTGCTGCTCGAAGACCTGCTTCGCGTTCGTCGCCGACAACTCGCCCGACTCGACGCGGCCGACGATGTCGGCCAGCTGCGCAGGCTCAACCCGCCTGCCCAGCGCGGCCGATTTCGACAGGCGCAGGTACTCACCGCTGACCCAGTTGGCAACTTTCTTGGCCGGCAGCTCCGGCCGGGCAGCCAGCGTGCCTTCAAACAGCGCTATCGCGCCGGAGTCGGCGACCAGCACGGCCGCGTCGTACGCCGACAGCCCGTGGGCGTCGCGGTAGCGTGCCCGCCGCGCCTGGGGCAGCTCGGGCAGACGGGCGCGGATCTCGTCCAGCCAGGCTGGGTCGGTACGCAGGGGCGGCAGGTCGGGCTCGGGGAAGTAGCGGTAGTCCTCCGATTCCTCTTTCAGGCGCATGGTGTAGGTCAGGCCGCGGTCGTCATCCCAGCCGCGCGTCTCCTGGACCAGCCCCTGCCCCGCATCCAGCGCCCGTGCCTGGCGCTCGATCTCGTAGCCGATGGCGCGTT
>Ga0299913_10001706_pt1 | contig 16596 bp, 24 predicted proteins | sample RVTome_9_FD_201360 | JGI IMG/M metagenome (GOLD analysis project Ga0299913, IMG submission 201360) | Soil microbial communities from uranium-contaminated site in the Upper Colorado River Basin, Wyoming, United States - RVT155D38 (version 2) ... | reverse complement strand
ACGGAGGAGGAGCTGTCGAGGATCCCGATCACGTATGTCGACGGCATGCACGACCGTTTCGCGGCTCCCGAGTTCCACGCCCACCTGTGAGGACGCCGTGAGTCCGGCGTCCTGGCCGACGTCCACCGACCCGGCGGACGAGATCGCGGTGGCGCTCAACACCCGACCGAAGTTCGTCGCCTCGCGGACCCTCGAGACCGTAGAATGGCACAACGCCTCCCTGCTCGGAGGCGACGTCGCGGATGCTGGAGTTCGTCATCGTATGGCTTCCTCGACTCCGTCGACACGATACTGCTGGGCCGCGTGACGTGCGGGCTTCGGGAGGTACTGGCCCCGGTCACTTCGGGCGAGGACAAGCCGCACTTCGACCCCGGGCGGGAATGCGGGCCGAGGAGTTCCCCGGCTCAGGGGATCAGTAGTTCCAGGAGCCTTCGCCGCTCGAATCCGAATCGGTGTTCGCGGGCGGAGCGGGATTGGACGGACCGGTAGGCCCGTAGTTCTCCTCCCCGTCCCCGCCGCCGCCGTAGGAGCCACCGCATGCGGCGAGCGAGGCCAACAGGAGCAGAGCCGTGGTTGTGTGCCGACCCCGCATGAAATCGAGCGTATCACGGGCCAAAAGGCCTGTCAACGCCTCCTGGCGTCGGGAGAGCTGGCCACGCTCGGCGATCTCGCGCTCCAGAGGTACCTCGCATCCTGGCCGAGTGTCGCGAGCCTCACGGCCTGTGGTCAGACGAGAACGCGTTCGAATTCGAGAACCTGATGCTGGGGCCGCCCTGGTGGCCGGGGCCCCTTCCGGCCCTCGAGCCGTGGGGGTACGTTGGGTATGGTCGCGGCGACTGCCGCGGGCATCCTCAACGACAGGAGACAGCATGGCCAGGACCAAGGTCGTCGTCATCGCCGAAGTCGAGGACCCGGAGGAATGGGAGCGCGGGTTCCGGACCCACGGGGACCTCTTCAAGAGCCAGACGGTCAAGAAGCCCATCGACTTCGCGATCACCGGGAATCACGCCGCGGTCTGCTTCAAGCCCGACGACCTCGACACGTTCATGGAGATCCTCGACTCACCGGCGACTGCCGAAGCCATGGAATTCGACGGCGTCAAGCGGGAGACGGTTCGCGTGTTCGTCCTCGACAAGCAGCTCAAGGTCTAGGCAACGTGTGAGGGGTGTGCAGTGGACGGACGTGGTGGCGGAGCTAGGCGTAATCGTCTCGCTCCTCTTCGTCGGCTACCAGATCCGCCAGAACACCCAGGTGGCACGAGGTCAGGCGCGCCAGAATCTCGCCTACCTGAATCAGGAGTGGCTGATCCTCCAGAGCCAGGACGCAGAGTTCCACGATCTCTGGAGGAGGGCGTGGACCGAGAGCGTTGTCGTCCTCGGAGAGCGCTCGATCGAAATTCATGATGCTGCTCAATCTTCGACGCCTGGAGAACGTGTACTTCCAGTTCTCGGAGGGGCTGGTCGATGAATCGGCCCTGAGCGATCCGACGGCGTGGGATGCACCGTACTGGGACTCCAGCTGGTGGTGGTGGTCGTCGGGATCCTGCTGGCGCTCGGAATCAACTCCTGGAATGCCGCAGTCACCATCAGGGAGGAGAGCTACACGCTGAATCGATGGGCGCCGCCTCCCGCTCGCGGCCTCCAGGAGACCGTCGGGATGGCGGACCACTACCCGCCGCGCTTCAAGGACGCGTTGAGGGCGGCGGCTAGAGCAGCCTCGCCGCTGACCAGCTCCTTCCAGGCGAGCTCCTGACCCTTCCGTTTCCCTTTGGGGACGAGCTTCAACCCCTGCGTGGAAATGGTGAGGACAAAGGGCTCGCCGTCGATGTCCAGCTCGCGCCTGAGCGGCTTGTCGAGTTTCGTTACCATGGCGACTCCCGGCTTGGAGAATACGTTAAAGATGCGGACGATGCGATGCAGTGAGCAAACGATTCGCGCCGCCGCGGCTGGATGCTCGACATCTCGACGATGCCCGGGGCCAGGGATGCAGTCATGGCACCGCTGATCGTCCTGGTCGTCGCAGGGCTTCTCGCTCGCCTGGTCGGGCAGCTGGGAGTGGCGGCCCTTCGGGACTGGGCCGCGGCCACTCGCGTCGGCCTGGCGGTGATGTTCTGCTTCACCGCCGCGGCGCACTTCAACAGCATGCGCCCGGACATGATCGCGATGGTGCCGCCGTTCGTGCCGAACCCCGAGTTCATGGTCACGTTCACCGGCGTCTGCGAAATCCTCGGAGCCATCGGGTTGCTGGTGCCGCGCACGCGCCGGATCGCTGCCGTGGCCCTGATCGTCTTCCTGCTGGCCGTCCTCCCCGCCAACATTCATGCCGCCCAGGCGGGCGTGACCTTCCGGGGTGCCCCGCCGACGCCGATCGGTCCGCGTATCGCCCTGCAGGCGCTGTTCATCGCTCTGATCTGGTGGTCCGGCATTCGGGCACCCAGATGAGCGGACCTCTCCTCTACGGGCCGCTCGCGAGCTGGTGGCCGCTCCTGTCGGCTCCCGCCGACTACGCCGAGGAGGCCGCTTTCTACCGGCGGGTCCTCGAAGGCGCGGGCGTGGTGCCGCTCGAAACGATGCTCGAGCTGGGGAGCGGCGGCGGCAATAACGCGTCCCACCTGAAGCGACGCTTCCGGCTCACGCTGGTCGATCACTCCTCGGAGATGCTGACGGTGAGCCGCGCGCTCAACCCCGAGTGCGAGCAGGTGCCCGGGGACATGCGGACAGTGCGGCTCGGGCGGGAGTTCGACGCCGTCTTCGTCCACGACGCGATCGCGTACATGACGAGCCGGGAAGATCTCCTCCAGGTCATGCGGACGGCGCGCGCCCATTGCCGGCCAAGTGGCCTGGCGCTGTTCGCGCCCGACCACGTGCGGGAGACGTTCGCGCCGCGCACGAGCCACGGCGGCAACGACGGCGATGGCCGCGGGCTCCGCTACCTGGAGTGGGTCTGGGACCCGGATCCCGCCGACACGACCGTGATCGCCGACTTCGCATTTCTGCTGCGGGACGCGGACGGGTCCGTACGGGTCGTGCACGATCGGCACGAGTTCGGCCTCTTCCCGCGCGGGGTCTGGATCGAGATGCTCGAGGAGGCGGGGTTTACCGACGTCGAAGTACTTCCGTTCCCGCACTCGGAGGTGGAGGAGGGGCTCGAAGTGTTCCTCGGGCGGGCCGGCTGATCAGCCGCTGGGAGCTTCCGCGACTTCCGACAGGTGGGTGAGGACGCAGCGCCAGCGGCCTTGTTCCCGGACGAAGACGCAGCTCACCCGCTCGATCAGATGGAACGGCTCACCGCGGTACCGACCGCCGGAGACGCCTCGCGCGATCACGACGGCGGCGTCACCGTAGACGCGAATGCTCGGGTCGTGAGTCTCCATCACGTCGTGCGTCAGATCTCCGGATCGCACCGATTCCAGAAAGCCCGCCCTGTCTCCGAGGCTGCCATCAGGACCGATGATCGTCCAATCGGCGGCCATGAACAGCCCGATCGCGTCCGGGTCGTTGGAGACCATGGCTCGGTCCCACGCTTCTGTCACACGAATCAGCTCCTCTTCGACGGTGCGCCTCATGGCGCCCACGGCCGCAGCACGGTGTACTCGGGCACCGCGGTGATGCCCTCGCGCTTCACGCGCAGGAACCGCCGGCCTTGGAGATGGCCGATCGCGGCCTGCACGCTTCGCTTCGACAGGCCGGTGCCCTCCGCGATCCGCTGCAGCGGAAGCCGCGACTCGCCGTCCAGCGTGCGCCGCCAGAGGTAGAGGTAGACGAGGAAGGAGGAGGGGGACCGGTCATGGCCGACCAGGTCCCGCATCAGGACATCGAGTACGTAGTCGTCGACCTCGATCGCCGCCATGCCGGACGGTAACGCAATCGCTGCCATAGCGGAAGATGCGCGCCTTGAATCGAGATCGGCGGTCGGTATGCTGGGAGCACTGCCCGACGTTCCCGACACCAGCATCGACTTCCGGAGGAGACCATGATCCGACGCGTGAAGTTCGTCAGCGTGCCCGTCACCGACCAGGACCGGGCACTGGAGTTCTACACCAAGGGCCTCGGGTTCGAGGTGCTGACCGATCAGTCCTTTGGAGAGGGTCAACGGTGGATCGAGCTCGGGATCCCGCGTGCGGAGACCCGGGTCGTCCTCTACCGTCCCGAGAACGGCGACGGGATCGGCACCTTCCAGCACATCTCGTTCCTGGCCGACGACGTCGAAGCCACCTGCCGCGAGCTCAAGAAGCGCGGGGTCGAATTCACGCAGGAGCCGAAGACGGAATCGTGGGGCACCGCAGCTGGCTTCAAGGACCCCGACGGGAACACGTTCGTGCTGTCGTCGAAGTAGCGGCGCAGAAACCCGAAAGGGAGGATGCTCGAGGTTATCGGCGAGGTTAGGATCCCCACCGACCCGCAGCCCTGGTGGGGCGGAAAGGAGAGCGATGACCGTCGATTACACGCGCGCCGAACGACTCTGGCTCTGGGCCCTCGCGGCCTTCGGGCTGATCGGGGTGAACGGCGTGTTCCTGTGGACCCTGTTCTTTCGACCCGGGACGATGCGCGAAGCGCTCGCGAACCCGATCACGATCGCGTACTCCCTCGAGGCCCTCGCCCTGGTCGCGGCGCTGGCCTGGCTGTTCCGCAGATGGGGGGTCAGCCGGATCGGCTGGGGATGGTTCGTGCTGCTCTCTCTCCTGGGGAGCCTGGCGTTCGCGATTCCCGTCGCGCTCCTGTTTCCGCGACGAGAACGATGACCGGCGGTGCGCGCGAGCAGCTCTCGCTTACGCCGATCGGACGCATCCGATCCGCTCTCCGCACGCGAAAGGAGGCGCCGCGGCAGGGCTCCGAGGGCGCGCCGGACGCGTGGCTCGAGGTCGACTCCCGCTTCGCGCCGGGGCTGTCGCGGATCGCGGACGGCGACGAGCTCGTCGTGATCACCTGGCTGCACCAGGCGGACCGCGAGGTGCTGGAGGTCCATCCGCGTGGCGACCCAGCGGTGCCGCTCACGGGCGTGTTCGCCACCCGCTCTCCGGACAGGCCGAACCCGCTGGGACTCCACCGCGTGAGGGTGCGCGAGATCTCGGGCACCCGTCTCAGGATCGGCCCGATCGAAGCGATCGACGGCACGCCGGTCGTCGACATCAAGGCCGCGCTCGGGGGACCAGCGGTGACGGAGGGCGGCCGATGACATTCATCGACTGGTCGGATTCCGAGGAGATGCTCGGGCTCCTGTCCGAGTACGTCGCGGATGAGCGGAATGACTCGCTGCATGATCCCGCGCGGGAAGGCTTCCTGACGGGGCTCTCGACCGAGCTGGCCGAGTTGGCCCGCGAGTTCGATGCGCTGTCTCCGGATACAGTGATCGACAGGTTGCGCGCGATCCACCGCTCGCAAGCCGAGGATTTTCTCGGGGATCCCGTTCTCGTTCACGTCGAGGCTTGTATCGAGGAGCTGGAGAGGATCCGGCGTGAGGGCGTCGATTAAGAAGCATGGGATTCGATCCGGTTTCCGCCAACCTTTTTGCCCGGCCTACTATCCAAACATTGGGAACCTGACGACTAGAAGGACACGTGAGGCTTACAACCTCAGTATGGGAGGTGCGACGATGGGCGCCCGGACGACAGTTGCCGCGCTCACCTTTCTGGTTCTCCACGCGTTTCCCGCCGCCGCGCAGCAATTCCCCATGGAGTCATCCAGCCCACCCCCCCACCCGGAAGTGCTGGTGCTCGGCGTCTACCATATGGCCAATCCCGGACGCGACGTCTTCAACACACAGGCCGACGATGTGTTCTCGCCCATGCGCCAGACCGAGATCGCGCAGGTCATCGAGGTTCTCAAGGACTTCCGCCCTACGAAGATCGCAGTGGAAGCGGATTTCAGCGACAAGAGCGTTCCCAGGAACTACACCGACTATCTGGCCGGCACACACGAGCTCACGCGCAACGAAATCGAGCAGATCGGCTTCCGCCTGGCCAAGGAACTCGGCCACGCGACCATACACCCGGTAGATGCTGACGGGGAATTCCCCTTCCTGCACCTCGTCAACTACGCGAAGGCCAGCGGCCGATCGGAGGAACTCGACGCACTATTGGATGAGATCGGCGGGAAGGTGAAGGCATTTGATGAATACCTCGCTTCCCACACCGTGCTCGAGGCGCTGCTTTCCATGAACTCCGACGAAACCGTCGCCGAGGACGTGGGGTACTACTACCGGCAGGCGGAGTTCGGCGAGCACTGGGATTGGGCCGGCGCCGATCTGGTCTCCGCCTGGTTCCGGCGCAACATGCGGATCTATAGCAACGTAGTTCAGCTCATCGCGTCTCCGGACGAGCGCGTGCTGGTCATCGTCGGTGCTGGGCACCTCGGCTGGCTGCAAGGCCCCTTCGGCAGCAATCCGAACTTCCGCTTGCGGAAGCTTGCCGAGTTCGTCGATAACCAATGAGGCAAGCCGGCCTGTGTTGGCATCTGGATCTCGAAGAAGGGTCAGCTCTCGTCGTACGGCGCGTAGCGGCGGTGGAGCATGAGGTCGTTCCCGTCCGGATCGGTGAACAACGCCATGTGGCAGACCCCCGTGTCGAGGGTGTCGCCCATGAACGCGACGCCCTTCGTTTCGAGCTCGGCCCGCGTGGCGGCGACGTCGTCGACGTGGAGGGCCGGGTGCGCGTTCTTCTGGGGCGCGAACGGCAGGCCGAACTTCTCCGGCTCCCAGATCCCGAAACACGTGCTCCCCGCCCAGAACTCGAACCGGGAGTTGTCGTCGGGACGGAGTCCCAGGGTGTCGACGTAGAAGGCCCGGGAGCGCTCGACGTCCTGGGACGGAATTCCCACGAAATCGAGTCCGTGGATCATCGTTCCCTCCTCATGGTTGGCGGTGATCGATCTGTCGAGCGGAAGATAGGCGCATACCGAGGCCCCTGGCTTGCACGGTGGGTCGACTAGGACGATCCAATGTGATATCGTAATGCTATCAGGAGGCGCCGTGGCTCAAGTTCTCGTCCGGGACCTCGACCCCGAGGTGGTGGCAACGATCCGCGAGAGCGCGCGGCGACACGGCCGGTCGCTCGAGGCAGAGCTGCGCCTCATCCTGGAGACCGCCGCCCGGCACCGATCGACCGATTTCTGGGAGACCGCCGAGCGCCTCCGAACGCGGTCGACGAATCGTCAGCGGACCGACAGCGCCGCACTCATTCGAGCCGATCGCGATCGGTGACCACCCTCGTCGTCGACGCGAGCGTCGCGGCGAAGTGGCTGATCGACGAAGAGGGCAGCCAGGCGGCTCTTCGGCTTCGCGCGCCGGAGTACGATCTCGTCTGCCCGGATCTCCTGTTTCTGGAAGTCGGGAACGTGGTATGGCGAAAGGTGCGCGAGGCGGAGATCGAGGAGTCCGACGGCAGGGCCATGGTAGCCGCAATTCGCGCGGCCCCCTTTCACGTGGAGCCCGCCGTGGCGCTCCTGCCTGCCGCATGGGAGATCGCGGTGCGACACGACCGGAGCGTGTATGATGGAGTATACCTCGCGCTGGCAGTGGGGCTCGATGCACCGCTCGTTACCGCGGACCGTCGGTTGGCGCGGGCGCTACGAGGTAGCGAGCTGGCCGAACGGGTCGTCGACGTGGAAGACCTGCCGCGGGGTTGATACACGTGAATCGATCGTGCGGCTCACGAAGCGAAATCGTGGAAGTGTACCAAACCTCTTTGCGGGATCCGACCATGGCTGCCTGTACCCGCATCCGTCGCCACGTGAACGCTCCGCGCGCGGACGTCTATCGGGCGCTTCTCGACGCGCGGGCGGTTGCCGAGTGGATGGTCCCGAGCGGCATGACCAGCCGCGTGCATGCGTTCGACGCCCACGAAGGCGGTCGGTTCCGGATCTCCCTCACCTACGACGATCCGACCGCTACCGGAAAGACCGCCGCGCACACCGACACGTACCGCGGCCGTTTCGTAAAGCTCGTCCCCGATGAGCAGGTGGTCGAAGCGCTGGAGTTCGAGACCGGCGATGCCGCGATGCGCGGCGAGATGATGGTCACGATCACGCTCACGGACGCCGACGGCGGCACGGACGTGCATGCCGTGCACGACAACCTGCCCCCCGGCCTCTCGCCGGCGGACAACGAGACCGGCTGGCGGATGGCGCTCGACAAGCTCGCGACATTCGTCGAGGCGGGGCCGGGAGCGCCGTCCGACGTCGGTTGAAACCCGAGAGACACCCTGGCCGCAGAGTAGACAGCAGGCCGATTGAAGCGATCGACGGCACGCCGGTCGTCGACATCGAGGCCGCGCTGTGAAGCTGCTGGTCCTCGGCGGGACGGTTTTCCTGTCGCGGGCGATCGCCGAGCGCGGACTTGCGCGCGGCCACGATGTCACGGCCGCGGCGCGGGGGGAGAGCGGCGCGCCGCCGGAGGGCGCCCGCTTCGTACGGATCGACCGCGACGAGCCCGCGAGCCTCGAGCCGCTGCGCGGCGAGACGTTCGATGCGGTGGTAGACGTGGCGCGCCTGCCGCGCCGGGTCGGCGACGCGCTCGAGGCGCTGGCGGCCGACGCCGGCCACTGGACGTTCGTCTCGAGCTGCAGCGCCTACGCCGATCAGAGCATCCCCGGCCAGACGGCTGAGGCGGCGCTCCTCGAGCCGGCCGCGCCCGACAGCGCGGATCCCGCGGTCGAGCACTACGGGCCGAGCAAGGTGGCGTGCGAGATCCTGGTGCGGGAGCGGGTGGGGGATCGCGCGTTTGTCGTGCGCCCGGGCCTCGTCGTCGGCGCCGGCGATCCGAACGACCGCTTCGGCTACTGGCCGACCCGGATCGCCGAGGGCGGAGAGATACTCGCCCCCGGGGCGCCGCAGGAGCGGGTCCAGTATGTAGACGTCCGCGATCTCGCGGGCTGGATCGTGGATGCGGCGGAGAGCGGCATCAGCGGGATATACGACGCGGTCTGCCCGCCGATGTCCCGGGAGACGTTCCTCACCGGGATCGCCAGGGCCGTGGGGAGTCGCCCGATGTTCACCTGGGTGCCGGGGGAGTTCCTGATCGAGCGGGGCGTGCGCCCGTGGGCGGGAGAAGAGTCGTTGGGGCTCTGGCTCCCGGTCCCCGAGTACGCCGGCCTCATGGGGCGGGACGCGACGGCGTCCCGCGAGGCTGGCTTGCGGTGCCGGCCGCTCGGCGAGAGCGCACGCGATTGGCTCGCCGCCCGGGACGCATCGACGGCGCTGCTGGCGTCGTTGTCCAGGGAAAAGGAAGCCGCCGTGCTCGCGGCCTGGCGCGACCGCTCGTAGGCCGGGTCAGCAACGAGCTCCTCGAGTCCGTTAAGCAATGGTCCGGGTCTGGCTATCGTGGCCGTCACCGTTGTGTCAACGACCGTCGCATGCGAAGATGTCCACACAACGAGAGATCGACACGGCAGGAGGCACTCGATTCTCGAGGCGGTCCCCGCTTGAGCTACGCAGCCTGGAAGCTCCTCCACGTGGCATCCGTGGTTCTCTTCCTGGGGAACATCACGACAGGGGTGTTCTGGGCGGCCCATGCGCACAGGTCCCGCGATTTTCGGCTGATCGCGTCGACCTTCGAGGGGATCTCACGCAGTGACCGGTGGTTCACGATCCCGGGCGTGTTCGGCATCGTCCTTGGCGGTATCGGGGCAGCTGTCGTGGGGGACCTGCCGATTCTGGGCACTGGTTGGATCCTCTGGCCGATCGTCCTGTTCTCGATCTCCGGAATCATCTTCGGGGCGCGGGTAGCCCCCTTGCAGCGGAGGATCGTCGACGTCGCGGGCGCCGCGGATCCCTCCGCGGACGCCTGGGATTCCTATGATGCGATCTATAGGAGATGGGGGTTGTGGGGACTTCTGGCCCTGATCGCACCCGCTATCGCCATGGCGATCATGGTATTGAAGCCAGGGCTTCCGGGGCTGTAGGGACCCTTCGCGCCGGCACGTGGGCGGGTGACTGGAAGGACGACGAATCGTGACACGGACTCGGCTCATGTTCGGGATCCTCTTCGCGCTTCTTGTCCCGGCAATCGGGAGCCTCCCTGCCCAGGAGCCGGCGGCGGAGCGGCCGACGATCTACCGCGACGGCTACGGAGTGCCGCACGTCTTCGGGCCGACCGACGCGAGCGTGGCGTTCGGGGCGGCGTGGGTGCAGGCCGAGGAGGACTGGCCGATGGTGGAGCAGAACTTCGCGCGCGCGAGCGGTCGCGGGGCGGAGCTCCTGGGCGCGGGCTCGCTCTCCGACGACTACATCGCCCGCGCGCTCGAGATCCCGCGCATATCGCGCGAAGAGTACGAGCGCTCCTCGCCGCGGATGCGGGCCCTGCTCGACGCCTACGCCGCCGGGTTCAACGCGTATCTCGCCGCGCATCCCGAGGAGCGGAATCTCCTCGATCGCGTCGAGCCGTGGCACACGCTGGCACTGATCCGGTTCAAATACCACCAGCTCGAGTTCCTGGCCTACGGCGGGTTCGAGGAGGAGCACCTCGAGCGGCTGCTGGAGCGCGGTTGGCCCGTCGGTGGCGAAGTGCCAGGGTCCGGTGCGGCCGTTTCGCCCGTCTCCGGCGGCGACGAACTTCGCTCGGGCACGATCATGCGCTTCGCCTCCACCCTCCATGGGCCGCTGGGCGACATCCCGCTGGGCTCCAACGAGTGGGCGCTGGGGCCGTCACGGACCGCCGACGGCACGACGATGCTCCTCGTCAACCCGCACCAGTCGTTCTTCGGCGTCGAGCGGTACGTGGAGATCCATCTCCACAGCGACGAGGGACTGGTCTTCAGCGGGCTGACGCGGTTCGGGTTCCTGCTGCCGTACATGGGAAACAACCCGCGGCTCGGCTGGACGTACACGGACAACTACGCGGACATCAGCGACCTGTACGTGGAGCGGTTCGAGGACCCCGCGCAGCCGCTGGCTTACCGCTACGGTGACGGCACGCGGACGGGGGACACGTGGGCGGAGACCGTAAAGGTTGCCGGCGGGGACGAGCGGACGCTGCGGTTCTGGAAGACCCACCACGGCCCGGTCGTGGGGCTGGACGGCGAGGGTCGGCCGCTGAGCGCGAAGATCGCCAAGCTCGAGGAGGGTGGCTGGTTCGCGCAGCTCGACGCGATGATCCGGGCGCGGTCGCTGGAGGAGTTCCAGGCCGCGGTCGGCCGGCTCTCGATCGCGTACATGAACCTGATGTACGCCGACGCAGACGGGAACATCTGGTACCTGTACGGCTCCGCGGTGCCGCGGCGCGATCCCTCGTTCGCGTGGCGCGATCCGGTCGACGGCAGCGACCCGCGAACGGAGTGGGGCGACTACCACCCGCTGGCGGACTTGCCGCAGGTGCTGAACCCGGAATCCGGCTGGCTCCTCAACACGAACTCCACGCCCATGGTGGCCACCGATGGCGTCCTGTACGCGCGCGAGGATTTCCCGCCGTACATGATCGGCAGCGAGGAGAACAACTGGCGCGCACGCTCGTCGCGGCTCGTGCTGGAGGGACTCGAGGGTGCCACGTTCGACGAGTTCGCGAACGCGGTCTGGGATACACGGCTCTCCCTGGCCGACAGCCTGATGCCCGTCCTGACCGAGGAGTGGGAGGCGCTCGAGCGGGAAGAGTGGCACACTGTCCCTAACTCGCTGGCGCCGGGGGGCACGCCCGGCCGCGCCGCGGTGGGCGCCGCGATCGAGCGGCTACAGGGCTGGAACCGCCGCGCGGACATCGAATCGGTCGAGACGACGTGGTTCGTCCTGGCGCTCGAGCGCTGGTTCCTGAACCATGGGCGCCAGCCCGATCCCCCGCCCCTCGCGCACCTCGCAGCACTGGCCGCGGTGCTGGCGGGGCTCGAGCGTGACTGGGGCCGCACCGAGGTGGCGTGGGGCGAGCTCAACCGGCTCCAGCGCCCGCCCTCGCAGGACCCCGACGATTTCTCCGCCGACCTTCCGAGCCTGCCCGTGGCGGGCGCGCCGAGCGCGGCGGGCTCCGTCTTCGTCTTCCACACCGAGCCCGGCTCGACCGGCGTCCGCCACGGCCGGCACGGGAACTCGTTCATGAAGGTCATCGAGTTCGGACCGACGGTGCGCGGCCGCTCGTTGCTCGTCTTCGGCCAGAGCGGCGAAGCCGACTCGCCGCACTTCTTCGACCAGGCGCAGCTCTACTCCGACCGCGCGTTCAAGCCCGCGTGGTTCACGCGCCAGGAGGTCGAAGCGAATGCCGTGGAGTCGTACGTTCCGGGGGAGTCATCCGCCCCCTGAATGGGGGCTATGCTGAAGCCAACCCGGAGGGTCATGCGCCGCGAGCGGTCCGTTTCCACCGTCCTGTTCACCGACATCGTAGGCTCGACCGAGCGTGCGGCCGCGCTCGGCGACCGCGAGTGGCGGAAGCTCCAGGCCGAGCATCACGCGCGCGTGCGAAAGGAGATCCGCCGCTTCGGGGGTCGCGAGTCGAACACGGCGGGCGATGCCTTCCTGGCCGCCTTCCAGCGCCCCGCCAGCGCCCTCCGCTGCGCGCACGCGATCCGCGAATCGCTGACCGAAATCGGCCTCCAGATTCGCGCCGGCCTCCATGCGGGCGAGGTCGACGGCGCGGGCCGTGACCTCGGTGGCCTCGGCGTCCACATCGGGCAGCGGGTGGAGAGCGCGGCCGCGCCCGGCGAGATCCTGGTGTCGGGAACCGTCCGGGAGCTGGTCGTCGGCGCTGGGTTCCAGTTCGAAGACCGCGGCGAGCAGGAGCTCAAGGGGGTCCCCGGCCGGTGGCGCCTCTACGCGCTCACCGGCCTGCCTCCCGGTCCGACCTTCCGCACCGGCCGCTGGGTGCCGGAGGTGTCGTACCGGACCGCGGGGGTCCTGGCGGGGGTTGCCATCGTGGCGATCGCACTCGTCGCCTTCCTGTGGTTGGGTCTCCCCGGCGGCGGAGGGCGCGGCGCGTCGCCCGAGGGAATCTCCCGCTCCGTGATCGCGACGATGCCGTTCACCGTGCGCGGGTCCGACGAGATCGCCTACCTCGGCGAGGGGATGGTGAACCTGCTGGGCACGAAGCTCGACGGGGCCGGGGACCTGCGGAGCGTCGACTCCCGGGCGCTTCTGGGCCGCGTCGAGCGTTCGGCTGGCGAAGAACTCGATCCGGACGAGGCGGCGGAGATCGCGCGCGCGTCCGGAGCGGGGCTCTACGTCCAGGGGGAGATCGTAGAGGCGGGCGCTCGACTGCGGATCGACGCCGTGCTCTACACGACGGAGAGCGCCGAGGTGCTCGCGGAGGCGAGTGCGGAGGGCGCCGCCGAGGACGTGTTCGATATCGTGGACGAGATCGCGGCGGGGATCCTGGGCAACCTTCACGGAGATCCCGGCGCGAGGGTCGAGCGAATCGCGGCCGTCACGACGTCGTCGCTTCCCGCGCTCAAGGCCTACCTGACCGGGGAGCAGGCGTTCCGCGCCGGCGAGTACCAGCGCGCGATGGAGTCGTTCCGGCAGGCGGTCGCCGAGGACACGCTGTTCGCACTCGCCTACTACCGGCTCGCGTCGGCCGCGGAATACGTGCTCGCTCCCGATGTCGCTGCGGACGCGTCCGAGAAAGCGCTGCGCCACGCGGACCGCCTCTCCGAGCGGGATCGGGCGCTGCTCGAGGCATCGGTCCCGTTCCGGCGCGGCGACGCGGAGACCGCCGAGCGGTTGTACCGCGCGATCCTGGGTCGCTGGCCGGACGACGTGCAGGCTTGGTTCGACCTCGCCGAGATCCAGTTCCACTTCAACTACGTGCGTGGCCGGACGCCGGCGGAGTCGCGCGCGGCGTTCGAACGCGTCCTCCACTACGACCCGGGGAACAGCTCGGCGATGATCCACCTGATCCGGCTCGACGCGGCCGACGGTCGACTCGCCGCGATGGACTCGCTCGTCTCCCGCTATCTCGAGGTCGCGGGGGGCGGCGAGCGCGCGCTCGAGGTGGAGCCGTTGCAGGCGTTCGTTCGGGGAGACGCGCGGATGCAGGCCGACGTCCTGGAGAGGCTGGAGACCGCCCCCGACGTCACGCTCCAGCTCGCGATCTATAGCGTGGCGTCATTCGGCGGAGATCTCGACGCCGTCGCGCGGGTCGCGCGCATCTGGACCGGGCTGCAGCGGGCGCCGTACCTGCGCGGCATGGGACACCTGATTCTCGCCTATGTCCAGCTGGGTCGTGGGCAGTGGCGCGTGGCGGAGGCGGAGATCGAGCGCGCGCGGGGTCTCGGCGCCCCTTCGTACGTCACGTACCACGCGGTCGTCGCTCGGCTCCTGCCCTGGGTCCCGGCCACCGACGAGGAGCTCGAGAGGCTGCTTGGTGAAGCCCGCGCGCTTCCCGATGTTGCCGGTTCCGGGGAGCCGAGCCGAGATCATGGCGGCGTCGAGCCGCACGCGCGGGAGGTTCTGATCGGGCTCCTCGAAGCGCGGCTCGGCCACCGGGACGCGGCCCGGGCCTCGGCCGCCCGATTGGAGGCGATGGGCGGCACGGCGTACGCCCACACGCTCGGCGAGGACCTCGCCCGTACGATCGAGGGGTATTCGCGGTGGCTCCAGGACGATGCGCAGGGAGCGCTGGCGGCGTTCGAGGCGATGCCGATGGAAGCGGGGTATGCGCTCATCTTCATCAGCGAGCTCTACTCCCACGGCTTCGCCCGCTTCCTGCGGGCGCGAGCGCTCCAGTCCACCGGTCGCGCCGCGGAGGCCGAGGGGTGGTACGAGGGCCTTACCGCGAGCCCCTTCGAGATCGCCTTCCGCGGCCCCTCCCTGTTTCACCGCGCCCAGATTCGCGAGGCGGCGGGGGATCGTGCCGAAGCTGTGCGGCTGTACCGCGCGTTCGTCGAGCTCTGGCGCGACGCGGATCCCGAGCTCCAGCCGATGGTCGACGAAGCGCGCGCGGCGCTGCAGCGACTCGGCGGCTGATGGGGCTACGTCACTCGAGCCGCGATCATCGGCCTCGTGCTCTATTCGCCGCCACTCCCGCGCGCGCGGTCCAGATCCTCTGCCGTTAATCGACGAGTCGAAGCGACGAGTGACGAGCGATGCGGGGAAATACGCGGTCGTGAGACAGGAGGAGTGCATCGCGATCGAGCGCGCACTGGGCGACGTGGGCGTCGGGAGTGGAGACGGTCAGGCCCTTCTCCGAGAGAGCTCGACGGAGTTCGCCGACCCGGATCCAGTGTTCTCGTGGGGTCTCGTGAAGTGGCAGGTCCTCGAGCAGGTCGATGAGCGCGGTGCGACTCGCGCCCTTCTGCACCCCGCTCACGAGCTCGGCCACGACCACTGGAGGCAGCACGACGGATCCGATCGCGAGCGCGTCCTCCAGAAGGGGCACCGTCTCGCCTCCGAAGAAGTCGATCCAGGCGGAGGTGTCAACGACGAGGCCGACGCTCACGGGAAGTCTCCAGATCGAGTTCGATCTCCAGGGCGCCCCGGAGCTCCATGGCCTTACGGTAAGCGCCGGTGCGCCGCACGAGCTCGAGCCCCTCCGTCAGCGTCTCCGTGATACCCTTGCCGGTCGTCTCCATCGCCGCTTCGAGGAGGTCCTCCGGGAGGTTGGCGGTTATCCTCCTGCTCGTCATGCTCGCAATATGATCGGTGATACATATGCACGTCAATATACATCCGGATCCGTCTTGAACCTAGTCCCGCAGCTGGGCCCCGAATCCCGGCGCCTGGGCATGCGCCCAGATCGGGGCGACGAGCAGTGCGATAACGGAGTAGAGCGGTCGACGGGACATGGTACCTCGCGGCAGGAGGAGAACACGCATGCAAGCAAGCTGACCGCGCGGAGCGTCGGTGTCTTGCGCCGATCCGAGGCGGAGTGGAACGGAACCGACCCCGCGGCACTCTGGCCGCATCTTCTTCCACGCTCCTGGCGTCGATCCCGAAACTGGACGCAGGCGGGAGGATCGTGTAGACTGGTATTGCTTGCAGGAACGGGTTCAAGAGAACGACCGCTCGAAATCGACGCGCCGGACTCTCGAAGAACACCGAGGGCGGCGCGTTTTTCATGCGGAGCACCCGACACTTGCGAGACCCCCAGGCAGGTAGCCAGGGGATTGACACGCAACAAAGGAAAAGGTAAAGCAAATGGCTAAGGGCAAGGTGAAGTGGTTCAACGACGCCAAGGGATTCGGGTTTATCGAGCAGGAGGGTGGTCCGGACGTCTTCGTCCACTTCTCCGCGATCGCCGGTGAAGGCTTCAAGTCTCTGAGCGAGAACGACGAGGTCGAGTTCGACGTCGAGCAGGGTCCGAAGGGCCCGCAGGCGACGAACGTTCGGCGCGCGTCCTCGAGCTCGGTCTAAAGAGCGCGATACCCGCGGCCGCCCAGCGGCTGCGCTGAACGAAGAAGCCCCCGTCGGCCAAGCCGGCGGGGGTCTTCGTTTGTCCCCTACTTGTTCGCCGTAGCCTACGGCGTTTCCCCGGGAGCCCGGTTCCGGATCGAGTCGATCTCCGCGCGAAGCAGGAGCCTCCCGCGGAGAACCACCGCGTCGATTGCACGGGTGCTTCGGATCTCCTCCAGCGGATCGTCGCGCAGCAGGACCATGTCGGCCACGCGGCCGGGCCGGATCGTGCCGATCTCCTCGTCGAGGCCGAGGGCGCGAGCGGGATCGCGGGTGGCGGCGAGGAGGGCCTCCCGGG
>Ga0299913_10001705_pt1 | contig 16601 bp, 14 predicted proteins | sample RVTome_9_FD_201360 | JGI IMG/M metagenome (GOLD analysis project Ga0299913, IMG submission 201360) | Soil microbial communities from uranium-contaminated site in the Upper Colorado River Basin, Wyoming, United States - RVT155D38 (version 2) ... | reverse complement strand
GAAGCCCCGTTCGGTGCACAATGCTCCGTGCACAAGTATAGCGACTCGAAACGCCCTGTTCCGTTCCCCATTACATGTTCGTTTCGGCAGATCCGGCTCGCTGGTGGGACCGGTTTCCTGCCGGTTTGCGGGCATCTATCAGCCACGCGATCCGAACGCCGCGACGGTCGTTGCGAATTTCGCGCAGCGGATCGACGACGATACCGGCTGCGGTAATCCTCGCCACGTCTTCTGCCGACCGCGCGACGCGCAGCATCTGCTCCTGCCTGGCTGCGACGCCGCTGGCGTTGGCCCAGCCTGCCTCCGCCGAGCGCCGTACGTCGGCAGGCCAGTAGCGATCGCGCAGAGCCCACAGCCGCAGAAATTCATTCGAATAGAACAGCGCGGCGTCGTCGGGTGGAGGCCGGACGGAGAGGCGGCGAGCAAGTTCAGCGGCGGCAGCCAACTGCGGTGACTTTCGCGCTATCGTCCCCGGTGAGAATACGGATGATACCGGGTGAAATGGTTAGTCTGAACTCCGCGGTATATCTTCGTCGAGCATCAAGGCCCGGACGTACTTGACCGGCGGTGACCCGTAGGAGAGTGCCTGGTCGTGATAGCGGCGCAACGTGAAGTCGTCGCGCCACTCCCGCTCCACGGCCCGCCGCATGTCGGCGTGTTCCTGATACCCTACGAAGTAGGTGGAAAGCTGCGTCGACGAAAGCTGCGCGCGAACCCATTTTCCCGAGGCCTCCCGTTCTTCCTGAAAACCGCCCTCGATCATCAGGCGCATCGCCGCCTCCTGCGACATGCCGTCCACGTGGATTGCCTGGTCGATAATGGCGTTAGTGATCGTTCGTAAGTACCACTTCAGGTTTATGAGGCGCATGAGGGGCGCACCGTCCATATAACCCGCGTCTATCATCGCGCGCTCGCCATAAACCGCCCAGCCCTCTACGAAGGGTCCGGACCACAGCACCGCCCGCAAAGTGGACGGGTACCGATTGCTCAGTGCCAGCTGCAGGTGATGACCCGGAATCGCTTCATGCAGCGTGAGGTTCTGGATCGACCAGAGGTTGTATTCCCGAAGAAAGGACTCCACTTGTTCCGCAGTCCAGTCGTCGGGCAGTGGCGCGACGGCGTAAAACGATTTCTGGCCTTCGTCCAACGGTCCCGGCGGGTCGAGGTATGCCACCGATACGCCGCGCTGGTATTCCGGCATGACGATGACGTCGATCGGGTCGTCCGGGACGGTTACCAGGTCGTGTTGCCGGACGAACTCGGTCGCCTGCTGCAGATACCCGGTCGCAATTTCGACGATGGCATCCGGCTCGGGCAGGTCACGGTAAGCCTGCTCCAGCGCAGCGCGAATGATCACCTGCTTGAATGCGTCGTCCGGCCGGTCCGGGAAAGACGTGTAAGGATGGAGGTCGGAATACACCTCTTTCGCAATCGCGTACATCTCGCTGCGCACCGCGACGTATGCGCTTTCCGCTCGCTGCCGGATCTCGCGGCGTCCGAGCGGCGAATTCAGGGCGAAGCGGAGCTTCTGGTCGAAGAGATCGGCGCCGATGCGGAAATCACCGGCGGCGTCGGGCAAGAGCTCGTTTTCGAGCCACTGTTGATGAGTTTCGAGAGCGTCCCTGGCGGTGGCCATCGCCGCGTCCAGCCTGATCGCCAGCTCGTCCGGCAACTCGTCGCGGTGCGGCAGGATCATGGTCTCGATGATCGAATCGATGCCCCTGTTTTGCTGGATCGCCGTTTCGGCATGCACCTTCGGCACGCGTGCCGGCTGCAGTGCCTCTCGCACCTGACGGAGGAATCGCGGGAATTCTTCAAGCCGGGATGCCGCATCCTCCACGCGCTCGTTGACGGGCGCGAAGTCGCGCGCCATCAAGCCGTAGAGCGACGAGCCGGCGAGGTTGGTATAGATGAGCGGATCCCAGGCCCAGTCCTGCAGTGTCTCGAGTTCCCAGATGTTGGAATCGATTTCGGCACGAAGCATTTCTGCATCGATCTTGTTGGCCCGTGACAGCTCCTCCCAGTCAATTGCATGCAGATCCGTACGGTATTTTCTGTACAGGTCCATCCTGCGTGCGCGCGCCTCGCCGCCCACCTGATCGAGCAGATGATCGGCACGATGATCGCCTATCGACGTTGCATAAACGGGCGAAAACGCGGGCAGGTCGTCGATGAATTGGAGCGCGAGATCCGCAAAGGCGTCGTCTGCCGGCGAAGCATAGGCTGCGACGCCCGGTAGGAGAAGAACAACGCCAAGTGCGGCCCGGAAGGCGTTCATACCGCTACCTGCCTGAATGGCGGGGCTTTATGAACGTCGTCGCCCCGGGAAGACTGATCACAGCGACATTGACACGGACATAGCGTTCCGCCAGCTGTTATTGCCATGGCTTATGACGGACGAAGCTACCGTTCGTGCAGATCGGCACGGCGTTGTAATTATCGAGCCGCTTCGCGGGCAACGAGTTCATTGATGACTTCCAGCAGTTCCGGATATCCGCCGGCTTCGGCGCCGCCGGTACGATACTTCCCGTTGACGACGATCGCCGGCACCCCGGAGATGCTGTAGCGACGCGCCAGATCTTCGGCAACGCGCATTTTCTGGGCGACTTCGAAGGAGTTCCACGTCGTCTGGAAATCTTCTTCGCTGACGCCGAAACGCTCGAACAAGTCCTGGATCGCGCTCTCCGATGTCAGCCGATTGCCGCGACGGTGATACTCCTGGAACACCGCTGCATGAAAGCCCTCCGGATCTTCGATCTTGCCGTTTTTCACCAGCACCTCTTCGGTGTAGTAAAGCTGTCCATGCAACTTGACCAGCGGGTTCCACATTGCCGGGATCCGCACGAAGCGAGTGTTCGGCGGCTTGTTTTCGGCCCAGCGATTGATGTATGGCTCGAAGTCCAGGCAGTGGCTGCAGCCGTACCAGAATATTTCGGCGATCTCGATCTTGTCCGAGCCTCCGACGGTCGGCTGGGTTGGTACCAGGCGCTGAAAATGGCGGCCTTCGGTGAACTTCCAGTCACGCTCGGGAGCGGCGTCGCCCTGCGCCAGCCGGATGGGCTGGTTCTCCGCTTGCGACTCGTCCGGTACGGCCGCCGATTCCTCGACCAGTTCCGGCTGCGCTTCCTCGGCATCGGGCGACGCTTGTTCAGCCGACGCGGCGGGAGTTTCCCCGCCTTCTTCCTGGACGATTACCGGAGTCGATGATGCCGGTGCCTCCTGCCCGGAATCGCAGCCGGCAAGTGCCGCAGAAATGATCGCGCCGAGAATGACAAGGTATCGCATGGAAAATCTCCGAAAGACATCGTTCGAGTTACTTCAATCCCTGGATATACGAGGCAACGGCGACGATATCGTCCTCATCGAGGCGGGCGGCGATCTCCCGCATCACCCTGGTCGTGCCGTCCGATTTGCGTTGCCCGCTCGCATAGTTGCGTAACTGGGTTGCGGTATACGCGGCGTATTGGCCCTTCAGCAACGGGTAGGCGGCTGCCGGATTGCCGCGTCCGGTCGGCCCGTGGCAGGCAAGACAGGCGGCCACACTGTTCTCGGCATCACCGCCTCGATAAAGCGCTTGACCCTTTTTCAGCGTTTGGGGAGAGGCGATTGCTTTCGGCGCCGGAACCTGGCTGGAGAAATAGGCGGCAAGGTCGCGCATTTCCTGCTCCGACAATGCCATCGCCTGACCGGTCATTAGCGGATCGTATCGGCTGCCGTCCTTGTATGCCTGCAACTGTTTCAGGATATAGGGTCCGTTCTGCCCCGCGATGCTGGGCCACGCCGGATTCACGCTGTTGCCGTCTGGCCCGTGGCAGGCGGCGCAGGTCACCGAACGGGCCTTGCCGGCCTCCGCCGAGCCATCCACCAGCGATTGCGCATTTATGGCCGACGCCGCGAACATAGAGCAAACCACGAGGGCGTACTTCAAATTCATATCGATCTTTTACCGTCACTGTCGCGCGCACTTGCCTCAAGCGGCAATGCTGCCACGCCTTAAGCTACTGAGTGAGCCCGAAAACGCAATCCGCATACATGCAGGAGAATTAGCCGTCACCGGCGGCACGAAGCTTCCATTGTTCTTCCTGAATCGGACTTTGCGCTTGCTGCCCGGGCCTGCAGCCATCACACTATGGCGCCTTCGCTGTCGTTTTCGACCTTAGCCTTCGACCATGGTCGTCGATTGCGACGGCACGCCGGTACCTAGGTGCACTAGGCCCCAAATTATACACACATCGGCGCCGCATCCCATGTCGCAATACCCGGACGCACAATTCGTACTGAGCGCCGATGCGCCGACGCAGTTTCCGCCGGACCGCGGCGCCGAGGTCGCCTTTGCGGGAAGATCGAACTCCGGAAAATCCAGCGCGATCAACGTGATCGTCAACCGGCGCCACTTTGCGCGCACCAGCAAGACCCCAGGGCGCACGCGGCTTGTCAACTTTTTCAGTCTGCGTGAAGGGCAGCGGCTCGTCGATCTGCCCGGCTACGGATTCGCCCGTGTGCCGGACGGGCAACGGGAACACTGGGGCGCGCTCCTCGAGCATTATTTCGGACATCGGCAGAGCCTTAGCGGCCTCCTCCTCGTGGTGGACGTGCGCCGGCAACTGACGCAGTTCGATCGCCGGATGCTGGGATTTTCGGCCCAACTTGACCTGCCGGTGCACATCCTGCTGACCAAAGCGGACAAGCTGAAGCGCGGACAGGGCAGCGGCGCGCTCCTGCAGGTTCGACACGAGGTCGGTGACGCGGCCAGCGTACAGCTTTTCTCCGCGGCGAGCCGCCAGGGACTGGATGAGGCACGGCGGGTCCTCGAGGCTTTTCTGCAGCAATCGGCGGCGCCGGTGGAGCAAAAAAAACCCCGGGCGCCCTAATCAACGGCGCCCGGGATCAGTGAACGCAACCGGCTTGGGGTGACCGTGTTGCACACCTGCCTAGGGAGGTAAGCAGGGAGTGCTCAAGCACTCCAGGAGTTGGAACCTCGATTTTGCAGAGAGTTCCCCGGCAGACGTTTTTCGCCTAATGCGCCTCGTCCCAGTTCCACCCGATGCCCGCATCGACCTTGAGCGGCACGGACAGCTCCGCTGCGGCGCACATCAGCGATACCACTTTTCCCCGCACCGTTTCGATGTTGTCGGCGGACACCTCGAGTACCAGTTCGTCGTGAACCTGCATGATCATCCGCGCGGGAACGCCGGCCGCCCGCAGCCAGTCCTGTACCGCTATCATCGCTTTCTTGATGATGTCTGCGGCCGTCCCCTGCATGGGAGCATTGATGGCGCTGCGCTCCGCGTACTGGCGCCGCTGCGCATTCCGATCGTTGATTTCGGGAAGGTACAGGCGGCGTCCGAACACCGTTTCGACGTAGCCTGCGGTGCGCGCCTGATTGCGGATATTGTCCATGAACGCCCTGACTCCCGGATACCGCTCGAAATAAAGGTCGACATACTCCTGAGCTTTACCACGCCCGATGCCGAGTTGCTTCCCGAGCCCGAAGGCCGACATGCCGTACATGAGGCCGAAATTGATCGCTTTCGCGGCACGCCTTTGCTCCGCCGTTACCCCGTCCAGCGCCAGGCCAAAGACTTCCGCGGCAGTGGCGCGGTGGATATCGCGTTCATCGGCAAAGGCGGATACCAGTCCGGCGTCACCGGACAGATGGGCCATGATGCGAAGCTCGATCTGCGAGTAATCCGCCGCCAGCAGCAGGTGGCCAGGCGCCGCAATAAACGCCTGGCGGATGCGGCGCCCTTCCGGCGTCCGGATCGGAATGTTCTGCAGGTTCGGATCCGTTGACGACAGCCGTCCGGTGGCGGCGACCGCCTGGTGGTAGCAGGTGTGGACGCGGCCGGTGTCAGGCGCAATCTGCAGCGGCAGCTTGTCGGTATACGTGCTTTTGAGCTTGCTCAAGGATCGATGCTCGAGAATGACCCGCGGCAGGGGATAGCGCAGGCCGAGTTCCTGCAGAACGTCTTCGGCGGTTGACGGTTGCCCTTTGGGAGTTTTGCGCGTCACCGGCAGCCCCAGTTCGAGGAACAGGATCTGCTGCAGTTGCTGCGGCGATCCGAGGTTGAAGGGCCCGCCCGCCAGTTCATGCGCCGTTATCTCGAGCGCCGCCATCTTGTCGGCCAGTTCCGCGCTCTGCTTCTTCAGCATCTCGCGGTCGATCAGCACGCCCGTTTTTTCCATTTCCAGTAACACCGGGACCAGTGGCTGTTCGATCTGCTGATAAAGATCCCTCAGAGGCTTCGCTTTCTGCAACTCGGCCCACAGATGTTCGTGCAGCTGCAGGGTGACATCGACATCCTCAGCGGCGTAGGCCGTGGCTGGAACCAGATCGACCTGGTTGAAGGTGAGCTGTTTCGTGCCTTTGCCCGCAACGTCCTCGAAACGAAGGGTATCGACGCCCAGGTAGTATCGCGCCGTGGAATCCATGTCGTGGCGAGTGGCAACGCTGTTGAGAACGTAGGATTCGAGCATGGAATCGAAAGCCATGCCTTTAAGAGCGATTCCGTAATGCGAGAAAATGTGCGCGTCATACTTCAGGTGGTGCCCGACCTTGCGTCTTGCCGGATTCTCTAGGAACGGCTTGAGCTTCGCCAGAACGTAATCGCGGGACAATTGTTGCGGCGCGCCGGGATAATCATGGGCCACCGGAATGTAAGCGGCCTCGCCCGCCCTGACGCAAAGGGAAATCCCCACCAGCTCCGCTTTCATGTAGTCGAGCCCGGTGGTTTCCGTGTCGATGGCGACCAGCGATGCGCGCTCTATTTCCTCGAGCCATTTCTCGAAAGCGTCCTCGCTCAGCACCGTCTGATAGTGGCTCGTTTGCCTGGCGGCCGCCTCCGGTGCCGCTCGCGTCCCGGACTGCTCATCGAGTTGTCTAAGAAGTCCCCGCAGTTCGTATTGCGCGTATAGCTGACGGAGAAGGCTGGTGTCGGGTGACGTCCGCAGGAGTTCGGCGGCTTTGAACGGTAGCGCGACGTCGTCCCGGATAGTGGCAAGTTGCCTCGACAGCATCAGCCGGTCGATATTTTCACGCAGGCTTTCGCCCACCTTGCCGGTGAGTTCCTCCGCGTGTGCGACGATGTTGTCCAGCGTGCCATACTGGTTGAGCCACTTGGCCGCAGTCTTCGCGCCGACCCTCGGCACCCCCGGTATGTTGTCGGACGCATCGCCCACGAGCGCCAGGTAGTCGACGATCTGCTCTGGGTAAACATCGAACTTGCTTTTGACGCCTTGGCGATCCAGAACGCTGCCGGTCATGGTGTTGACCACGGTGACGCCGTCGCCTACGAGTTGCGCCATGTCCTTGTCGCCCGTGGACACCAGCACATTCATGCCTTTACCGGCGCACTCGCGACAGAGCGTGCCGATCACGTCGTCGGCTTCCACGCCTTCGATTCGCAAAAGCGGCAGCCCCAGCGCCGGCACGGCGGCCAGCAGCGGCTCGACCTGCAGGCGCAGTTCATCCGGCATCGGCGGGCGATTCGCCTTGTACTGCTCGAACATGGTGTCGCGGAAAGTCTTTCCCGGCGCGTCGAAGACCACGGCGAAGTACTCGCTCGGCTGGTCCTTGATCAGCTTGTTGATCATGTTGAGCACGCCGAGAAGAGCGCCCGTCGGATGTCCCTTCGACGAAGCGAGTTTCGGGAGCGCGTGGAACGCCCGGTACAGATACGAAGACCCGTCGACCAGGATCAGCGTTCTGTCACTCATCGATGCCGTTGTCCTCGTCCGGCGGTTGCGTGACCGTCTCCGCCCTCTCGCCTTCGTCCTCGTCTTCGACCTCGGCCGGATCCGGCTCCAGTTCCGGCAGTTCCGTGTGAATCTGGCTCCGGTCGCCCGGCAGGAAAAGGGCGCCCTTTTGTCCACAGCCGCCGATCAGAAAAGTCGACAGGAGAGCGGCTGTAAATCGGTACTGGGGTTTCATGACTGCGAACCAGTGTAGCGCGGCCAACGGAGCGGCCAGGAAAACGAGGACGAATGGTATAACAGATGCGCCGGGGCGGTTCAGCCCTTGTATTGCGCGGCGACGCGTCGATACGCCTCGCGAAACGGGATTCCCTGGTCGGTAACCAGCCGGTTCGCCTGTTCGGCGGCGTGAATGCCCTCGCTCAGGCGTATTCTCTCCGGAACGAAGCGGATTCCCGGAAGCAGATGGGCCATGATTTCGACACTGTCGCCGGCCAGGTCGATGGCACGGAACAGCGGCGGCTTGAGCCGTTGCAGGTCGCGGTGATAACCAGAGGGCAGCTTCGCCGTGATCATGAGACCCTCGTCGAGGCAGGCCTGGGTGGTTGCGGCGGCCGAGCGAATCAGTTCGAGCACGTCCGGATTCCTTTTCTGCGGCATGATCGAGGAACCGGTGGTTACCTGCGGCGGCAGCTCGATATAGCCGAACTCCACCGTGTAGAACAGCAGCAGATCGCTGGCGAGACGACCTAGATCCTGCATCAGCAGCGTCAACTCGAACAGCAGTGTGCATTCCGCCTTGCCGCGGGAGAGTTGCACGGCCGTCACCGGAGTCTGGGTTTCGGCGAAGCCCAGCTTCGCCCTCGTGGACTCGCGGTCGATGGGAAGACCCGGAGTGCCGTAACCGGCGGCGCTGCCCAGCGGGTTCCTGCTGAGGCGGCGCTCCGTCCCGCGGAGGCCGGCGATGTCGTCCGCGAATGCCTCGCCAAAAGCCGAGGCCCACAGGGCCACCGAGGAAGGCATCGCATGTTGCATGTGCGTGTACCCAGGCAGCACGACAGCGCCCTGAGTGCCGGCGAGTTCGTCGAGAGCGTCGCACAACGCTGCGGTTTCAGAGGCCAGGGTGCTGGCGGCGTCCATAAGATAAAGGCGCAAAGCGGCGAGAACCTGATCGTTTCGCGAACGGCCGAGATGCAGGCGCTCGCCCGCCCTGCCGATCAACGCGGTCAGCCGCGTCTCCAGGGCCGAGTGAACGTCCTCGTCTTCGAGCTCGATGTGCCACGCGCCGGCGGAAAAATCGGCCTCGAGTTGCCGCAGGCCGCCGCGGATCGCCGTCAAATCCTGTTCGCTCAGGAGTTTTTGCTCGCAGAGCATTTCGGCGTGCGCGATCGAGCCGCGAACGTCGTAGGCGAGCAGTCTTGCGTCCAGTCGATGGTCTTCCCCGGCGGTGTAGCGCAATATGCGTTCATCGAGCGGCTGCCCGCGATCCCAGAGTCGGCTCACAAGTTCCCTCCCGGCGAAGCCTGTTCGGCCGGCGATAACGCCGCAATGTCGTTGACGACCAGCGTTCCGGTGCCCTCGTTGGTGAATACCTCGAGCAGCAGGCTGTCGGGGACCTTGTAGGAAATCACATGCACGCGCCTGACGCCCGTCTCGAGGGCTGCATCGATTGCGGCCGCCTTGGGCAGCATGCCGTCCGCAAGTTTGCCGCCTGCGACCAGCTTTTTCAGTCCCGCTCTGTCCATGTAGGAAATCAGTGACCGCGCGTCCATCGCGTCGTCGAGTATTCCGGGAGCCGCAGTGGCGAGAATCAGTTTTTCCGCCTTCAGTTCCGCGGCGATCGCGGCGGCCACGGTGTCGGCGTTGATGTTCAGGAGACTGCCGGAGGAATCGCAGGACAGGGGGCTCACGACCGGCATCAGTGCGTTGTCGAGCTGCTTCCGCAGGACGTCTGCGTCCACCGAGTCGATATCTCCGACGAAGCCGTAGTCGATCGGCAGCGCGCCTTCTTTTTCCACCGGCGGACGGCGGTGTGCTCTTATCAGGCCGGCGTCGACGCCGCTGATGCCGACTGCCGGAATCTCCAGGTCGCGGCAGGAGGCGAGTACGCGGGTATTGATGAGCCCGTTCAGCACCATCGTCGCGACCTCCAGCGAGGAGCCGTCGGTGACGCGCCGGCCATCGACGAATTTTGCGTCCAGTCCGAGTGCCGTGGCGAGCTTCGTCGACTGCGGGCCGCCCCCGTGCACGAGCACGATGCGTATTCCAACCTGGTTGAGAATGCCCACCTGCTCCATGAGCGAGCGAGTGTCGGCAGGATTGGCGAACAATTCGCCGCCGACCTTGAGAACGAAGACCTTTCCCTTGAACAGGCGTATGTACGGCGCCGCGTGTTTCAGGGCGGAAACGACGACGGCGTGGTCCTCCCTTTGCTTCACGATTCCGGACCGAGCATCTGATGCAGTACCGCCATCTGCGCCAGCATCCTGTTGCGCGCCTCGTGTATCACCACGCTGCGAGGACCGTCGAGGATGCGCTCGGTGACGACGACGCCGCGCCGCACCGGCAGGCAATGCATGAAGCGGCAATCTTTCGCGGCGGTGTCGAACCATGGCTCGTCAATGCACCAGTCTTCGAGACCGCGGCGCAGTTCGTGGTCCTTCAGTTTGTTGCCGTAGTGCACGGTCGACGACCATGACTTCGCATAGATAATGTTCGCACCTTGCATCGCGTCGCCCCGATCTTCCGTTTCCCTGACGGAACCGCCGGACGCACCGGCCGCTTCACGGGCGCTTTGCATTACGGATTCCGGAAGCGCAAAGCCTTCCGGTCGCAGCACGGTAACGTCCATGCCGCGCCTTGCAGCCATGTAAAGCGTCGACGCCGGCACCGCCAGGGGCAGCGCCATCGGATGGTAGGCCCAGCTCAGGACAAACTTGCCGCTGTTCGCCGGGACGCCAAGATCGTCGAGGGTCTTCCAGTCGGCGAGATTCTGACAGGGATGATTGATCGCGGATTCCATGTTGATGTACGGCGTCTCGATCAGGCGGATCATCGACATGAATTCAATATCGGCAAGGTCGGCGTCCAGACTTCTCCGCTCGGCAAATGCGCGAATACCGATTGCATCGCCGTAAGACGCGATCACCGGCACGGCCTCGGCGATGTGTTCCGCGGCGGCGCCGTCCATGACGATGCCGGGACGGGTCTCGAGACCATGGATGGACATGTCCGGCGAGATGACGAAAGACCCGCCGCCGAGCCGCAGCATCGCCGCCTGAAACGAAGCGAGCGTGCGCAAGGACGGGTTCAGGAACAACAGCGCCAGTACCTTGCCGGAAAGAGCCTGTGGCTCCGGTTTCCGGTCGAGCCTGGAGGCGAGTTCGAGGAGCGTCGATATTTCGTCATCGGAAAAGTCGGCAAGGCTGTTGAAGGCTCTCATGGATGTGTCCCCCTTAATGTGGCAGCGCGTCTATGCTCTTCAGCGCCTGCGCCAGGCGCCTGACGTGCGAAGACCGAAGGACCAGTGGCGGCAGCAGCCGCAGGACTTCCGGATCGACGCTGGTGCCCGTCAGTATGTCGCGTTCCAGAAGGGCGTTTCTGACGTCGATCGCGGGACGGTCGCAGACCAGACCCAGCATCAGGCCCATGCCCTGTATGCACCGGACCGGCCCCGTGACGCAAGTGTCGCGAATTTCCGCTTCGCGTTCACGCACATTTGCCAGCAGCTTTTCCTCCTCGATTGCCCGGATGACCGCGACGATCGCCGCTGCGGCAAGCGGCCCGCCGCCGAAGGTCGAACCGAGGTCTCCCGGTCCAACGGTCCCGGCGAGAGCGTCGGTGGCAACAACCGCAGCACAGGGCACACCGCCACCCAGTGATTTTGCCGTCGTCAACAGATCCGGTTGAACATCGCAATGCTGCACGGCAAAGTAGCGGCCGGATCGTCCCATACCGCACTGAACTTCGTCGGCGATCAGGAGCGAGCCGGTATCTGCAGTTTGCTTGCGCAGCGCCTTGATGAATGCCGGTGACAGGTCGAATGCGCCGGCGATCCCCTGCACGGGTTCGAAGATCACCGCCGCGACGTCGCGATCGATCATTGCCTCCGCTGCCCGGATGTCGTTACGTGGGATGAACGTGACGTCGAACGGCAAGCGCGGAAATCCGTACGATTTCCCCGCGGCGTTCCAGGTAACGGCGGCCGCTGCCGCGGTACGGCCATGAAAGCCGTGGGTGATCGCCACGACCTTGCCCCTGCCGGTCGCGCTGCAGGCAATGCGCAGGGCGTTCTCGTTGGCTTCCGCGCCGCTGTTGACAAAAAACGCCCGGGACAGGTTTCCGGGTGCGATCGATACCAGTTTCTCCGCCGCCTCCGCGCGCACCTCCAGGGCAACAGCGTTACTCTGGAACAGGAGACGCCTCGTCTGCTCTTCTATCGCCTGCGTGAGGCGCGGGTGCCCGTAGCCGAGACCGGCGACGGCGTGCCCGCCGTAGAAATCGAGAATGCGGCGTCCATCGACGGTAATTATCTCGCAGCCGGCCGCGCGCTCCGGCAGGAACGCCAGCTGACTGTAGGCCGGGATCGTTACAGCGGCTTCCCGCGCCGTTACCTCCCGGGTCTTGCCGCTCACATCCATGCCGGCGACGGAGCAAGAAGGCCCGTGGTCTCCGGCAAAGACCAGAGCCGGTTCATCCACTGCATCGCGCCGCCGGCCGCGCCCTTCAGCAGGTTGTCGATGGCGCTCATCACGACCACGGAGTCCTTCGCGCTTGCGGCGCCGATGTGGCAGTAATTTGCGCCTATCACATCCTTGAGTTTCGGTGCGCCGTCGACGATGCGCACGAACGGCGCTTCCGCATAGTAGTTGCGGAATGCCTCGCCGATTGCCGCGGCCGGTGTGTCCGGGCGAAGCACAGCCTGCAAGCTTGCGTAGATCCCCCGCGCGAACGGCCCCGAATGCGGCACGAAGTTGACGGCGATTCGCTCACCGCAGGCAACTTCGATGAGTCGCTCGATCTCCGGGGCGTGGCGATGCATCAGTGGCTTGTACGCATACAGATTGGCATGCCGTTCCGGATGATGCGTGCCGGGCGTAAGGCCCCTGCCGGCACCGGTGCTTCCGGTAATGCCGGTCACGAACAGCTGCCCGGTGGTGAGGCCTGCCGTTACCAGCGGTACCGCCGCGAGCAATATCGCCGTTGCGAAGCAGCCGGGATGGCCCACGTGCTTCGTCTCCACGGAAGCGGCGTGTTCGGGCAGCGCGCAGAAGAAATCCCGCAGAAGCGCCGGGGCGGGATGTGGGCAGCCGTAGACTTGTTGATACCGTTCCGCGTCGGGATAGCGGAAATCGGCAGAGCAATCGACGACGTGCACGTCGAGGTCGCGCGCGGCCGCCCCTTTCAGCGCATCTGCCACCAGCGGCGCCGAGGCCCCGTGGGGTGCCGCGGAAAACAGGGCAAGTTTCTCCCCCTTGTCCAGACGGTCCGTCCAGCTGCGAGGTTCTGCAAATTTCGTCGCCGCATACACGCCGGCGAGGTGCGGAAACACCGAGTCGATGCGCTCCCCGCCGCGGCTTTCGGATACTGCGGCACTCAGTTGAAAATTCGGGTGCGCAGCGACGAGTCGCAGCAGTTCGCCGCCGACGTAGCCGGTGGCGCCAATCACGGCGGCATTGATGCGCTGCGGCGGCGGATTCACCCGTGACCTCGCGCTTCGGCTTTCGGCAACAGCTCTGCGATGCGGTCGCCCAGCGCGGCGCCGCCTGTGAGCGCGTTAATCGCCGGCAGCGACATGCGCATGGCAATCTGGTCGACGCCGACAGCGTTGTCCGTTGCCGGGCCGGTCACCACCGCCGGCTCGATTCCGTATTGCTCGCGCAGGATTTTTGCGCCGCCCCAGGCCGCTACCGGGTCGTTGGCGCACAGCACCACGGCGGTCAAAGTCGCCCTGATCGCCTCGTCCGAAAGGATGGCCTCGACACCGTACGCACCGAGCAGCCCGTCGCCGAGTTCTATCACGATCACATCCGGCTGATGGGTCGCAAGCCCGGAAAGAAGCGCGCGTGTCAATGCCGGTCCGTTTTCCGCAGTGGTCGTGACCACGCCGAGATCGGAAAAAATCATGGTTTCGGCGGCGCCTGCGTCTTCCATGGCCAGGATGTCCCGACGCAGCGATACGCCGGTTGCCTTGCAGGCCGCGACGTGCCGGCCGAGATGTCGGAGCCGGCTGATGATCGCGCACGCGGCGGCGGTCTTGCCGGAGTCCATGCACGTTCCCGCAAGCGCCACGACCGGCACGCCGCGAGTATCGAGAACGGCAGCGGGATCCATCTTGCCTGCGCCTGCACGCGCGGGCACGCCTATGCGTTCCGCGAGATAGGGAAAATGCAGGACCGTTCCAAGCACCTCGCAGTCGAATGGTGCGCCGACCTCGGGATTGGCGGAATCGCAGATCCCCAGAACACCGCCGATGTTCAGGATCTGCACGGTCGAGCCTACGCTCAGCGATTCCGGCAGATGACCGGAGTAACCAAGCAGCGCCTTGCGGTGTCCCAGCGCGCCCACAACGACGTCGCCCTGGTTGACGGTGGCCATACGCCCGCTCGTCAGTTCCAGCTGGTTGTAGCGGTTTTTGTTGTTCATGACCCGGACCGCGAGCAGCACGCCTTCCTCGCAGGCGATCCTGTCGGACACCCGAAGCTCGCGGCCAAGCTTGCTGTGCTGCGCGACCGACGCAATCTTGTCGACAATAATCGTGCGCATCTTCAGCGACCGCCAGCGGCGCGGCTTTGCAGCGCCCCGCTCAATGACAGCATGCGCGAGTAACCAAGAGCGTCCTGCGCCGTCCATTCACCCGCCGCTTCTCCGTACACGCCGCGGGACGCCGCCAGCAGGGAATGTGGTGAGCTGACGCCGGTGACAAAGAGATTGCCGGGGCGTAATGCAAAGCTTACGCGCCCCGTGACCCGCGCTTGTGACGAAGCCAGAAGCGCTTCGATATCACGGCAGGCGAGGTCCAGCTGCTTTCCCTCGTGAATCAGGTCGCCATAGACTCCGGCGACCGACTCTTTGAGTCGGCTTTGCTGGGCACTTAAAACCAGCTTCTCCAGTTCTCGATGCGCGGCGATGATCGTTTCCGCCGCCGGCGCCTCGAACGCCACTCTGCCTTTGGTGCCGAGCACCGTATCACCGAGATGGATGCCGCGGCCGATGGCGTAGCGGCCCGAGATGGTCTCCAGCGCCTCGATCAAGGCGACGGGCGGCATCGTCCGTCCATCCAGCGCCACCGGCACGCCGGCGACAAAATCAATCGTGTGCTGCGAAGGCTCCTGCGGGTCGGTGAACGCGTTTACGGACAGCACCCACGCATCTTCGGGCAACGTGCCTTCCGACGACAGCGTTTCCCGGCCGCCGATCGTTAAGCCCCACAGGCCGCGGTTGATCGAATACGCCGATGATCCTTCGAGCGGCACCGGCAGATCGCGCGAGGCGAGGAAGTCGAGCTGATCCTGCCGCGCCCAGTCGTTGTCACGCACGGGCGCGAGTATTTCGAGCTCCGGATTCAGGGTGCGCAAGGCGACCTCGAAACGGACCTGATCGTTGCCTGCAGCCGTGCAGCCGTGCGCGACGGTCGTGGCGCCGTACTCGCGCGCCACGCGAGCGAGGCCGGCTGCCTGCAGACCGCGTTCGGCGCCGACGCAAAGCGGGTAAAGCTGCCCGCGTCTGACGTTACCCGCAATCAGGTAGCGGATAACGCTGTCGAAGAACTGCTGCCGGCTTTCCAGCAGCACGTGTTCCGCCGCGCCGAGCGCCAGCGCTTTTCTCCGGAGCGTCGCGGCCGCCTCGGCACCGACACCGCCGGTGTCGATGGTGGCCGCGATGACATCGCGACCGTAGCTTTCCTTGAGCCAGGGTACACAGAACGACGTATCGAGACCGCCGGAAAAGGCGAGCACGATTGGCGTCTGCACTTCCGCCTGCTGACGCAAGCTGTCTTTTAGCTCCATCGTAAAACTCCGGGTCTTCAGGCGCGGCCAGCGGCGCGGTTTATTTTCTGCAGCAGTACGCGTTGCGCAGCGGCAGTCGCCGTTGCCGTGAATACCGTGTCGTCTCCGCCCACATTGCCGACGATCTCCGGCCAGGCCGAACGGTCCAGTGCCAGCGCTACCCGCTGCGCGGCGCCGATTGCCGTCCTGATGACCAGCAGGTTCGGACCGGCCGGCCGGAGGTCCCGCAGAAGATCGGCAACCTTCGCAATCTCGTCCGCGCCGCTGGCTTCCTTCACGGGTAACTCGTAGCCGTGGCCGGTCTTGATCGCACCGAGGTCTTTCAGGTCCCGGCTGACGCTGGATTGGGTGGCGTGAAAGCCCTCGGCCGTCAGCGCGTCGAGGAGCTCCTGCTGCGTCGCGGCAGGTCGCCTCTCGAGCGCCCGGCGAATGGCTTCCCGACGCTCGGCTTGTGTATGGGCCGTGGCAACCATGAGCTCTCCCGCATAAATATGCGCATGAACCTAGCATCATGCGCATGGGCGGTCAAGGCGGAACTGCTGATACCATGCTCTGCTCCGGCCATTTCCCGGCCCGTCATGCACCCACCTGTGCTGATGACCGGTTCCTCCCGGACGTCGCAGCGTTGCTGCACGACCCGGAGCGGGAAGGGCCTCGAGTAACTGCCCAAGAAGGAACCCATCCGTGCAGATCCTGGAAAGCGTGGAAATCGAGCTCGGTGCGCAGCCGAAGAGCAGTGTTATCTGGCTGCACGGCCTGGGCGCGGACGGCCATGACTTCGAACCGGTCGTGCCGGAACTCGGCCTGGATGACAGCGCCGCCATTCGTTTCGTCTTCCCGCATGCCCCGGTGCGTCCCGTGACGATCAATGGGGGCATGACGATGCGGGCCTGGTACGAC
>Ga0299913_10001704_pt1 | contig 16603 bp, 8 predicted proteins | sample RVTome_9_FD_201360 | JGI IMG/M metagenome (GOLD analysis project Ga0299913, IMG submission 201360) | Soil microbial communities from uranium-contaminated site in the Upper Colorado River Basin, Wyoming, United States - RVT155D38 (version 2) ... | reverse complement strand
CTTCAGGTCTCCAGCGGATCGGCCGCGCGGGGCACCAGGTCGGGGCCGTTAGCCGCGGCGTCCTGTTCCCGAAGTTCCGGGGCGACCTGCTCGAGTGCGCCGTCGTGGTCGAGAAGATGTCCAAAGGCGAGATCGAGGAGCTTCGCTATCCGCGCAATCCACTCGACGTGCTCGCGCAGCAGATCGTGGCGATGGTGGCGATGGACGACTGGAACGTGGACGAGCTCGAAGCCACGGTCAAGAAGGCGGCCCCCTTCCACGACCTGCCCCGTAGCGGTCTAGAGAGCGTGCTCGACATGTTGTCCGGCCGCTATCCATCCGACGAGTTCGCCGAGTTGCGGCCCCGGCTCAACTGGGATCGCATCGGCGACGTCCTGACTGCCCGTCCGAACGCGCAGCGACTCGCGGTCACCTCCGGTGGCACGATCCCGGATCGTGGCCTATTCGGCGTCTTCCTGGCGGGGGAGCGGGGGCCGCGGGTCGGTGAGCTCGACGAGGAGATGGTCTACGAGAGTCGCCCCGGCGAAACGTTCATCCTCGGCGCGTCGACGTGGCTGATCGAAGACATAAGCCACGACCGCGTGCTGGTGACGCCTGCGCCCGGTCGGCCGGGGAAGATGCCGTTCTGGCACGGCGACGCGCCCGGGCGTCCGATCGAGCTGGGACGGGCCATGGGCGCGTTCATCCGGGAGCTGGACGGCAGCAACGACGAGGAGAAACGTTCTCGTCTGACCCGCGCGGGACTCGACGAGTTCGCCGTCACGAACCTGCTCGCCTATCTGGACGAGCAGAAGTCCGTGACCGGCTCGCTTCCCGACGACCGCACGATAGTGGTCGAACGCTTCCGCGACGAGCTCGGCGACTGGCGGGTGTGTATCCACTCACTGTTCGGGGCGCGGGTGCACGCTCCGTGGGCCCAGGCGATCGAAGCACGCCTGCGCGATCGACTCGGGATCCAGGTCCAGTGCATCTACACGGATGACGGGATCGTCATGAGGGTCCCGGAAGCCGACGAAGCCCCACTTTCCGAAGGTGCGTTCCTGGAGCCTGAAGAGGTCGACGATGTCGTGGTCGCCGAGGTCGGCAACTCAGCGTTGTTCGCCAGCCGCTTCCGGGAGTGTGCGGCCCGGGCACTGCTTCTTCCGAAGCGCAGGCCGGGATCGCGCACGCCGTTGTGGCAGCAGCGACAGAAGAGCGCCCACTTGCTCCAGGTCGCGAGCCGTCATGGCTCGTTTCCGATCATGCTCGAGACGTTCCGTGAATGTCTCCAGGATGTCTTCGATGTTCCGGCCCTTACCGAGTTGATGGGTGCGATCAGACGCCGAGAGGTCAGGATCGTCGAGGTCGACACGGCCCAGCCGTCCCCGTTCGCCAGCTCGCTGCAGTTCGGGTTCGTCATGGCGTTCATGTACGAGGGTGACTCGCCGCTGGCGGAGCGCCGTGCGCAAGCTCTGTCGCTCGATCGCTCGTTGCTGGCCGAGATCATGGGCCACGAAGAGCTGCGCGACCTGATCGACCAGGGCGCGCTCGCGGAGCTCGAGCTCGAGCTCCAGCTCCTCACCGACGACCGGAAGTTCCGCACCGCCGACGACATCGCCGATGGCCTCCGACTGCTGGGTGACCTGAGCGTGGAGGAGATCCGCGCGCGCACGCGTCGAGCCGATGAGGTCGCCGGGTATCTCGAGAACCTGACCCGAGAGCGGCGTGCGATCGCGGTGGGTATCGCGGGGGCCGAACGATGGATCGCGATCGAAGATGCCGGTCGTTACCGTGATGCTTTGGGGACGGCCCTGCCCGTGGGGGTCCCGGACGCGTTCCTCGAACCGGTTGCAGATCCACTGGGCGAACTGATTGCCCGTTACGCGCGGCGCAGAGGGCCGTTCCTCGCGGAGGATGTTGCCGCGCGCTTCGGTATCGGCCGGGCCGTAGCGGACAGCGCGCTCGCCCGGTTGGCGGTCGCCGGCCGGGTTGCCGAGGGAGAGTTCCGACCGGGCGGAAGTGGCCACGAGTGGGTCGACGTCGAGGTGCTCCGCCGCATCCGTCGCCGGTCGCTGGCCGCGTTCCGCAAGGAGATAGAGCCCGCGCCGGTGGACGCGCTGGCTCGCTTCGGGATCGCGTGGCAGGGGGTGTTCCCCGCGTCGAAGCCAGCCCGCGCATCGGGCATCGACGATCTCTACGGTGCCATCGAGCGATTGCAGGGCGCGCCGATACCCGCCTCGGCCCTCGAACGCCAGGTGCTCGCTGCACGACTGCCCGGTTACCAGAGCTCGCTGCTGGATCAGCTCGGCGCATCCGGCGAGCTCGTCTGGTGTGGTGCGGGAGCGATCGGATCCGATGACGGATGGATCGTGGTCGCTCTGGCCGACAAGGCATCACTCCTGTTGCCGGAGCCGCAAGTAGAAGAGTTGTCGCCGACCGCCTCCCGCATCCTCGATGCGCTAAACGGTGGCGGCGCGTTGTTCTTCCGTCAGATCGCCGACGAGGTCGGCTCGTCCGACGATGCCGAGTTGCTCCTGAGTTTGTGGGAGCTGGTGTGGGCCGGCCATGCGACCAACGACACGATGGCGCCGCTTCGTGCGTTGACGTCCGGCGCGCGACCCCGCCGAGCGCGGCCGGCCTCGCGCCGCCGCGGGCCGTCGTTCCCATCCCGGCTCGGCCCGCCGACGGCGGCCGGCCGGTGGAGCGTCGTGCCGCGCAGCCCCGTCGATCAAACGCGCCGGATGCACGCGCTCGCCGATCAGCTCCTCGAGCGCCACGGGATCGTCACCCGAGGCGCGGTGATGTCCGAGCGCGTTCCGGGTGGCTTCGCCGGCGTCTACGGCGTACTGAAGGCGATGGAGGAGGCCGGTCGCTGTCGGCGCGGCTACTTCGTTGAAGGGCTCGGCGGAGCACAGTTCGCCACCCCCGGCGCGGTCGACCGGATGCGCGCGCTGGTCGAGAGACCAGAGAGACCTCAACACGTCCACGTTCTCGCCGCGACCGATCCTGCGAATCCTTACGGCGCGGCGCTGTCGTGGCCCGACCGGGGATCCACACACCGGCCCGGTCGGAAGACGGGAGCCGTCGTCGTCCTGATCGACGGGAACCTCGTTCTCTACGTCGAGAAGGGCGGACGGACCCTGTTGTCCTTCAGCGAGGATGAAGATGCGATCGTTCCGGCCGTGGACGCTCTGGCGGTGGCCGCTCGCGATGGAAGCCTCGGGAAACTGGCCGTCGAGCGCGCCGATGGGGGATCGGTGTTCGGGGACACGCCGTTGTCGCGTGCGCTCGTCGACGCAGGTTTCAAGCCGACTTCCCGAGGGCTCCGGCTCCGTGCTTGAGGAGTGACACCGCCGTCACGAGCCGATGCCCGCTATTCCGCGGCGGGTGTGAAGGGGTCCTTGTAGACCTTCGGGTTGTAGATGACCGGCAGGTCGAGATGGGTTCCGTCCTGGCCACCCGAGTACACAGTGATCTGCGAGCCCTCGGCGAACGTGGGGACCTTGTCGGGGTGACTCGACGCGATGGTTAGGCGCAGACGGTGACCCTTGGCTACGAGATGGGCTTGCGCCATGCAGGTCAACTCGATCTCCATCACTTCGGCTGGGATCACGGGAGCCGGTGCATCGATCCCGTCACGGAGCTCCGGCTGGATCGCACAGAACGCTTGGCCGATACGGTCCACGTCGTCTCCCTTGACGTCGTAGAGCGACGGGATGATGTGGATCCGTGGGGAACCGAGCACCGAGACGGACAGCCTCATCTTGGGAACTCCCACGATCAGGGTGTCGCGCTTCATCGGTGCGGTTTCAAAAGAGACATTTCCGGTGTCGAACTCGTTCGAGAAACCACCTGAGTCGGCCATGTAGCTCTCTTCGCCCTCGTCCGCGGGCCGGTCGTTCAGTTTCCCTCCGGCTTCCGTGAAGAGCCTCAGCGTGTCGGTCCCCGCAACCGGCCATTCGGTTGCGGTGAACACCGTCCCCGTGTTGAGGAAGACCTCCACCGGGGGACCGGTGTCTACCTTTCGCTGCAGCAGGTGATGGTCGAACCATGCGTGCAACGCGCGCGTCCACTGGTCTTCCTTGCAGGGCGCCGGGGCCGTCTGCACGCACGTCCTGGAATTCGGGTAACGACTCGAACCGTGGTCCCACTGCCCGATCCACGCCTTGTCCCCGCGCCGTCCCTTGCGGGCGATGAACCAGTCGGTGGCGGCGATGCGCGCTGCGTTGTCGTTGATGCCGTGGACTAGGAAGATCGGGATGTCAGACTTCGTAACGCCCTTGCGGAAGTCGCGCTCCCGGTGCCAGTCGGTCTCCGCTCCGCTGAAGTAGGCCTCTCCGCTGACCGCGGCGGACTGCGCCCATCCGCACGCTGCGCCCTGAGGGTCGCCCCCGAAGTTGTCGCCCGACTCGCCGCCGAGCGGATTGGGCGTCCCCTCCGGGTAGTAGCGCTGCATCGCAAGCAACTCGTAGGCGAACAACGGCCCCGCCCATTGCAAGTTGTACGGAACGCCGAGTTGGAACTCGTGGTGGTACATCGCCGCCAGGCCCGCGCTCGGCACGATCGTGGCGAGACCCTTGGGCTTCTCGGCCGCAGCCATCTGTGGCGTCGAGCCGACGTAGCTGTGTCCCGTCATGCCGACGCGGCCGTTCGACCACCTTTGTTTCGCCGCCCACTCGACCATCTCTTTGGCGTCCGACTGATCCTTCGGACCCAAGTGGTCGAGGCAGCCTTCGCTGCGGCCGGTGCCCCGAAGGTCTGCGAACACGACCGCGTAGCCGCGTGGGGCGAAGTAGCCGGCGAGCCCGATCGCCTCGCCGTCTTTGTTCTTGGGGCCGGGGAGGATGCGCGTACCGGCCCGATCGGCGAGGGTCCCGTGGTAGGGGCTCAGCTCGAGGATGACGCCGTAGCGCCCGGGCTTCGTGGGGCGCACTACTTCGACGTAGATGTTGGTCCCATCCTTCATCTCGACCGTGGTGGACGTGCGCTCGGTCTTGAAACGTTCCTGCGATAGCCCCTTCGTTTTCATGTAGTCCTGGGGCGGGCCGGCCGTGCGCGCCGACGTGGCGCCGGCGCCACTTCCTAGGAGCGAGATCGCCGTGACCAGGGCAAGCGCGAGGAGAGATGCCCGTGATGGCCGCATGGTGATGGGGTTCTCCGCCCTCCTCGGAGACTCCTTCCCTCTTCCAGTTGCGGACCCTTCGAAATAGCTTGAGATAGCGAAGCAACCTTTTGCCCCTCTCGATGGTCAAAGAGAGGCCATCCGAGCCATCAGGCCCGGCGTTAGAAGGAGAACGAACATGCGGCGTCAGGCCTTGTCGGTGGCGGTTGTCGTTGTCCTCGCGGTGGGAGCCTTCGTGGCCCCGGCGAGCGCAGCGGTCGGACCGGATCTCAGCGTGACGGTGGCCGGACCGTCGGGAACACCCCAAGTGGGAGATGCCTTCGACATCTCGGTGGTCGTAAGGAACCTCGGAACCGGCAGCGCGACCGAGAGCACGATGGGGCTCTATCTCGGCGAGGGCATCCGGATCGACGGCGTTCTTGCCTCGGATCCGAGCGATGCTTGCACCGAGAGCTATCCGGGGCAGCGGGATTGCGACCTTGGAGAGATCGCGCCGGGGGCGCTGTCTTCGTTCAAGTTCCAGCTCACGCGGACGATGTCACGCGAGATCTGGATAGACGCGTGGGCCTCGACGTCTGCCGGTGAGGTCGATTTCGACAACAACTACGCCGGGATCCAGCTCGGTCCCGACACGTCGAACAAGGCAGACGTGGCAGTCACGGGATCCGTTCCGGAGGAACCCGACGTGAACGCGCGCTACGACTCGACTTTCACGGTGACCAACCGGGGGCCGGGCAGAGCGCGCGACGTCAGAGTCGATATCACTCTTCCCGAGAAGAACTCGTTCGTCTCGGCGACTTCGTCTGACGCAGACGATATGTGCACTCTCAAAGAAGAGACCTATGACGAGGAGGGCTCCGAGGGTGGTCCCTACATCTTCCGGTCCGTTCGGTGCGAGCTCGGTGCCATGGCGTTCGCGGAGCAGGCAACCGTAAAGATCACCCAGATCCGTAACAACGCGTATGAGTTGTGGACCAGCGCCTACGTGGTTACTTCCTCTTACGACGACAACTACGAGAACGACTGGGCGGATCTCGTCACGGCCGGGCATCGGTCGGTGACGTCCGATCTCAGTGTTTCGCACAGCGCGCCTGAGTCAACTCCCCTCGTGGGGGATGACTACGAAGTCGCGTTCACTCTCGACAACCAGGGTCCGGTCGCAGCACCGGAGACTCAGTTCTGGACCTACATCCCCGACGCCTTCGCGCTCCGCACGGTGTCGATGAGCGGCGACCATCCCTGTACGGAAGATCGCTGGGGTGGGATCGTCTGCGACCTCGGCACGATGGATGTGGGGGAGAGCGAAACGGTGATAGTGGCTCTAACCCGTACGAAAGCGCGCGAGACGTGGGTATCGGGATGGCTGGATAGCCCCAACTACGACTCGGATTACGAGAACGACTACGTCGAGCTCTTCGTCGAGCCGGATACTGCCGACCCGGCGGACGTTGCTGTGAAGGTCGAAGGTCCGATCGACCCCGAGGTCGGAAGCGAGTTCACGACGACCGCCATGGTGACCAACAAGGGGCCGAACGCCGCTCGTTCGGTTCAGCTCCACCACTCGATCTCGGAGTGGACCTCGTTCGTGTCGGTGACAACCTCCGATGCATCCGACGTCTGCGAGCTATTCGAGGAGAGCTACGACGACGATCAGACGGATCTTGCCTCGCCGGAAGAGCCGTACGTGTTCAGAGAGGTTCGTTGTGACCTCGGCGACATGGCTCCGGACGAGACGGCGAAGGTGAAGGTGACCGCGACCCGCGACGAGGCTCATGACCTGTGGGCGAGCGTGTGGGTGGAAGCCGCCTCCTACGACGAGAATTACGAGAACGACTGGTCCGAATGGAACTCGACCGGCGAATACGGCGGCTGCTTCGAGTCGGACACCGGGAAGGCCATCTCCTGCGATTACGAAGGTGGTGCTACCGAAGGTCGAGACGAGGTCGGGCTCACCGCGGGCGGCCGCACCGATACAGCTGTGCGATCGGGCGCGGGTGGCGACACGGTGGTGGTCGATGTCCCCACCGGGGGCAAGAGAGACCGCCGCATCGTCGTCCGCGCCGGTCGCGGGGACGACCACGTAACGGTCAACGTGGCACCCGGCGCTACGAACGCGGTGATCATCGTGCGGGCCGGTGCAGGTAACGACACGGTCGATATCGATTCGCCGCTTCCGGGGAAAGGCATCCGCATCATCGTGAAAGGTGGCTCGGGCCGCGACAGGATCGTGGGTGGAGATGACGGAGATCGCTTGTGGGGCGGTGCCGGTAACGACCGCCTCGAGGGCTCCGGAGGCAACGACCATCTCGCAGGTGGTCGCGGTCGTGACTCGTGCGTCGGCGGCGAGGGCCGCGACGAGCTCACTGGGTGCTAGCACACAGGGGTAGATAAAGGGAAAGGCGCCCACGTGGGCGCCTTTTCTGTCATGCGGTTTACGCTGGAGGTCATGCACGACGCCTTCAAGAACCAGCTGCCCGACATAGATCCGGAAGAGACCGAGGAATGGCTGGACGCTCTCGACGCGATCATCGATTCGTCTCCCGCCCGTGCCCGGTTCTTGCTCCATCGGATCATGCTGCACGCGCGGTCGCGCCAGATCGGGCTTCCTTCGATGGTGTCGACGGATTACATCAACACGATCGCTCCCGAAGAGGAGCCGTACTTCCCCGGTAACGAGGACATCGAGCGGAGGATCCGCCGGATCATCCGGTGGAACGCGGCAGCCATGGTGATGCGGGCCAACAAGCGCTACAACGGGATCGGGGGGCATCTTTCAACCTACGCATCGGCGGCCGCGCTCTACGAGGTTGGCTTCAACCATTTCTTCAGGGGTAAGGACCACCCGTCCGGCGGCGACCACATCTACTTCCAGGGTCACGGCGCGCCGGGGATCTACGCGCGCAGCTTCCTGGAAGGCCGGCTCTCGGAGGAGCAACTCGACAACTTCCGCCGCGAGGCATTCGGCGGTGGCCTGTCGAGCTACCCGCACCCAAGACTGATGCCGGATTACTGGGAGTTTCCGACCGTGTCGATGGGCCTATCGCCGATGCTCGCCATCTACCAGGCCCGCTTCAACCGCTACCTCCAGCATCGCGGGATCAAAGACACCTCGGAACAACGGGTGTGGAGCTTCGTCGGCGACGGCGAGATGGACGAGCCCGAATCGATGGCCGCATTGTCCATCGCCGCTCGGGAGGGTTTGGACAACCTGATCTTCGTCGTCAACTGCAACCTCCAGCGTCTGGATGGGCCGGTCCGCGGCAACGGAAAGGTGATCCAGGAGCTGGAGTCGATCTTCCGCGGCGCAGGATGGCATGTCATCAAGGTGGTCTGGGGCCGCGAATGGGACGAGCTACTGGCTCGTGACGACGACGGCGTGCTCGTGAACAAGATGAACACGACACTGGACGGGGACTTCCAGAAGTACGCGGTGGAATCGGGCGAGTACATCCGGAACCATTTCTTCGGTCCCGATCCCCGCCTTCGCCAGATGGTCGAGCATCTGTCCGACGAAGACCTGCAGCGGCTGCGTCGAGGGGGCCACGACTACCGCAAGCTCTACGCCGCTTACGCGACCGCCATCGCCCTCAAGGACGCGCCGACGGTGATCCTCGCGAAGACCGTCAAGGGATGGACACTGGGAGGCGCGATCGAAGGCCGCAACGTGACGCACCAGGCCAAGAAGCTGTCGGTCGATGAGCTCAAGATCTTCCGAGATCGCCTCGAGCTCCCGATCGACGAGGAGGCGATCTCCGGCGAAGAGCCTCCCTACTACCACCCGGGCGAGGACTCCGATGAGGTCCAGTACATGAAGGAGCAGCGTCGTTTGCTGGGCGGGTTCCTCCCCGAGCGGCGCGTGAAGCCGGCCTCGCTCGAGATGCCGAAGGACTCGGTCTTCGAGAAGCTCCAACAAGGATCCGGCAAACAAGACGTCGCCACCACGATGGCATTCGTCCGCCTGCTTCGAGACCTGATGCGAGACAAGAACGTTGGCAAGCGCGTGGTGCCGATCATCCCCGACGAGGCGCGCACGTTCGGGATGGAATCGCTGTTCCCGAACTTCAAGATCTACGCGGCTCACGGTCAGCTCTACGAACCGGTGGACGCGGAGCACCTTCTCGCCTATAGGGAAGCCCGCGACGGGCAGATCATGGAAGAAGGGATAACCGAAGCCGGTTCGATGGGGTCGTTCACCGCGGCGGGTTCCTCCTACGCGACCCACGGGGAGCCCATGATCCCGTTCTTCGCGTTCTATTCGATGTTCGGATTCCAACGGATAGGGGACTTCATCTGGTCGGCGGGCGATCAGCGCTGCCGGGGGTTCTTACTCGGCGCGACCTACGGACGAACGACACTGAACGGTGAAGGGCTACAGCACCAGGACGGGCACTCGCTGCTGCTCGCGTCCACGAATCCGGCCGTCATTTCCTACGACCCTGCCTTCGCGTACGAGCTATCCGTGATCGTCAAGGACGGATTGCGCCGGATGATCGAAGACAACCACGACGTGCTGTACTACCTCGCCGTCTACAACGAGCCCTATCAGCAACCGCCGATGCCGGATGGCATCGAGGACGGGATCGTGCGCGGCCTCTACCGGTACCAGGAAGCTCCCGAGGAGCGTCACTTCCGAGCCCAGCTGTTCGGGTCGGGAACCTTGCTCCAGCAGGCCTTGCGGGCGCAGGAGATGCTCGCCGAAGAACACGATGTCGCGGCCGATGTCTGGAGCGCGACCTCGTACCAGCAGCTCCGGGTCGATGCTTTGGAAGCCGAACGATTCAACCGGCTGAATCCGGATGCGGATCGTCGCCGTCCTTACGTGACTCAGGCTCTCGAAGGCAAGGAGGGTCCCGTCGTCGCCGTGTCCGACTCGATAAAGGCGGTTCCCGACCAGGTCGGACGCTGGGTACCGCAGCCTTTCGTCCCGCTGGGAACCGATGGCTTCGGCAGATCGGATTCGCGCGAGTCCTTGAGGCGTCACTTCGAGATCGACCCACAGCACATAGTGGTCGCGACGCTCGCCGCTCTCGCGGAGTTCGGGGACTACAAGCCCGAGAAGGTCGCCGACGCGATCGAGAAGTACCAACTAGATCCGCAGCGCATCTCGCCCTACTTCGCCTGACGTTAGGCTCGGCGGGCTGTGGCCGATGTCTATCGCACACCCGACGAGCGGTTCGACGGGCTTCCCGGGTACGACTTCGCGCCCCACTACCTGGAGCTGGACGGCGATCTGGACGGTCTCCGGATGCATTATCTCGACGAGGGAGAGGGCGATCCGATCCTGCTCCTGCACGGGGAACCGACGTGGTCGTTCCTCTACCGGAAGATGATCCCGTCTCTGAATCGGCACTTCCGGGTGATCGCACCGGACTACGTCGGTTTTGGACGTTCCGACAAGCCGACCGATCGCGACTGGTACAGCTACGAACGCCACGTCGATTCGATCGTGCAGCTGATCGAAGCACTGGACCTGATGGAGATCACCGTCGTGGTCCAGGACTGGGGCGGACCGATCGGCCTTCGCTGCGCGGTCGAGCACGAGAAGCGCTTCGCGAAGCTGGTCATCCTCAATACCGGTGTCATGCAGCCCGGTCCCAACTGGCCGAGCGAGGCTTTCCTGTCCTGGCGTAACTACGCGGAGAGGAATCCGGATCTCGACGTCGGCTTCATCGTGCAGGCATCGACGGTCACGGAACTGACCGACGACGTGCTGCGCGGCTACACGGCACCGTGGCCGACACCCGAGTCCAAAGCGGGCGTTGCGGCGTTCCCTTTGCTCGTGCCGTTGAGCGAGGACGATCCGGGAGCCGCGGAGATGATCCGTACCGGCGATGCGCTGATCCGGTGGCCGAAGCCGGCTCTGGTGGCGTTCTCGGATTCAGACCCGATCTTTCCCCAGCGTGCGGGGGAGCGGATGGCGTCGAGGATCCCCGGCGCCAACTTCGTGCCGATCGAAGGCGCGAGCCACTTCCTCCAAGAGGACAAGGGGGAAGAGATCGCGCGCGTGATCGTCGAGTCGTCTAGCGGAGGTTGATGCCGGTCAGGGTTCCGACCACTCCGTCGTTGCCGCCGTCGCTGGTGGCTCGGGGGTCGACACAAACGGTCGTACACGCATCGACCCACGCGCTCCATACCTGGCCGTCCGGCGCGATGACCAGATCGATGAAGTCATAGACGGTCGTACCGCAACGGCCGGGTCCGCAACGGCCTCGCTTGATCGGATCCTTCTTGTCATTCACGGTCGCCGAGTAGAAAACCGGGCTCTTGCTCAATGCGTTGGTAGACACCGTCATGTAGCCGTTCCACGTCGTGTGGTCGTACTCCTCGCCATCCGGGCATGACGTGATCGCGCTACACCCACCCTGGTTGGGCCATTCGCCCTTCTTGTTCATCCCGGGGGAGTTCTCCGATCCCATGTAGGCGATAGCAACCTTGCCTACACCGCCGACGTCGAGGCTCGGCAGGTTCGCCTCGTTGACGCCGGGAGATCCGATCATCATGGGCTTCGACCACCTCTTGCCGTCGTTCTTGCTGATGGCGAGGTAGGGGAGCCGATCCGGCCCGATCCACGTGATGTAGATGTTGCCCTTGGGGTCGGTGGCAACGCTCATCTCGTGGTCCGACACTCCGTTCTTTGCAACCTGATGTTGCTCCCACGTCACGCCCTCATCGCGGCTGATCGAGACGTACGGCTGCCCGCAATAGCCACGCGGCAGATAGACGTTGCCCTTCTGGTCTACGTAGCCGTGACCGTGCAACCCACCACATGACGCTTGTTCCTGAACATCCGGTCCGAGGAACGCGGGAGTGCCGGTGGGGTGGAACGTGATCCCACCATCGAGTGACTTGGAGCACGAGGATGTCGCCACGTCGTTCCAGCAGTAGTAGACGATGTTGGGGTATCCCACCGTGGGGCTGGACTTCGGGGGGCCGCCGAACAGAGTTTGGTGGTCGTTCACCGCGCGGCCGCAGGCTAGTGGGTTGGTGACCCACGTCTTCGCTTCGTCGTCGCTGTAGGAGAGATAGGCACAGGCAACAGTCAGGTCGATCGTGAAGATGCGATCGGCCCCCTCGGTGTCGTCGATCCAGATGTAGGGATCGAACGTCAGCAACTGTGCGTTGCGGCCGTTGGGGAGCTTCGGGGAGACGATCTCCCACTTGGCGCCCTGATTTGCGGACTTGAGGACCTCGACGCGTGTGTTGGTCTGGATCGCCACGTAGTAGACGTTGTCTTCGTTGGTCACGCCCACGGTTGGCTCGCCGGCGGGAAGACCGACCCGGAAGAGGCGAGACGATGGCAGCTTCGAGCGATGGATCGTCTTCCCTCCGGCGTAATGAGCGACCGCTTTCCCGCCGGCTCCCTCGGTGCCCTTCTGGGCAGCGTTCGCATTGAATCCGTGCGTCGTCACCACGGATCCGAAGGCGACCGTCGTTGCAGCGGCCGCGACGGCGATGAAGCGGCGAGCAGTGGTGGTAGTGGTCACGCGAAGCCTCCGGTTGGGTTGCTGTGTGGGGCCCTCGGCTGAAGGTTCTCCACCTGCCGAGTGGTCTCCTCCCTAAAGCGCTGCAGCGCTTCTGCCGATTGATTGGTAACTAGTCCCAAATGCCTAGCCCTGGCAGGACGTGGGGGCTAGGGTCAGGAGCTAAGCGCTGTGCACCCCAACGAGGGACAGCCGCTCAGCAGCGCCGACATCGAACGGCGGCGGGGGCGCCTGCTCGGATACCTAGCGTTGCTCCTCGGAGCGTTCGCCGGCCTCGCGGTCGGCCTCACCGCGCTGGACCGCGATCTACTCGATACCCTTCATGTCGCCCCCTGGGCCGCGCGGGTCGGGTTACTCGCACTGACGGGGGCCTTCGTCATCTTGGTGTGGGAACGCGAGCGAGAGCTGAGGCGCCTCGCGAAACTCGGTGAGCGGCAGCGCTCGCTGGTGATCGCGTTCCGCAACCGGCTCGACGTCCTGGAGTCGCTGCTCGAGGCGGGGGACCGGCTCAACGCCCCACTGATGGTTCCGGACGTGCTCGAGGTGCTTCTGGATGCGGCGATCGAGCTGGCGGGAGCCGAAGGAGGGACCGTCACCGCCACCGCATCCGAGGACGATGACAGTGACGTCGTCATCGCTCGGCGCCATTCCGCATCGATCGAACCCGGCACCGTCCCCGAAGGCGACGTCCTCGATCTTCCGCTCATCTGTTCGGGACGCCGTGTGGGTAACTTAGTGCTGGCGAAGCCGTTCCGGCAGGACGACCAGATCACGGAAGACGTTCTTCGTCAGTTCGCCGACCGGGCCGCGAGCGCTCTGGACCGGGCCCAGTTGGTCGCCCAAGAGAGAGCCTCGATCGCGTACCTGCGTGCGGCCAACCTCGTCAAGGCTCGCTTCCTGCAGACCGTCTCGCACGAGTTGCGGACTCCCCTCACGTCGATCATGGGCTATGCGCGTACGCTCGAACGACACTGGGACAAGCTCGAGGACGAAGCCAAGCTCGAGTGTGCCCGGGCCGTGTCGGACCAGGGCGGCAAGTTGACGATCCTCGTGGAGCGGATCCTTGACGCGGCAAGGGTCGAGATCGAGGGTGTGACGGTTCGACGTGTGAATCACGATGTCCGGCGCTCGGTCATGCGGGCCGTTCGTCGTTTCGAAGGGACCTATGAGGGAAGGGTCCTGGTCGGACTGCCGACTCACGCGGTCGAAGCAGAGGTCGATCCGTTCGTGGTCGAGCAGGCCGTCGTCAACCTCGTCGACAACGCGCTTCGCTACACGCAGGGGAGTGTGGACGTGTCGCTCGATTCGTACAAGAGCACGATCGTGGTCAGCGTCCGGGATCAAGGTCCAGGTATGGATGAAGTGCGGCTGAAGCTCGCCATGAGACCGCTCTACGGACTCGATGATGTACGTAGCGGAACGGGACTGGGGCTGCACATCGTTCAGACGCTTGTCACCGACCACCTCGGAACTCTCGAGATCCGAAGCGGGGAGTCGGGTACGACGGCGACCGTTTCTCTCCCGCGGGCTGCGCGTCACCGGGACCGGGTGGCCGAGGATGCTATTTAGGCATTTCGGGCTATTGTCCCCGCGCGGTCACAGACCCACCATTCAGGCATGGCCGACAGACCGGTAGTTCTGCTGGTTGACGACGATCCGCAGATGCGAGAGCTGCTCACGACGATCTTCAGCTTGCATGGGGGCTTCCGCATCGGTGGGGTTGCCGCCGACGGGCTCGAGGCGGCCATGCTGGCCGCTGACCTCGCCCCCGACGTGGTCGTCCTCGATTTCTTCATGCCTCGATGGGATGGCTCCAAGGCCGCCGAGTTCATCCGGGAGCGATGCCCCTCGTGCAAGATCGTTGCGTTCTCGGCGGTGCTCACCGACCCACCCGAGTGGGCAGACTCGTTCCTCGTCAAGAACGAGATAACCCGCCTGCTGCCGATGTGCGAGGCACTACTGCAAGCGGCTTAGTAGTTACAGGCGCTCCAGGATCATGGCCATACCCTGGCCGCCACCCACACACATCGTCTCGAGGCCGATCGTCTGATCGCGCGTCTCCAGATCGTTCAGCAGGGTGCACATGATCCTGGCGCCCGTCATGCCGTAAGGGTGGCCCAGTGCGATCGCGCCCCCGTGGGGGTTCAAGACCTCGCCGAAAGGATCCACCCCGACCTCGCGACAAACGGGGATCACCTGCGCGGCGAATGCCTCGTTCAGCTCCATCGTCTCGATGTCGTCGATCGACATGTTCGCTTGCTTGAGGACTTTCCTCACGGCTTCGATCGGTCCCACACCCATGATCTCGGGTGCGACACCCGAGACGGACGAGGCGATGATGCGCGCTCGAGGCTTTAGCCCCAACTGGTTCGCGCGCTCCTCGCTCATCACGAGGACGGCCGCGGCGCCGTCGTTCAGCGGGCACGAGTTGCCTGCCGTTACCTTCCCACCCTCGGGCTTGAATGCTGGTTCCAGCTGCGACAGCTTCTCGAGTGTCGAGCTCGCGCGCGGCCCGTCGTCCTTCTCGAAGATCGTCCCGTCGTCCTTCGGGTAGGGCGTGATCTCGCGCGCGAAGAAGCCTGATTCCTGGGCCGCAACGGCGCGTTCCTGGGACCGCTGTGCGAAGCGATCCATGTCCTCACGGCTGACGTCGTACTTCTCGGCGACGTTCTCGGCCGTCATCCCCATGGGGATGTAGACGTTGGCGATCTCGGCGTCGTCTCCGAAGAGCTTGGGATGCAGCTCGTCGATGTCCTTGGGGTAGCCGTCGACCTGGCTGATCGACTCGACGCCACAAGCAACGAACACGTCACCCTCACCCGCCTTGATCGCGTGGAACGCCATGCGGATGGTCTGCAAGCTCGAGGCGCAGAAACGATTGACCGTCGTACCCGGCACGTGGTCGGGGAGCCCCGCGAGGAGGGCCGCGCGGCGTGCGAGGTTCATGCCCTGCTTCTGCTCGGGGAAGCCGCACCCCGCCATGACGTCGACGACTTCGCCGGCGTCGAGCTCCGGCGCCTTCGATACGACATCTCTGATCGCGAACGCGAGCAGGTCGTCGGGTCGGACGTCGAGGAGCGAACCCTTCTTGGCGCGTCCGATCGGCGTACGTGAGGTAGCAACGATCACAGCTTCGGGCATGGCCGGCTCCTTGGTCGTTGGGGAGCCGAGCCTAATGCCCGAACATGCCTATTCGTGGCCGATCACTCAACCGGCTGGGTGGTACACGGCCACGACTGCCAGCGGCGTCTTCACGGTGTTCGCATACGCATCGCCCACGCTTACGGGGGCCGCGGTCGGTACGGCCCACTGCCACTGCTGGCCGTCGATCTCGGTCACCGGTTTCGGCTGGAAGGCGTTATCCGTGTCGTTGGTGATGAAGTAGTGGACACCGTGACACGCGAAGCAGCCCTGTCGCTGCGACCAGTTATTCGCCGCGGCGTCAAAGGGCCCGAACGGGTCGGACGCATCGATCGAGCACGTCTGTAGCTCCGCGGGATAGACCCGAGGATCGGTCGAGCGCTCGCCCGGGAACTGCCGCGGACTGGGGTCGTCACCGGTTCCGTCGTCGAGGCAGGCATCGTCCCGGTAGTAGGGGACGACCAGAGGGTTCTCAAGGGCCTGCTGGTTCTTCATCTCGAACATGTAGACGAGTGAACCCGTATCGCCGGTTCCGGAGACCTGTTCCCAGTTGAGGTTCGCCAACGGCTTCGAGTGACGAGGATCGGTGGCGTCGAAGAACATCGGCTCGCCGTCGGGCCCCTCGTCGACGTTCAGCTCGTCGTCGTTGAGGCCGTCAACCTTCACGCAGTCCGTGTGCGACTCGTTGAAGTAGCACTCGGCCACACCCGCGTTGTAGTCCCACGACGTGTACAAGCCGTCGGGTGGGATGGGATGGACCCGGACCCTGTAGCGATAGGTGATCGCGTCCCGGTAGAAGGTCTCGGTCTTGGTCACGTTCGTGCCGGAGTCGGCACCCCAGATCTCACGGATCGCGCGTACGGCCCCCATCCGTTCGCCG
>Ga0299913_10001703_pt1 | contig 16603 bp, 16 predicted proteins | sample RVTome_9_FD_201360 | JGI IMG/M metagenome (GOLD analysis project Ga0299913, IMG submission 201360) | Soil microbial communities from uranium-contaminated site in the Upper Colorado River Basin, Wyoming, United States - RVT155D38 (version 2) ... | reverse complement strand
ACCTCACCGCTCAGACGCAGACGGGCGAAGGGGAGTGGGTTGTCGTTCACCGGGGAGTTCCGCCACACGGTCGACGCGAAGGGTCGCCTGACCCTTCCGTCGCGCATGCGTGGCGCCATCCCCACCGACAAGGTGGTCCTCACCCGCTGGCTGGAGGGGTGCATAGCGGTCTGGTCTCCCGAGGCGTTCACCGAGATGCAGACGAACCTGCGGGCCCAGGGGCAGGGCTCCAAGGCCGCTCGGGAGATCACCCGCTGGTTCAACGCCGGAGCGCACCCCGACGACGTCGACAAGCAGGGCCGCATCACGATCCCGCCCCACCTCCGGGAGTTCGCCGCGGTGGAGCGGGACGTCGTGGTCATCGGCAACGACAACCACGCCGAGATCTGGGATCCGACGAGGTGGAACGAGCAGCAGGCGACCGTCGACGACGACCGGGTCGCCGAGCTGGCCGAGCAGCTGAACTTCTAGAGCGAAGGAGGGGCAGAGATGGCTTACCGGGTGATCGAGAAGGCAGGTCTGGCACGAGAGCTGAGCCAGGGGCTGGTGCTCCTCGCGCTCACGGGATCCTCGGTCGGTGGCTTGCTGGGCATGCTCGCCATCGCGACCCGGGCGCTGGGACGCTGACGATGTGGACGGACCCCGCGGTGACGGTCACGATCCCGTCCTGGCCGACCGAGTCGTCGAGCTCCTCGTCCCTGCACTGGAACATGGGGGAGTCCTCGTCGATTGCACCCTCGGTCGTGCCGGACACGCCAGCAGGATCCTCGAGGCCGCGCCGGCCGCGACGCTCGTCGGTATCGATCGCGACCCCGACGCGTTGGAGGAGGGTCGGGCCAACCTCGAGCCCTTCGCGGACCGCGTTCGGCTCGTTCGTGGTGGTTTCGAAGAACTCTCGTCCATTCTGGAACGACTCGGGATTGAGGCGGCACGCGGAGTCCTACTCGATCTCGGAGTTTCCTCACCCCAACTCGATCGACCTGAACGCGGCTTCTCGTTCCGCAACCGAGGACCCCTCGACATGCGCATGGACCCCTCTGGACGACGTTCGGCGGATGTCGTGGTGAACACCTACGACGTGCGCGCTCTCGAGCGCGTGATCCGTCATTACGGAGAGGAGCGCTTCGCCAAGAGGATCGCGAACGCGATCGCGAAGGCGCGGCCGGTGAAGGACACGGTCGAGCTCGCCGAGGTGGTGCGTGACGCGATCCCGGCCCCCGCTCGCCGCACCGGAGGACACCCGGCGCGCCGGACCTTCCAAGCCATCAGGATCGAGGTCAACGACGAGCTCGCCGCCCTCGACGCCGCCCTACCCCAGACCGTGGACGCGCTCGAGCCCGGGGGCCGCGTCTGCGCTCTCACGTATCACTCCCTAGAGGACCGGAGCGTCAAGCGGTTCTTCCAAGCCGAGGCGAAAGGGTGCGTCTGCCCTCCGGACTTCCCCATCTGCCGGTGCGGAGCAGAGGCCCGGATCCGGATCCTCACCCGGAAGCCGATCCGCCCACCCGCCGAAGAGGTCGAGCGCAACCCGCGTGCGTCCGCGGCGAAGCTTCGTGCGGCCGAGCGGATCCTTGCCGACATCGCGGCCCTTGACGATGAGGAAAGGAAGAGCGCGTGAGCGCACGCGCTGCTCAGCTGCGGTCGACCCCGCGTCGCGCCGACCTCAAGGTCGTGCGACGTCGTCACCGCGCGTTGATCAAGCGCACACCTCGCAGCCGGCTTCTCGTTGCATCGGTTGCGGGGATGATCGTTGCAGGCGCCATCCTCTTCGGCATCCTGCTCGAGCAGGTCGTCCTCGCCCAGTCCGCCTTCAAGCTGACGAAGGTGCGGGAGCGTCTGGCCGTCGAGGAAGCACGCCATGAAGAGCTGTTGCTCGAAGCCGCCAGCCTCGACAGCGCAGCGCGTGTCGAGCGTTACGCCCGCGAGGTCCTGGGCATGGTCGATCCGAGCCCCGGCCAGGTGCGCTACATCGTTGCCGATCTCGGTACGCGTCCGCTGAAGCGCGCCGGAGGAGCGCGACTCGCCTATCCCCTCGAACGGCAGGACGGCCCCGCCGCAGCGCTCTCAGAGGGGAGCTACCCCTAGCGATGCCGCCACCGCGCAAGCGATCCCCAAGACCGCCGAAGAAGAGGTCGACCCGTCCCGGGGCGGCCTCTTCTTCGAGTTCCTCGGCCGGGCGGAGAACCAAGAGCGGGTCGCGCTCCCGGTCGCCGCGTCGGCTGGTTGGGATGTTCGTGATCTTCACGCTGGCGTTCGGGGGCATGACCGCGCGCTTGTTCGTGCTTCAGATAGTCGAGCATCCCGCCTACGCGCTATACGCGGTCAGCCAGCGCGACACCGAGGTCGTGCTTCCGGCTCGCCGCGGCGCGATCCTGGACCGCAACGGAGAACCTCTGGCGATCTCGATCGACCTCCAGACGATCTTCACCGACCCCGCTCACGTCGAGAACCCGCACAGGACCGCAGAGAAGCTCGCCCCGATCCTAGGGATCGAGGCCTCCGCGCTCGAGGGCAAGCTGGTGGGGACGTGGCCGGGCGACCGTCACGAGTACCTCGCGCGTCAGGTGGAGCCGAAGGTGGCGCGGCGCGTGCGAGCCCTCGACCTGCCCGGCATCTATCTGAAGCGGGAGCCGAAGCGGTATTACCCCGGGGGACGGCTCGCGTCCCACTTGCTCGGGTTCACGAACATCGACGGCGTCGGGCTCGAGGGGATCGAGGCTCAGTACGAGGACGTTCTGCAAGGCAAGGCCGGCAGCATGGAACTCGAGCAGGATCCCGCCGGGCGCCCGCTGCCCCAAGCCGACTTCCTCTACGAACGCCCGAAGCCGGGACGTTCGTTGCTGCTCACGATCGACAAGGAGCTGCAGTACTTCACCCAATTGACGCTGGCGGATGCCGCCCAGCGCTACCACGCCGAATCCGGTGTGGCCATCGTGATGCGACCCCGCAACGGCGAGATCCTCGCGCTGGCCAACGTCCCCGACTTCGACCCCAACCGGGCCGGGAAGTTCTCCGATGACGACCGCCGCAACCGCGCCCTTACCGACGTGTACGAGCCGGGTTCGGCGTACAAGATCGTCGCGACCTCCGGCGCCCTCGAGGCAGGCGTGGTGACGCCGCGCACCACCTTCACCGTTCCCGACACCTTCCCCTACAGTGACCGCGTCTTCCACGATTCGCACCCGCATCCCACCGAGAAGATGACGGTGACGGAGATCATCGAAGAGTCGAGCAACGTCGGGACGATCCAGATCGGTCTGAAGCTGGGGGCCGCGCGTCTCGACAGGATCGTGCGACGTTTCGGCTTCGGTTCGGAGACGGGGCTCGACTTCCCGGGCGAGGTCGGAGGCATCGTGCTCGATCGGAAGGATTGGACCGGCCCCACGATCGCGACGATCCCCATAGGTCAGGGCATCGCGGTGACCCCTCTGCAGATGGCGGCCGCCTACTCGACGATCGCGAACAAGGGTGTCTGGGTCGAGCCCAAGGTCCTCGCGAGCACGGTCGGCGCCCGCGGCCAACCCCTCACCGCGTCGAAGCCCACGCGGCGACGCGTCGTGTCGAAACGAACGGCAAGGAAGATGGCGGACATCCTGACCGGTGTCGTGGAGACCGGCACCGGTATCGAGGCACAGATCCCCGGCTACCTCACCGCGGGGAAGACCGGGACAGCCCAGAAGCCCCTGCCGGGTGGCGGCTACGGGAACTCATACGTCGGCTCCTTCGCGGGGTTCGCCCCGGCCAACCGGCCGGAGGTCGTCGTGATAGTCGTGCTCGACAACCCCAGCCCGATCTGGGGAGGGGCCACGGCGGCGCCGACGTTCAGGACGATCACTCAGTTCGCCCTTCGTCACCTGGGGATCTCGCCAACGGGGAACGCCGAGCGGGCCGCCCGGGAGATCGAGGCCGAGCAGGCCGCCGAGACGGCGACCTACGACTGACGGTGCCCCGATGTCCCCAACTACCATCGGCTCGGTGCCCGACTCCAGCCTCGACCGCCTGATCGCCTCCATCCCGGACCTGCTCGTAAGGGGCCCGACCGGCGACGTCGCGGTTGACGCTCTCGCCTACGACTCCCGCAAGGTCGGAGCCGGGACGTTGTTCTTCTGCGTTCCCGGCGCGCTCACCGACGGCCATCGCTTCGCGCCCGAGGCCGTCGCGGCGGGAGCCGCGGCGCTCGTGGTCGAGCGCGACCTCGACCTCGACGTGGTCCAGGTCGTCGTCTCCGACGCCCGCCGCGCCCTCGCGCGGATGGCCGCCGCCTTCTACGGGGACCCGGCAGGTGAGCTAACCCTCATCGGGATCACCGGGACGAACGGGAAGACGACGACCGCCTATCTGGTCGACGCGATCCTGCGCGCCGACGACCTCTCGACCGGTCTGATCGGCACGATCGAGACCCGGGTCGGGAACCGCACGCGCGCGGGGGTCCGTACGACGCCCGAGTCGCTCGACCTGCAGGAACTGTTCGCCGAGATGCGCGATGAGGGCGTCACCGCCGTCGCGATGGAGGTCACCTCTCACGCACTCGCGTTGCATCGCGTTGAGGGCTTGACCTTCAACGTCGCCGGCTTCACCAACCTCACTCAGGACCATCTCGATTTCCATGCCGATATGGAGGACTACTTCGAGGCCAAGCGCTCGCTCTTCGTTCCCGAGCGCGCCGAGCGCGGCGCCGTCAACGTCGACGACCCCTACGGCAGAAGGCTGTTCGCATCTGCCGCTATCCCATGCGTTGGGTTCGGAACCTCTGACGACGCGGAGATCCGCGCAGGTGACGTGTCGTTCGAGCAGAACGTCACGCGTTTCACCATCCGCACGCCCAAGGGCGATCTCCGGATCGAGACGGGTCTGATCGGCGCCTTCAACGTCTCGAACTGCCTCGCGGCGGCGGCGCTCTGTCTCCAGGCCGGCGTGGCTCCCGAGGTCGTCGAGAGAGGGATCGCGTCCCTCGACGCCGTCCCCGGTCGCTTCGAGTCGGTCAACGAGGGCCAGCCCTTCTCGGTCGTCGTCGACTACGCCCACACGCCGGATTCGCTCGACAACGTGCTCCGGTCCGCCCGGGGGGTGGCCGAGCGGAACGGGGGCCGCGTGCTCGTGGTCTTCGGTTGCGGAGGGGACCGGGATCGGGGCAAGCGGCCGCTGATGGGTGGGATCGCGGCCAGGGGAGCGGACGTGGTGCTGGTCACCTCCGACAACCCGCGCAGTGAGGACCCGGCCGCGATCGTTGACGAGATCCTGGAAGGTGTGGTCGCGCAGCGGCGCCAGGGTGCCGACTTCGTCGACGTCGATCGCACGACGGCGATCGACGAGGCGATAAGGCGAGCCCGCGAGGGCGACGTCGTCGTGATAGCCGGCAAGGGACACGAGACCTATCAGGAGTTCGCCGGACAAACGATCGATTACGACGACCGCGCGGTGGCTCGCGAGGCTCTGCGCCGGGCGGGTTTCGGAGGCGTCTCGTGATCAACATCCTGATCGCGGGCATGGTCGGACTCCTCATAACGCTGTTCGGGACGCCGCGCGCGGTGCGGTACTTCCGCAAACGTGGCTGGGGACAGCTGATCCGCGAGGAGGGGCCGCAGGCGCACTACGAGAAGCATGGGACGCCGACGATGGGCGGCCTCGTGATCCTCGCGGGGACGATCGTCGGTTACCTGGTGAGCCACATGGGAACGTCGGGGTTCGTGCCGTTCCGCGACAGCGGTGTGCTCGCCCTGGGAACCATCATCGCCCTTGGGTTCCTGGGCTTCCTCGACGATTTCATCAAGATCCGGAAGTCGCGTTCACTCGGGTTGCATGCGCGTGCCAAGTTCCTCGGTCAGCTCGTCATCGCGCTGGCTTTCGCCTTCTTCGCGATCGAGTTCGTTGAGATCGGGACGGACATCTCGTTCTTCCGTTCAACGGCGATCGTGCTCGGCGGCTTCTTCTACGTGTGGGTGTATCTGATGATCGCCGCGGCCTCCAACGGCGTGAACCTGACGGACGGCCTCGACGGGTTGGCGGTAGGTTCCGCCGCTCAGGTCCTCGCGGCTTTCGTGGTCATCGCCTTCTGGCAGTTCCGTCATCCCGCGTTCTACGACCTCGCGGCGACGGGTTCGGACCCGTTCGACCTCGCCCTGGTGGCCGCTGCGCTCTTCGGGTCCTGCGCCGGCTTCCTCTGGTGGAACACCGCTCCGGCCAAGATCTTCATGGGCGACACGGGCTCGCTGATGCTGGGCGGGGCGATGGCGGTGTTCGCGATCCTCCTCAACACGCAATTGCTCCTGGTGTTGCTGGGCGGCCTCTACGTCGTCGAGACCTTGTCGGTGATCATGCAGGTGGCGATGTTCAAGAGGACCGGGCGGCGCATCTTCCTCATGGCTCCCATCCACCATCACTTCGAGTTGAAGGGGTGGCCCGAGTTCACCGTGATCGTTCGCTTCTGGGTGCTCTCGGGGCTCTCGACGGGATTCGGTCTAGGCCTGTTCTACGCGGACTTCCTCTCCAAGGGAGGAGCGCGGTGACGGATTTCGACGACCTCGACGTCCTGGTGGTCGGCCTCGGCATCAGCGGTTACAGCGCAGCAATGGCTCTGCGCAGGCTCGGCGCGCGAGTGACCGTCACGGAATCGTCATCTTCGCTCGAGATCGAGGAGCGAGCCGAACAGCTGCGCGCGGCCGGTGCCCGCGTGGATCTCGGCGGTCACGATCTGGCTTCCCTCGACGCGGGATTGGCCGTCGTTAGCCCCGGGATCCCCCCGTCCGCGCCGATCGTGAGACGGCTCACCGAGCGCGGGGTGGAGATCGTGAGCGAGGTGGAGCTGGCCTTCAGGATCGCGCGCTGCGACTTCCTGGCCGTAACCGGCACCAACGGCAAGACCACGACGACGTCGCTGCTTGCCGCCATCTTGGAGGAGGCCGGTGTCGAGACGCGCGCTGCGGGCAACATCGGATATCCGCTCATCGACGCGGTCGCTGAGGTTGGTGAAGGGGGAGCACTCGCGGTCGAGGTTTCGAGTTTCCAACTCGCCGCAACCCAGACCTTCCGCCCACGCGTCGCGGTGATGCTCAACGTCGCGGAGGATCACACCGATTGGCACGGCTCCTTCGAGGATTACGCGGCGGCGAAGGCTCGCATCGTTGCGAACCAGACGCCCGAGGACTTCTTCTTGCCCAACCACGAGGATCCGGTCGCGATGAAGATCTCCGCGACGGCGCGCTCCCGAGTGGTGCCGTTCTCGGCGGTTTCGATGCCTCCGGAGGGGATCGGGGTTTCGGACGGGTCGGTCTACTACGAGGGCGCCTCGATCTTCGACACCGACGATCTCCCACTTCCGGGCGCTGCAGGGATCGAGGACGCCACGGCCGCTGCGGGGGCCGCTCTCTGCTACGGCATCGATGCCCGGTCTATCCGCCGAGCCCTCCGATCCTTCCGTCCGCTGTCGCACCGGCTCGAGGTCGTCGCGCGCGCCGCGGGTGTGACCTACATCGACGACTCGAAGGCGACGAATCCGCACGCGACCTTGTCCGCGGTGCGCGGACTCACGGCCGTCGTGCTCATAGCCGGCGGACGAAGCAAGGGCATCGATCTCTCGGCCCTCGCTGCGACGGTGCCACCGGTCACGAGCGTGATAGCGATCGGTGAAGCGCGCGATGAGGTGCGCGTCATCTTCGCCGAGCGCGTCCCGGTGGATGTATGCGACTCGATGGACGAGGCAGTTGGACGCGCCATCGCACGATCCGTTCCCGGAGGATCCGTCTTGCTGTCGCCGGGTTGTGCGAGCCTGGACATGTACGACAGCTACAAGGCGCGCGGTGAGGACTTCGCGCGTTCGGTCAGGAAGCATCTCGAAGCGCGAGGGGAGGGCATCGGTGGCGACTCGTAGCTCGGCAGTCTCGGTTCGAACGCGCGCGGGGACGCGTCACCGCGTCGCGCTCCGTCGCGGCCACCCGGCCGTACTCCTCGGCATCGCGACGGGCTCCCTCGTGCTGCTCGGCCTCATCATGATCCTCTCGGCTTCGTCGGTGTCCTCGTTCGCGACCTACGGCTCGTCCTTCCTGTATTTCAAGAAGCAGCTGCTATGGGCCGCGCTCGGGTTGGTTGGCTTCGTCTTCTTCGCGCGCCTCGATTACCGCAAGCTGAAAGGCAAGGGCTACCTCTTGCTGCCGGTCGTACTGGTCCTACTTGTCGCCGTCCTGATCCCAGGCGTAGGTCGTAGCGCGGGAGGGAGCGCTCGCTGGCTGGGGGCCGGAGCCTTCGCCTTCCAACCCTCGGAGCTCGCGAAGCTGGCCCTGGTCCTCTTCGCCGCCGACGTCTTCTCGCGCAAGCAGGAGTCGCTGTTGCGGGAGCCGTCCCACACCTTCCTTCCGATGGTGCCGGTCCTCGGCATCCTCGCCGTGCTCGTGATGCTGCAACCGGACATGGGCTCGACCGTGCTGATCAGTGCGATCGGCATGGGCCTCCTCTTCGTCGCCGGCGCGCCGCTGCGCTTCCTGACGCCCCTTGCCATCGCGGGCGGTGGGATCGCCGGCGTCGCGGCGATCGCGGCCCCCTATCGGCGCGAGCGCGTGCTGGCGTTCATGGATCCGTGGGCCGACCCTCTCGTCTCGGGCTACCACACGATCCAGTCGCTCGTCGCCCTGGGCTCCGGCGGATGGTTCGGGGTGGGACTCGGCGCCAGCCGGCAGAAGTGGAGCTACATCCCCAACGCACACACCGACTTCATCTTCGCGATCCTCGGTGAAGAGATGGGTCTCCTCGGCACCGTGACCGTGCTCGGGATGTTCGCATTCCTCGTGTACCTCGGCATCCGGATAGCGCGCTCGGCGGCGGATCGCTTCGGGATGTTGATCGCCACGGGCATCACGATCTGGATCGGCGTTCAGGCTCTCGTGAACATCGGGGCCGTAACGGGCGTGCTCCCGGTGACCGGGGTGCCTCTGCCCCTCGTCTCCTTCGGGGGCTCCTCCCTCGTCGTGTGTCTTGCCGCGATGGGCATGCTGACGAGCATCGCTCGTCGTGCGCGCTGGCCGCGCCCCGCACGCACGGGATGAGGGTCGTGATTGCCGGCGGCGGCACGGCGGGCCACGTGAATCCGGCGCTCGCCCTCGCCGGCGCGCTGTCGGCTGAGACCGTCTCGTTCATGGGAACGGCGCGGGGAGCGGAGTCCAGACTCGTCCCGGGGGCCGGACTCGAACTCGACCGTATCGAGGTACGCGGCTTCGACCGCTCGCGTCCGCTGACGCTCTTGGCGGTGGGAGTGCAAGCGACGCGGGCCGTGGGCCGAGCGCGTCGCATCCTTCGGCAGCGCGGGGCCGAGGTGCTGGTCGGCATGGGCGGGTACGTCAGCTTGCCTGCGGTCCTGGCCGCGTCCACCCTGCGCGTTCCGGTCGTGCTCCACGAGCAGAACGTCGTACTGGGCTTGGCCAACCGCGTCTCGAAACGCTTCGCGCGACGTATCGGCGTGTCCTTCGAGGAGACGCTCGCCGAGACCGGTCGCAAGGGCGTGTGGGTGGGCAACCCCGTGGCTGCCGGTTTCGTCGGGCTCGATCGTGACGCACGGCGCGTTCCCGCATGCGAACGCTTCGCCCTTCAGTCTGGCAGGAGGACGTTGCTGGTGTTCGGGGGGAGCCAGGGCGCGCGCAGTGTGAACGAGGCCGCGGCCGGGCTCGCGGACATCTGGAAGGACCGCTCCGATCTTCAGGTGCTGCACATCACGGGCCGCGAGGCTCACGAGGCCGTGCGCGACCGGGTCGGCGAGCCTGCGGGCGGGCTGATCTATCGCGTCGAACCGTACGTGGAGGAGATGACCGACGCCTATGCCGTGGCGGACCTCGCCCTCTGCAGGGGCGGTGCCACCACCGTGGCCGAGATCACCGTTGTGGGGCTCCCGGCGATCGTCGTTCCCTACCCGTACCACCGGGACCGCCAGCAGGAACGCCACGGCCGCATCCTCGAATCCGCCGGAGCGGCTCGGATGTTGCTCGATGCCGAGCTCACCACTGAGAGGCTTGCTGCCGAAGCGGCCGAGCTGCTCGCAGACACCGGTCGCCTCGCCGCGATGGCACAGGCGTCGTCGTCGTTGGGTCGCCCCGATGCCGCCCGGGCCCTCGCCGCCATCGTCGCGGAGGCCGCGGCGTGAATCTGCCCGACAAGGTCCACTTCGTGGGGGTCGGTGGAGCCGGCATGTCTGCGATCGCCAAGGTCCTCGTCGAACGCGGTCTGTCGGTGTCGGGGTCGGATCTGAAGAGGTCCCGCGTCGCAACGGTGCTCGAAGCGATGGGCGTGCACCTCTCTATCGGGCACGATGCGGCGAACCTAGGAGACGCCCTCCTCGTCGTTGCGTCGGCCGCCATCCCCGACGGCAACCCCGAGCTCGTGGCCGCACGCGAGCGCGACATCCCGGTCATCACGCGAGGCGAGGCGCTGGCTCGCGTGCTGCAGGGATCGCGCTCGATCGTGGTCGCCGGTACTCACGGCAAGACCTCGACGACGTCGATGATCGTTTCGGCTCTTCATCACTCGGGCTACGACCCGACCTATCTGGTTGGAGGCGGGTTGAACGAATCCGGCACGAACGCGCGCGCCGGGAGGGACGATGATCTGAGCGTCGCCGAATCGGACGAGAGCGACGGCTCGTTCCTGTTGCTGCATCCGCACGTCGCGGTCGTGACCAACATCGAGCTGGACCATGTCGATCACTGGGGCTCGCTCGAAGAGTTGACGCGGGCCTTCGAGACGTTCCTCACCCAGACGGACGACGACGGGGCCGCCGTACTCCCGGTTCACGAATCGGAGCTCATCGCGGTCGCGGCCTCGGCCCGTCGCTCGGTGATGACCTTCGGTGACGGCGGCGACGTCTCCGCCGGGGAGCTCTCGTTCGATCAAGGAGGGTCCACCTTTTCCCTGCAGACGCCGATGGGTTCGGCCGGTGTGACGCTCGCGGTCCCGGGGACCCACAACGTCTCCAACGCTCTTGCGGCGGCGGCCGCCTGTCTTGTGGCCGGGGCTTCCCTCGAGCTGGTCGCCGCCGGGCTCGGCCGTTACCGCGGCGTCGAACGGCGGTTCCAACGCAAGGGCGAGGCGCGTGGTGTGACGATCGTGGACGACTACGCGCATCACCCGACCGAGGTTCGCTCGACGCTCGAGGCCGCTCGCACGGGCGGCTGGCGCCGCGTGGTAGCGACCTTCCAACCGCATCGCTACTCGCGCACCGTCGCCCTCGCGGAGGGGTTCGGATCCGCGTTCGGGGACGCCGATCGCGTCATAGTGACCGACGTGTATGGAGCGGGTGAGCAACCGATGCCGGGGATCAGCGGCAAGCTCGTCTCCGACGCGGTCTGCACTGCCCTCCCGGGACGGCCGGTCGCGTACATGCCACACCGTGCGGAGCTGGTGGGCTACCTCGAGTCGGTCCTGAGACCCGGCGATCTGCTGCTCACCCTCGGCGCCGGGGACGTCACCTCGTTGGGCGACGAGCTCCTCGCACGGTGGGGGGCCTCATGAGCCTGAAGGACGCGGCCGAGATCCTTCGCCGGCGCGCCGCTTACCGCGTCGAGGTCGACCTTCCGCTGGCGCCTCTGACCACCTATCGCCTCGGGGGACCCGCCGCCCTGTTCGTCGAGCCCGATACCGTCGACGACCTGCACGACGCGGCCGGCGCTCTGGATGAGGCCGGGGTGCTGAACGCGCCGAGCTTGGTGCTCGGGCGCGGTTCCAACGTCGTCGTGTCCGACGAGGGCTTCGACGGTGTGGTGATCCATCTCGGCCGTGCCTTCGCGACGGTCAGGCCGAGTGACGACGGGATCGTGGCAGGAGCTGCAGCGACCCAACCCATCACGGCCAACCGCGCGGCGGCCGGTGCCCGCGCGGGCCTGGAATTCATGGTCGGCATCCCCGGGTCTATCGGGGGAGCGGTGCGGATGAACGCGGGCGCGCACGCCGCCGAGACGAGCGACGTGCTGAGCCGGGTCACGGTCCTCGACCTCGATTCAGGTGTCGTCGAACAACGTGCGGCCGCCTCCCTGGACCTGTCCTACCGCCACTCCAACATCACCGACCGAGAGGTAGTGCTCGAGGCGGAGTTCGTCCTCGGCGAGGACGACCCGGCGGCCATCAGAGCCAGGACGGAGGCCTACAGGCGCCACCGGGCAGAGACCCAGCCGGGGGCGCTGCAGAACGCCGGGAGCACGTTCAAGAACCCACCGGGCGATCACGCAGGCCGCCTGGTCGACGAGGCCGGGCTGAAGGGTTTCTCCGTCGGCGGGGTGGCCGTCTCGGAGCTTCACGCGAACTTCTTCGTCTCGCGCCCCGACGCCCGCGCTCAGGACGTTTTCGATCTCGTCCGCTCGGTGCGCGAGCGGGTCGAGGCCTCGACGGGCGTGAGATTGGAGCCGGAGGTCAGGTTCGTCGGTCGCTTCCAGGGGGAGCTATGAGCGAGCGCGTGGCGACCGACCCTCGTATCTCGCGCCGGCGGCGAGGGATCGAGAAGGCACGGCGCCGGCGCGCCCTCGGCTGGTTCGGTGCCTGCACCGGCGCGGCGGCGCTCGCGTACGGAGCCTTCTTCTCCCCGCTGTTGGATGTGCGCGGCATCGATGTCGTCGGCGCGAAGCACGTGTCGGCCACGGAGGTGGAAGCCGCGGCCCGCGTCGAGGGCGACAACCTCTTGCTCCTGTCGACGGGCGCGGTCGCCGAGCGCGTGGAGAACCTGCCCTGGGTGGCCAGTGCGAAGGTGGACCGGCGGCTGCCCGGGACCGTTCGCATCAAGATCGAGGAACGCTCCGCCGCGGTGGCGCTCGATGGCACGGGTGGACGCTGGACCGTGGACGCGACGGGCTACGTCCTCCAGAAAGGGGCGGACCAAAGACTCCCGGTGGTGGCCGGCGTGGACGTGTCGAGCCTGGCGGCGGGGGAGAAGGTGTCGTCTAGCGCGGCCCTCGCGGCTCTCGAGGTGTGGCGCTCGCTGCGCGGCCTGCGCGCTGATGTACAGGCGATCTTCGCTCCGACGACCGAACGCATCTCTCTGTCGCTGACCGGCGGCACGACGGTTCGCTACGGATCCGCCGAGACCTTGCGAGCGAAGCGAGCCGTGCTGCGCGTGTTGCTCGCACGGCTGCGCGCGGAGGGCAAGGTCGCCGCGTACGTCGACATCCGCGTCCCCGCCAACCCCGCCGTCGGACCTCCGGTCGCGGCTCCCGCGCAGGGCGCCGCGTCCGGCGCGCCCGCCCCGCAGCCCACTTCCACACCCGTCGCCGGCGACTAACGCCGCTTGACGCGGCGCACACCCTCACCTATATTCCTCGACCATTAGTACAGGTTGACATAACTATAAGCCTCAAGTTGAGGGTAAGCACGGGGACAACCCCCTCTGACCAGGGCAGATGCACATGGGACGAAGCATCGGATCGAAGTCTCGAGCGAAGGTCAAGGGTGTGAAAGGAGCTCGAATGGCAGCGGGACCTCAGAACTACCTGGCGGTCATCAAGGTGGTCGGCATCGGCGGCGGCGGCGTGAACGCGGTCAACCGCATGATCGAGGTCGGCCTCAAGGGCGTTGAGTTCATCGGCGTGAACACGGATGCGCAGGCGCTGTTGATGTCCGACGCCGACGTCAAGCTCGACATCGGGCGCGATCTCACGCGCGGGCTCGGCGCCGGCGCGAACCCCGAGGTCGGACGCCAGGCGGCCGAGGAGCACCGGGAGGAGATCGAAGAGGTGCTCAAAGGCTCGGACATGGTGTTCATCACCGCCGGCAAGGGCGGCGGCACCGGAACCGGCGGAGCACCGATCGTCGCTGAGGTCGCCAAGTCGATCGGCGCCTTGACGATCGGTGTCGTCACCCGTCCCTTCGCGTTCGAGGGCCGTCAGCGCGCGGTGAAGGCCGAAGAGGGCATCGCGAACCTCAAGGACAAGGTCGACACCCTCATCGTCATCCCGAACGACCGTCTCCTCGACGTGGCCGATGCGACCACGTCGGTGCTCGAGGCTTTCCGGATGGCCGACGAGGTCCTCCTTCAGGGTGTACAGGGCATCACCGACCTGATCACGACCCCGGGTCTCATCAACCTGGACTTCGCCGACGTCAAGGCGGTCCTCACCGACGCCGGTTCCTCTTTGATGGGGATCGGGCAGGCACGTGGGGACGATCGCGCGGCCGAGGCTGCACGCACCGCGATCTCGTCGCCTCTCCTCGAGGCGTCGATCGACGGAGCGCGCGGCGTGCTGCTCAACATCGCGGGCGGCTCGGACCTGGGTCTGTTCGAGGTCAACGAGGCCGCCGGCATCATCTCGAAGGCTGCTCACCCCGACGCCAACATCATCTTCGGCGCCGTCGTGGACGACACCCTGGGCGACGAGGTCCGGGTGACGGTCATCGCCGCGGGCTTCGATCGCTGGGGTCAGCGCGAGGCCGAGGACCTGGTGAAGCCGGACGAGGAGATCTTCTCGATCCCCACGGCCGGGGACAATGAGCCCGCCTTCTTGGGGAGCTCCGAGAGCGAGAGGTTGGTCTTCGACGCCGAAGGTGATCTCGACATCCCCTCGTTCCTGCGAAACGAGTAACCGAACCACGACTTCCCTGGAGAAGGGGCCCTTCGGGGCCCCTTCTCCGCGTCCGGGCACGGCAGGATGGGAGGCCATGAGCGAGACGAGCGCGGTTTTCGTGGACGACGCGGAACGGGCGAGCGGCGTCCTGGTCGGTTTCACCGACAGGCGGGGAGGTGTCAGCGGAACCCCCTACGAGTCGCTCAACCTGGCCGCGCGCGTCGGAGACGACCCCGACGCGGTAGAGGAGAACCGCCGCCGCGCGGCCCGCGCCCTCGGCTTCGACCTCGCGACCCTCGCTCTCGCGCGCCAGATCCACAGCGCGAACGTGCTCGAGGCGGGCTCGGGAAGGTTCGGTGTGATCGGCGAGGCCGACGTCCTCGTCGCGCGTGAGCCCGGAGTCACGATCGCGATCCTGACCGCGGACTGCGCGCCGGTCGTGTTGCGAGGAGACGAGGGCATCGCCGTGGCACACGCGGGGTGGCGCGGCCTCGTCGGGGGCGCGGTCGAGAGCGCTCTCGCGGCGCTTGGGAAGACGCAGCGCGCGTGGGTGGGGCCGTGCATCCACTCGTGCTGTTACGAGGTCGGCGACGAGGTGGTCGAAGCCTTCCGAGGAAAGGGTCTCCCGGTCGCCGACGCGAAGCACGTATCGCCGCGCGATGCCTCGGTCGCGATCCTCGAACGGGCCGGTGTGACGGACATCTGGGCGAGCGGGGATTGCACGCACTGCACCCCCAACTACTTCTCCTACCGTCGCGACGGCATCACCGGGCGACAAGGCTCCTTCGCGTCCCTGCTCGCATGACGCTGGAACAACGCATCGCCGACGTTCTCGAGAGGATCGAGGCGTCCGCGTCCCGGGTCCAACGAAGGCCGAGCGAGGTGACCCTCGTCGCGGTCACCAAGACCTTCGGTGCTCACGTCGTCCTCGAGGCGGCGGAGGCCGGCGTGACCGACGTGGGCGAGAACAGGGCCCAGGAGCTGAGAGAGAAGGCGCTCGTGGTCGGGGACCGGGTGCGGTGGCACTTCATCGGCCCCCTGCAGACCAACAAGGCGAAACACGTGGTGGGCACAGCCACGCTCATCCACTCGGTGGACCGTCCTGCCCTCGCGACCGAGATCGACAGGCGGGCGCGAGCGCACGACCTCGTCCAAGAGGTCCTCATCGAGGTGAACGTCGCGCGCGAGGCAGCCAAGCAGGGCTGCGATCCGGCCACCGCCATCGCCTTGGCACGCGAGGTCGACGGCCTGGCCAACGTGCGCGTACGCGGCTTGATGGCGATGGCTCCCTTCTCCGACCAACCCGAGCATTCGCGTCCCTACTTCCGGGAGATGCGAGCGCTGCGCGAGCTGCTCGCCTCCGAGGTGCCGGGCGCGACCGAGCTCTCGATGGGCATGACGCGGGACTTCGAGGTCGCGATCGAGGAGGGAGCCACGATCGTGCGGGTGGGTGAGGCGATCTTCGGGCCCCGGCCCCGGACGGTGCGGACCCCCGACGGAGAGACCCTTCCAGGCGTCTAAGCCGAGGGCGGGCGGGGGGTTGGGGATAATCTGTCGTCCATGGCGGGAGTGTGGAGGAAGACCCTCATCTATCTCGGGCTCGTCGAGGACGACGAGTACGACGATTACGCATACGAGGACCTCGAGCCCGAAGAGGAGCCTCGGCAGCGACGCGGGCGGAGGTCGATAGAGCCGGAGAGGGGGCCGGAGCGGGGGCCGCGCCGCGCCGCGACTGTGACGGCGATCCCCACCGCGGCGCCCGCGCGCTTCCATCTCGTCCAGCCGACCTCATTCAACGACGCCCAGGAGGTCGGCGACAAGTTCAAGGACGGCTTCTCGGTTCTGATGAACCTGTCATCGACCGACGCAGAGCTCACCCGGCGACTGATCGACTTCGCCAGCGGCCTGGCTTACGGGCTGAATGGTGCGATGCAACCGGTTGCCGACCGGGTCTTTCTGATGACTCCCGCAGGCGTGCAGGTCTCGGCGGAGGAGCGGCGCCGCTTCCTCGAGGAGCGTGGGTTCTTCAATCAAGCCTGAGCATCTAGCCTCCCGATCGGACTGACGTGGAGATCGTCTGC
>Ga0299913_10001701_pt1 | contig 16609 bp, 15 predicted proteins | sample RVTome_9_FD_201360 | JGI IMG/M metagenome (GOLD analysis project Ga0299913, IMG submission 201360) | Soil microbial communities from uranium-contaminated site in the Upper Colorado River Basin, Wyoming, United States - RVT155D38 (version 2) ... | reverse complement strand
CAACTTCGAGGCTCGAGGCCGGATCAAGTGCAAGCCATGCTCCCTCGCCCGCAAGCGCGAGCAACTCCAGGGAGCGCCGCGGATCCACCTCTGCGGTTTGGCGAGCTGCGTCGATGAACCGTCTGACAGATGTGCTCGCGGAACCAGAAGCAAGTTCAACGGACCCTCGCAATCGATAGCAGTTAGCAAGAAGGACCGGGTCATCGATCAGCAACTGAGCCGCCCCGATGAGACGCTCCGCCTGAGGTAGGAGGCCGGCCATCCAGGCATCGCCCGCCGCCTCGACGAGGAGACGCGCTCGTTCCTCAACCCACGGCGAAAGCTCCGCCGCACGCTCCAACGCGATCGATGCGGCGGCATCGGCGTTCCGGCCTCGAGCACGAGCAGCGGCTTCCACAAGCTCGCGCACGACGTCGGGATCAGGTTCGAGGGTTGCGGCCGCCAGATGCCACGCATATCTATCGACCTCGCCAGCCTGCTTCAGCACATCAGCAAGAGCACGGTGGACGGCTTGTCTCTCCCTGAACACTGCAGTTCCGTAAATGGCGGATCGGATCAACGGGTGGCGAAACCGCACCTCTTCGGGGCTCACCGAGATGAGCGCTGCCTTCTCGGCTGGGTCCAGTGACGACACATCGAGTGACAACCTCTGCGCCGCGGTGAAGATGATGTCCGGTCTGCCGGAATCATCCGCCGCGACGATGAGCAACAGGCGACGAGTTGCAGCGGGAAGGGCCTCCACCTGACTTGCAAATAGCTGCTCGATACCCGAGGAGATGGGCAACGGGCTCGGAAGCAGCTCATGACCGCTGAGCTGCGCCTCGGTGAGGATTGCCGCGACCTCCATGATCGCCAACGGATTCCCAGCGGTTTCCGTGGTGAGTCTCTCGGCGACCTCACGCTGAACGGTCGCGCCATACTTGTCGGCCAGCAGATCAAAGGTGGCGGCGCCGTCCAGAGGCTTGAGGCACATCTCTTCTAGACCCTTTTGTTCGAAGCCCTCATTGCGGGCGGCGAAGACCATCAAGACGCCTTCGGCGAGCAGCCGCCTTGCCACGAAGACGAGCGTTTGCTCCGACACCTTGTCGATCCACTGGGCGTCATCTATCAAGCACACGATGGGACGATTCCCGCCGACTTCGGCCAGAAGAGCCAAGAGAGATAAGGCGACGCCGTACGAATCGGAGTGGACGCCATCCCCCAAGCCCAAAGCGCCCCGCAACGGAGCTGCTTGGTCAGAGTGAAGTCCCTCGAGAACGTCCTGCAGCGGGCGTAGCAGCTGGTCGAGAGTCGCGAAGGGCAATTCTGATTCGGTCTCGACTCCTTGCCCGGTTATCACGAGCGCGTCGGACGCGTTGGCCGCGAGGTTGTCGAGCAGAGCAGACTTGCCTGCCCCCGGCTCACCCCGTACGACTATCGCCGCACTGCGACCTTGACGAGCGTTTTCGAGAAGGTCCAGGAGTCTGGCGGTTTCATCCTGCCGTCCGTAAAGCATGACTCATCCTAGGAACCCCCCACCAAATGAACAACTGGGGTAACTCACATGAAAGCACCCCAGAATCGACATTTGTCAGGGGAACCTGGCGGAATCGCCGATGCGATGCGCGCCGCTCCTAGGGTCGAGTCATCTTCCTGACCGACCGAAAGGAATGCGCGTGGCCACCCGTTGTACTCATCTAAAGCTGGTCCAGGTCCTGACGCCATCATCGGATGGCTGTGAGGAATGTCTCAACCTTGGAGACACGTGGATCCATCTGCGTATGTGTACTCAGTGCGGTCAGGTGGGGTGTTGCGATAACTCCAAGAACAGGCATGCCAGCAAACACTTCCGGGCGACGGGTCATCCGATCAGCCGTTCGCTCGAGCGCGGTGCGACTTGGTTGTACTGCTATGCCGACGACGTCTTCTTGTCGGATGAGGCGTCAAAGACCGAAGGAGGATGCTGATGCCCGTGACCCAGGAGCGAGAGATGGACCATTCGACCCACCCAGACCCGTCCGGCGGGCATGCGCCCCACATGGATCACGGTGCTCAAGCCTCTGGCGACCCGGGGGGCCATGGCAGCCATGGCGCCCACGACAAGCATGCGGGCCACGACCCAGCCATGTTCCGCGACCGCTTCTGGCTGACGCTCGCACTCACCGTCCCCGTCGTCTACTTCAGCCACATGTTCCAGGAGCTCCTGGGGTACTCGGCACCGCACTTCCCCGGGAGCGTGTGGGTCGCGCCTGTTCTAGGGACAGTCATCTTCGTCTATGGCGGATCGCCCTTCCTTGTTGGGGCGTATCACGAGGCACGTTCGCGCCAGCCGGGGATGATGCTCCTGATCGGCCTCGCTATCACCGTTGCTTTCGTAGCCAGCCTCGCAACGGAGTTCACGACCTTCGATCTCGATTTCTGGTGGGAGCTCGCGGCCCTGATCGCGATCATGCTGCTCGGGCACTGGCAAGAGATGAAAGCGATCGGACAAGCAAGCAACGCCCTCGCTGCGCTGGCAGAGCTCCTTCCCGACGACGCCGAGCGTGTCACCGACGACGGAGTCCAGATCGTTTCCATCTCGGATCTGAAAGAAGGCGACATCGTGTTGGTTCGTTCGGGTGCTCGGGTGCCCGCCGACGGTCACGTCACCGAGGGGAGCGCAGACTTAGACGAATCGATGCTCACCGGGGAATCACGGCCGGTCCGCAAGAACGAAGGCGACCACGTTACCGCCGGCACTGTCTCTCTTGACTCCGCTATCCGGATCCAGGTCGACGCCGTTGGTGAGGCCACTGCCCTAGCCGGAATCCAACGCCTCGTTGCCGAAGCTCAAGGGTCGCAGTCTCGAGCACAGGTCCTAGCAGATCGCGCTGCGGCCATGCTCTTCTATGTCGCGGTCGCTTCCGGCGCGATCACCTTCCTAGTGTGGTCTCTCATCGGTGAGACGAGTACCGCGGTCGAACGCGCCGTCACGGTGCTGGTCATCGCATGTCCTCACGCGTTGGGCCTAGCGATCCCTCTCGTCATATCGATCTCCACTGCCCTCTCCGCAAAGAACGGGATCCTCGTGAAGGACCGCCTCGCACTGGAGCGTATGCGCAACATCGATGTCGTTCTGTTCGACAAGACGGGCACACTGACATCCGCCCATCACGTCGTCACCGGCGTCGCTTCAGCGGGAGATGTCAACGAGATGCTGGCTCTCGCGGGAGCCGTCGAAGCCGACAGCGAGCATCCGCTTGCTCGGGCCATCGTGCGGGCGGCTGAAGAGAAAGGCCCCATCGCGAAGGCATCGGAGTTCCGTTCGATGACTGCCCGCGGCGTCGAGGCAGTGGTGGGTGGCAGATGGCTAGCGGTTGGCGGTCCGAAGCTCGTTCAAGAGCGCAACGCGGAGGTTCCGGGCTCGATCCAGGGTGAGATCGACGCATGGAAGGGCCGGGGTGCCTCGGTCCTGTATCTCCTTGAGAGAGAGAACATCCTCGGTGCCTTCGCCCTCGAGGACGAAGTTCGCAGAGAATCCTACGACGCTGTTCGCGGCTTGCACGAGCTCGGCGTCAAGGTCGCAATGATCACCGGTGACGCGACACAGGTGGCACAAGCCGTTGCCAAAGAGCTCGGCATCGATGAGTTCTTCGCCGAAGTGTTGCCCGAGGACAAAGACTCGAAAGTCGCAGAGCTGCAAGCTAGAGGTCACCGCGTCGCCATGGTGGGTGACGGAGTCAACGACGCCCCGGCGCTGGCGAGGGCAGACGTCGGGATCGCCATCGGCGCCGGCACAGATGTGGCGATCGAAAGTGCCGGTGTCATCCTGGCATCGAATGACCCACGCTCCGTCGAAGGGGTGATCAAGCTCTCGAAGAGCACTTACCGCAAGATGATCCAGAACCTGATCTGGGCGACCGGCTACAACGCGTTCGCTATCCCACTGGCAGCGGGTGTCTTGGCGTGGGCGGGATTCACGCTCTCCCCTGCTATCGGGGCTGTGCTGATGTCGGTGTCGACGATCGTCGTCGCCGCCAACGCTCAACTTCTCCGGAGGGTGGATCTACGTCCGGCGCCTCTGCCAGATGAGGTTGCATGAGCTAACGGAGGAACAAGAGAGCGGGGAACGTTCGGAAAGACCTCGCCCCAGACGAACTGGTCAACTATTGCGTCCATGCGCTCACGGCGGCGAGCGCGATGTCTTCCAAAGCATCCGTTCTGCGGCTCCTTGAGGTGACTCTGGATGGGCTTTGCCCAGTCTGAAAAACCCACAAAAAACCCGCGAGGCAACGGAAAACGTTGCTCAACGACGATCAACAAGGATTGACGAAAGGCCTTGGTCAGAGACGGTTCTCGTACAAAACGCCAGGTCACAGCATCGCGATCGTTCAGACTCTTAATCCGTAGGTTCAGGGTTCGATTCCCTGGCGACCCACGCATAAGCCCAGGTCAGAGGCCTGGACCTTCACATCGTGAGTCGAACTCCTGACCTCACCCGTGCGAGCGGTGCAAAGGCGATTGACGCCTACTCAAGGCATTCACATTTCAGCCATTTCTGCAGGTCAGAGGGCAAATGCGGCGCACGCCTATTCCCATGTTCTGCCGCCGGTTTCCGCCGGTGAGGTTGGCAGCCTTTCGCCTAGAACGTCCACTATGCGCTGAATCCATTCGGTCCTCGTGCGTCAGAGTGCGTGGTTCGATCAAGGCCTTCTCACCATCATCCCTCCTCGGCCCAGCAACTGATCGACTTCACCCTTCACAGCGAAGCCTTGCATAAGTACCCTGAGAGGAGGAGGTGATGGGAGATGATGCTGTCGGACTATCCAGCGGTAGCGACGATCCCGGCCACAGACATGGAGAGGGCCAAGAAGTGGTACCGCGAGAAGCTCGGTTTCGAGCCTGTGGCGGACGAGCCTGAATATGTGGAGTTCAACGCAGGCGATGGGACGAGGTTCACCCTGTTTCCCACCCGCGCGGCATCGGGAGCCGGACACACGGTCTTGTCGTTCGAGATCGACAACGTCGAGAAGGTCGTCGAGGAGCTCAAGGGCAGAGGGGTCGTGTTCGAGGAGTACGACATGCCCGATTTCAAGACAATCGATGGGATAGCCGAGATGGAAGGATTCAAAGGAGCCTGGTTCAAGGATTCCGAGGACAACGTCATCGCCATCGGCCAGCGGATTTGATCTCCTTCATGTCCACGCTCCAAGGCTCTCCGAATCAATCCGAAGAAGAGGTCGAGCACTACTCAACGAGGAGGCCGCCCTGTGAATAGAACTCGGGTCTCGTGACGCCGCCCTCTGCCGCGTTAGCTCGAGTCCGCGCCGGTCAGCCCCGGCGGTGCTCAGACGCTCGGCCGAAGAGCGAGGCGGACTCGCCCAGTCAGTAAAGAGCCACCCTGAACACGGTCAGGGCCGCGTCGGAGTTACCCCTCCCGCGCGGCCGCAGCCCGATCCCAGAGCCTTCGCAGCGAACGCGCGTAGCGTTCAGGTTCGGCACGATGCGCGGGATCGAAATGATGCCGTTCCTCGAATACTTCCACCGCAAAGTCGGGGAAGATCCGCCCGAGACGTTCCGCCGGGAGTTCGAACTGAACCGGGTTGCTCTTTCCACCGAACGTGTATAGAACGGGGCGATCGAAGGTGCGCAGCCCTTCGATGTCGAGCGGAAAGCTCCCAAAAGCTCGCGTGAACGCGTCGATCCCTGCCGGACGCGTCACCATCCACGGAGGCGGAGGCCCGTCGGGGCGCGGGGGAGGCTCGACGCCGGGCGCAAGCTGGGTGCGCACGAATTCGGCCATCATCTGCTCCGGGGGAAGGGCGGCGATCCGCTCGTATTCGTGCCAGAGTTTGCGCTCGTCCTCCGAAAGTCCCTCGTTGCCCGTCCAGGCAGGCTCATTGAGAGCGAGACTTGCCAATCGTTCGGGATAGGTGACGCAGAATGCGATCGCGATCGCGCCCCCGCCCGAGTACCCCACGAGGTGGAACCGTCCGAAGCCCGCGTCGTCCGCGAATCGCCGGATCGACTCGACCTCGGTCCCCAATCCCCAATCCGCGGGCGGTCCGCTCGAGGCATATAGGTCGTGTTCCTTGAAGCGGGCGTCCACATCGCTCCCGAGCGCGCGTATGAGGTCGGGATAAGCGAGCTCGGCGGGCATCACGGCGCCCGGGAGCAGGATGGCCTGAAACCGTTGATCCTTTATGACTAGCGCGCCTCCGGAGCATCAACCATACTGCCGAGCGCGGCCGACGGTCCTGCCGCCCCACATTGTGCCTACCCGTTCGGCACCAAGCGGATGGGGTCGGGGATCTTGTAGTGGCTGATCCGTTCGCGCAGGAACGCCCTCAGGTCTTCAGCCGTCGGCGGGCGGGCGGGATCGCGCGCCACCACTTCCGCCACCACTCTCTGCCCCCATGCTTCATCAGGCTCTCCTCGCACGATCACTCTCAGCACCTCGGGATGGGCCAATAACGCTTCTTCGACCTCGCTCGGCGATACGTTCTTCCCGCCGGTGATGATCGTGCGATCTAGTCGCTCCAATACCCGAAGAAGACCCTGCTCATCCCATGTACCACGGTCCTGAGTCACGAAACGGCCGTCCACAAGAGCTCTCGCGGTAGCGTCGTCGTCGAGTCGGTAGCCGCTCATGAGTGTGGGTGAAGCGATCGATATCCGTCCGATCTCATCCAGCTCGATGTCGACGCCGGGCAATGGGACGCCGTCGTAGACGACCCCTCCGGAAGTCTCCGACATGCCGTATGTGACACTCACGTCCACACCCCGATCGCGTGCCCGTCCTATGAGCTCGTCTGCGACCGCGGCCCCCCCGACCAGGACTCTCGAGAACCTGCTCAGATCGACACCTGCATCGAGGAGTCGCTCCAACATCGTGGGAACGACGGAGACGAACCGGGCTCGGGCCTCCGATCGGATGGCGTCGACATCGAACCTCGGGTGGACGATCGCTTCGGTCCCGAGAGCGCGGCTCCGCAGGATGGTCATCAGTCCCGCGATGTGGGCCAGGGGCAGACAGCACAACCATCGCTCCCATTGCTCGGCCCCCACGCGCTCGTTCGTCGCCCCGATCGCGGCCTCGAGTGCCGCGTGACCGAGCACCACTCCTTTAGGCGGGCCGGTGGTCCCGGACGTGCCGATGACCAGGGCGGTTCCGTCCTCGACGGGCGCGGGGTCATCGAGAGGGACCTCCTCCGACCCGTCGAGGAGCACATGGGGCTTCATCCTGGAGAGCAGCCCGGACCTCTCGCGCTCGGGTAAGGCGGGGTCCAGCGGGAGGAGCGCATCGCCCGCGGCCCACACCCGCTCGATCAGCTCCACGGAGGAAGGTTCCGGAGGCAGAACGGCGGCGACCAGGCGGGGGCTCATAGGCTGCTACCGTAGCCTCACCTTATGAGTGTTCACCCCGGAGTAGACGCTTAGATGGACTGGGAACGGCACGACGGCTATGAGGACATCCTCTACGAGACCCGACCGGGCATCGCGAAGATCACGATCAACCGGCCTGAGGTCCGCAACGCGTTCCGGCCCAAGACGCTCTTCGAGCTGTCCGATGCGTTCAACCGGGCCCGCGACGACCTCGAGGTGGGCGTCATCATCTTCACGGGAGCGGGCGACGAAGCCTTCTGTTCGGGCGGGGACCAGCGCGTCCGGGGCGACGACGGATACAAAGACGACCACGGCGTAGGGCGACTGAACGTCTTGGACCTGCAGGTGCAGATCCGTAGGCTTCCCAAGCCGGTCATCGCGATGGTTGCCGGATATGCGATCGGCGGCGGCCACGTCCTCCATATCGTGTGCGACCTGACGATCGCCGCCGACAACGCTCGCTTCGGACAGACCGGGCCGAAGGTCGGGTCCTTCGATGGCGGTTACGGCTCTGGTCTCTTGGCTCGGATCGTCGGCCACAAGAAGGCGCGCGAGATCTGGTACCTGTGCAGGCAGTACGACGCGCAGGAGGCGCTCGACATGGGACTCGTCAACACCGTGGTGCCGCTCGATCGCCTCGAAGAGGAAACGGTCGAGTGGGCAGAGCGGATGCTCGAGATGAGCCCTCTCGCGCTCCGCTTGCTCAAGGCGAGCTTCAATGCCGACACCGACGGGCTCGCGGGCGTCCAGCAGCTCGCGGGTGATGCCACCCTCCTCTATTACATGAGCGAAGAAGCCCAGGAGGGCCGCAACGCGTACGTCGAGAAACGTCGCCCGGAGTTCGACAAGTTCCCGAAACGGCCGTGAACGTATGGGTCGAAGCGACCCGTCCTCGAACGCTTCCAGCCTCGATAGCGCCGGTCATCGTGGGTACCGCTGCAGCTGAGAGGTTCATCCCCTGGCGAGCGGCGGCCGCCCTCGTGGTCTCCATCGCTCTGCAGATCGCGGTGAACCTCGCCAACGATCTCTTCGATGCCCGGCGCGGGGTGGATACCGCAGCGCGACGCGGCCCCCGGCGAGCCGTCGCTTCCGGGTTGGTCTCCCCCGGCGCGATGAAGAAGGCCATCGTCGGCACACTCGCGGTCGCGGGGATCGCCGGTTCGGCACTTGCGGTCGCCGTAGGGTGGGAGTTGCTGGTGGTGGGTCTCGCCGCGATCGTCGCAGCGCTCGCGTACAGCGGCGGTCCGCGTCCCTACGGCTCGGCGGCACTCGGCGAGGTGATGGTCTTCCTGTTCTTCGGCGTCGTGGCGACCGCAGGAAGCGCTTACGTCCAGGACGAGACCCTCGTGCAGACCGCGCTGGTGGCCAGTCTTCCGATCGGGTTGCTCGCGGCCGCGATCTTGGTCGTGAACAATCTCCGGGATATCCCGACGGATCGTGACGCGAGCAAGGTCACCCTCGCGGTCAAGCTGGGTCCCGAGCGAACCGTGGCGCTCTACCGGACCCTCCTCGTAGCCTCGTTCGCATCGCTGCCGGTGATCGCGCTGGCCGCCTCGAGCGCGTGGACTCTCTTGGCCGCGCTCACGGTCCTGCTCGTACGGGATGCCGGCGGCCGTGTGCAGGCGTCCTCGGAGCCGGGCCCACTCGTCGAAGCTCTCGGAGCCACGGCCCGTCTTCAGCTCGCTTTCGCGTTCCTCCTCGCGGTGGGCCTGTGGATCTAGAGCTGAGGCCCTTCCGCCTCCCGCTGCGCACCACGTTCAGGGGCCTCACCGAGAGGACCGGCCTCCTCGTTCGGCGCGACGAGCGGTGGGCCGAGTTCTCTCCGTTCGAGGACTATCCCCCCCACCTACGCCGTAGGTGGTTCCAGGCAACGATGGAACACCTCGAGGACCATCAGGCCGAGACACTTCGCGATCGGGTACCGGTCAACGTGACGGTCCCCGCGATCGGTCCCGGCGACTCACACGCTCTGGTGCGTCGCTCTGGATGCACCACAGCGAAGGTGAAGGTGGGAGACGCCGGTGATGAGGCGCGCGTCGAGGCGGTTAGAGACGCCCTGGGTCCCGAGGGGAAACTGCGGATCGACGTCAATGCGCGCTGGAGCGTCGACGAAGCCACCCGGAGGCTGCGCACGCTGGGTCGCTACGACCTTCAGTATGCGGAGCAACCGGTCGGAACCCTCGACGAGATGCGAGCCCTGCGACAGCGTGTGGATGTCCCTCTCGCGGTCGACGAATCGCTCCGCACCGCACCCGAGCCCGAGCTGATCGACATCATGGGGGCCGCGGACGTCGCGGTACTGAAGGTCGCTCCCCTGGGAGGGATCGAACGGACCTTGCGGCTCGCCGAGCGGTTGGAGATCCCCGTGGTCATCTCGTCCGCGCTCGAGACGTCCGTCGGAATGGCCGCAGGGATCATGTGCGCGGCAAGATTGCCCGAACTCGACCTCGCTTGCGGTCTCGGCACGGTTGCCCTGTTCGAGGACGACCTTGCCCGGGATCCTCTCGTTGCCCGAGAGGGATGGATAGAGGTCCGGGTACCGGCGGTGGACGAGGCCGCCCTCGCTCGCAACGAGCTGACCGGCCCCGAAGCCGAGCGGCTGTGCAGCTGGTTCACGGCCGAGATGGCAGCCGTCCGATGATGCCGGCCCGAGGGGTCAACGAAGCGTTCGCCACTTCCCTCGCGGACGAGCTCGCGCGCTGTGACGTCGCGCATGTGTGCATCGCGCCGGGTTCTCGCTCGGGACCGGTCGCCCTCGGCTTCGAGGCCGAAGAGCGCTTGAAGACCCATATCCACCTGGACGAGCGAAGCGCCGCGTTCTTCGCGCTCGGTGTGGCTCGCGCTACCGGCCGGCCGGCCGTGGTCCTGTGCACATCGGGTTCTGCGGCGGCGAACCTCTTCCCCGCGATCGTCGAAGCTCGGCAATCGCACGTCCCGATGATCGTGCTCACCGCGGACAGGCCTCCAGAGCTCAGGGCCACGGGAGCGAACCAGACGATCGACCAGATCAAGATGTTCGGCGACTCCGTGGTTTGGTTCGCCGATGTTGGCGTTGTAGACGACGCGCCCACCTCACCCGGCTACTGGCGATCGTTGGCGTGCAGGGGGGTCGCAGAATCTCTGCGGGGTGGTCCCGTCCATATCAACGTCCCGCTGCGGGATCCGCTGTTCCCGGATCGATCGACCGACCCGTACCCGCTCGCGACTCGGGGCCGGGAGGGAGGAAAGCCGTGGACAACGATCACTCTTGCAAACCCCGGCGTTCCCGAAGCTTCGGTGACCGAGATCTCGAGCCTCCTTCGAGGAACCGAGCGAGGGCTCGTGGTCGCGGGAGCGACCTCCACCGACCTGACGCCGTTGCTGGAGATGTCGAGGATCGCCGGGTGGCCGGTGCTGGCAGAGCCCGCGTCGAACATCCGCGTGCCCGGGACCATCTCGAGCTATGACGCGTTGCTGCGTGCCGATCGCTTCACCGCAGCTCACCGACCCGACGTCGTTCTGCGAGTCGGCAAGCTGTCGCTGGGTCGACCCTTGGCGCGCCTCCTACGCAACACACGCCAGGTTGCGATCGCCCCTCCCGGAACATGGTGGGACGAATCGCGGAATATCGAAGCGATGCACGTTGCGGATCCGGCGGCACTCTGCTCGCGCGTGACCGAACAGCTCGACGAGCGCACGGAAACAGGGTGGGCTCGCTCGTGGCGAGCGCACGACGATGTCGCTCGGGGCGTGCTCGACGAGGTGCTCGACTCCACCGACGCCCCTACGGAACCGCGCGCGGCGCGCGATCTCGCCGCTGCTCTGCCCGAGGGTGCTGGTCTGTTCGTGGGATCGAGCATGCCGGTGCGGGACCTGGACTCGTTCATGGTCCCGCGCACCGGCATCACGGTGCATGCCAACCGTGGCGCGAACGGGATCGACGGGGCCACCTCGACGGCTCTCGGCATCGCCGCTGCCACGGGCGCGAAGACCGCGGCCTTGATGGGAGACCTTTCGTTGCTACACGATTCCAACGGCATGCTGTACGAGGCCAAGGACGATCTGGATCTGACTTTGGTGGTCGTCAACAACGACGGAGGAGGGATCTTCTCCTTCCTCGAACAGGCGGGGGTTGTCGGTTTCGAGCGGGTCTTCGCCACACCCCATGGGCGCGATCTCGCAACCTGGGCACAGCTTTACGGGATCCCCTATACGAAGATCGAAACAGCTCCCGAGCTCGGTGAGATCGCAGGTTCGAACACCGGACTACGTCTGATCGAGGTCCGCACCGATCGCGAGGAGAACGTAAAGACGCATCGCACGATCTGGCAGAACGTCGAGAGATCAGTCCGCTAGCCCGAGCGCGCTCTCCATCGCTCGGAACTTCAGCCGGGTCTCCTCGAGCTCTGCCTCTGGAAGCGATCCCGAGACGATCCCCGCCCCCGCGAAGAGTCTGGCTCGGTTGCCCGACAGCAGAGCGCAGCGCAGAGCTATGCCCCACTCCCCATCTCCGTTCGCATCCACCCAGCCCACCGGACCTGCATAGCGACCCCGGAGGTTCCCTTCCACCTGACGGATCCGGGCGAGGGCGGCATCGGCGGGAACCCCTCCCACCGCAGCCGTGGGGTGGAGAAGATCGACGAGCTCGAGGACGGAACCATCGGGGTCGTCGAGCCGAGCGGTAACCCGGGTGGCCAGGTGCTGCACGTTCGCGAGCCTCAGGATCTCGGGCTCCGCAGCGGATACGACGTCCGAGCAGACACGACCGAGCACTTCGGTGACCGAACCCAGCGCGAGTGAATGCTCCGATCGCTCCTTCGAGCTCGCGAGCAGACGGTGTGCCTCGAACGCATCTTCATCGGGGTCGCTCCCCCGTCGCGCCGACCCTGCCAGGACCAACGATTCCACCTTCCTGCCCTTCCGCCGGACCAAGAGCTCCGGTGTCGCCCCCACGAGACCGTCACACACGAACGTGAAGCACTGAGGGAAGGCTCGGGTCAGACGCAGTGCGATCGTCCGCTCGGAGAGATCGGTCTTCCCCCATACGATCTCGTCCCTCGCGAGCACCACTTTCGACGGCGTTCCTCGGTCGATGTCCGCGATCAGGGCGGCGACCTCGTCAAGCCATCGGAGCTCATCCATCTCAGCACGCGCGTAACGCATCCGGTCGAGTCCGACAGTCCCGGTCGAATCTTCGAGGGGCGGCTGCGGTGTGTCGTAGACGGACAACGCCTCGGGCACGAACAACACCGAGCCCGCGTTCGCGGGGTCGAAGGTGAAGCTGCCCAGCGCCACGGCGGGCTCGCCGGCCGTGAGTCGTTCACCGAGGATCCCCTGCAGGGAAGCCCAGGCGCGGCGGCCCCTGTCCACACCCGTGCCCACTTCGAGCGAGACTGCTCGGCCCTCACCCACCAGGCCCATGCCTTGGCTCCACCACAGGCAACCGCCCCGCTCCGGGAGAGCCGCGGGACCAACAGCTGTGGTCTCTGCGCGCAGCTTCACGAACGCGTCCCCGTGATGACCTGGGCGGCCCCAAGAGGAAGGGAGAGCGTGCCGGCATCGGCGAAGCCCGTCGCGCGCAACAGGCCCAGCATCTCTGCCTTCGGCGGAAGGTAGGCGGCAGAACGAGGGAGATAGCTGTAGGCCGCTCGGTCGGAGAGCAACGCACCGACCAACGGAACCACCTTGTTGAAATAGAAGGAATGACCCGCGCGTAGCCATGCATTGTCGGGTTGTGCGACCTCGAGCAATGCGATGCGCCCGCTGGGCCTTAGAACGCGCGCCATCTCTTCGAACAGGGCCGTCAGAGATACGACGTTGCGAAGAGCGAACCCGCAGGTGATCCCATCTATCGCGCCATCGGCGATCGGCAGAGCGAGGCCATCAGCTTGCACCAACGGTGCGTCGGTGCGAGCGGCACGCAACATGCCTTCCGAGATATCGATGCCAACGGCGTGATAACCCTCGGCCTCGAGGGTCCTGCAGAGATCGCCCGTGCCACAAGCGATGTCGAGTACCAACGAGCCCTTCTCTAGACCGAGGCTCGACGCCGTTCTCCTGCGCCAACCCACATCCATGCCGAAAGTCATTACCCGGTTGACGAGGTCGTATCGGGGAGCTATCGAATCGAACATCTCGCGCACCGCCTCGCGCTTTCGCTCGCCCTCCGGGAGCGGCTCTGATGATCTGTTCATCAAGACCCCTCGGCCTCGCTGCGGATGGCGTCCATCTCCGCCATGCCGGCGCTCTCGGCCAAGCGAGCCAGACCTTCTCTGATCAACAGGCGCTCGAAGTGACGGGAAACGAGCTCGGCAGTCGCCGGCAACATCGTGTTGAAGGCATCGACCAATCCGCGTGCGGCATCGTCGGGGGTCCGGTCCTCGGCTACCAAGGGATCCCGCACGAACTTGATGAAGATGTCCACCGCGCGTGCGGCGAGCTGTTGCATGACCTGGTTGTGCTCCCGCGCGAGGGATAGGAGCTCGGAAAGAGGCAGGCCCGCCGAGAGCAGCTCCAGACCGCGGGTCACGATGACCGCGTCCGCTTCCGTATAGAAGGTCTGGCCCTCATCTTCGACCCCCTCGATAAGGCCCTCGCGCTGGACGGCTTCGAGCAAGGGGGCCGAGATGCCGGTTCGAGAGGCCAGCTCCTCGAGCGACATCAGCCGCCCCGGTCCGGCCGAGTCGGGGGATCCGATGATCGTCTCCGCGAGCCTCGCATCGGCTTCGTCCAGGTCACCATCGAGGAGTCGCTTGATCGATCCGAGGCTGAAGCCCTTGGCCTTCAGGTCGCGGATCCGATCCAGTCGCGCGACATGGTCGTCCGAGTAGTAGGCGACCCGTCCTTGTTTCTCGGGAGGCGGAAGGAGGCCCTTGGCCTGGTAGAAGCGGATCGTGTCGACCGTGACCCGGGTGTGGGCCGCGAGCTCGTCTATCCGAAACGTCATAGTGAACACTCTAAGAGCGCTCGCGTGAACCTTCGACCGGGTCGACGGAATGTGGCGGTTAGGCCGTCACCCCACCCGCGCGGCTATGAAGCGGCTACTTCCCAAGGAGCGCCGGAGGATATAGAGAGCAGACACCTTGACGTGGGGTTATTCGCCCCAGATCGCGGCGTCGGTCGCTCGGCGCATCAAGATCTCGGACCAATTGGAGTGATTGTCCTGGTCCATGAACTCCGTGACCTCTTCCATCAGGCGAGCGAATGCCCCTCCTTCTTTCATAGCGGCACTGAATGCGTCCTGTGCAGCGTAGTTCTCCAAGCGAAAGATCATCCGAAACGATCCGCTGGTCTTGTCTGAGGTGTGGATGGCAGCGTAGGTGCCGTCGTACTTACACCCCGCCGGGCACTCGAGGGCAAGCTTCTCCTCATTGTCCACGAGCCACTTCTGGAGCTCCTGCGCCTTGCCCTCTTTCGCATCGAATCCGTTCTCGTGGATGAAGTGCATGGGCGACCTCCTCTTGAGAGCCGATAGGTTCGGATCCATCTTCCGCCCCTGATAGATGCGCTACAAGGGGGTTGGCTGCGGTTCCCCAGAAGGCCCCCGCGAACGGGGAGCGGGAAACCCGCCCCCCGTTACACCTCCGATGCGCTGATCCGTACCTAGCCGCAGTCCTCCTGCGTGTTGCCGGACTGGTCGGCTCCCGAATCTTGATTCGTTTCGTCGCCGCAGTGGACCCCTTCACCGTCAACGCGCGCGTATCCGTTGATCGGCTCGGGGTTGCTCCCATCTCCATCAGCCGTCACGTACCCACCGTCATCGGTTGTGACGACAGCGCGTCCATCGATGGGTGCCGCCGATGTGTCATCAGCACAAACCTCCGCACCACTGTCGTCTGCATAGACATAAGCAACTCCACCGGCGTCCGTCGATGACTCTTCGTTGCAATCAGTCTGATTCTCGTTGGGGTCGTCGAGCGCGTCGCCGGGAGGATCCTCATCGACGAGGCCGTCACCGTCGTCGTCAGGAACGTCCTCATCTATCGCTCCATCGCCATCGTCGTCCGGATCCCCATCGCCATCCGCGTCACCGATCGGGTCTTCGTCGATGAGGCCGTCGCCATCCTCGTCGTCTCCTGCAGCACCCGAGTCTTCGTCGATGAGGCCGTCACAGTCATCGTCCTGAACATGACACTCGGTAGACCCGCTAGGACCGGAAGCGAGTGCCTGTGCCGAGAATCCTGCAGATGCCATCAGGAGCAATGCAAACAACACACACAATCTGCGCACGCAGTCTCCTTTCTCGAGGGGACCCTCTCCAAACGGCCCTGTTCGGCTGGAGGGTTCGTCCGATTTGCCCGACTTGGCCCAGTATCTGCCCGGTCTGCTTCGGAAGCAAACCAGCCAGTTGAAAGATAGGTCTGGGCGTCGTGAGCAGGACCTAGTTATTTTCTTCCATCGACCGAACCAACCGGATCTCGCTTGCATTGCTAGGCTCCAGCCGTGGTTCAGAACCAAAGAGCGGTTACCCGTCGGAGCGTAGATCCCACCCGAGACTCGTTAGCGTAGGTGCCATGAGAGATGAGGCAGGAACCCTCGAGCAGGCCAACGAGAAACGGCGGCGGTCGTGGGCGAAGCAGGCCCCCAGATTCGACAAGTCCATGGGCTTCTTCGAGCGGAAAGTGCTGGGTACGGGACATCGCGCATGGGCTTGCGAGCGAGCAAGTGGAGACACGCTCGAGGTTGCCGTCGGGACCGGACTGAACATCCCGCTCTATGCCTCGTCCGCATCACTCACGGGCATCGATCTCAGCCCCGAGATGCTGGAGCTGGCGCGGGCTCGTGCCGGAGAACTTGGCCGGGACGTGCGGCTCGAGGTTGGCGATGCGCACGCCCTCCCCTACCCCGACGGATCGTTCGACTCCGTCGTCTGCACCTACTCTCTGTGCAACATCCCCGATCCGTCCGTGTCCGTCGGGGAGATGAAGAGGGTCTTGAGAGCGGAGGGGAAACTCATCCTCGTCGATCACATCAGGAGCGCGTCCAAGCCGGTCTTATGGATCCAGAAGTTGATCGAGTTCGTCTCGGTCAGGGTCGATGGCGATCACATGACGAGACGTCCCCTCGATCACGTTGAAGCACAAGGTTTCGACGTGATCGAGAGGGAGCGTCTCGGTCCGACCGGGATCGTGGAACGGTTGGTTGCCGTCAAAGCCGACCATTAGGTGCGAAGCCCTACATGTACCCCATCTCGCCGGCCACGCGCGTGAAATTGCCTACGGTGTCCTGCACGGAATCACCGGCCGCATACATCTCCGTGTGAAGGTTCTGAACCGTCAGCTGCGCC
>Ga0299913_10001700_pt1 | contig 16620 bp, 17 predicted proteins | sample RVTome_9_FD_201360 | JGI IMG/M metagenome (GOLD analysis project Ga0299913, IMG submission 201360) | Soil microbial communities from uranium-contaminated site in the Upper Colorado River Basin, Wyoming, United States - RVT155D38 (version 2) ... | reverse complement strand
GACGAGCGCGACCCACTGACCGACGACTGGGTCCTCGAGCAGCGCCTGAAGATGGCCGCCGCGATTCGAACTGAGGATGGCGATCCGGACATCGGACGTGGTGCCGCTCCGATCCGACTCCGAAGCGTCTACCGTCATCTGCGTCGCTCCTGCGCTCGGAGGACGTCAGGGCGATGGTCAAACGACGTTGGCAGCGGCCGACTCCCTTCGCTCGTTGCTGTCCTTGTCGTCGTAGACGTAGACCAAGATCCCTTCCTCAACACGGGTGGGAAGCATGATCAGTCTTGCATCTGGCCTGACGGGCCCTGAGAGCGCGTGGCCCGTGCGAGCCTCGTACTGGGCCCCGTGCCATTGGCACGTGAAGCGATCATCCTCCAGAACGAGTGGTCCCCCATGGTGCATGCACACATTGATGAACGCCCGTGGTTTCCCGCTCAGCAACGTGACGAGTACCTCCCTCCCAAGCAGGTCCGCGGAGACGGACCCGCTCTCAGGGATGTCCTTCACCGGGATCAATGGATGCCTCATGTGTTCTCCGCCTTCCTGCTCTCAGTCGCTTCACGGCCTTCGGTCACCTGAGATCACCGGAGCTGCATCGCCGCCTGATCCAACCAATCTTCGAAGGGGGTCTTCGCGAGGATGGCGTCGTCGCCGGGCAGAGGGGTCCGCTCGCCAAGCCGTGCACCGAAGTAGCGAGCCTCAGGGTCGGCGACCACGTCACGGGGATCGTTCCCCGCGCTGAGGCCTCGCCGGATGAACTCGTCGAGGCGGAACCGCTCTGGTCCCGCCACTTCGACGGTTCCGCTGACCGGTGATCCCACGGAGACCTGGCCGACCGCGCTCGCGACATCATCAGCCGCCATGGGTTGAATGAAGACAGGCGCCAGGCGCACCGTGCCACCATCGGTTGCAGCATCAGCGATGCCCCCGATGAACTCGAAGAACTGCGTGGCATGCACGATCGAATAGCGGATCGGTCCCCCTTCGATCAGGGCCTCCTGAGCTTGTTTCGCACGGAAGTAGCCGCTCTCGGAGAGACGTTCGGTTCCCACGACGGACAACACGACGTGATGGCCGACGCCCGCCGTGACTTCGGCGTCGAGGAGGTTCCGCGTCGAGGTCTGGAAGAACTCCATCACCGCCGCCTCCTCGAACGATGGTGCGTTCGTCACATCGACAACGACGGCGGCACCGTCGAACGCTTCGCCCAAGCCCTCGCGGGTAAGTGTGTTCACGCCCGATTCCAGAGCCGCCGGCACCGCCTCGTGGCCGTGTTCGCGAAGCGTCGCCACGAGCTTGGATCCGATGAGCCCGGTTCCGCCGACAACCACGATCTTCATCGGGAACTCCCTTCCAGAGGTCGCTCGGGAGCATACGGTCGTGCGACGCCCGGAAGCCCCTCTGTCGTGAAGCTCATGCCTGATGCCCGCCACAGAGCCCGCTCGCTCCGTCGCACCGCTCCACGGCCTTCCTTCTCGGGCACGGGAGGAGCCGGAGCGTCGAGGGCGACCGCTGCTAGCTCTCTAGGAACCTGAGCAGCTCTGAGTTGATCTCGTCCTGGTGCGTAGCCGTGATACCGTGCGGCGCGCCCGCGTAGTGGATGTCCTTCGCGTCCTTGATGATCCCCGCGGACTTCATAGCCGAGATCTGCACCGGGATGATCTGATCGTCCTCCCCGTGCATGATCAGGGTCGGCACGTCGAACTTCTCGAGGTCCTCCGTAAAGTCCGTCATGAGGGACCTGACGCTGTCGCAGGAGTTCTTCAGGCCGGACTGCATACTCCACGTCCAAAACTGATCGAGCACACCCTGCGAGACCTCCGCGTCGGGTCTGTTGGCACCGTAGAACTGGATCGCCAGACCCTTGTAGAACTGGGATCGATCCGCCATGAGGCCCGCGAGGATGCCGTCGAAGACCTCCATCGGCAAGCCCTCTGGGTTGGCATCGGTCTGCAACAAGGCCGGGACCGCAGCGGAGATCAGGACGGCCTTGGAGACCCGTGACGTGCCGTGGCGCCCGATGTAGCGCGCGACCTCTGCGCCGCCGGTGGAGTGGCCCACAAGGGTGACGTCCCTGAGATCGAGTGCCTCGATCACCGCGGCGAGATCGTCGGCGTACCCGTCCATGTCGTTCCCCGACGAGGCCTGGCTGGATCGGCCGAAACCGCGCCGGTCGTGTGCCACCGCGCGGAAGCCGTGCTGCGCTAGGAACAGCATCTGTCCGTCCCAGGCGTCGGAGTTCAACGGCCAGCCATGCGAGAAGGTCACCGCCGGCCCTTCGCCCCAATCCTTGTAGTAGATCTCGGTCCCGTCCTTGGTGGTGATGAAGCTCATGACGTGCCTCCTTCCAGCAGTGGTCGGCGGTGTCCGCGCGCCACCCTGTGCCTTCGAGCGTGACTGAGGCGTGACGCGCGTACTGCCTCGTCGAAGGGATTTCAGCCCACCTATTGTCTGGCGTGTTCGACGGCCCAATCCAGCGCATAGTCGGCGATTTCCTCCCAACCCTTCTGCGCAGGAAGCAGGTGCGCGTAGCCCTCGTACTCCTTCACCTCGGTAACCAGGCCGGGAGCCTGGTAGTGCCCGGCATTCGAACGCTGGATCGAGGGCGGCATTAGATGATCCTCGCCGCCCGAGATGAACAGGAGCGGCGCTCGGTCGGGGTTGTGGTAGTTCACCCACGTATCGTCGTGGCCGGGGTGGATGTTCGCGAGCGCGCTGCCCCAGAAGACCCGTCCCGACGCCGGGATGTGGTACCGCTCGTAGAGCGCGAGCGACTCCTCCTCGCTGAACGTGTTCGTGAAGACGTAGTGCCACTGTTCGGGCGTGAGCCCGACGGCCTTGTGACGGTTCGCCGGGTTCTTGAGCACAGGGAAGGACGCCCTGATCTGCGAAAGCGGGATCCGCTTCACGCCCTCGGTCGGTGCGGAGTTGATCGCGACGCCCGAGGCCCCGAAGCCGTGATCGAGCAGAATCTGCGTGAAGACCCCACCGGCCGAGTGCCCCATCAGGATGGGCGGTGTCTTCATATCGCGGACCAATGCCGCGATCTTCTCGATGACCTCGGGCACGGACAGGTTCTCGATCGGCGTCGGGTCCTCGCGGAGCGCCTCGACCTCGACCTCGAACCCGGGGTAGCCCGGTGCATGCACCGTGTATCCCTTCCCCTCGAAGTGGGACTTCCAGTGCTCCCAGCTTCGCGGGGTGACCCAGAAACCGTGGATCAGCACGATGGTCTCCGGACTGGATGGCATACGCATTCCCCTTTCGCTCGGCAGATTCATCTCGGGACCTGATCACTCGTCATACCTAGGTCAGGACCGCCTCCCTTCGACGAGAGTGCGCACCGCCGGACAAAGGAAGGATGGTCGCCCCGATGAGGGCCAACACCCCAATGGCAGCGATTAGTCGATTCGTTCGGATGGACCTCTCCCCCCTACGAAGCCCCGCGACGAGCTCGTCCAAGCACGCTGCTCCCTGGTGGCCATGAAGTCAAACCGGCATCTAGCCTGGCCCCTCCTGCCGAGCGGGTGCCCGCCGGTACGCCAGCCGCACCACGCGGAACCTTTAGCGTCGAGGTCGCGCTCCTGCGCCGATCTGTGCTCGCCAGTCGTTACCGGGTGACGGCGTGAAGGAGCACGGGCTCGGACACGCCCTTCAGCTCGACCTCGCCGATCGGCTCGAACGCGATGCCGTCCGGGACCACGCGATCAACGATCCCTTGCGTGACGAGCACCTGGCCCGGCGCCGCCTGCCCCCCGATCCTCGCCGCGAGGTTGACGGTCCGGCCGAAGTAGTCGCCTCCCTGGAACACCACGGGGCCGGTATCGAGGCCGACGTGCGCGGGCGGCAGCCCCGCCGCCGAGATGGCATCGACCATCTCCAACGCGGCGACGACGGCACCGGTCGGCTCACGGAAGTGGAACATCACGCCGTCGCCCAGCCACTTCACGACCTTGCCGTCGTGGCGCTCGGCCGGCCGCTGGACGAGCGGCGTCAGGCGAGCCGCCAGCTCCGCCGCCGCCTCGTCACCCCGCTCCTCGGTCAACCGCGTGAAGCCGGTGATGTCGAGGAAGCAGATCGCCGGGGGCCTGATCAGCCGGCTGCGGAGCCCGGTGCGGTCGAGCGCGTCCTCGATCTCTCCGATCAGGTTCTCCGTCCACGTGTGCTCCTGGTGTGCGTGGTACATCGCGAGTAACGCCTGCTCGAGGAGCGGCTCGAGCTCGACGCCGAACCCGAGCGTCGTCTCGTGCATCTCCACTTCGGTCATGCCGGAGGCCAGGCTCGGGAGCACGACGTACCTGTGCCACCAGTCCGCCTCCACCTCGGCGATCCTGCGGAGGGCGTCGCCGTAGACGCGGAGCAACCGGTCGACGACGGCGGTGGGGAATCCTCTCGAGACGAGTATCCGGATCAGCGGGACGATGCGGAGTTCGTCCTCACGCATCCGGTCGTCCGGCTCGGGCAGGGCGAAGCCGACCGCTTCGCGGAGAACCCTGAGGAGCTCAAGTGGGATGCCGGTCTCCGTGGCGACGTCCCGGAACGACCGTTGGCTGAGGGGGGCGATCAGGTCGTAGAGCGGGGCGTCGAGCCACCCGAACGAGAGCTCCCCGGCGTCGAGCGCCTCGCGGATCGCCCGGAGCGGCAGCCCCGTGCGTTCGAGGCCCTGGTACAGCCGAGTGCGCCTGACGTCGCCTTCCGTGAAGGTGCCGTCTCCGTCCGGAGCGAGGACACCGACGTCGACCAACCTGGTCACGTAGCCGGGGTTGACGCCCGCGCGCTCCGCGACCTCCCGTTCCGAGATCCCGCTCACCCACATAACCTAGCCGCCCACGCTTCCGCCATCATGGTGCGGAGGAGGGGCCGTCGTTGGAGCTCACGATCGAGGACGTTGCCGGGCGCGCCGGGGTCGACGTCGCGTACGTCCGCCGTCTGATCGACCTGGGCGCGCTCGGGCCCGAACGCGTCGGCTACCGCGAACAGGATGCGCACGTCACGGCCCTGCTGCACATGTGTGAGGAGGCCGGCCTCACGGCCGAGTCGATCCTCACGGCCGCCGATGCCGGTGACCTCCACCTCGCCCGAGCGGGTCACGATCCGCTGGATCGTCATCTCGTTGCGGGTCAGCGTGCCGGTCGCCCGGTGGTCGGCCACGATGCCGGCCGAGATCCCGACCAGCCCGCGTGGCAGATCAACCCGACGATCTTCCCCTGGTCATGGTCCTTGCGGACGAGCCCGGTGACCTCGTCGTACCTGCGGAGGTTGTCCGAGGCCCACCCGCCGGGGACCACGACCGCATGAGATCGTCGGCGGACACACCCGCCACCGCGACGTCGCTCGATACGTCGCGCTCGCGCCGTCTTCGTGGAGTCGTTCGGCGATCTCGTCCGGCGGGATGTTGTGCAGCAGCTCGTCGGCTCGTCGCTGGAACCCGGTCACGCTTGCGGACGAAGTAGGCCAGCACGCCCAGCGTGAGGATGCCCATCGCGATCACATTGAGGGCGGCGTCCCTGGTCGGTTCGACAGCCGGTAGATTGGATTGATCCGCCCGCTCGCTTCGTCTCCGGTTCGCCCGAGTACGCTCCGATCAAGAGCACGGGCTCCAGGAGCTGTCTCCAGCGCGACGTGCCAGCCATCCGGCGGACCGAACACAACGGGGGAACGGGTGCCACGATCACCGCTGCGCCTGCTGCGCTGGTGTTCGCTATCGTGAGCCATGAGCACGGGGCGGCTCGAGGCGTTCACCGACGCCGTGATCGCCATCGTGATCACCATCCTGGTCCTGGAGCTGGAGGTGCCTAACGAGCCGGACCTCGCGGCGCTCGGTGACGTCGTCCCGGTCTTCCTGACCTACGTCCTCAGCTTCGTCTATCTCGGCATCTACTGGAGCAACCACCATCACATGATGGTGCTGACACAGCGTGTGAACGGCAGGATCCTCTGGGCCAACCTTCACCTCCTGTTCTGGCTCTCGCTGGTGCCCTTCACGACGGCCTGGATGGGCGAGACCGACTTCGCCGAGTCGCCGACGGCCGTCTATGGTGCGGATCTGCTCCTCGCCGCGATCGCGTACTTCATCCTCCAGACGGCGATCATCGCGGAGGAAGGGCCCGACTCGGGGCTCCGGGCCGCGTTGGGCCGTGACCTGAAGGGAAAGGTGTCGCCGCTCCTGTACCTGGCGGCGATCCCACTCGCGTTCGTCAGTCCCTGGATCGCCCTGGGCGTGTACGTGTTCGTCGCGTTGATGTGGCTCGTGCCCGACCGCCGGATCGAATCCGCCGTGAGGCGGTAGCAGCCCGGGCGTTGGGCTCACCGGAGCCCGCGCCGCACGGCGAGCCGGCGGCAGGGACCGAACGGGCAATGATGTGGACCGAACGGGGGGGCCGCTCGGACCTAGACTTTCGAGATCGCGGACGGGATGGTCTCGGCGACGCAATTACGACGACCCGAAAGGCGCTCGACACCCTGATCGCCGCCGTCGAGCGGGATCCGATCGAGCCCGCCGCCTTGGCGACGACGGAGATAACGGCGACGACGGCTTGTGGACGAAGTCCAGTACACACAGCCGACGATCTGATTCGGTCCCGTCGTGGCGTGGTGATCCCTGGACCCTCCCCAACACGTGACTCCCACAGGTCCATACCCGGGTCCACGGCGTCGCGGCGAGTGGACGTCAGGCGTCCGGCCACACCGCGACCAGGTGTCGATCGTCGCTCCGGGCATGGTAGGCGCGTGCGAGATCGCCATTACCCTGGTCGCGTACCAGCAGCCACAGATGGTCCAGGGACGCGGGGAATCCGGGAGCTCTCCGGGCGCGTCGCAGTTCGACCTGGGCGTCCTCCCGGACGACCTCGACTCCCAGCATCGTGACGTAGCCGCACGCCTTCGCCCGACGGAGTGCATCGGTCTTGTCCCGGAGGGTCCGTTCGAGAGGTCGGCGGAGCGATCGGCTGTCGGACGATTCCTCCACCGGCAACAGATGGACCTCGTCGCCCGACGTACGGCTGATCTGGATCACGCCGTTGAGGCGTGCCTGTTCGCAGTCGTCCATGAACCGACGGCCCATACGATGCAGCAGATCCGGTGGAACGTCTCGCACGTAGCCCGCGGGACCCAACCGGTCAAGGTGAGCTGCGATCATCCAGTCGATCAGCCTCGTGATCATCGGCGCCAGCGCGGAGTTCAGGCTCGTTTCTTCGCGGATCCCGAGGACCCAACCAGGCCACCCCACCTTCTGCCCGTGTCGTCGGATCGAGGCCCTGAACTGCTCGACGTGTTCGCTCGTCGGCGTTTCGAACCTGTCGCGGAGCGTCGTCACCTCGAGCGCGAACCTGGGCTCCGCGTCCTCGAACGTCCAGTCGACCGTGACCGGATCCACGTTCGGGTCCGGGTGCGTCGGCTGCCCGGGTACGAGCCCGTATCGGGACTCGACGAGCATCGCCACCCAGCGCGCGACGTCGCGCTCCTGTTCCGTAGGTTCGCGTCGGCCGCCCACGCGGGAAGGGTACTGACCACTCCCGACGCCTCACCGCAAGAGGGGAGCCGCCACTACTAACGACACCCACGTCCAGAAGAACGATCGCTGGACACTTCGCCACCTTAGGCAGTTGGAGACTCGGTCCCCGAAGGGGTTCGGCTAATGACCGGATGAGTCGGGACGCGACGGGCACGGTCCGGCATCATGGGACCGACGACGCAGATGGCGAGTTCTGATCTGCCGCGGGATATTTGCGGGATCAGTCGGGGTGGAGACACCTGGTTCTTGGCGGACGTAGCCCCGAATCTCCGCCGTGACCTGCACGTTTGGCGTGGTAGTCCCAACGGGGTTCGAACCCGTGTCTCCACCTTGAGAGTGTTCTCGGGCCCACTTTCGCTACCTGCAGCGATGCATCAATCCGGGCCCTGACCGGCGGATTCGTTGCTCCAGCCGTTCCCGACGATTCTTGACGTTTCCCAGTCGTTCGCGGGACGAGTGCGGGACGAACGAGCCGCTCGGTGGATCGAGGGGTCAGCGTCGCAAGAGGTCCACTCCGGACCCGCAACCTACGAGGCGCTCGTGCAGCCGTGCCTTCCATGGGGCGCTATCGTCAAGTCGTCCGCGAGAGGAGACGGCATGGCCACAGGCAAGGCGCGCCTGCCGCCGCGATGGTTCATCGTGACCGCCTGGCACGTGCACCGGCTGATCGTGCGAGCGAGCGGGGCACGCAGGGGGCTGCGCCGTCCTCGCCCGGGGAAGTACGGCACCTTGCGGCTCACTACGACCGGTCGGCGAAGCGGCGAGCCGCGGAGCGTCATCCTCGGCTACTACGAGGACGGACCCAACCTCGTCTCGATGGCCATGAATGGCTGGGGCGCGCCCGAGCCGGCCTGGTGGCTGAACCTGCGGGCCCATCCGGAGGCGGTCGTCGAACTGGTTGGCGCGGTCAGACGAGAGGTGCTCGGCAGGGCCGCGACGGCCGACGAGCGTGAACGGCTGTGGCAGAGCTGGCGCGAGATCGACAAGAACTTGGACGACTGGGCTGCACGGCGCCCGCGAGATACGGCGGTCGTCGTCCTCGAGCCGCGCACGGCGGCCGAATGAGCCGGGAGGCGGAAACGGAATCGGATCAGGCCGTCCATACGGGTAGGTTTGTGGGCCGCAGGACACTGAGATCTCCACGGTGTCGTCGTCGAGCTCCCGCACGGCAGCGCCTTGGAGCGAAGCGTTCGTGAAGAAGGTCGGGGAACGTCCACGTCTCCGAGTCGCCCACCGGCGGGCGGATGAGTGAGAAGTCGTGAGGCTGCGCTGGCGGCGCGCATCCGCGAGAGAATGGGGTGTGCTCAGAGCTGAGTCCGGCCCCGCACCTCTCCGGCGAAGCCGGCAGGCAAATGGACAGGGCGGGCCGCCAAGCGCCGAGTCGCTGATCAGCGATGGGATGTTCGACTGCTCGCCTTCCCAAGTCAGCTGGATCAGGGCTTCGCCATCCCGGTATCCCTGGAGGACTTGCCAACGGTCGAGCAGTGGTTCGCCCGTAACTTCACGGGTTGAACGAAGGCGAGACAAGAGCCCCACCTCGTCAGCCGAGATGACAACGAGCTGGGGCTCCTCAGAAATGGCAACGCGGTGCCCCGCATCTGCCCCGCGACGGACCAGGAAGTGATGGGAAGTGCTCCGAGCCATCCGGTAAGCGAAGTGCTGGTCAGGCCGTCGTTCGCCGTGGCACCGCAGGTCACCGGACCGGCCGGATCAAACTCATAATCCGTCGGTCGCAGGTTCGAGTCCTGCCCGCCCCACAGGAAAAGCCGATCCCGGCGGCGATCAGACGCATCATCGAAAGGACTGGACGCCGTCAATGGCCCACAGTTCCCCAGGCCGTCCCCACGTGATTCAACAGGTCACGTGAAGGACCGCATTGGTGTCTTTCCCCTCTCGTCCCAGTTCCTCGATGGCCTCGGAGGTCGGGAGAACCACAAGCTGGACGCCTCGACGCTTGGCCTCCTCGGCGACGTCGTCCATCACGGGAAGCGCACCATCTGCTCCGCTTCCGATGACGAGACGTTGGCACTCCCAGGGGATGTCCTCGGCCAGGGACAGCGGGGTGTGGCCGTACTGTGCGCGGAACGGCTTCGAGGGCCCCTTGCGGCGCTTCCCGATCCGTCCACGATCGACCACGAGGTCGTGCTCGTAGGTCTTCCCGTCGACCTCGATCGAGCCGAATGCGAACCGTTCGAAATGCATGTCTCCGGCCAGTGTAGGCATCGGAGCGTCGTCCAGACGTAGGCTGGATCTCGACGATCGGAGAGACGCTCATGCCGCACGAGATCCACGACCGCCGGGAGATCCAGTCGCTGCTGGACCGCGGCGCCCAACTGGTCGAGGTGCTGCCCCCCGACGAGTACGACGAGGAGCACTTCCCGGGCGCCATCAACCTCCCGCTGCGCAAGCTGGAGAGGGAGGCGAGGCAGCGGCTCGATCCCGGCAAGCCGGTGATCGTCTACTGCTGGGACTCGGCCTGAGACCTCAGCCCACGAGCCGCGTGGCGGCTCGAAAGCCTCGGGTTCACCGAGGTCTACGACTACGTCGACGGGAAGCTCGACTGGCTCGCCGCCGGCCTCCCGATCGAGGGCATCGTCGCGCGAGCGCCGCGCGCCGGTGACGTCGCCCGGCACGACGTCCCCACGTGCCGGATGGACGAGCGGATCCTCGACGTCCGCGAGCGCGTCCACGCGGCCGGCTGGGAAAACTGCGTGGTGGTGAACGACGAGCGTGTCGTGTTCGGGTTGCTTCGCAAGGCCGAGCTCCTGAAGGGACGCGACGAGCCCGTCGAGCAGGTCATGCGGCCCGGGCCGAGCACCTTCCGTCCACATGTCCGGATCGAGGAGATGGCCGCGTACATGATGGAGCACGACCTGGTCAGCTCCCCGATCACCACGTCGGACGGACGCCTGGTCGGGATCTTGCTGAAGGAGGACGCGCTCGAAGCCGTCCACCGGCGCCACATGCACGACGAGCACGACGAGCACGTCGAGAGGAAGCCGTCGTGAAACAGGCAGAGCCGCAGCGCAGTCTCGTCTGCACGCGCTGTCGCGCTCCGGTCGCGTGCTGTGCCTTCTGCGAACGCGAGGACTGCACCCACGCCATCTGCAATCGTTGCATGCGGCTCGGTCTGCGGCAGTCGAAGGACCATCCGCAGGTCGGACGTACGAACCGGGCGAGGAACTAGCCGACGACGCTCAGGGCGGCTCGCACGACGGCCGTGCCGAAACCGACCACGAGCATGCTGGTGCATCCGACCGCGAAGCCGAGGAACACCGCGAGCTTGGCGAACGCGAGCATGAGCGGCGGCTCGTCCTCGTCCCGCCGGATCCGGAACAGGTCGACCATCGACACGATCTCGCTCTTGACGAACTCGAACCGCGACGCGGGCTCGCCGAGCACGAACTCATCCGCCAGGAGCAGGCCCGAGCGTTCGGAGGAGAGCTCTTCCAGCGCCATCGACACCGTTGCCATGCGGCCGAAGTACCCGGGCCGCTTGTCCGGCAAACGCGCCTAGACGAGCTCCACGCCGTCTCCGACGCGAACCGTCCCGGGCTTGACCACTTCGGCGTAGACGCCGAACTCCAGGTTCCCTTCGGCCGAGACGCCCCGGTAACCCTTGATCACGTGAAGCGTCGGGAAGTCGCGGATCCCCGTGGCGGGGTCGAGCGTCGTGACGACGCACCTCGGGACCGGTCCCTCGATCAGCAGGAGCGCCTCGCCGGCTCGAACGCGGCGCGAGCGCCACGTGTCCTCCTCGTGTGGCTCGGAGACGCCGGCGATCTCGATCGTCATCCGGAAGCGGGCGGGAGAGAGCTCGCCGTCGTGCTCGCCGCGCCGGGCGAGCTCGTCCACCGACTCCTGCGACACGAGGGTTACCGGCCGGACGTCGAGCGCCTCACCCGGACGGTCGGGCCGCGCGAGGAAGATGTCGTGCCCGACGTAATCGGAGAGCGCTTCGGAGAAGCTACCGTCGACGATCCGAGCCGAGACCGGCCGCCCGTAGAAGTCGGCGATCACCGCACGGCCCTCGGCGACGGTGCTGCCGGCGACGGCGACGCCGTTCGGGAGCATGAGCTCGAGCCATTCGCGATCGCGGTCGTACGACGCCTTGATCGGCAGGATCGGCGCCTTCGTGGCCCCGGAGAACCGCCGGCCGTTCTCGTCCACGAAGAAGAACGCCCGGTCGCCGACCGGACCGCGGCGTTCGAGGCGGATCTCGTCGGGGTGATGGAGCGCGGTCGACTTCACCGGGGTGATGTTGAATCGAACGACGTTCGGCACGAGGGTCACGCTACCAGCGCGGTCGCGCGACACCAGCTGTCCGGCGCGACGCGCATGATAGCGTCCCGCGATGGCGCTCGAGATGCACGCCGATCTCGCGGAGATCGCCTTCCTGCTCGGAACGTGGCGCGGCGAGGGCGAGGGGGAGTGGCCGGGCACCGACCCCTTCACGTTCGGCGAGGAGCTCGTCTTCGAACACGTCGGCGACTCCTACCTGCTGCACACGCAGCGGAGCTGGTCGCTCGAGAACGACGAGCCGATCCATCTGGAGCGGGGTTTCCTTCGTCCGGCCGGACCGGGCCGCGTCGAGCTCGTCCTGGCGCATCCGCTCGGGATGGCCGAGGTCGCGGAGGGAACGGTCACTGATCAGGTGATCGAGGTCACGGCGACTTCGGTCGCGCTCGCGGGAACGGCGAGCGGCGTGACGGAGCTGCGGCGCCGGATCGAGCGCGAGGGCGACGAACTGCGATACGAGCTCCACATGGCGATGCGCGAGACACCGCTCACGTCGCACATCCGTTCGCGACTACGAAGGACGTGAGCGTGCGGGGAGCCACACGCGGAACGACGAGCCGCCGTGCTCGCCGTCTGTGCGAAGGCCTGACTTAACGCGCGCTCGCTCCGCCGTCGGCCCGCGGATCGCTGCCCGCCTCGAACGTGCCGTCCTCCAACACCCGGATCAGGTGCGCATGCCCCACGTCCTCGTCGAGATGGCCGACGTCCTCGGTGCGGTATCCGGCTTCCTGGAAGGAATCGCGCGTCGGGTCCGGCACGGACGCCTCGGCGATGAGCATCCGCTCATCGTTGCGGATGTCCATCCCGCCGACGAGCCATCGAGGCGCCGACACCGCGGCCTGCGCGTCCATCCCGAGATCGAACGCCCGGATCAACGACAGCGCGTCGATCTGTGGCTGAGCGCCACCACCCATCGTCCCGGTGACGGCGACCAGGCGGCCGTCGCGGTGGACGAGCACTGGAAGGAGCGTGTGCGCCGGGCGCTTGCCGCCGGCCAGCACGTTCGGGTGCTCGGGGTCGAGCACGAAGGCCGCCCCGCGGTTGTGGAGGATCACGCCGGTCGTCGGGTCGAGGATCCCGGCTCCGAAGCCGCTGTAGAGGCTCTGGATCAGCGCGATCGCGAGACCGCTGTCGTCGGCGGCGACCAAGGCGACCGTGTCGTCGCGGACGAACGGGGCGGCCGTGCTCGCGCGATCGCGCACCAGGTCGAGGAGGCCGGCGATGTGGCCGTCGTCGAGCAGCGTTCCGACCGGCACCCGCGCATGACGCGGATCGGCGTTGTGCCGATCGCGGTCGGCCGCCGTGACACGGAAGATCTCGGCGAGGATGCCGGCGTCGGGGCCGAGCGGGTCGGGATCGATCCCGAGCCGTTCGATCGCGGCGAGCGCCTGCAGGAGAACGAAGCCCTGCGAGTTCGGAGGCGCCACGCTCACGTCCAGGTCTCGGTACCGGAGCGTGATCGGCGAATCGAGCTCGGATGCGTGAGCGGCGAGGTCGTCGATCGTCATCGCCGAGCCGAGCGAGCGTAGGTGATCCGCGATCGCAACGCCGATCTCGCCGCCGTACAGGACCGGGGGCCCTGCGTCGGCGATCGCCTCGAGCGTTCGCGCGAGTGCTGGCTGGACGAGCGCGTCGCCCTCCACGAGCGAACGGCCGTCGGGCGCGAACACGGCGGCGAGGCCCGGGTCCGCGACGATCTGCTCGGCGTTCTCGACGAGTCCCCTCGCGAGCGACCGCGCGACCGGGACCCCCTCGCGGGCGAGCGCGATCGCTCTCGAAAGGGCCGGGGCCAAGCCCCGGTTCGACCAGTGGACCGCGAGCTGACCCCAACCCGCGACGGCACCCGGGACCGTCACCGTTTCGGGGCCGGTCGACGGCATCTCCTCGAACCGGCTCCGGAGCGCGTCCAGATCGACGGACGCCGGGGCGGCGCCGCTCGCGTTCAGGACGACGGTTCGTCCGTCCGGCTCCCGGATGATCGCGAACAGGTCGCCGCCCACCGAGCACATGTGGGGGGAGACGACGACGAGCGTCGTCGCGGCCGCCAGAGCCGCATCCACGGCATTGCCGCCCGAGTCGAACGCGCTCACCCCTGCCGCGGTGGCCTCGAGATGCGGGGTCGCGATCGCGAACCGCCGTCCGCGAGCCGGAGCATCGTTCACCGTGGCGTTCCCTCGAGCGCGGCTGCACGCTGACAGCTCGGACACCAGTACGTGGCGCGGGCGGTCTCCCCTTGCCGGGCGCTCCGGATCGGGGTCCCGCAACGGGGGCACGGCCGGCCCGCCTTCCCGTAGACGGCCAGGCCTCCGGGGGCGGTGGTCCTTCGGCCGCCTCCGAGGTTCGCGCGCAGCATCCTCGAGGCGGTGTCCAGGAGGCCCCGCTTCGTCGCGGCGTCGAGGTCGCCGAGCGTCGCGAACGGGTGGACCCGGCGCGCGAACAGCACCTCGCTCTTGTACACGTTGCCCACGCCGGACGCGACGCGCTGATCGAGGAGCGCGACGGCGACCTCGGTCCCCGGCGGCAGACGGTCGAGACGCACGAGCGCTTCGGCCAGGTCGGCATCGGGCGAGCACAGGTCGGGTCCGAGCGCCGAGAGCCGTGGATGTCTCGGGAGGTCGCGTTCGCGAAGGAGCTCGACCACGGGTGCGTCGAAGCAGACCGCCACGGCATCGGGCACGTCGATCCGAACGCGCACGCGGTGCTCCCCCCGCTGCCACCTCTCGCCCGGCCGGTACACGTGCCAGCTCCCCGACATCTGCATGTGCGTATGCAGGATGCGGCCGTCGCCGAACCCGACGAGCAGATGCTTCCCGCGCGCCTCGACGGACCGGACGACGGTCTCGGGCGGGAACGGCGTGGCGTGCAGCCTCGGCGTCTCGAAGCCCACGAGTGGTTTGCCGGCGATGGCGGTTCGAAGGACGGTCGCCGTTCGGAAGATCGTGTCGCCCTCGGGCATCGCGGTCAGGTGCGGAGCGTGAGCCCGCGATAGCCGTCGGCGAACCCCGCCGCTCGCAGTCGATCGGCGAAGGGCGATCCGGACACCGGCTCGCCGTCGATCCGCGTGATCTCGATCCGGCGGATCCGTCCGTCCTTCACGAGCGACGCGATCGCGTCGGGCCAGTCCGACGCCGCGCCATCGGAGAACGTGAGTAGCGTTCGCCCGCCGCGTTCCAGGTACGCCGCCGGAACGCCATCGGCGAGCACGACGTACGCGCCGGCCGCGCGAGCCGGCCGGCCGGCGTTCGCGGGCCAGGGCAGCGCGGCGCCGTAGGGCTGGGCGGGGTCGGCGGCCGCGAGCGTGAGCACGTGCGCATCGCGACCGGTCTCGCGAAGGTCGCGGAGGCGTTCGACCGCGCCGGGGACGGCGAACTGCGCGGCTCCGAGTCCATCGACGAAGTAGCCGCGACGCGCCTTACCCGATTCCTCGAGCGCTCGCAGCACGCCGTAGACGCCGGCGTATCCGCCGGGGGCGCCCTCGGACAGGACGGCTTCCCGAGTGAGCACGCCGTGGCGGTCGAGCAGTTGCATCGCGCGGGCGTGTGCGGCCTCCGTCGCGGGCGGCACGGGCTCGAGCAGGGGAGCGACGAGCGACCATCGTCCCGCCGCCGCCGGTGGGCCGCTGCGGCGGAGCGCTCCCGGTCGCGGCCTGCCGGCGGGCCGGGAGGCCTTGGGCCGGCGGCCGAGGAACGCCCGAAGCGGCGCGAGGGTGTCGTTCGCGACCTCGCCCGCCCACACGAGCTCCCACAGCGCCGCGAGCACCACGCGCTCGTCGGCGACGCCCGACGCCTCGAGGAGATCCGGCCAGAACGAGGCACCGCGGGTCCGCAGATGCGCTCGGATCGCGTCGTGGATCGGACCGTCCGGACGTTCGTCGGCCGGGCCCGGCGCGATCAGACGCGCCTGGTGACGGAACGCGAGCGCGATCCGCCCGTCGTCGGCGCCCACGCCGCCCGCGCCCATCCATACGAGCTCGCCGCTCGCGCACAGCGTGTCGAGGTCCGAGGGGCGGTAGCCCTGGACGCGGCTCGGCAGCACGTCGGTCTCCAGGACCGACGCGTGGATCGCGGCGCCCTGCAACTGCTCGATCGTGTCGGTGAGCGCCGTCGGGCCGGACCGCGGCCGCGTGATCGAGTGCCACTCGGGAAGGAACCGGGCGAGCGCCGCCGCGTCGACGGGTTCGATCTCGCGGCGGAGCGCGGCGAGCGAGCGCCGCCGGAGCGACCGGAGCACGTCGACGTCGCACCACTCGCGTGCCGAGCCGCCAGGCCGGAACTCGCCGAGGACCACCTTGCCCTGCCCCTCGAGCGACGTGAGCGCCGATCGGACACGGTCCTCGGTGACGGCGAAACGGATGGACACGTCGCGGAGGTGGAACGGGCCGTGCGTCCTCGCGTACCGGGCGACGAGCGACTCCATCGGCGCGGCGATCGGCTCGGCGAAGACGGCGGGGATGCCCTTCGGCAGCGACGCCCCCAGCGCATCGCGGTACCGCGCCGCGTCTTCTACGGCGACGAAGCGCTCCTCACCGGCGACGTGCAGACGGAGGGCGCGGCCGTCGCGCTCCAGGGTCTCGAGCCAGGACGCGGGATCTTCCGTCGAGCGTGCGAGGATCTCGTCGAGGGACAGATCGCCGAGCCGCCGGAGCAGGTCGTGGACGTCGTCGGGTCCTCGCGCCCGCCGCCCCTCGGCGAGGTGCTGCAGCTCGAGCTCGAGCTCGGCGAGGGCGACCGGGTCGATCAGCTCGCGAAGGTCCTCGGCGCCGAGGAGCTCGCGGAGCAGGTCGCGGTCGAGCGCGAGCGCCGCCGCCC
>Ga0299913_10001699_pt1 | contig 16624 bp, 18 predicted proteins | sample RVTome_9_FD_201360 | JGI IMG/M metagenome (GOLD analysis project Ga0299913, IMG submission 201360) | Soil microbial communities from uranium-contaminated site in the Upper Colorado River Basin, Wyoming, United States - RVT155D38 (version 2) ... | reverse complement strand
GGCGTCGCCCGGGACGTGCCCGCACTGACCCGGCTGCAGGACGCGGCGGGTGGCCCACCATGGCCCGGCTCGTCGAGGACAGCTGCCTGGGCGACGCGACCGTCAGCGTCGCCGGCGACACCGCGCTCGCCGAGGGTCTGGTCTCCGACACCTCCGCCGACACCTCCGCCGACGCCGCCGCCGTCCTGCTGGTCTCCCTCGGATCCGACTACAACATCCTTCGGCTGTCGTCGTGCGTTCGCTGCTGGTGCAAACCGTCGCCGTGCCCAAACGGCGAAACGCCGGCCATCGCACCCCACCGGTGGCCGGCGTCTTGGCTGTCCCGCAGCGGAGAGCCGCTTTTGGAAGCCGACGAACGACTAATTCTGTTACGCCAAAGGGACTATTCGCCCGCCCGAGAATTCCATCATGGACCGCGCCGAGTGGATCAAATAGAATGCGAAGCCGGCCCATCGTGACGGGAGCAGATATGCGCAGTAAGTTCGTGGTTGGCTTTGCCCTGTCCGTCTTCGCGGTCATTCCACTGGCCGGTGCCCAATCGTCGACGGGCATCGTCGGCGCGCCAGGGGTTGCCGCCGCCGCCGTCGTCGCGTCGCCGAGTCCGGTGCTGGCCGCGGCGGTTCAACGCTCCAGCAGCGTCGACGTCAGATTCGACGTTCTCGCCGGGACGGCCGCCGGCAGCGGCACATACGACGCGGATACCGGGATGGCCAGTTTCGTCCACAACGGCGACGACCCCCTGACGTTCGTCTCGACGCCCGACACCCTCTACGTCCAAGGCATGCCAGGCACACCGACCGGGAGCATTGCCCGCATGAACACCGGGGGTATCGGGGCGGCCTGTGACTTCGCGATCGCCACCGACTCACGGGTGGGGCTCAGCTTCCTTTCCGCGATGACGACGGCGAACCAGCTCAGTCCGTCCGACTACTCGGGCACGCTGGATCTCACGAGGGTCGCCGGTTCCGTGTCGACCATGAAGACCGTCGAATGGTTCTCGGCAGGCACCGTCGGGACCAAGACGGCCGTGCCGTTTACCGCGAAGACCAACAGCGCGGGCTACCTCATCGCGATGTCGGCGTCGTTCCCCTGGGTTGACGGCAACCTCGTCAAGTACAACCTGAACCTGTACGACTTCGGCAGCCCCAAAACCGTGACGGCCCCGACAGCCGGCGTGATTGCGGCACCGTCGTGGATGTACCGTTGAACCAGATCTGATCTTCGACTCGACAGCGCCGGCCTCACGTGGATCGTGGGGCCGGCGTTTTGGTTTATGCCGTCGAGCCGTCTCGCCGCCGAATGGGTAACAGGTACCGAGCCTGCGACTGGGTCCGATGCGAGTAGGCCCGCCGGAGCTCGACACGCCTGCCGCGCCGCGGTCATGATTGGGGCGATGGTTTCGGCACAGGTGAGGGGCCATGATTCCGAGCTTGATCCTGTTTGGTGTCGTACTCGGACGCTGGTGGCCGGTGCCACTGGTGATCGCGGCTGTGGGCTGGCCGCTGCTGCTCGTCGCCACGGATGTGATGACCGTCGAACCGGGCTTGCTCGGTGCGTCCGGGCTGGCGGTGCTGAATACGGCCGTCGGCGTGCTGGTCCACCAGGGAGTCCTCCGAGCGGTCCGCAGGTACCGGCGCGCGGCAGTCGCCCTCGCGCGTATGACGCGGTGGCCGGTGCGGCCGAGCCACCGCGCCGATGGCTCGTGTCGGGTTCCTCAGGTCGGCCTGCGTGCTCGTGGTGGTGCGAAGAGATCGCGACAGGAGCCGCATACGGTGGCCCGTAACGGCATGCGGACTGTCAGTCACGCGGTCGGTCGTCCAGGTCGGCGAACGGGCGCAGCTCCAGCCGTCCGTGTCGGGCCATCGGATGGGCGCGGGCGACCTCGATCGCCTCGTCCAGGTCGGCGCACTCGAGGAGGTCGTAGCCCACGATCACCTCCTTGGTCTCGGCGAACGGACCGTCGCAGACCAGCAGCTCGCCGTTGCGCACGCGGACCGTCGTGGCCGCGGACGTCGGCGCAAGCGCGTTGCCGTCCAGGCGCCGTCCACGGGCGTCGTTCTCCGACACCCACAACTCGATGTCGGGCTCGGCGGCCGGGTCGGTGTCGGGCACGGCGTCGGTGCAGACGAACATCATGTACTTCATCCTGCGCTCCTCGTTGTCGTGATCTCATCAGCATGACGAACGGGCGGCGCGGTTCCGGACACCGGCGCAGCGAACAAATGGCAGGATTTGCGGATGAGTGACCGGCTCACCGGCGCGATCGCCCTGCCCGACGGCACCCTGCTGCGTGGCCGCGGCCGATGGGAGCCGTTCCCGTCAGGGCCGCTGCCCGACTACGGCCTCTACCTCGGCCACCCGCCGGGCGCGCAGCGGCGTCGGCTGTTGGGGCGCCGGACGCCTGCCTGGCGCCCCGACTGGCCCGCGGACTGGATCGACTGGCCCGACTTCCGCACCCCACGCGACGGCCAGGCCGCCGCGGCCGCGATCCGCCGGGCCCACCTGCTGGCCCGCTCCGGACAACGCGTCGAGGTGGCCTGCGACGGCGGCACCGGGCGCACCGGCACCGTCATCGCCTGCATGGCCGTTCTCGCCGGACACCCCGCCGACGACGCGATCCGCTGGACCCGACAGCACTACCGGCCACGAGCGGTCGAAACCCCCGGTCAACGCCGCTGGGTCGGCTGGTTCGCCACCCACCATGCCGAACCGGAGCCGCCAAGCCGGTAAGGGCTCGGTCAGGCGAGGTTACCGAGCCCTTACCGGCTGATCTCCGAAGATGAACTGGAACGGGCAATGGCGGAGGGCAAAGCGAGGTAGTACCGCGATAGGGATGCAACAATCATGGCCCCTGGTCGACATTCGAACAGGGGCATGCCCAATTGAACGGTTGGCGCTCGGAATTGCGGGTGTCGGAGTGGGCGGTGATTCGACACTGCGCGCCCACTCCGTCACCCAGTCCTTTCCTCCTTTCGGCGGTATGGGCTGCGGTCGAGACTGATAGTCTTATTGCTGCGCTAACGCACCAGGTAGCGGGGTGAAGGCAGGGGCTTTGGTTGGCTCCCAGTGTGCTCCTGCCCTCACATGAGCGTCAGCAAAATCAGCAGCAACAGTACGATGCTGGTCGGTTCCATGCGCGTCACCTCCTTTCTCCATCCACCTCCGCCCCCTCAGGTATCCGGTCGGGCTGGCGCCGCCCGGCCACAAGTTGGGGTAGAACAGGGCCGCCAACTGTGTGGCGGCCCTGTTCTGCTCATCGGTACAGGTGTGCACCGTCGCCTCCCTAGGCCGCGTCCTCGGCTTCGAAGGCGATCGGGATGACCAACTGGCGGCTGGGCCACGTCAGCTCGACGGCGGCGCCGCGGCCCTGCATGGCGCGCCAGCGGGCGTTGACCTCCCGCTGGCGGTGTGCCATCCGCCTGCGCTGGCCCTCGTGCACCCTGTCCTGGAACTCCGCGCCGAGCACCGCACCGAAGAGCACCAGCAGGACGCCGAACAATGCGACGATCACGAGCGACGTCATGGGAATCTTGCCTCCATCCGGCAGCGTGTGTGGTCTGCCTGCGCTGCTACCGGTAAGGTCGCAAGATCGGCATGCCGAAAACAGCCCGGCTGGGCGACCAGCTTGGCTATTTTGTTCATGCCACGAAAAACTGGTCAGATTACTGATCGGGCCCGGGCGCGAGGTGGAGGGCGTGACGGCTGAAGGGCAGCTATATGCCGAGCTCGGGGTGTTGCGCAAGGGGTGGGGGCTACGGCGGCCGAACGTGCGGGACCGTATTGGACCCGAATTGCGCAGGTTGTGCGGTATCGACGAGTCGACCACGCATTCGGACGCGCGGGCCAGAATGACGGCAATGCTGCTCCGGGCGTTCGGCGCCCTGCCGGACCCGGTGGCGCTGGCCGCGCGGGTGATGGTGGCGATCGAACCGGAGTACAACGGCGCGACGCTGACGATGCGTCAGCAGCAGCTCGCCGGCACCTGGAACGTCGACCCGATGACGGTCCGCCGGCGCTGCAACCTGGCCCTGCAGCTGGTCAGCTCGCATCTGGCCGAGTATGGCCCGGTCGCCTCGTCCGACTCCTCGGATGAGGCGGACCCGTTTCGGCGGGCCGAGTGGTACACAGCTAACTCGTCGACCACTCTCCGGCTGGACAAGGCGACGCCGGAGGCCACCGAGGTGCGAACTGTCGTCTCGCTGAAGGACGGGTTGAGCAGGGTGGCCCTCGGTCTCGGGTTGCCGAGGCCACGCAGCGAGTCGCGGTCCAAGATGGGGCTCGAGCTGGAGATGGATTTCGGCGGCCGCCTGGAGTCCAACCGGCAGCCGTCGGCCGAGTACTTCGTGCACTACATCCGGTTCCCGCGCTCGCTGGCCAGGGGCGAGTTCCACACGTTCAGCAAGACCGTCCGAATACCCTCGGGCCAGCTCATGGCGCCACATTTCGTATTCCGGCCGCTGCATCGGGTGGATCGATTCGAGCTGCGAGTGAAATTCGACCTCCTGCGACTACCTAGGGTAGTCTGGCGAGTATCTGGCATCCCCTATCACGTGAGCGAGGCTGACGGCCCCGGCAAAGATAGGCTGGAGCTGGACAGTCTCGGTGAGATAACAGTTGGGTTCGACCGGCCGATGCCCGGCTTCGGCTACGGAGTACGCTGGCTGCCCTGACAAGTTACGCGAGAAGGCGGGACGACGTGGATCCAGACGGCTGACGGGCCTTGGCAACGACTGCCTGACGGTCGCTGGCAACCGCCGTGCACCTTCAAGCAGTTGGATATGTCGGCAGCGCGCCCCGACAACGGCTGACCGCCACCGGGGCGCGCATGCCGTTGTCAGGCGTTTACCGCCGACGCGTAGCGGCCCATGATCATCGGCCAGCCGGCCTCGGCGGAAACGCCGCCATGGACGGCCGCCGCGTCCGCGCCGTGCCGTTCCAGCTTGCTGTGGCAGAGTTCCACGCGCGTGCGGCCGGGTGCGTCCTCGACGAAGCGCACCTCGACCTCGCTGGCCAGGTCCAGGTCGGGCTCGTAGGCCCACCGGCCGTTGAGCTGCCAGGCCAGCACCAGCCGGTGCGGCGGTTCCCAGGCGAGCACCGTGCCGATGTTGCACTCGGCGCCGTCGGCCGCGCGCTCGAACCAGCGGCCGCCGCCGTGCGGCTCGATGACGATCGCCTCGGGCTGCTGGTCGCCGATGTGGTACTCGGTCGGCCACCAGGAGTGGACCTGGTCGGTGAACACCTCGAAAGCGCGCTGCGGCGAGGCGTTGACGGTCAGCGAGAAGGTGACCGGTGGGGTGGTCTGGGTGCTGGTGTCCATCAGGTCGACTCCTTGTGGTCTTCGGATGGCTTGCCGTCGTCGTCGACGGCTTCGGCGAACGAGGTGAGCGCGCGGGTCCAGAGCTGGTCCAGGAAGCTGCGCAGGGCCACCAGACCGGCCGGATCGAGCTGGTAGATGCGGCGGGTGCCGGATCTGACGTCCTTCACCAGCCCCACCTCCTTCAGCACCTTGAGGTGCAGGGACACCGCTGGCCGGCTGACGGGCAGCTCGGCGGCCAGCTCCCCGACGGCGCGCGGCCGTACGGCGAGCCGCTCGACGATCGCCAACCGGGTGGGATCGCCGAGAGCGGCGGCAACAGCTTGGTAAGTGGCCACAAACGGTAAGTTTGTACTTACCGAGTAGCGGCCGTCAAGGGTGTCAGTGCAGCAGCAGGAACGCCTGCAGCTCGCCGACGAGGGCGCCGAGCACGGCGCCGACCGTCACCAGGATCCACTCGTCCTGCCGGAAGGCGGGGCGCAGCAGGTTCTCGTACTCGTCGTCGGTGAGCTGCTGCATCCTGGTCTGCAGCGTGTTGCGCAGGTCGAGCGCGTCGCTGGCGTAGTCCTCCACGTGCCGCATGGCCTCCGGCAGCCGCTCCATCACCCGCTCCGCGACCACCCGCTTCATCTCCTGGTAGCGGGTGCTGCCGACGGCGAACACCACGAACGGCTTGACGGGCCCGGCCTGCTCGTCGACGGCCCGCTGCACCTGGCGCTGCACCATCAGGAAGACCTTGTCCGACAGCGGCCCGCGCAGCACGGCCTCGAACAGGTTCGCCGGCGTGATGATCTCGTCGGCGATCAGCCGGCCGTAGTCGGCGGCCACCTCGTTGCGCCGCTTGATGAACAGCCCCTGCCACGTGAAGACCCCGAGGTAGCGCCGCTGCTCCTTGGGCCGGAAGATCATCTTCAGGGCCAGCCAGTCGGTGAAGTAGCCGGTGAACGCACCGAAGAGGGGCAGCACCAGCGGGTTGTGGGTCAGCGCCCACGCCACCAGCTGGACCAGCCCGATGGCGAAGCCGAACGGCGCGCCGATCCTGGCGATGAACTGGAACTCCTTGCGCCCGGACTCCAGGAAGATCCGGTTGAGCAGCGCCTTGTCCCGCACCAGGTTCGTGACGACCATGCTCTTCAGGTCGAGCACGCTGTCCACGTCCCGCCGCAGGTCCTGCATCAGCGCCTTGACCAGCCGCGGCGCCTCGTTCTGGATCCGCCTGATGAGCAGCCGCCGCGCGGTCTCGGGCATCGCCTCCCACAGGCCCGGCTGGTACTCGGCGGCCACCTCGCGCGTGATGTCGTCGATCGCCCTGACCATCGCCGGCTCCAGCTGCCTGGCGATGCGGTCGGGGTCGAGCCGACCGAAGATCTCCTGCACCGAGATCAGGTTGCTGGTCATGGTCTCGGTGGCGATCGCGGCCATCCGCGCGGCGCGCCGCGGCACGATGCCCTGCCAACCGATCGGCCCGATGCCTCTGAACTCCAGCGGCTGGAACATCATCCGGATGGCCACCAGCTTGGTGACGTACCCGATGATCGCGGCGACGAACGGCATCGAGACGTAGATCAGCCAGTGCTCCTGGAAGTCGGCGACGATCCTGTCCCAGCCCACCGCTGCCCCCGGCTCTTGATCCACTCGTCATGGCAGTTTCGCAGGTCAGGAGCCGGGGTGCAGCCGCCACGCGGTTCTAATGCCGGTAGACCTCCAGCTCGTAGAGCGAGTAGCCCCAACCGGTCGCGCGCGCCGTGCCGTACATCCGCAGGTAGCGCGCAGTGGTCGGGGCGAACGCGATCTCGTCGAGCCCGCCGTCGCCGCTGGTGGTGCCGAACACGGAACGCCACGAGCTGCCGTCGTCGGACACCTCGATCCGGTAGCCCCGCGCGTAGGCGGCCTCCCAGCGCAGCACCACGCGGGACACCTGGCGCGGCGCGCCGAGGTCGACGCGCAGCCACTGCGGATCGCTCCAGTTGCTGGACCACCGTGTGGCGCGGTTGCCGTCCACGGCCCGGCCCGGTGCGAAGCTGACGAACGGGTTCCACTGTGCGCTGCTCGCGGTGGCCGGGCGGCCGGCCGCCAGGTTGGACACGTCGTCGCCGCGGCGGGCCGGGAACTGTACGGCCTGCTGGTAGGTGGGCCGGTTCATCCAGTGCGTGCGGTCCTGGGTGATGCCGCCGATCGCCTGGTGCACGATCTGGTCGTGGCAGTACTGGTCGCCGGCGGCACAGCCACCGGCCGCCGGATACACCTCGCCGGCCGGGGTGGCGAGCGCGGCGCGAAGCGTGTCGACCAGCACGGCCCGGCAGGCCGCGAGCGCGCCGCCGCCGCAGAACGTCACCGGGTTGGGCGCGGCGACCGGGTCACCGAGCACCCGCCGCAGGTCCTTCTCGACGTAGCCGTACCAGCCGCCGCCGTACGCCGAGCCGGTCGCGCCCGGCGGGTCGTCGAGCCCGATGACGCGGGTCAGCGCGCCGTAGAACTGGTCGCCGAGCCCGCCGCGGAACTGCGCCGGCACCAGCCGCGGCCACCACGCGTCCATGGTCTGGATGGCCGTGCCGTGGTCGTACCGGTTGGTGCCCTCGGCGGGGGAGCGGCGGTGGGCGCCGGCCTGCTGCCAGGCCCGCAGCTGCTGGACGGCGGTGGCCAGCGCGGGGTCGGTCAGCGGCTGGCTCTCCAGCACCCGCAGCAGGTACGGCAGCACCTTGTCGCCGCGCAGGTCGACGGTGGCCGCGTCGGCCATCGCGCTGACCAGTCCGGCGCGGCTGAACCGCTCGCCGCGGTCGATCACGGCGCGGATCCGGTCGTCGAGCGGCTCGCTGCGGTGGATCGACGAGTCGCCGTAGCCGCCGTCGGGGGAGGAGTACGCCGGCGCCTGCTTGTTGTTCCAGTTGGTGAGGTAATCCTGGTCGATCACCTGCGGGTGCTCGGCGAACGGCGGGTAGCTCGCGGTGTTCGTCGCGGGGTTCCAGCCCTGCCACTCGTACCGCTGCTCGCCCCACGTCGGCAGGTGCGGATCGGCGCCGTCGGCGCGCACCGGGTTGTCGCCCGAGTTGAAGTACGCGATGTGCCGCGAGTCGGTGTAGAACCAGTTGAACGCGTAGCCGATCTTGTGCGCGGCCTGCTGGAACGCCTGCGGGCCGGCGATCGCCGCGGGGTCGTTGAACAGCGCGAAGCCCAGCGCGGAGTTGGCCTCCCGCAGGTAGGTGGAGCGCAGCCGGGTGAAGGCGACCGGCGTGCCGCCCACCGTGCCGCGGTGCGACACCAGCCCCAGCCTCGTGCGCTGCGCGACGAGGGTGTACGAGCCGGCCGGCGTCGGGTCGGCGAGCGACGGCGACCACGAGTTGCGCCGCTCCAGCACCTCGATCGGCAGGCACTGGCCGCGGAAGCTGTAGTGCATCGACTGCAGCGACGGCGCGCGGCCGTCCGGCTCGCACAGCCGCACCGCGTAGGTGTCCGTGATGTCCTGGCTGGCCGAGGTGGCGCTCCATGCGTAGTCCTGGCCGCGGCCGAGCAGCACGGCGAAGTTGATGCCGGCGAACGCGGCACCGCGCGCGCTGATGCCCGGTCCCTGCAGCTCCTGCAACAGCAGCAGCTGCGGCGCGAAGTAGCCGGTCTGCGGGCCGAACACGGCAATGGGGTTGCCGGTGTCGGTGTGCGCGGCCGACACGAGCAGCGCGTTGGACATGTTGCGTCGGCCGTTCAGGTTCAGGAACCCGTCGGGCAGCAAGCCGGGCGTCGCCGTCGCCGCGCTGGTGGCCGCGCCCGACGGGTTGGTGACCACGGGCTGCTCGACCACGCTGCCGCGGTCCGGCAGCGCGCGGCCCGCCGGGTTCGGCGGGGTGTTCAGGTACGGGAACTGGGTGCCGTCGTGCACCGTGGTCGGCGCCTCGGGGTCGTTCTGCGAGCGGAACGCCTCCCACACCCGGCGGCCCTGGTCGGCGCCGTAGCGGGCCTGCGCCTCGATCAGCGCGATGGCGGACACCACCTCGCCGCCGCCACCACCGCCGAAGATCCCGCCGACCAGGCTCGCGGTGGCCACCACGTCGGTGATGCGCCACGGGTCCGGGCCGCCCAGCCGGCCGAGCGCGACGTACTCGCCCGGCAGGTACAGCCCGGCGCGGGCGGCGTTGATGTAGGCGTTGATGCCGTCCACGTAGGCGGCCAGGTCGCGCTGCAACTGCGCGCCCTGCGGACCGAGGTCGTCGTCCAGCCGGTCGATCTGGAGCTGTAGGTCGGCCTCGGTGTACGGCGCGATGCGCCACTGCTCCTGCTCGAACTCCCGGTTGCCGGCCGCGCCGCCGGCGAACGGGGTGAGCTGCCCCCGGCCGACATGGCGCAGCACGTCCATCAGGAACAGCCGGTTCTGCGCGCCGGCGTACCCGGCGCCGAACAGGGTGCCGTAGCGGGTGCTGCCGGTGACGTGCGGGACGCCGCTGGCCCGGTCCCTGGTGATGGTCACCTCGGGATGCGGGGTGATCCGGCTCTCCACCTGGTCGTTCGGCACGCCGAAGGACGCGTCGAGGAAGAAGCGCTGGATCTGCTCGTTGGTCAGGCCCGAGTAGTTCCAGACGAGCCGCTCGTAGGTGGCCCTGGTGTCGCTGGAGTGCGGCGGCCGGATGCCGAGCGCCTGGAACGCGAGCAGCTCGGCGAAGGTGGCCTGACCGTTCTGGCCGGGCGGCAGGATGTCGTCGCACTGGCCGACGCAGTAGTCGACGGGGACGGCGAGCGGCTGTGCCGGCTGGGCCGCGGCGGTGGTTGTGGTTCCGGAAAGGGGTACGGCGAGGGTTCCGGCGAGCACCAGGCCGGCGATGGCCAGCACGGCGGTGGCGGTACGCGGCCTGAACGGGGTGGGCACGCCGGCAACCTCCAGGAGCGCGTCGTCGGGCACCAGTCTGAGGAGCACTCAGAGAGTGGCGCTGATCACCTACCGTCGTCAACGGCTGGCTGCGGGTCGCGATACGGTGTGCGCCACTCGGGGGCATCCCGCAGCCATCCGTAGGGCATCCGTTGGCATCCGCTGGGAGGAGCGCGATTGAGCGCGGCAAGAGCCGTGGGACTGTTGCTGGGCGTCGCTGCCGAGTCGATGATCCGTGGCCCCGGCCGGCTGGCTACCGCGGTGCGGCCGCCGTCGTCCCCGCTGCGGGCCGGCGCCGTGGTAGGCGGCGCGGTGCTGCTCGGGGTGGCCGTCGAACGGCTCGGGCGCCGCAGGCCGTTGCTGCAGGCCGCGGGCACCGCGCTCGCCACGTGGGCCGCACTCGGTGGGGCCTCGCTGGCCGCGGAGGGCGCCGCGATGGCCCGCGCACTGGACGCTAGCGACCTGGACGCGGCGCGGTCCGCGCTGCCCAGGCTGTCCGACCACGATCCGTCCACTTTGGACGGTCCGGCGCTGGCTCGCGCGGCCGTGGAGTCGGTTGCGGAGAACACCTCCGACGCCGTGGTGGCGCCGCTGCTGTGGGGCGCCGTCGCCGGCGTGCCCGGCCTGCTCGGCTACCGCGCGATGCGGGCGCTGGACGGCCACGGCTGGGCGGCCGTCGTTGGCGACCTGGCGAGCCTGGTGCCGTCGCGGGCGGCCGCGGTGCTCACCGCGGCGTGCGCGCCGGTGGTCGGCGGCTCGGCGCCCGGCGCGTGGCAGGTGTGGCGGCGCGACGGTTCGGCGCACCCGCGGCCCAACCACGGGCAGGTCGAGGCGGCCTTCGCCGGCGCGCTCGAGGTGCGGCTCGGCGGTCGGACCACCGGCCGCGGCGGGGTGCACGAGCGGCCCGTGCTCGGCCACGGCCGCAGCCCGGACGCCGGCGACCTCACCCGCGGGGTCGAGCTGTCCCGCGTCGTCGGTGCCGTCGCCGCCGCGGGTTCAGCCGCGCTCGCGGTCGCGGTCGGTGCCGGCGGCCGGCGCCGCCCGCTCGGTTAGCTCGCGCCGCAGCAGCAGCACCCAGCCGACCAGCGCCATCGCGCCGAACGCCAACCACTGCAGCGCGTAGGACAGGTACGGGCCGGCGTCCAGCCGCGGCAGCGGCAACGGGCCGAGCACCCCCGGCTGATCGGCGTTGAGCTGCACGTAGCCGGGTTGCAGCGGCAGGTCGACGAGCTCGCCGACGGCCTTGGCGTTGATGGCGTACACCTGCCGCCGGCCACCATCGACCACCGGCTCGCGGTTGCCCGTCTCGTCCCTGCGCAGCCGGCCGGCAACCGTGACCTCGCCGGTCGGCGCCGGCGCGTAGTCCGGCACCTGGTTGCCCCGGCCTTGGCTGGAGCGGCCGGCCGCCGGGCGCAGATAGCCGCGGTCGACCAGCACGATCTCGCCGCTGTTCAGCCGCAGCGGGGTGAGCACCTCGAAGGCGGCCTCGCCCTGCACCGTGCGCAGCCGCGCCAGCACCTCGGCCTCCGGCAGGTAGCTGCCGGTCAGCACCACCTGGCGCCACTCGGGCCGCTCCGGCCCCAGGCTCTCGATCGGCCGCGCCTCCTGCGAGAACGACGCCCTGACGGCCTCGTTCTGCGTCCGCTTCTCCTCGTGCCGGCGGAACTGCCACGGCGCGAGCAGCGTGAAGCACACGATGGCGAACAGCACCACGCCCGCCGTCAGCGCCACCCACCCGGGCCGTACCAGGAACCGCACGCCGTCCACCGTATGCGCGCCGCCGCCCGCGGCGCTCGAGGGGCCGGCGGGGCGGGCGTTCACAGCCGCTCGCGGACCCAGGCGAGCAGGCCGGGCATCGCGGACTCGATCATGGTGAGCACCTCGTCGAAGCCGATCTTGCCGCCGTAGTAGGGATCGGGCACGTCGAGGCTGTCGGCGTCCGGGTCGAACGAGCGCAGCAGCACGATGCGCTCGGGATGGTCGACCAGGCGGCGCAGCGAGCGGGCGTGCCCGGTGTCGAGCGCGACGAGCAGGTCGGCGTCCGTGTGCTCCACGCCCACCTGGCGGGCCTTGTGGTCGGTCCGGTAGCCGTGCCGGCGCAGCACGTCCTCGGTCCGCGGGTCGGCCGGGTCGCCGACGTGCCAGCCGCCGGTGCCGGCGCTGCTCACCCGCACCCGGTGGTCCAGCCGCGCCCGATGCAGGTGCTCGACGAACACCTTCTCGGCGATCGGCGAGCGGCAGATGTTGCCGGTGCAGACGAAGCAGACGTGGACCACGATGCAGCGTAGCTGCCCGTGAGTGGCGATGAGTGCCATAGCACTCATCGCCACTCACGGGGCGTAGCCTCCCGCGGGTGACCGCGACCGTTGGCGACGTCATCGCCGCGCTGGACAGGGCGTACCCGCCCGGGCTCGCCCAGCCGTGGGACGCGGTCGGCCTGGTGTGTGGCGATCCGGCCGAGCCCGTCCGCAAGGTGCTGGTCGCGGTGGACGCCACCGAGGCCACCGTCGAGGAGGCCATCACCGGCCGGGCACAGCTGATCGTCGCGCACCACCCGCTGCTGCTGCGCAGCGTGCACGGCGTGGGCGCCGACACGGTCAAGGGCGCGCTCGTGCACCGGATGATCCGCACCGGCATCGCGCTGTTCACCGCGCACACCAACGCCGACGCGGCCGTTCCCGGCGTGTCCGACGCGCTGGCGGCCGCGCTCGGTCTGACCGTCATCGGGCCGCTGGAGCCGCGCCCGGACGGCCCGGAGGGCTGCGGCCTCGGCCGGATCTGCACGCTGCCGGAGCCGGAGCCGTTCGCCGCGTTCGTCCAGCGGGTCGCCGACGCCCTGCCGTCCACGGCGTGGGGTGTCCGCGGCGCCGGCCAGCCGGACCGGCAGGTCCGCGCGGTCGCCGTGTGCGGCGGCGCCGGCGACTCGCTGCTGGCAGCGGCCGCCGCGGCCGGCGTCGACGCCTACCTGACGGCCGACCTGCGGCACCACCCGGCCGACGAGCACCTGCGCGGCGGCCCGTGGATGCCGGCGCTCGTGGACGTCGCACACTGGGCCAGCGAGCACCCGTGGTGCGCGCAGGCGGCGGGCGTGGTCACCGAGGCGTTCGGCGGTACGGTCGATGCCCACGTCTCCACCCGCCGCACCGACCCGTGGACCCTCGGAGGGACCCCAGCGTGAAAGCGGACCAACACGGACAGCGCCGGCTGCTCGACCTCGCCGAAGCCGACGCCGACCTGGACCGGATCAACCATCGGCGGCGCACGCTGCCGGAGCTGGCCGAGATCAAGGAGATCGAGGGCAGGTTGCAGGCCCGCCGCGACGCGGTGGTCGCCGCGGACACCACGATCGGCGACCTGGACCGCGACGCGAAGAAGCTGGAGACGGAGATCGACGCGGTGCGGGCCAGGGAGGACCGGGACCGCGGGCTGCTCAGGAGCGGGGTCGGCGCCCGCCAGGTCACCGATCTGGAGCACGAGCTGGAGACGTTGCAGCGGCGGCAGGGCGTGCTGGAGGACGAGCTGCTGGAGATCATGGAGCAGCGCGAGGCGCTCGGCATCGAGGCCGGCAAGGAGCGTGCGGCGCTGGAGGCCGCGCAGCAGCAGCACGCCGACGCGATCGGCCGCCGCGACCAGGTGCTGGCCGACCTGGAGGTGGCCGAGCAGCGCCGCACCGCGGAGCGCAAGGCGATGATGGGGGAGATCCCGGCCGACCTGCTCGCCCTCTACGACCGGATCAGGTCGCAGAAGGGCACCGGCGCCGCGCTGTTGCGGTCCCGCCGCTGCGGGTCCTGCCGGCTGGAGCTGGACCGCAGCGCCATCAACGCGTTGCGCGACGGCGCCGCCGACGACGTGCTGCGCTGCGAGGAGTGCGGGGTAATCCTGGTCAGGACCGCGGAGTCCGGCCTGTGACTGCCCTCACCGTCGTCGTGGAGGCCGACGGTGGATCGCGCGGCAACCCCGGCCCGGCCGGCTACGGCGCCGTGGTGCGCGACGCGGCGACCGGCGACGTGCTCGCCGAGCGGGCCGCCGGCGTGGGCGTCACCACGAACAACGTCGCGGAGTACGTGGGGCTGATCGCCGGGCTGCAGGCCGCGCTGGAGCTGGGCGCCACCGACGTCGAGGTGCGGCTGGACTCCAAGCTCATCGTCGAGCAGATGAGCGGCCGGTGGCAGGTCAAGCACCCGGCGCTGCAGCCGCTTGCCGGCGAGGCGGCCGCGCTGGTGCGGCAGCTCGGCCGGGTGCGCTTCAAGTGGGTAAAGCGCGAGCTGAACAAGCACGCCGACCGGCTGGCCAACGAGGCGATGGACGCCCAGGCCGCCGGCCGCGAGTGGTCGGTGCAGACCGGCGCCGGCGCGGACACCGCGGAGGACGGCCAAGCCGGCGCCTCAGCCGGGGACACTCCAGCCGGCGGCGCCGGGAGGCTGTCCGCGCCGTTCTGGACCGGTGCCACCGGCACGCCCACGCGCTTCCTGCTGCTGCGGCACGGGCAGACCGAGCGCTCGGTGGCCCGCCGCTACTCCGGCCGCGGCGACGTGCCACTCACCGAGGTGGGCGAGCAGCAGGCCGAGGCGCTCGCCAAGAGGCTGTCCACAGCGGACGACGTGGCCGCGGTGGTCAGCTCGCCGCTGCAGCGGTGCGCGTGGACGGCCGAGCTGGTCGCCTCCGCCGTCGGCGCGCCGCTGGTCATCCACGACGGGCTGATCGAGGTCGACTTCGGCGGGTGGGAGGGGCTCACGTTCGCGGAGGCGGCGCGACACTCCCCGCAGCTGCACGCCCGCTGGCTCGCCGACAGCTCCGTGGTCCCGCCGGACGGGGAGAGCTTCGACGCCGTGCACCGCAGGGTCCGCCGGGCCCGCGACGAGCTGATCGCCTCCTACGGCGCGGCCACCCTGGTCGTGGTCAGCCACGTGACGCCGATCAAGACGCTGCTGCGGATGGCGCTCGACGTCGGTCCCTCGCTGCTCTTCCGGCTGCACCTGGACGTCGCGTCGCTGTCGGTCGCCGAGTTCTACCCCGACGGCACGGCCTCGGTGCAGCTGGTGAACGACACCTGCGCGACCCGCGATGGGCTATGAGCGATGAGCGTGGAGTGCATTCGTGACCTGCCGTGATATGCGGCTCGCGGCGCGCAAGAATTGCTCCGGCGCGTATACTTTAGATATCCGGACACGATGACATTCCCGTTTCGAGGTGCCAGCCACGCCGGCCAGTCCCGGACAAAGGGGTTATGTCATGTCCCTTCTTCGTCGCACTCGCCCGGCTGACACTGTTGAGCAGACCCCGGAATCCGACCCGTCCCCACCGCCGGCAGCCGCCACAGACGAGGACGTCGCGCAGCCGGCCGTGACATCGCCGGTGCCCCGGACCCGCACCGGTGCGGCCTGGGTGGGGGTCTGCGCCGCCGCCGTCATCGCCGTCGCTCTGATCGTCTTCATGGTGCAGAACACCCGCAGCGTGGAGATTTCCTTCCTGTGGATGGCCGCCAGCACCTCGCTCGCTGTGGCGCTGCTGATCGCCGCGGTCGGCGGCATCCTGCTCACCCTGGTGGTGGGCACCGCGCGCATCACCCAGCTACGCCGGGTCGTGCGCCGGAACCGCCGCTGACTGCGGGCGCCCGCGCGTCGTCCGCCGTTCCAGCCCGTCCACCAGCACGTCGAGACCGGCTGCGAAGCGCTCGTCGCGGTTGTCGAGCCAGACGTGTTCGCCGAGCGCGACCAGGGTCGGGAACCGGTCGTCGGGCAGCGACCGGAAGAAGCCGTGGAGCTGCTTTCTGGTCGCCGGATCCTGGACACGCTGCTCGTTCTCCGAGATGCGGGTGTTGCCGATCTCGAAGCCGACGGTGTAGCCGACGATGAGGAAGAACGCGAGGCCGGCCTCGTGATGGGGCAATCTCGCCGCGTGCAGCGGTCGCAGGAACGCCTCGGCCAGGGCCAGGGAGTGCGGCCCGAGGGGGTCGCGGATCGTCAGCAGGCCGGCGACCCCGGGATGGTGTGCCAGCACGTCCCGCAGCCGGTGAGCGAGCACCGTGATCTGCTCGGTCCAGGGTGATGCGCGGTTGATGTCACAGTCGACCTCGGCCAGCACGCCGTCCAGAACGAGATCCTGGAGTCGCTCCTTACTGCGCACGTGGCGGTAGAGCGCGCCGGGGACCACCCCCAGGCGGGTGGCGAGGGCGCGCATGGTCAGCGCCGGGACGCCGTCCTGGGCGATCAGCGTGAGCGCTTCGGCCACCACGCGTTTCCTGGTGAGCGTGTAGCGCCGTTCGTCGTCGGCCTCGGCGACGCCGAACCACAGCGTCGGGTCGGCGTCGCCCCCCGGTCTGGGCGTGGCCGCCTCATTTACCGCCACCGTTCCCACCCTTCGGAAGAATTGACAGTGAACGCCGTTCACGATACTGTGAACTTGGTTGCTCGACAAGTGAACATCGTTTCCTCGTTAGGGAGCACTCATCCCGAGCA
>Ga0299913_10001698_pt1 | contig 16625 bp, 13 predicted proteins | sample RVTome_9_FD_201360 | JGI IMG/M metagenome (GOLD analysis project Ga0299913, IMG submission 201360) | Soil microbial communities from uranium-contaminated site in the Upper Colorado River Basin, Wyoming, United States - RVT155D38 (version 2) ... | reverse complement strand
AATCGGCGCCCGTCAGGTCCCCGGCCAGGGCCGCCTCGTACGTCGCGACCGCCGCGGCGTTGTCCCCCATCTCCATCTGGAGGAGCGCCGTGTTGTTGAACGACCGCAGGTCGTGGGAGAAGTCGCTCGCCATCGTGAAGCTGGCGAGCGCGGTCTCGGTGTCGCCGTCGTTATAGGCCTGGATGCCGCGATTGTAGAGCCGGACCCAGCCGGCCTGGCGCATGCTCTGGCCGTGCACCTGGCATTGCTCCGGGGCGAGCTCCTCGAAGCGCTGCATCGCCGCCAACGCTTCCTCGAAACGTTCCAGACCCAGGTACAGCTGGGTGGCGACGAGGTAGACGACCGCGTTGTCGCCCTCGAGCTCGGGCTGGAGCGCTTCGAGCGCGGTCATGTAGGCCTGCGTCTCCTGTTCCGGCGGCGTGCTCTCGCCGATCTCCTGGAGCGCTTCCGAGGCTTCGCTCGCCGCGTCGCTGGGCTCGAACTCGCACTCCTCCTGCGCCGTCAGCACGGCCGGCGCCACGAGGAGGCCGATCCCGAGCAGGATCGTCGTTCGGAACTCCCTCCGATTCATGCTGGCCTTCTCCGTATGAGCGTCTGGAATTGCCGGTCCCCGGTCGATTGGGGCACGAAACTAGCCGTTTCACGGGCTTCCCGCACGAACGGCGAGAGCGCGCACGAACGCCCTTCGCAGTACGCCCGAATCGCGCGGTGACCGCGGTCGACCCGACAGGTGCCGGAAACGTCACATCCGTTACCCGCCGGGCCAGCGGGTGGTCCCTCGGGCTCGTGGCCTCTCCAACCCCGGTGTGCACGCCGCCGGGCGCCGCCGGGCGCCCGGCGGGGCGCGACTCAGTAGGTCAGCAGGTGGGCGGTGTTGAAAAGGACGACCGTCTCGCCGTCGTGGAGGTCTCCCCGCTGTCGCAGCGCAGCTGCGGCCGCGTACGTCGCGCCCCCCTCGATCGAGGCCCCGATCCCGAGCCCGCCCAAGGCGCGGACCCCCGCGCGCATGGCGTCGTCGGCCACGGCGATCGCCCCGCCGCCGGACTCGCGCAACGCGTCGAGGATCAGGAAGTCACCGAGGGCGCCGGGCACGCGCAACCCCCACGCCTCCGTGTGCGCGTCCTCCCACTTCGTCGCGAAGCGCTCCCCGCCCTCGAACGCGCGTACGATGGGCGCGCATCCGGTTCCCTGGACCGCATACAGACGGGTGTGGCCCTCGACGAGCCCGAGGGCGCGGAGCTCGGCGAGCGCCTTGTGGCTCCCGATCAGCCCCGTACCACCCCCGGTCGGGTACACGATCGCCTCGGGGGCGCGCCAGCCGAGGGCCTCGACGATCTCGAGCATCATCGTCTTCTTGCCCTCGATCCGGTACGGCTCCTTCAGGGTGGAGACGTTGACCGCCCCGGTCGCCTCGGCGTGCTCGGCCGCGAGCCGGCCGCACTCGTCGATCAGCCCGTCCACGCGGGTGATGCGGGCGCCGTAGTGGACCGCGCGCCGCTCGACACCCGCCGGCGTGTCGGTGGGGATGAAGAGCGTCGCCGGCCGGCCGGCCCGCGCGGCGTAGGCGGCGAGCGCCGCTCCGGCGTTCCCGGCGCTCGGCACCACGAACTCCACGGCGCCGTCGAGCGACGCGCGCGTCACGGCGGCGCACAGCCCGCGGTCCTTGAAGCTCCCGGTGGGGTTCTGTCCCTCGTCCTTGACCATGAGGCGCACGCCTTCAAGGGCCCCTCCGGCGGGGACCTCGAGGAGGGGAGTCGATCCCTCGCCGAGTGTGACGGGCTCCTCGTCTCCGGCCAGCGGGAGGATCTCCCGGAACCGCCACATCCCGCCCCGTCGTGACGACCACGCGCGGCGGAGTGCGTCGCCGTCGGGCGTTTCGAGGTCGTACCGCGCCAGCAGGGGCTTCCCGCACCCGGGGCACACCGTCGCGCCCGCTCTCGCGACCTCGCGTCCACAGGCCCCGCACTCCAGCCGCCATTCCGTCATCCGGCCTCCCGTGCCTTCCGGTGGGCCCGCTCGAGGCGGGCTCGTGCGCGCTCGCGGCCGAGGGCGTACGCGACCTCGGCCAGGTCCGGACCGTGGAGGGCTCCGGTCAACGCGACTCGGATGGGCTGGAAGAACGCCTTCCCCGAAACCCCCACCCGCTCCGCCGCGGCCCCGAGCCCGGCCTTGAGGGCTTCCGCCCGCCACTCCGCGTCGGCCCACGTCCCGGAGACCCCGGAGAGGACATCCGCGGCGGACTCCCCGGCGAGCGCGCCGCGGGCGTCCGCGGTCCCGAGATCGGGCTCCGCGTAGACCGCCTCGAGCTCGGGCCCGGCGTCGGACAGGAGCTCGGTCCGCTTCGCGAGCACCTCCGCCGCGCGGACGAGGTCGTCGTGCGTCACCTCGAGACCGCGGGCGCACCCGAATTCGGCCCAGCGGCGAGCGAGCCGCTCCGGGGTCTCGGCGCGCACGTGCCGGCCCGAAAGCCACCGCATCTTGTCCGGATCGAGCTCGGCGTCGGTCGCGCCGATCCGGTCGAGGTCGATCCGCTCGATCAGCTCCTCGCGTGTCAGGAACTCCTCGCCCGACCCGGTCGACCACGAGAGGAGCGAGAGGTAGTTCAGGATCGCGTCCGGGTGGAACCCGTCGTCCCGGTACTCCAGTACGCCGCGCGCGCCTTCGCGCTTGGAGAGCTTTCCGCCGCCGAGGGCGAGAACGGTCGGGATATGGACGAACTCCGGCGCCTCCACGCCGAGGGCGCGATACACGAGCGCCTGCTTGGGCGTGTTCGACAGGTGGCCGACCCCGCGGATCACGTGCGTGATCCGCATGTCGAGGTCGTCGATGGCGACGGCGAAGTTGTACGTGGCGCGTCCGTCCGGACGCAGGAGAACGAAGTCCCCGAGATCGGCGCCGTCGATCGTGAGCGTCCCCTTGAGCCGGTCCTCGAACTCCACCGGACCGGGGCCGACGCGGAGCCGGATCGCCGCGGGCACCCCGGCGGCCTCGCGGGCCTCTGCCTCGGCGGGCACGAGATCCCGACAGCGGCGGTCGATCCCGGGGGGGAGACCGGTCCCGATGGCCGCCTCGCGGTCGGCCTCGAGCTCCTCCGGAGTACAGAAGCACCGGAAGGCGTGTCCGCGCTCGAGCAGCTCGCGGGCGCGCGCGGCGTGCCGGTCTGCGCGCTCGGACTGCCGGTAGGGCCCGTACGGCCCCCCCACCACCGGGTCCTCGTCGCGGTCGAGCCCGAGCCAGTCGAGCGCCTCGAGGATCGCCGCCTCGCCGCCCTCCACGTTGCGCGCCGTGTCCGTGTCCTCGAGCCGGAGCACGAACGCGCCCCCCGCGTGCCGCGCGAACAGCCAGTTGAGGATCGCGGTCCGCGCGTTCCCCAGGTGCGGCGGGCCGGTGGGGCTCGGGGCGAACCGGGTGCGGACCGTAGCCATCATCCCTCTCTCCCCTCTGCGTCGCCGGGGCGCTCGCGCTCGTGCCCCGGGCACCGCCACACGGGGAGCCGCGGGTACCGCGCGAACCTCGGGTCCTCCCGCGACAGGCGACAGAGGAGGAACGCGGATCCGCGATCCGAGGTGATCACCCGCGCGTGACGGCACGACCCGCACAGCCCTGCACGGGCCCGGAGCGCGGTTCCGGTATCCTCCGCGTTCACCCCTCCGCTTCCTCCTCCACGGCCGGCGTGTCGGGCCCCGGACCGGTGGCCGGGGCATCCGGCGGCCCCGCCGCGCCCGGGATCCCGTGTCCCGCCTCCGCCCCCCCGTCGACGACGTTCCCGGTCCGGAGCGCCTCCTCCCGGGGCGCCCGCCCCGCCCGCGTGAGGGCGCCGCGAATCGCGAGCGCGGTCGCGCGCCCGATCCCGGGCGTCTCCTCCAGATCCTCGAGGCTCGCCTCGCGCACCGCCGCCAGACTGCCGAAGCGCTTGAGGAGCTCCTGCTCGCGCGCCGGGCCCACGCCGGGGATCTCGCCGAGCCGGGAGCGCAACGTGCGCCTCCGGCGCAGCGTCCGGTTGTAGCGCAGCGCGAAGCGGTGCGCCTCGTCCCGCGCCCGTTGCAGCCAGTGGAGCCCCGGGTCGGTGCGTGCCAGACGGATCGGTCGGGAGTCGCCGGGCCGGAAGACCTCCTCCTCGCGCTTGGCGAGCGCCACCGTCGGAAGATCGGAGACCCCGGCCACGTCCATCGCCTGGCGGGCCGCCGAGAGCTGTCCCTTCCCTCCATCCACGACCACGAGATCGGGCAGCGGCTTCGACTCGCGCACGCGGCGGTCGAAGTACCGCGACACGATCTCCTGCATCATCGCGTAGTCGTCCGGAAGCTCCTCCCCCGTTCCCCGGATCCGGAACCGGCGGTACTCGTTCTTGTCCGGGCTCCCATCGACGAGCCAGACCGCGCTCCCCACCGACTCCTTCCCGGCCAGCGTGGACACGTCGAAACACACGATCGCGCGGGGAGGCGCCGGCAGCTCGAGCGCCTCGGCGAGCCGCATGGCCGGCGGGGGCGCGCTGCCCGCGTGGGCCTTCCGGCGCTCCCGCGCGGCCGTGCGCTCGACCCGGTCCTGCGCCAGGACGTGGCGGGCGTGCCGCGCGGCGGCTCGGACCAGATCGAGCTTGGGTCCGCGTGCCGGGATGTGGACGGAGAACGGCGCGTCGCGCCGCGCCGCGAGAAGCTCCTCGACCAGGTCCTCGTCCTCGAACGGCTCGGGGACGAGGAGCTCGCCCGGGACTTCTTCCTGTCGGAGGTAGAAGCCCTTGACGAGCGCGCCGACTAGCGCCGCGTCGGTCTCGTCCTCGGTGTTCCCGAGATAGTGGACCTGACGTCCCACGAGCCGGCCCTCGCGCACGCGGAGCAGCACGCCGCACGCGAGCCCGTCGTCGCGCGCGAAGCCTACGGCGTCGTGATCGCCGCCCCGGTGATCCACGGCCGCCTGCCGGCTCTCGAGGGAGTCGAGACCGCGCAGGACGTCGCGGAGCTCCGCCGCCCGCTCGAACTCGAGCTTCCCGGAGGCCTCGTGCATGCGCCGGGTCACCGAGGCCCGCACCTTCCCGGTGCGCCCGCCCAGGATCTCGAGGATATCGTCGATCATCGCACGGTAGTCCTCGACCGACTGGAGCCCGGCACAGGGGGCCTTGCAGCGTCCGATGTGGTAGTCGAGACACGGCCGCGGCGGGAGCTCGTCGGGCATGTGGTAGTGGCACGAGCGCACCGTGTACATCTGCTTGATGCTGCGCAGCGCCCGCCGCATCGCCTTCACGTCGGTGAACGGCCCGAGGTACCGGGATCCGTCCTCCTCGAGCTTCCGGGTGACGAAGATCCGCGGAAAGGGCTCGCTCACAGTGATCTTGATGTACGGATAGCTCTTGTCGTCTCGGAGCTGGATATTGAAGGGCGGCGAGAACTCCTTGATCAGGTTCCATTCGAGCAGGAGCGCCTCCGCCTCCGACTGGACCGGGAACGTCTCGATCTGGTCGATGCGCTCGATGAGCCGCTGGACCTTGACTCCCCGCCCGCTCTCCGTCCGGAAGTACGAGGCGACCCGTGAGCGGAGCGACACCGCCTTCCCCACGTACAACGGCTCGCCCTCCCGGTCCCGGAACAGATACACGCCGGGGCTCCGCGGGAGCGTGCGCACCTGCTCCCGGAGACGGGTCGGACGATCGCCCGTCACTCGAGGCCTCCGGCGGATGGGCGTCGCCTCCAGCGCGCGAGCGGGGAGCCCGCGATCAGCGTATACGGGATGCCACCCGCGACGAGGATGCCGGCGAGGAGCGTGAGGCGCGACGGAAGGCCCCCGCCCAGGTCCGGCTCCGCCCAGGCGCGGAACAGCCACGCGGCCGCGCCGGCCGCGGCGGACCCGGCCGCGACGCGCGCCAGCGCGCGCCGCACGCCGCCCGCCAGCGGCGGGAGACCCCTCCGCCGAAGCCCCCGACGCAGGAGCGCGAGGTTGAGCCACGCCCCGACGGCGCCCCCGAGCGCCAGCCCCGCCACCGATCGCGCACCGAAGCCGCGCGCCCACATCGCGAACATGAGCCCCGCGCCGACGGCGATCCCCACCCCCACCGCCACCGCCGCGTAACGCATGGGCGTGCGGGTGTCCTGGAGCGAGTGGAACCCGCTCGCGAACAGCTTCACGAGGCTCGTCGCGACGAGTCCGAGCGCATACGAGGCCAGGATCCAGCGAACCAGCCGCGCGTCCTCGGCTCCGAACTCGTTGCGCTGGTAGACGATCTCGATGAGCACGTCTCCGAACAGGAGGAAGATCACGACCGACGGGACGATGAAGTACAGCACCCGCCGAAGCCCGGTGTCGAGGTGGGGACGGAGCGCCTCGATTCCCCCCCCGCGCGACATCTCGGGTAATGCCGCCACGGCCACGGATACCCCGAAGAGCGCCATCGGGAGCTGGACGAGGCGTTGCGCGTAGTACAGACCCGCAAGCGCGCCGAACGCGCCCATGCCCACCAGCGCGCTCGCGAGGACCACATCCACGAGGCTCGATATCTGGAAAATGCCCTGCCCCGCCGCGACGGGTCCGGCGTTGCGCGCCACGGTGGCCACGTCCGCATCCCGCGGCCGCCAGGCGGGCACGATCGTCCCCGCGACGCGAGCCGCCGCCGGAATCTGCACGAGGACCTGGAGCGCCGCACCCGCCAGCGTGGACCAGGCGAGCACCACGATGAGCGGCTCCCAGCCCGCCTCCGCCGCCCACAGGAGACCCGCGATCTGCGCGAGGTTCCAGAGGACCGGGGCCGCGAAGGGCAGGAAGAACCGCCGGTGGCTGGTGAGCACGCCCAGACACCACGCCCCGGCGATCATGAGCCCCGACATCGGGAACAGGATGCGGACGAGCCGGGTCGTGAGCGCCGTGAGCTCGGCGTCGAATCCCGGCGCGAACACCTCTGCCAGCCACGGGGCGAGCCCCACACCGGCGGCGACCAGGACACCCGAGAGGAGGAGCACCAGCCCCAGGACCCCGCCCGCAACGCGCCGCGCGCTCGCCCGATCTCCTTCCCCGAGTCGTGACGAGTACACCGGGACGAAGGCCGCGGAGAGCGTCCCCTCGCCGAGCAGGTTGCGGAGGACGTTCGGGATGCGGAGCGCCGCCGTATAGGCGTCCATCAGCGCGCCCGCCCCGAAGAAGGACGCGATCACGATGTCGCGCAGAAACCCGGTGACGCGGCTCGCGAGGATCCCGGCGCCGACGAGCGTCGCGGATCTCCCGGTCCCGGCGTCGGGCAGGGTCAGCCCTCCTCTCCCGAGGGGCTCGATTCGGACAGCGGGTGCGCCCCGGGGGGTGGAAGGGCCGGCTGGCCCCCGCGACCCTCGACCAGCGAGCGGACGAACTGCGTCTCGTCCCTCAGGCTCTCCACGGACTGCGTCAGGTACTCCACTTCCTTCTCGAGCGCGTCGAGCCGGGCGCTGGACCCCGCCGCGACGTCCTTCGACGCGATGCGGCGCGCGAACGCCTCCGACAGCGGCGAGTCGATTACGATCGCCAGCACCGGGATCAGCACGATCATGCCGAGGATGAGGATGAAGGCGAGAGTCATTCGGCCCGCTCGCGGTACAGTGGAACCCTGGAGGCGGTCGGCGCCCGGCCGGCGCGCCGAGCGCCCGTTGGACCGTTCATACCCCGCAGGGCCGCAAGCTATCCCTCCTCACGGGGGCTCGCCAACGGCGCGCGTTCCAGCCACGCGGCCGTGCCTCGCGCGGCGGCGGCGACCAGCTCGTCGCCATACCGGCTGAGGTGGTAGAAGGGGCTCAGGACGCGCTCCTGGGGCCGCCCATCCGGATACAGGTGCGTCGCGAGCCGGCGGATCTGGTCGATCCGTGTCTCCTGCTGCCGGCGGACCTCGGCATCGACGTGCCCTTCGAGCTCGCTCATCGCATCGAACATCGCCTTGCGGGTCTTCCCGATCGAGGCGCGGAGACCCGGGAACACCCGGCGGATCGCGTCCTCCGCCCCGGAGAGCCCCTCCCCGAGGGCGCGCCGGAGCCCCGAAAGCCCGTCTTCGACGGCCGCCGGCCGCGCCTCGCTGGTGAGCGCGACCACGGCCGCGTCCCCGCCGTCCCCGAGCGCGTCGGTCTCGAGCTCGAGGCGTTCGAGCAGCTCGCGGTTGCGCGGCTCGATGACCGTGAACGCGGCGCGGGCTTGGATCGCCGGGACGGGCACGTCGAAGAGCCCGAACAGCGGCGGAAGCTGAGACCAGTAGGCGACCTCGCCGGGTCCGAGCACCGTCGCCGCCACGGGGAGGAGGAACGATTCGAGGACCGGTCTCGACGACACGTTGGGGGAGAAGTCGGATGCGGATTCCGCCAGACGCTCGCGCCACACCGCCGCCGGCTCGACCGGGCCCTCGCGGCCCGCCGACAGCCCGTCCGCGCTCATGTAGAGCCGCTCGCGGCTCGAGCCCGTGTCGTAGAAGAGCGGGAGCGCGCCGGAAAGGCGCGCGATCGGCGGATCGAACCCGGCCTCCTCGGGCCCCGAGGCCCCCGCATCGAGCGCGTCGAGCACGGACTCCGGCGCTTCGATCATGCGCTCGAAGAAGGGAACGGCCCCGCGCTTGAGTGGCCCGCCCACCGCCTCGAGCCAGGCGTACTCGCGTCCGTCGAGAACCGCGGCCAGGGTCTCCGCGAACGCGCTCGAGACGGTCGCCCCGGGTCTGTATGCCTCGCGAACTCGCTCGAGATAGAACGATACAAACTCCGACGGTGGAAGGACTTCCGTCAGCTCGTCGATCAACGCCTCGATCGCCGGGTCCAGCGGCGCCTGTCCGGCGGAACGGTGCTGGTGGCCCGCAGGCGCCTCGATGGCGAGCGTCCGCAGCCGGTTCTGACGATCGATGACCCGCGTGCGCCCGATCTCCTGCCAGTCGTGGTCGTCGCCCGCGATCCAGAACACGGGCACCACCGGCGCGTCGAGCTCGCGCTCCAGCCGATCGGCGAGCGCGATGGCCGTGAGGGCCTTGTAGACGACGTAGAGCGGGCCGAGGAAGAGGACGGGCTGCTGCCCCGTGGTCACCACGAAGCCCTCGCCGGCGAGGACCCGCTCGAGCTTCGGGCGGACGGCGTCGGCCGACACGCCGAACGCGTCGGATCCGAGCCGCGCCGGCCGGCGAACGGGTTCGATGCCCCGCCCGGGAAGCGGGAGCGCCACCGGCCCGTCTCCCGCGAGGATGCGCGCGGCCAACGAGCCGGGCTCGGCGAGTGTGCGAGGCTCGAGCTCGAGACCCGCGCTCACGTGGCCTCGCCGAGCAGGATGAGCCGTGGGGACTCCGGCCCGAAGTCCGCTCCGTCGTAGCTCCCGCAGCGACGGGCGACGCTGAGGCCGTGTCGGTCGAGGAGCGCCTCAAGCGTCTCGGGGCGATACAGGCGGACGCGCTCGTGATACACGTCCGGCTCGCCATTCCCATCGTCGAGGATCTCGATCTTCTTGAACACGTGGTCCCCTTCCACCCAGCGGGTCTGCCGCACGCGTCTGCCGCCACGCTCGCTCACCGTCTCGGGCTCGAGCCGCGCGGTCACGCGGGCGGCGTTCAGGTAGTCGACCATGAACGGGTGACCGTGCCTCAGCACCCGGCGCATCTCGGTGATGACCCGGACGTCCTCTTCCGGCGTGAGGAAGTATCCGAACGACGTGAAGAAGTTCACCAGCCCTTCGAACGCCGCGTCCCGGAAGGGGAGCTCCCGCATGTCCCCCCGCACGAGCCTCCCGATCACGCCCGGCCGCGCGGCGGCGTCGGCGAGGAGCGGTCTCGAGAGGTCCACCCCGGTGGCCGCGAGCCCGGCCGCGCGGAGCCGGTCGAGATGACGTCCCGCCCCGCAGGCGAGGTCCAGGACCCGCGCGCCCTTCTCCAGACCGGCGTGACCGAGAAAGAGGTGGACCCCGCGGGCCGCCTCCTCCTCATCCCGGTGTGGATAAAGAGACAGATAGGCCTCGCCGAACCACTCGCGGAACCACTCCGCCGGGACGGTCACGGCCCCTTGTGGTAGGGCTCGCCGCGCAGGATGGTCCCGGCGCGGTAGATCTGCTCGGCGAGCACGAGTCGCGCGAGCTCGTGCGGGAGGGTCATCTTCGAGAGCGAGACCCGGTGCGCCGCGCTCGCGAGCACCGATTCGTCCAGCCCGTGCGCCCCCCCGATGAGGAACGCGAACCCGCCGAGGCCGTACGTCTGCGCCTCGGCGAAGCGCCTCGCGAGGTCCCGGGTCGACCAGGCCTTCCCGCGCCGCGTGAGGGCGACGGGCGTCACGTCGCCGGGGAGGCGGCCGAGCAGGGTCTCGCCCTCCCGGGCGCGGGCCTCGTGGGCGCGCTCGTCGGGGAGGGCGGCCGCGGGCACCTCGATCGCTTCGAACCGGAAGTAGCGCCCCGCGCGGCCCTCGTACTCCGCGACGGCTTCGGCGAGCCCGGTCGTGCGGATGCGCCCCACCGCGGCGACGAGGATGCGGATCATCGGGCGAGCACGGTATCGCGCAGATAGCGCTCCGAGTCGCGGTGCGGGTGGCTCGTGGTGAAGTGGAGGCCGCGGCTCTCGAGCCGGCGCTGCGCGGAGCGCACGATGAGGCTCGCCACCGCGATCTGGAACTCGGCCTCGCGCGCGCGCATGTCACCCGTCGCTCCTCCGGGTCTCGCGACGCCCTCCAACGTGAGCTCGTCGAGCACCTCCCGCGCCGTGCCGAGACCCTCGTCGGAGCGGACGAGCCCGACGTGCTCCCACATGTGCTCGCGGACCCGGGTCTCCACCTCATCGACGTTCGCGCCCCCCGGAGCCGCCGCCGGGGGCGGAACCCGGTCGGCGTTCTCGAACGCGGGGGCTTCGGCGAGGTCCACGCGGGTCCGGCGGGCGGCCCGGTGTGCGAACACGACGGCCTCGAGGAGCGAGTTCGAGGCGAGCCGGTTGGCGCCGTGGACCCCGGTACAGGCCACCTCTCCCACGGCGTAGAGCCCCGGGAGCGACGTGCGGCCATCCCAGTCGGTGAGGAGCCCGCCGCACTGGTAATGCGCCGCCGGCACCACGGGGATCGGCTCTGCGGGGACCTCGATCCCGGCGTTCCGACAGGTGTCGAAGATGTGCGGGAAGCGCTCGCGGAAACGCGACTCCGGGATCATCGAGACATCGAGCGACACGCATTCCGCGCCCGTCCGCTGGAGCTCCGCCTGGATCGCACGGGCGACGATGTCGCGCGGCGCCAGTGACCCGGACGGGTGCAGGTCGCTCATGAGCTCGGCGCCGTCCTCGCGGCGCAGCACCGCGCCTTCGCCGCGCACGGCCTCGGAAATCAGGAACGCGTGGGATCCGGCCGGATACAGAGCCGTGGGGTGGAACTGCACGAACTCGAGGTTCGCGACCGCGGCCCCGGCCTCGTACCCGATCGCGATCCCGTCCCCGGTCGCGATGTCGGGGTTGGTCGTGTGGCGATAGAGGCGGCCGCACCCCCCGGTGGCCAGGACGACCGCGCGGGCCCGCACCTCGATCCAGCCGTCCCCGGGGATGTCGAGGATCACGGCCCCGGTACAGCGCGGCCGGCGGTGGGTCCCCAGGTGCGGAACCGTGAGCAGCCGCCACGCGAAGTGGTCATCGAGGACCTCGATGCGGTCGGACGCGGCCACCGCCTCGAGGAGGGCCCGCTCGATCTCTCTCCCGGTGAGGTCGGCCGCGTGCAGGATGCGGCGGCGGCTGTGTCCGGCCTCCTGTCCGAGCGACAGCGACCCGCCCTCGCCCCGGCTGAAGCGCACGCCCCACTCGATGAGCTCGCGAACGCGCTCCGGACCTTCCCGGGCGAGCTCTTCGACGATGCGGCGGTGGCACAGGCCCGCGCCCGCCAGCAGCGTGTCACCCACGTGGAGCCCGATGGAGTCGTCGGCCGACATGACGGCGGCCACCCCGCCCTGCGCGTAGTTCGTGTTCGAGTCGACGCGGTCCTTCTTCGTGACGAGCAGCACGTCGGCGTGCGACGAGAGCTTGAGGGCCGTCGTGAGCCCCGCGATGCCGCTCCCCACGACGAGGACGTCCGTGTCTCTGCGGTTCAAGGGCCTAGAAGCCTGTTGAAGAACTACGGCGGGTCGCGTTCCGGTCGCCACGGCCCCAGATCCAAGGCGGGGCGACGAAGGAGTAGTTCTTCCTACTTCGAGGAGCCCCAAGGCGCACCCGCGACAGCGGGTCGGAGATCGGTCCGTGCCGACCGGAACCGGCGTACTTGCTGACCGCGTGAACCCTGTAGAACGGCGCAGGGGGGTCGCGCGGCTGATCCATCGTCACTCCTCCTCGGCGTAGCCAGGGCTACGCTCTCGTCGTCGTTCCTCGCCTGAACCGCGCGAGCCCCCTGCGCGCGGTCCACCGCCGTTCTTCAACAGGCTTCCAAGGACCGCGCACGGGCGGCGAGCTCCGCGAGGCGTGCGCCTACCGCGGCCTCGCCGCGCACCCATACGAGCCGCTCGGGGACGACCCACGCCGGGACCCCCTCCGGAATCCGGTGTGCGAGCCGGACCGCGTCCTTGGGAGTCATCACGAAGCCGTCCTTTCCCGCTCGCTCGACGAGGCCCGCCCACTCCTCCGGAGCGGGCTCGGCGTGGTCGGGCACGGCGTGCTCGATGCGGATCGACGCGAACGTCGCCCTCGTTCGCTCGAAGAAGAGATTGGGCTTCATGATCCCGGTCAAGGCGATGGCGGGGCATGCCGCCCGGTTGGTCCTCGCCGCCTCGTTGATCGGCCGGGGGGCGGCATCCATGAGATGAACGGTGGCGAACGTCGCGTCCGGCGCGAGCGGTGCCAGACGGTCGTGAAGGTCGCGGTCGAAGCGCTCCGCGTCCTCGTCCCACGGCTCGCGCCCCGTGGTCACGACCACGTCGCTTCGCCGCACCGCGCGTTCGACGTCCTCGCGGAACGGTCCCGCGGGGAGCGGCCACCCGTTGCTCCGCCGCAGGGCGTCGCGGTCGAGCGCCAGGACCTCGAGATCGCGCGCGAGCCGACGGTGCTGGAACCCGTCGTCGAGGATGGCCACCCGGGCCCCGAGCGCCCCTGCCCGTGTGGCGAGGCGCGCCCGGTCCCGGTGGCCCCAGACCGGGGTGCCGGGGCGTAGCCGCGCGTGAAGCGCGACCTCGTCGGGGTAGCCCCGGGTGAGGATCGCGACGGGCGTACCGTGCTCCTCGAGCATGCCGGCGAGGGCGGCGGCGAGCGGCGTCTTCCCGCTCCCGCCGATCGTCGCACCGCCCACCGACACGACCGCGAGCGGCGCGCGCTCCGTGGCGAGAAGCCCCGTGTCGTAGAGCGCGTGACGGAGGTCGCGCGCGAGCGCGAACGTTCTTGCGGCGGCGCGCAGCGAGGCGGGCGGCGGCGTCCGGATCCAGGCCGCGCGCAGCCACCGCTCGAGGGCGCGGCGCCAGGGGCCCGGCGCCGCGCTGCGAGGTCCGGCGGCCTCCAGCGGCCGGCAGGCGAGCGGTCCCCCCTCGCGGGCTTCCGCCGCCACGACGTCCGCCCAGGCGTTCTGGCGGGCGAGCGCCCGGCCCACGGCCTCGCGGTGCATCGGGTCGCGCCACCCCTCGCGCGGGACCGGGATGGGAGCGCCCCGGGATACGAAGACCGCCGAGCCCGGCGCGGGCACGAGGCAGCGGTCCCAGGAGGAGAGCCGCGCTGCGGTCGCCGCCCCGAACCCGACCGGCACGATCGGGAGTCCCGTCAGCGCCGCGACGCGCACGATCCCCTCGGCGACGCTGTGTCGGGGACCCCGCGGTCCGTCGGGGGTCAGGACGATCGAGCGTCCTTCCCGCCCCGCCCGGACGAGGGCCCGCAGTCCGGCCGTCCCCCCCGAAGAGCTCGATCCGCGCGCGACGTGGGCCAGCGGGGCGAGGACGCGCGCCACGATCTCGCCGTCGCGGCTCAGGCTGACCAGTGTCGCGAAGCCGCGATCGCGAAACAGCGCGAGGGCCGGCAGGAGGTGCTCGTGCCAGACCGCGTATACGGCGGGCTCGTCCGGGATCGCCGGACGGTCGGCCGGACGAGCCGCATCGCGGAGACGCCATGTGCGGGTGATCGGGAGGAGCGTGCGGACGGCCCGGACGGCGGGGCCGACGGGGACCCTCATCCGGGCACACCGAGAAGCTCGAGCGCGTGGCTCGCCACGCGTCGGGCGCAGCCCGGCTCGCCCAGGAGCCCGCGCACCCGGACGAGGGCTTCACGCTGGTCGATCGCCTCGGGGGCGTCCGGGTCGACGAGCGGCCGGGCTGCGCGCACGAGCGCGTCCGGCGAGAGCTCGTCCTGTACGAGCTCGGGCACCACGCGCTCCCCCGCAACGAGGTTCACGAGCGCGATCGACGGGACGCGCACGACCCGGCGCGCGAGCGCGTACGTGAGCGGGCTGGTCCGATACCCGACCACCATCGGGACGCCCGCGAGGGCGAGCTCGAGCGTGATGGTCCCGGACTTGGTGAGCGCGACAGTGGCACGTCCCACGGCCTCGGGGGCGTCCACCGTCTCGAAGGCGCACGGCTCGTACAGCGCCCCCGGGAGGTGGGGAGGCCTCGCCACGAGGACTTCGAGGCCGGGGTGCCGATCGGCCAGCCGGCGGGCGGCCTCGCCGAACGCGGGGAGCATGCGCTCGACCTCTTGTGCCCGGGAGCCCGGGAAGAGCCCCAGTACGGGACTTCCGCCTCCGTTCGCCCCAGGGATCCGGTTCCGTGGGGCCGGCGCGTCCTCGTCGAGCAGCGGGTGGCCGACGAAGCGGGCGTCGACGCCGTGCATCACCAGTCGCTCGCGCTCGAACGGAAGAACGGTCAGGACCCGGTCGCACGTCTCGGCCAGCCGGCGCGCCCTCCCCTCCCGCCAGGCCCACACCTGCGGGGCGATGTAGTAGAGGACCGGGACGCCGAGCCCGTGCGCCCGGCGGGCGAGCGGGAGGTTGAACCCGGGGTAGTCGACGGGCAGGACCAGCCTGACGTCCCGCGTCAGGAGGGTACGCCATACGCGCCGGCGCAGGGAGAGGAAGAACGGCAGACGGCGGGCGACCTCGGCGAAGCCCATGACCGCCAGTTCCTCGAGACCGGCGAGGAGCTCGACCCCGGCGGCGGCCATCGCCGGCCCGCCCAGGCCCACGAGCCCGAGATCGGGCCGGCGGGCGGTGAGCTCGCGGGCCACGCGCGCGGCGTGCTGGTCGGCCGACCGTTCGCCGGCCGAGAGGAAGACCCAGGCGTTCTTCTCCCCGGCGTCCGCGCCGGGCGCGCGGCCCACCCCGCGCTCCACGCCGGCGTCTAGAGGCCTGTTGAAGAAGTACGGCGGGTCGCGTTCCGGTCGCCACGGCCCCAGATCCAAGGCGGCGGGGCGAGGAAGTCGTAGCAGTAGCTACTTCGACGAGCCCCAAGGGGCACCCGCGATGGCGGGTCGGAGATGGGGCCGTGCCGACCGGAACCGGCGTGCCCGTTGACTGCGTCAGCCGCGTGGATCGGCGCAGGGGGGTCGCGCGGTTGATCCATCGTCTCTCCTCCTCGACGTAGCGCTGCTACGCCTCGTCGTCGTTTCTTGCCTGAACCGCGCGAGATCCCTGCGCGCGGCCCACCGTACTTCTTCAACAGGCCTCCGGTCAGAAGCGGTCGAGATAGACGATGAGCGCGAGCACGACGGCGAGGAGGAAGACGAGCACGAACGTCCTCGGGCCGCGCTTCACGGCACCGCCGAGCTCCTTGCGCTCCTCACGGATCTTGAGCAACGACATGGGCGAACTCCTCGATCTCACGCGTGATGCGGATCGCGACATCCAGGGCCTCGAGCGCCTGCTCTCCACGCACGAGCCGCGAAGGCTCGCCGCGGATCGCCGCGGCGAACGCCTCGAGCTCCCGGAACAGGGGCTCCCCCTCCACCGGCACGAGCGGCACGCGCTCGACGAGATCCTCGATTCCGGCGACCCCGGCGGAGCTCCTTTCCGTGCGGTGCAGGTGCTCTCCCGTACCGGCCGCCAGATCCAAGCTGAAGTAGCCGGACTTCTGGAACAACCTCAGCTGCCGGAGCCGGCGGGTGGATACCCGGCTCGCCGTGATGTTCGCGACGGTCCCGCTCTCGAAGGCGAGGCGCGCGTTCGCGATGTCGATGGAGCCCGTGATGACCGGCACCCCTACCGCGTCGACCTCGACCGGCCCGCCTCCCGCGAGCGCGAGGACGAGATCGATGTCGTGGATCATGAGGTCGAGGACCACGGTGACGTCGGTGCCCCGATCCTGGAAGGGGGCGAGACGGAGCGACTCGAGGTAGCGGGGACGCGTCAGCCAGGGGTCGCACGCCATCAGGATGCCGTTGAAGCGCTCCACGTGGCCCACGCCGAGGATCCGGTCCCGTTCCCTCGCCAGCCGGACGAGCGCGGCGGCCTCGTCCACGGTCCCGGCGAGAGGCTTTTCGATGAGGACGTGGCAGCCCGCCTCGAGCGCCCTGCCGCCGATCTCGCCGTGCGCCGAAGTGGGCACGGCGACGACCACCGCGTCGACGGTGTCGCAGAGCCCGTCCACCGGGAACGCCGTCACGCCGTTCGCCCGCGCGATCGTAGCCGCCCGGTCTCCGTCGAGGTCCGACACGCCGACGAGCTCGAAGCGCGGGCTCTCCGCCAGCAGCCGCGCGTGCGCGGCGCCCAGCCGGCCGACGCCGACGACGCCCGCGCGCA
>Ga0299913_10001697_pt1 | contig 16626 bp, 13 predicted proteins | sample RVTome_9_FD_201360 | JGI IMG/M metagenome (GOLD analysis project Ga0299913, IMG submission 201360) | Soil microbial communities from uranium-contaminated site in the Upper Colorado River Basin, Wyoming, United States - RVT155D38 (version 2) ... | reverse complement strand
ATGACCAGCTGCAGGAATGTCAGGTTCGTGCCGTAGGCATAGCCCGGCACGCTGATGAACGTGACGGTGCTCGTCTCGGTCGCGACGATCGAGCCCATGATCGCCCACCACGGCAGACTCTTGCCCGAGACGAAATAATCCTGGATGGTGCGCTGGGACTTCGAGAAGTAGGCGCCGAAGAGGACGATGCCGGCGAGGTAGACGAAAAGGACGAGGAAGTCGACCGGCTGCACCTAGCGCGAACCCTCGACGGCGGGCCCGCCGGAGAACGCCGAGCGGCTGACCACGCCCAGATAATCCTGCGCCGCACGCCGCGGATCGACGAGGCTGTCGTAGGAGAACAGGACGACGCCGTCGGCGCGAAGGCGGCGCGCGGTCCGGATATTGGCGACCGTCTGGGCGGGGGACAGCCGGTAGGCGCCGATCCCCGCCCAGACCTGTCCTCCACCGCCGATCGCGCGCGCGGCGGCAATCTGCTGCTCGAACTGGCGCGGTTCGGTGGTGTAGGCCATCGGAGCCACCGCGTCGATGAGCCCCTCCTCGAGCCACCGTGGCCATTCCTGCAGCCGGTGCTGCAGAGCGTCGCGGATGTCCGCCTTCGCGGCGACGCTGACGGTCGCGGCGGCCCGCTCCCGCCTGACGGTCTCGCCGAGGCGCGCGAGCAGAATCGTCATCCGCGCGATCCGGAACCTGCGCCACTCGTCGGGCAGCGCCGTGACATGGGCGAGCGGATCCTTCTGCGCGAGCGATGCGAGAGCACGTCGCTCGACCGGCGGCAGCTGGGGTTCGATCCAGGCGCGGAACTCGCGCAGGGCCGCGCGGCTGTAATCGAACCGATCGCTCGGATAGCGGACGTAGTCGAAATGCACACCGTCGACGGCGTAGCGGCGCGCGAGGTCGCCGACCAGGTCGACGAGATGGTCGACAGCGCCCGCGGGGATCGGGGAAGCATAGAGCCCCTCGACGTCGTTCGGCTGACCGCGGGTCCATCGGGCGAGCCGCGCGAGATAGGCAGCGCTCGACGGGTCCACGCGCGCCAGCTCACGTGCGAGATCGCGCGGGACCATCAGCCATTCCGGACGTCGCACGACGAGATGATCCGGACCGCGCGGCAGTTCGGTGGCGCTCGAGACGAGGTTCACGTTCAGCCAGGCGTGCACGCGCAGGCCTGCCGCGTGGGCCGCGCCGAGGACCTCGGCCAGGGGGTCGAAGGCCGCGGGCTGCGCGCCGAGCTGCGCCCCCCGCGGCTCGAGTCCGCCGGTGTAGAACGCGTCCCCACGCCCGCGGACCTGGACGAACAGGGTATTGAACCCGTGCTGTCGCGCCGAGCGGACCAGCCTCGTGATGCTCTCCGGAGAGGCGAGTGAGGTTCTGAGCACCCACAGCGCGCGCATCTCGGGCGGCGACGCCGATCCCGGCATCGGGCCGGCCGCCGGGCCCGGCGACGCAGCCGCGAGACACACGAGCGCAGTGACACCCGCGATCAGACGGGCGACCAAGCTTCCGGAGGACCGCATAGGATGGCAGGAATGTACCGCGGCGCCGTGAGGAGTGTCAACGCGACGTGGGATAGGATTCGAGTGAGCGTCACACCATGCTGCACGTGCTCGGGATCGATGTGGGCGGGACGAAGACCGTCTGTCTGCTGGCCGACGAGAAGGGGCAGGTCGTCTCCCGATCGCGCGGGGGAGGGGCGAATCTGCAGGGGATGGGCGAACTGCAGGTCGAAAAGGTCCTGCACGAGGTCATGGAAGACGCCATCGGCGCCCGCGACATCGTCCCCGCCATCATCTGCGTGGGGATCGCCGGCGTGGACCGTCAGGACGACTTCGAGGTCGTGCGCGGGATCATGCGCCGCATCGGCCGCAAGGCGCGTGTCCTGGTCGTCAACGATGCCCTGATCGCGCTCGAGGCGGGGGCGCCCGGGCAGGCGGGCGTGGTCGTCATCTCCGGAACCGGCTCGATCGCGTACGGGCGGAACGCCGAGAACCTCGCGGCGCGCTCGGGGGGATGGGGCTACGTGCTCGGCGACGAGGGCAGCGGGTACTGGATCGGGCGCGCCGCGCTGCGCGCCGTGCTGCGCGCCGCGGATCATCGCGGCCCGGCCACGGTCCTCACGGATCTCCTGCTGGAGCGGTTCCATGTGTCGCAGCCGCAGGCGCTGTTGCGCGAGGTCTATCAGCAGCAGGCCAAGCCCGCCGCGCTCGCCGCCCTGGCGAGCGCCGTGCACACGGCGTTCAGCCAGGGCGATCAGGCCGCCATCGGCATCCTGCGGAGCGCGGCTAACGAGCTCGAGGGGTCGGCGCTGTCCGTCGTGCGCCGCCTGGATCTCTCGAACGAGGCATTCACGTTCATCCTGTCGGGCAGCGTGTTCCGCGGCGTGTCGTGGCTCGAGCAGGAGCTCGCGCGCCGCCTCAGCGTCGCCGCCCCACAGAGCGTCACGAAGCTCCTCGACCGCGAGCCGGCAGAAGGCGCGGTGGCGTTCGCGCTCCAGGAGGCGCACGGCGCCGCTCGCGTCCCGGTCTACAAGCCCTGACGCGGTGACGCGGCTGCGCCGCGGGTGTGCCAGTTGTGGCATCCTTGGCATTTTGGGCTTTCCTCGATGACGTTCCGCAGCCCCCATGTCACCGTCTTCCCCGACGCCCGCACAGCCGCCTCCGTCGTGGCCGCCCGCCTGGCGGCCGCGCTCCGCGAACGGCCAGCGCTCGTGCTCGGCCTGCCGACGGGGCGCACGCCCGTCGCGCTGTATGCCGAGCTGGTGAAGCTCACCGCGGCAACAGGCCTCGACTGGTCGTCGGTCACCACGTTCAACCTCGATGAGTTCGTGGGGCTCGAGGGCACCCACCCGGGTTCGTACCGCCAGTTCATGGACGCGCACCTGTTCCGTCACGTGGACATCCCGGACGGTCGGATCAACTTTCTCCAGGGGACGGCCGTGGACACGGAGCAGGAGTGTCAGCGGTACGAGCACGCGATCATGGCCGCGGGCGGCATCGACATCCAGATTGCCGGCATCGGCACGAACGGACACATCGGCTTCAACGAGCCTGGACCGGCGCTGCAGTCGCGCACCCACCGCGCGATCCTGCGGGAAGAAACCAGGCGGGGCAACGCCGCGCTGTTCGGCGGTGATCCCGCCCAGGTGCCGGCCGAGGCGCTCTCGATGGGGATGGCTACGATCCTGCAGGCGCGCGCGGTGATTCTGCTGGCGCACGGGAGCAGCAAGGCCGGGTGCATCGAGCGCGCCGTGAACGGTCCGCTGACGACCGATCTGCCGGCCTCGTTCCTCCAGCTGCATCACGACGTCGACATCGTCCTCGATGCCGCCGCGGCCACGGAGCTGAAGATCGGCTGACCGGTCAGGAACGTGGCGCAGCGGCCTTGGATTCCAGCAACTGGCGCAGGCGCGGCTCGATGTCTTCCCCGATCGCCTCGCGGATCGAGTCGTCCGCCTTCCGCAGGCGCGTCAGCGCCTGCGGGAGGGTGAGGCCGGCCTTCTGCATCACGATGGCGGCCTTCACGTTCCACTTCGCGCGGCGGAGCAGCGCGTCCGCCTCGTCGTATTCGAGTCCCGTGACGATGCCGAGGATGCGCCGGGCGCGATCCTTCAGCTTTTCGGACCCGGTCTGCACGTCGACCATGAGGTTCCCGTAGGTCTTGCCCACCTTGATCATGGCGATCGTGGTGAGCATGTTGAGGACCATCTTGGTTGCGGTGCCCGCCTTGAGCCGCGTGGAGCCCGCGATGATCTCCGGACCGACCGCCGGCGCGATCTGCAGGTCGACGAAGTTCTGCAGCTCCGATCCGGGCCAGCACGTGACGAAGATGATGCGGGCACCGGCCCTGCGCGCGCGCGTCAGGCCGCCGCGCACGAAGGGGGTCATCCCGCTCGCCGAGACGCCGATGACCACGTCCTTCTTGCCGAGCCGGAGACGGCTGATGCTCCGGGAGCCTTCCTCGTAGTTGTCCTCGACCCCCTCCTTGGCGCGGAACACTGCCTCCTGGCCGCCGGCCATCACGGCCTGCACGAGCGACGGGGACGTCCCGAATGTCGGCGGCATCTCGGAGGCCTCGACGACACCGAGGCGGCCGCTCGTCCCGGCGCCGACGAAGATGACGCGGCCTCCCTTCTTGAGCGCCTGCGCGACGATCTCGACACCGTGCGCGATCCGCTCCTTCTCCTTCAGCACGGCGCTGATGACCTTCCGGTCCTCGTTGACGATCATCTCGATGATCTCGCCGACCGGCGCCTTGTCGATCGCGAGCGAGGAGGTGTTGATGGCCTCCGTGGGGAGGGATTGCCACTTGGACTGGGTCGCCATGGGTCAGTTCCGATCAGCCGGGCGTCCGGCGCCTGGGCACGGGCACGCGCAACCGCGTACGGTACTTCGACCGGATCGCGGGTGTCAAACGGGGAACGCCGCGCCGGCGTATCGCGCGCCGCCACGGTGGCCGCCGCGCCGCGCATCCGGCCGGCCGGCGCGCGACTGCTGGTACACTCGCAGGCGTGACGACCGACGCGTATCTCACCTATCTCCGCGACGTCCGGCGGATGTCGCCGAACACCGTGGAGAGCTACGCGCGCGATCTCGCGGCGCTCGCGGCGTTCGCCGAGGGGCGCGGCCAGGACCCGGGAGCGCTGGATCGGAAGGGACTCGAGGCGTTCGTGCGGAGCCTCATGGCGAGCGGGCTCTCGCCGCGCTCGACGGCGCGCGCGGTGGCGTGCATCCGCGGGTTCTACCGGTTCCTCGCCGTCGAGCAGGGACGGGAGGGGAGTGCGGCCGACGATCTCCGCGCGCCACGCGCGTGGCCGGCGCTCCCGAAGTTCCTCGATCTCAGCGAGGTCGACCGGCTGCTCGCGCAGCCTGACGTCACGACGCAAAGAGGTTTGCGAGACAAAGCGATGATCGCGGTGCTGTACGCGACCGGGTTGCGCGTGTCGGAGCTGATCGGGCTCCGGCTGTCGGACCTGCACCTGGAGGAGGGATACGTGACGTGCACCGGCAAAGGTTCGAAAGCGCGCATCGTCCCGATCGGGCAGGACGCCGTGGCATGGGTCACGCGTTACCTGCAGGAGGGACGGCCGAAGCTCGCGGCGCGCGCCTCGCCATGGCTCTTCGTCAACGGCAGGGGCGGGGCGCTGTCGCGCGTGGGGTTCTGGAAGCTGCTGAAGGGGTACGGGACGAAGAGCGGCATCACGCACGACATCAGCCCGCACGTGCTGCGGCACTCCTTTGCGACGCACCTGCTGGAGAACGGCGCCGATCTGCGGGCGATCCAGATGATGCTCGGCCACGCGGACCTCTCGACGACCCAGATCTATACCCACGTCCTCGACGCCAGATTCCGGCAGATCTACGACCGATTCCATCCACGACGCTGAATGGGGTTCATGCCGTCCACCACGCGCGTGGCGGTTCTCGTCGGTGCCGTGACACTGGCCGTGGTGCTCCTGGCCGCAACGGGGCCGCCCGCGCCCGTCGTGCTGCCGGCGGACGGCACGAAGGCGGTCCGCGGGGCATTCCACATCCACACGACGCGATCGGACGGGGCGCTGCCGAAGGCCGGGGTCGCGGCGGCGGCCGCCCGCGCGGGGCTGGCGTTTGCCGTCTTCACCGATCACGGCGACGGCACGCGCCCGCCCGATCCGCCGGAGTACCTGCACGGGGTTCTCTGCGTGGACGGGGTCGAGATCAGCACCAACGACGGCCACTACATCGCCCTCGATCTGCCGGCGACTCCCTACCCCCTCCGTGGCGACGGGTCGGCTGTGGCCGAGGACGTCCGGCGGCTGGGCGGGTTCGGCATCGCCGCTCATCCCTGGTCGCCGCGTGAGGACCTCGCCTGGTCGGACTGGGCAGTCCCGATCGATGGTCTCGAGTGGTTGAACGCGGACAGTGAATGGCGTGACGAGGGAGGACCGCGCCTCGCGCGCGCACTCGTCGACTATCTGTGGCGGCCCGCGGCCGCGCTCGCCGCGCTCCTCGACCGCCCGGCGCGCACGCTGGCGGCATGGGATGATCTCGCGGCATCACGGCCTGTCGTGGCGCTGGCCGGTCACGACGCGCACGGCGGAATCGGCGCCGAAGGAGAGGAGGGGGGCGGCGGGGGACGGCGCCTGCACGTTCCGTCCTACGAGGCGACGTTTCGCGCATTCTCCTTGTACGTCGATCTCGATGCCCCGCTCGGCGGCGAGGCCGCGGCCGACGCCGAGCGCCTCGTGTCCGCCATCCGGAACGGGCAGATCTTCACCGGCGTGGACGCCCTCGCATCTCCTGCGACGCTGCAGTTCCGGGGCACCTCCGCCGGTGTCACGGTCACGACGGGAGGCCGCCTGCCGGCCGGACCGACGGCGCGCTTCAGCGTGCGCTCCCACGCACCGCCCGGCGCGACGACCCGACTGCTACGAAACGGCGTGACGGTGGCCGAAGCGCACGGCGGGGTGGTCCATCACGAGGATTCAGAGGCAGGCGCCTACCGTGCGGAGGTCGTCCTCGCTGGCCGACGCGGCGGGGTGCCGTGGGTACTCAGCAACCCGATTTACTGGTTGGACGAAACGACGCTCCCTTCCTCGCGGTCGGGGCTACCGGAGGGCGTCGACGCAGGAGGAGTCGCCGCGCCCCAGGCCTGGCGTGTGGAGGCGAGCGCCGGATCCGCCGGGACGGTCGAGGCGGGGGAGCACGAGGCCACCGTCTTCTTCCGGCTGCAGCCGGAAGGCGCGGCGAGCCCGTTCGTCGCGCTGGCGATCCCGCTCGAGGCGCTGACGCGGCCCGACCGGCTGGCATTCCGCGGGCGGGCGGACCGGCCGATGCGGGTATCGGTGCAGCTGCGGTTCACAGCTGCCGAGGCCCGATGGGCTCGATCCGTCTATCTCGACGCCGAGGAGCGCGAGGTACAGGTGCCGATCGACAACCTCCGGCCTGCCGCCACAGCCGCCGCGCGGCCGCCGCTCAGCCAGGCCACATCGCTGCTGTTCGTCGTCGATCTGACCAATGCCCGGCCTGGCGACACGGGGCAGTTCACCATCGGTCACGTCGCCTTTCAGCAGCCTGGCGCGACAGCGCCCGGCGCCTCCGCTGCTCCCGCTCCGTAACACTGCTGGGGGCGTCGGACGCAGAGGCTTCCCGCGGTCGAGCGCCCGCGGGATCACGTCCGGACGGTCAGGAATGCGTAGGCGGCGCATCCAATGACGATGACATTGGGGGTCCATGCGGCGAGGACCGGGGCGAGCAGCCCGCTCTTGCCGAGCGCCACGAAGAGGCTGGTGACGATCCAGTAGGACAGCGCCAGGATGATGCCCAGGCCGATCGCGTAGAGCGCCCCCCGCTTCCCGGTCGTCACACCGAAGGGGATGGCCAGGAGGGTCATGACCAGCGTGACGAACGGGAAGGCGAGCTTGTGCTGGAGCTCCACTTCGAGGTGGATCACGTTCAAACCGCTCGCGGAGAGCTCCGTCACGTACTGCCGCAGCTCCCTCACGGTCATCATCTCGGCCAATGGCTGCTCCGATTCGAAGTAGTCGGGAGGCTCGAGGATGAGGGGGCGCTCCGGGAAGTCCTGCCATCGCGGCGGGCCGGCGGCGAACTGACCCAGTCGAACGCCGTGGCCCCGCCATCCCTGCTGATGCTGCGCCCGCTCGGCCGTGGTCACGCTCATCAACTGCAGGAAATCCTCGCGGGGTTGGTAGATGGCGAGCCGCGCCAGCTCCTTGCGCTCCGGATCAAAATAGGAATAGTGGTAGATCGCGCCCGAGCGGCCGACGACCCACTGGCGGTTCATCGCGTCGAAGACGCGTGGCGTGCGGCCGCGGATCTTCGCATCGATGATCTCGGCCTGCCGGTTGGCCCGCGCGAGCACACGTTCCTCGAGGCCGAAGATCGCGCCGCTGAACACCAGCGACAGGACGACCACGGACAACGAGACCCGGTAGAGGCTGATGCCGCAGGCCTTCATGACCGTCAGCTCGCTGCTTCGGGCCAGGAGGCCGAAGGTGACGAGCACGCTGAGGAGCGCCGCGATCGGGATGACGAAATACACGAACTTCGGCGTGGAGTAGACGAGCAGCACGGCGACGTCCGCCAGAGTGGCCTGCCCCTTGAACACCTTGTCCGACTTGTCAAGGAACGTCGAGATATAGAACAGCCCCAGGAGCGCGAGGAAGGAGAGTCCTGTCGTCTTCAAGTACATGCGGCTGATATACCGGTCGAGCAGTCCGGGGCCCGGAATCTTCAGGTGGGGCAGCCGCACGACCAGCACGGGCTGGCGCCGAACGCCGCGCGCGGCCCGCGCGAGGGGTGTGGGGGCCTGGGCGTCGTCTGGTACCGCTGTCCGGCGAGGCTGCCATCGCCCGAGCCAGCCGACGGGCAGCCCGCCGGCGGCGTAGCGCGCGCGCCAGACCAGCGCCGCGATGCCGAATGCGCCCAGCACCAGGTTCGGCACCCAGCGGGTCACATACATGTTCAGGTAGTGTCCCTTGGTCAGCGATTCGGCCAGGAACATGACTATGTAGTAGGCGAAGATGACCAGGATGCCCACGACGAACCCCGCGAGCTTGCCGTCGCGGGCGACCGTCAGACCGAGCGCCAGGCCGATCAGCGCGAACACCAGGCATGCCGCCGGGATCGAGAATTTCTGCTGAATGGCGATGATCTCCGGGTGCGGCGACAGCCCATCGGCGATCTTCTGAGTCGCGTCCTCCCGCAGGGCGGCAATCGTCTTCTCGTTCACCCCCGGAACCACGTTGATCTTCGGGAACACCGCCTCGGGGTTCAGCCCCAGCACCATCTCGGCCGGGAAACGCTGCGTGTCGGTCTGACCGGCCCGCCCCATCCGGTACTGCGTCCCGTTCACGAGGACGAGATCGACGGCCCGCCGTTCCCGATCGACGACGAGGCGGCCGCTTTCGGCCAGGTGGACGGTAGTCTCGCCGGCGGCGCTGGTGTTGGCCACCATCACCTTCCGCCAGCCGGGCTGACCGGGATCGGGCTCCTCGCGGGCGTACAGCACCCATCCGGGAAAATCCTGGAAGAACACGCGCGGGCGGATCTCGGTCTCCACGCGCTGCGAGACGATGCTGAAGGCGATCTCGCGGAAGGTCTGGTTCGCCTGCGGGATGGCGACGATCATCACGTACGCGGTCGCCAGGGCGGCGGCGATCGCGAGGGCGCCGATGGGCCGGAGCAGCCGATAGGGGCTGACGCCGCAGGCCAGGAGCGCGACTGATTCCCGGTCGCCCGACATGCGACCCAAGCCGATCAGGATTCCGACCAGGAGCGCCATCGGGATGGTGAGGCCGAGGGCCTGCGGCACCAGAGTCCAGAGCATGCGTGCCGCCGTGCCCCAGGTGACCCCCTTGGCGAGGAGGTTCTCCAGGTAGTCCATGATGGGCGGGAGCACCAGCAGGAACGTGAAGATCAGCAGCGCCAGCAGCGCCGGCGGGAGGATCTCACGAACGACATAGCGGTCCAGCGTACGCATCTCAGGGCCGGCTCCAGAGTATCACTCCCGCGACGGTCAGGGCGGGCGCCTCCGATCGGCATCCGCGAACCTTCCACAGGCGGGTTTCGCGGGGGATTTGCTGCGGGTCTGATAATGAGCGTTATGTTAACTCACGCGGGGGCTGGTCAGACGGTGACGCAGTTTCCGCTGCGAAATTGGCGGCCGGACGGTCCCCGCGGGCCGGGCCGCTGACCTCGCGCTCCGGGTCGAGTGCCTGGCCGCTCGTCAGCCGCCAGCAATAGGCTCGCCTCATGCGGGTTCGCGTCTGCGCGTTCGGTCGCGCTACCGTTTCCGCGCTGGGGCCGACGCCTCCACGCGCGCCTGTATCGATGGCCCGGCGGCGGTCCGCCATTCCTGCGATGTCGCGGGTTCTGGTGGTCTACGGATGTGTGTCAGACCGATGAGCGCGGAACGCCGTGGGCGGCGAACGGTTGAATCTGCCCAGGGCGGCTAGTCGGCGATCGTAAATTCATTCGCCGGCGCGGGCCGGCAAATGGCTGTCAATCCGAGCCGGTACGCAGGTCGTGGATGATGGCCTCGAGCGCCTCGATGACCTCGTCTCGATCCACTTTTGATTTCGTGAAATGCAGTTGGAGTTTAAACGCTTTGGTGGGTGCTTTGTAGCTGAACACGTAGGACTTGGGACGTCCCGCCTTCGGTTTGGCGGTCTCCCGGCGCACGACCTCACGTGTCGTTCCTTCGTCGCGGGCGATTCGCTCGACCAAGGCAACCATTTTCTGCGGATCTCCCTGCCTAACTATCTGCAGAAGCAATGACTTAGAGTGAATGTCGGCCAGCCGACAGAGATTTTTCACCTCGTCGGGGATGTTGTTCAGCGACAACGACTCGGTAATTGCCGTTCTGGACTTCCCGAGTCGACGCGCCATGTCCTCATGCGTATAGTTGCAGCGGCTCGCGAGCGAGTACAGCGCTTCGGCTTCTTCGAACGGTGTCAGGTCCTTGCGCTGGATGTTCTCGATCAGCGCAATCTCGATGATCTCGTTATCGTCGACTTCGCGGATGACGATCGGGATCTCGCGGAGCCCCACCTGCACGGCGGCCTGGTAGCGGCGTTCGCCTGCGATGATCTGGAACCGCGCTCCGCGTTGTCGGACGACGAGCGGCTCGATGATGCCCTTTTCCGCGATCGAGGCCATCAGCTCGGAGAGGTCGCCCATGACTTGGCGCGGCTGGTTGGGATTGGCGTCGATGGCGTCAATCGGCACCATCCGTCCAATCGGCGTGCCGGCCGAGCTGGTCAGCGCGTCGACGTAGTGGGCGTCGTGACGCATGCGTACGGTTTCCGGAAGTCCTCGCTTAGACACGATCCATGACCTCCTCGCAGAGGCGGTAGTACTCCGTCGCGCCGCTCGAATCGGGCGCGAAGGAAAAAATTGATTCCTTGTAGGCCGGGCTCTCCTCGAGCCGTACGCTCTTGGTGATGACCGTCTTGAAGACCTTCGTGCCGAACACCCGATCGATCTGTGCACGGATGTCGCGAGCCAGCGCAGTGCGCTTATCGTGCATCGTAATCACAACCCCGAGGATCTTCAGGTCCGGGTTCGCACGGCTCCGCACCTTCTCCACCGTTTCCAGAAGATCGTCGGTCCCCTCCAGCGCGAAATAGGATGACTGAATCGGGATCAGCAGGTGCGTGGCCGCGACCAACGCATTCACCGTCAGCAGGCCGAGCGTCGGCGGGCAGTCGATCACCACGTGCTGATACTCGCTGAGGATGGGGTCGAGCCGATCCTTGAGGCGGTAGTGAGCATCGAGCTCCCCGACCAGCTTCGATTCCAGCTTGGCCAGCGCGATCCGCGAAGGCGCGATGAACAGGTTCTCGTGCGTCGAAGGGAGGATCACGTCCGCGAACCCGCACGTCGGTTCGACAATCGCATCGTAGACGCTGCGCGTGATAGCGGGCACGTCCAGATACGACATCGAGCTGTTTGCCTGCGGGTCCAGGTCTACCAGCAGCGTGGGCTTGCCACGCAACGAGAGCGCAGCTGCCAGGTTGATGGCGGTCGTGGTCTTCCCTACTCCGCCCTTCTGGTTCGCGATGGCGACAATCATGAGGTGAGCGTGCGTCGACAGGAACGCCGACATTCTATGACCAAACCCGCGCCGACTTCAAAACTCGCTGATTTCCAGCCAATTGCTGGCGGCTGGTGAGGATGGATGCCCCGTGCGTCGAATCGCATGCGGAAGAGACGTCGGCGCCGGAAACGGCTCGGCGCAGCGGCATTGACGGGCACGTCAGGTAATCGTCCCCCTGACTTACATCTTGTACTTGCCCATGTCGTCCGGATCGAGACTCTCCAGCCATTTCTGGAGCCGCTCGGCGTCCCCCTTGTCCGGGGCGAAATCAATCGTCTTGGCGTTGTCGATGACCCGGTCTTCCACGAAGATCGGCGCCCTGGCGCGAAGCGCGAGCGCGATGGCGTCGCTCGGCCGCGCGTCAATCGCGAGCGGCTCCCCCTGAAGGTCGAGATGAATCAGCGCGTAGAAGGTGTTCTCCTTCAGGTCGGAGACGACGATCTTCAGAATCTCGGCCTTGAGGTCCTGGATGACGTTCCGGAGCAGATCGTGCGTCATCGGCCGCGGCGTGGTGACGTTCTCGATCTGCAGCGCAATCGCATTGGCTTCGAAGACGCCGACCCAGATCGGCAGCACGCGCTGCCCGTCGCGGTCGCGGAGAATGATGATGGGCGTGTTCGTGATCGGATCCACCCACAGCCCCTTGATGGTCATTTCAATCTGCATCCGTGCACTCCAAGCGCTCGTCCGCGCCGCCCGCATCGGCAACGCCGAGGCGATCAGCCTAGAAGCTAAGAAAGTGCCGCCACGCTGTCAAGCGTCGCCGGCCGAGACCTCCCCTTTCAGGCTGTTCGGGTTCGCCGCCGTCACCCTGACGTTCAGCAGCCGGCCGATCCACTCGCGCTTTCCTGCGAAGTTCACCACGGTATTGCCGCTGGTGCGTCCCGACAGTTCCCACTCGCGGCGACGGCTGCGCCCATCCGTCAGTACCTCGACCGTTGTCCCTACGACCGACGCGTGGAGCTGCCCCTGCATCGTTCGCTGCTCCGCCTGCAGCGCGACAATCCGCCTCGTCTTCTCCTCTTCCGCCACATCGTCCGGGAGCCGCTTGAGGGCGAGGGTGTTCGGCCTCGGGGAGTACTTGAAGGAGAACATGCTGTGATACCGGACGGCTCGCGCGAGCGACAGCGTCGCCTCGAAATCCTCTGCCGTCTCTCCGGGAAAACCGACGATCACGTCCGTGGACAGCGCGATGTCTGGCATCGCCTCCCGCAGCCGCTGAACGAGATCCAGATACTCCTCGCGCGTGTGACGCCGCCGCATCGCCCTGAGCACCCGGGTGGAGCCGGACTGCACGGGCAGGTGCAGATGGCGGCATACCTTGGGCAACGTGCGGAGCGCCTCGATCAGACGCGGCGTGACATGCCGCGGATGCGGACTGGCGAATCGGATCCGGACGAGACCCGGGATCTCCTGCAGCCGCTCCAGCAGCCCTGCGAAATCACACGCGGGTTCGTCGGGCGCCTGGTAGTGATTGACGATTTGCCCCAGGAGGTGCACCTCCCTGGCGCCCGTCTGCACCGCGTGCCGCACCTCCGCGACGATGTCGGCCGCGGGACGCATCCGTTCGTGGCCGCGCGTATACGGCACGACGCAGAAGGCGCAGAACTCGTTGCAGCCCTCGATGATGGTTACGTACGCCTTCACGGGATCGGCCCGACGAGCGATGCCCAGCGGGAACGATACGTCGCCCAGCGGATCGACGTCGAGAAGCGGCGTGGCGGTCGCGGCGGCCTGCCCGACGAGCATCGGGAGCCGCTTCAGATTCTGCGTCCCGATAATTACATCCACGGCCGTCGAACGTTGCAGGATCTGCGTACCTTCCTGCTGCGCCACGCACCCGGCGACGACGAGAAGTGGACGATGACCGGTCTCGAGCGCCTGCTGGTTGAACTGCCCGAGGCGCGTGTACAGCTTCTCCTCCGCCTTCTCGCGCACGCTGCAAGTATTGATCACGACGAGGTCGGCATCTTCCTCGTCGGACGTGGCTTCGTAGCCAGCCTGATCGAGCAGCCCCGCCATCCGCTCGGAATCGTGCACGTTCATCTGGCAGCCGTAGGTCTCGATCAGATATTTGCGGGACACTTTCGCTTTCGCCTTTCGTCTTTTATTTGCTTTCGCCCTTGCGCTTGAGCATCTCGCGGGCGCTGGCGCGAACCGATGCGGAGACGTCGGCACCGGCGATCATCCGCGCGACTTCCGCTTCGCGGTCCCGCGGAGATAGCCGCACGATAATCGTGACGGTACGGCCATCCTGCACGGTCTTCTCGATCCGGTAATGAGAGGTGCCGTGCGCCGCGATCTGCGGAAGATGCGTGATGCAGAGGACCTGCGCCCGCGCGCTGAGCGTGCGGAGCCGTGCCCCGACGATGTTGGCGACGGTGCCGCCGATGCCGGCGTCGACTTCGTCGAAGATGAGGGTCTTGCCTGGTTCATCGGTGGACGCAAGGCTCTTCAACGCGAGCATGATGCGCGACAACTCCCCTCCCGACGCGATCCTGGCCAGCGGCCGCAGCTCTTCGCCGGGATTGGGTGAGAGGAAGAACTCCCCTTCGTCGCCGCCCCGCTCAGACCATCCGGCTTCACCCCGGTCGTCGGCGAAACGGACCTCGCAGCGCGTCCGGCCCATCGCGAGGTCCGCCAGCGAGGCTTCCAGACGACGTGTAAAACTGGCGGCTGCGGTCCGCCGGGCGGCCGTCAGCTCGCCCGCGGCTTCTGCGTAGTCGCCGCGCGCGGCGTCCAGTTCCTGTGCCAGGCGGGCCGCGCGGATGCCGGTGCCGCTCGCCTCCTCGAGTTCCCGTTCGAGCTCGGCCCGCGCGTGCAGGACCTCGGCCAGCGTGGGCCCGTGTTTTCTCTTGAGACGTTCGATGACCGCGAGCCGGTCCTCGACGGCCTGGAGCCGCCCGGGTGAGGCGTCCACCGCGCTGCCGTACGATCTGAGGAAGAACGCCAGATCTTCGAGCTGCGACTTGATGGTGTCCCTTGCCGCGAGATGCCCCTCGAACCGGGGGTCGATCGTGGCGAGTTGCCCGATTTTCTTCCAGACGGCCGAGAGCGCCGGCAGCGCCGCCGTGTCCCCCTCGTACAGGAGTGCGTAGGCGTCGGCCGTGAGGCGCTGCAATCGGTCGGCGTTCGCCAGAATCTGACGGGTGGCCTCGAGCTCGTCATCCTCTCCCTCGCGCAGCGACGCCCGGCGGAGCTCCGAGAGCTGAAACTCGACGAACTCGGCGCGGGCAGCGCGATCCTGCTCGGTGGCCTCGAGCCGCCCCGCCTCTGTGCGAAGGCGCTGCCAGACGGAGAACGCCTGCCCGACGCGGGTCCGCTGCGCCTGCAGGCCCGCATAGGCGTCGAGCAGGTCCAGGTGGGTGGCGGGATTCAGCAGCAGCTGATGTTCATGCTGGCCGTGCAGGTCCACCAGCCGGGCGGCCGTCTCGCGGAGCGCAGCCGTCGTCACGAGGGCACCGTTGACGAAGCCGCGGCTGCGGCCGCTCGGCGCGGCGAGGTCGCGCCGGACGATGACCTCGCCGCCGGAGGCGTCCTCGAAGACCCCCTCGACCGAGGCGTGATCGGCGCCCGTTCTGACGAGCTCCGCCGAACCGCGTCCGCCCGCCAGGAGGGCAACCGCGCCGACGAGCATCGACTTGCCCGTGCCGGTCTCCCCCGTCAGCACGTTAAGGCCGGGCTCGAACGCGACTTCGAGCCGGTCGATGAGGGCAAGGTTCCGGATGGACAGAAAGAGGAGCATTGGACGCGAAGTGCCATCTTATCAGATGTTTGACAGCGCATGGGGCGCGTGCTACCCTTCCCGGAAACCGGCGCTGTCCCAGCGGCGTCGAGGGAGACCCGTAACGCTACGCGTGTCGTTGGAGGGCTGGTTTGCTCACGTCTGTTCTGGCGCTTGCGCTGGTTGCGCAGGCGGCGCAGCCGGAGGCTGGGTCCGGCGAGCTCGCTGCAGGTACCGACATCCTGACTCTGATCGCCGAGGCGACTGTCGTCGTCAAGGCAGTCATGCTGATCCTGCTGGTCTTTTCAGCAGTGTCCTGGGCCATCATTTTTTTCAAACTCTGGACGTACCGGCGGGCGGAGGAGCAGTCCTCCACGTTTCTCGGCGTGTTCCGGAAGAGTAGCAAGTTTTCCGAGGTGCAGGCGGTCTGCCCTACCCTGGCGGCGAGCCCGCTCGTGGGCCTCTTCCAGTCGGCCTACGCCGAGCTCACCGCCCAGCTGCGAACCGGCGCGGCCGGCGAAGCGATCAAGCCGGGGGGGCCGCCCGGACGTCCTACACTGAAGAGCCTCGAAGCCGTCGATCGGGCCCTGCTGCGGGCGACGTCCGTCGAGCTGCACCGTCTGGAGCACCGGCTGCCCTTCCTGGCCACGACCGCTAGCATCACGCCGTTCATCGGCCTGTTCGGCACCGTGTGGGGCATCATGATCGCATTCCAGGGCATCGCCGCCGCCGGGTCGACGAGCCTGGGCGTCGTGGCCCAGCCGATTGCCGAGGCGCTGATTGCGACGGCCATGGGGCTGTTTGCGGCGATCCCGGCGGTGTATTTCTACAATCAGTTCACGAACAAGGTAAAGGAGTTCGCAGCGGCGATGGACGATTTCGCGCTGGAGTTCCTGAACATCTCCGAGCGGAACTTCACCTGACCGATGCCGAAAGTTCATCAGACCGGCGTGGGCGGCGGCGGGCGGCGGCGCGGGCGCGGTGCGCGCGTCGCGACATCGCTCGCCGAGATCAACGTCGTCCCGCTCGTGGACGTGATGCTCGTGCTCCTCATCATCTTCATGGTGACCGCGCCCATGATGCAGCAGGGGCTGAACGTGACGCTGCCGCAGTCGAGCCGCGCCGACCCGGTCAGCGCGCAGCCCGTCTACGTGACCATCCCCGCTGATTTCCACGAGCGGCGATTCGTGCAGATTGGCGAGGATCAGGTGCGGCTCGAGGTGCTCCACGAGCGGGCGCGCCAGGCGCTGCTCCCGCGCGAGGACAAGTCGCTGTTCGTGCGGATGGATCGGACCGTGATGGCCGAC
>Ga0299913_10001696_pt1 | contig 16627 bp, 18 predicted proteins | sample RVTome_9_FD_201360 | JGI IMG/M metagenome (GOLD analysis project Ga0299913, IMG submission 201360) | Soil microbial communities from uranium-contaminated site in the Upper Colorado River Basin, Wyoming, United States - RVT155D38 (version 2) ... | reverse complement strand
CATCTCCTGCTGCTTGGTCCGCTTCTCGACTCCCTCCGGCGGGTCGGCCTCGGCCTTGGTGTCGGCCAGCACGAGGGCGGAGAAGCGCTCGGGCATCCGGCGCAACAGTTCGAACGAGAGGTACCCGCCCATGGACAGGCCCACCAACACGACCCGGTCGAGGCCCAGCTCGGTCACCAAAGCTTCGATCTCCGCCGCCCATCGCTCCATCGAGTAGCCGTCGCGGCCCTCCGGCGCATCGGATCCGCCGAAGCCCGTCAGGTCCGGCGCGATGAACCGGAACCGATCGCTCAGCGACTCGGTCTGTTGCTCCCACATCGAGGAGTTCAGCGGGAAGGCGTGCAGGAGGAGGACGGGTAGACCTGCACCACCGGTATCCGTGTAGGTGAGCTTGCTTCCGGCAGCGGTGATCTCGGGCATAGCTGTTCGACCTCCTCGGCTGATTTCTTCGTCGCTACGACGGGCCGAGGATAGCCGTCGGTGGAGTTCGGGGCCCGGGAAGTGCTAGCCGGAGGCGCCGCCCTCGCCCTGGACCAAGCCGAGGCGCGGGGCGTCGAGCTTCTGCGTGCTGCAGGGGACGTGGATCGCGAAGGTGGTTCCGCGCGACGACGAGGCGAAGTCGATCCTGCCCTTCATCGACGTGACGAGCTGGCTGACGACGAACAAGCCGAGACCGACACCCTCCTTGCCTGCGGCGGTCTCCTCGATGCGGCTGAAGGCCTCGAAGAGTTGCGATCGCTTCTCGACAGGGATGCCGGGGCCGTCGTCGGCGACCTCGAGCTTGATGCCGTCGCGCACGGCCTGTGCGCTGACCGAGACGCGCGTCCGGTCGGGGGTGTACTTGTAGGCGTTCTCGACGAGGTTTCGCACGAGCTGTGACACGCGGGCGGGATCGAGCTCACAGCGCAGGGGCTCGACGAACACCTCGAGTAGGTGGGCGTTGCGTTTGGAGTCCGCGGCTTCGAGTGCCTGTTTCAACGTCGGCTCGAGCTCCACCCATTCGGGGTGAAGCGCGATCTCGCCGGCCTGCAACTCGTTCGAGATCATGAGGTCGTCCACGAGGCGCGCCATCTGATGAGATTGCTGTGCGACCATCTCGAGCAACTGCGACCGTTGCGTGTCGCTCAAACGATCGCCTCTTCGCAACAGCGTGTCGGTTCCCGTGATGATCGCGGTGAGGGGGCCGCGGATCTCGTGCGAGGTCACCGCCAGGTAGCGATCCTTGAGCCGGTCCATCTCGGTCAGCCGCGCGCTCTGTTTCTCGAAGGCCTGACTCTTCTCGTGCCACCCCTCGGCCATCGTTCCGGCCACTCCCGCGATCAGTAGAGCGAGTCCCATGGTGAAGATGTACGAGTCGAGGTCGAACACGGTGTCGTGGAGCTCCGCGAAGCGGATGCTCTGCGGGAGGTAGAAGAGCGCGACGGCGCACGCCGCCAGCAACGCGCCGCGTAACCGGTAACGCAGCGCGGCCTCCAGCGGGATCAGGAACAACAGCGCCCAGCCGTTGTAGGGGTTCTCGAACGAGAAGATCCAAACGAAAGCCATGATCACCCCGGCGTCGAGCGCAAAGCCGAAGCGGCCGAGCTTCAGAAGCTCGGCCTCCGTTTCGACCCGAGCGAGGAGCCCCCAGATCGTCACGCTGCCCAGTGCGAAAACCGCCACTACGGCCCACGCCGCCACTTGGGTCCCGGTATCCGGGAAGAATGGTTGGATCGACAACGAAACCAACGCGAACAGGACACCGAACCACCTCACGTACGTCATCCACTGTTCGAGGCGGCGGAGCTGTTCGAGGCCGGTCACCTTCGATATATCGGCACCAGCACAGATCCTTTGAATGGCCTACAGCAAGAGCCCCCGGGGTGTCCGGGGGCTCTTGGGGAAGCTGCCGTGCTGTCTGGCTAGGCGGCTTTGACTGTGCGGGTCTCCCTGCGGTGGCCGATGACCTCGCCCACGTGCTCGAAGACCTGCGGGGTGGCGTAGCCGGCCGCTGCGATCATGAGGCCTGTACCCACGTAACCGAGCGTCGCGGAGCGTACGTCGATGCCCCACGCGCCGAACAGCGAGAACTCGAGGGCCCAAGCTACGAGCGCCCCCAGGGCGATCGTCAGGATGGACTGGACCTTCGCAAGATCGACGTACTCGTTGAGCATGTCGACGACCTTGAACGTACCGATACCGAGCAGAACCACGATCCCGAACTCGTACATCTGAAGCACCTCCGTTGACCCCTGGACGGCCATTCCGTCCGTGGCAGAGGCTTAGACGCCGGGCTGGGGCCACGGTTACATCGCCCGGTTTGCGTAGGAAAGATGGCTAGTTCGGGCTATCGACTAGCAACACAGGCGAATCCACTATTGCCTCAGGGCGGGGGTCCAGTCGCATTCGCCGCCGCAGCCATCCGACGCACTGCCCGCGCGTCGGAGACTCCCGCCCTCTTTTTCTTTCCTGCCTTCCCCCCCCAACCCTTCGGACCTAGTATCCCGATAGACGTCGAGACGGGGGATTTAGGTGCGGTCGCTCTACGAGTTCCTTCAGAATCTTCAGCTCGTCGTATTCGTCGGTCTGGGCCTCGCCGCGCTCTATCAGTGGCGGCGCACCAGGAGCGAGGCGGCGGGCTGGCTCGCGGCCTCGTTCGGCACGCTGGGTGCCATCGTGATCGTGGGCCGCTTGTTGCCGGAGCATAGCGACGAAGCCTTGGTCGAATGGATCCGCAAGATCGACGTCGCGGTCCTCGTCTTCTTCCCCTATTTCCTGTGGCGGTTCGCCACGACCTTCATCGAACCGTCGCGCTGGCTGGCGCGGCTCGCCCTGGGGTTGACGGCGGCGTTGTCGCTCTCGATCCTGCTGTTCGACGAGCTGCCGGAGCAAGGGGAGCCCCGCCCCACGGCGTTCACGATCTACGTGCTCGTGCTGCTCGTCCAGTGGGCGGGACTATCGGGGTGGGTCGCGGTGCAGCTCTGGCGCGCGGGACGAGGTCAACCGACGGTCGCGCGCCGGAGGATGCGAACGCTGAGCATCGGCTCCGTCGGACTCGCAAGCGCACTCGTGATCGCGGGTGCGGCCCCCAGCGAGGACGCGGTCACGGGGACCCAGGTCGTCACCCAGCTGCTGGCCCTGCTGAGCGGGCCATTCTTCTTGATGGGGTTCGCGCCGCCCTCGCTGATCCGTTTGTCCTGGCGGCGGCCGGAAGAGAAGGCTCTGCGCGAGGCCGAGCTGGGCCTCATGCAGGCAGTAGATCCCGTGGAGGTGGCCGACGTGCTCTTGCCTCACGTGGCGCATCTCGTCGGCGGTGGATCCTCGGCCCTGTACGACCTTCGGGGCAACGTGATCTCGGCCTACGGCCACGACCCGGAGACGGCGGGCGATCTGCTCGAGCGGGCCGAGGAGGACGCCGGTTCCGGTCGGACGGTCACGGTGCCCTTGGAGTCGGGTCGGATCGCGGTTGCGGCCAGCCCCTTCAGCCCCTTCTTCGGTCGAGAGGAGGAGGCGCTCTTCCGTGAGCTGGCCGTGCTTGCGGATCTCGCGCTCGCCCGCGTGCAATTGCTTGCCGCGCTGCGCCGGTCAAACGCGGAGTTGGAGCAGTTCGCCTACGTGGCATCCCACGACCTCCAGGAGCCACTGCGGACCGTTGCCAGCTACGCGGAGATGCTCTCGAACAGATTTGGGGACGAGCTCGACGACAAGTCCACGAGGTATGTCCGCTACGTCGTCGACGGATGCTCGCGGATGCAGGTGCTCATCAACGATCTGCTGGATTTCTCTCGGGTTGCGACCCGCGGCAGACCGTTGGAGCGGGTCGAGCTGAAGGACGCCCTCGACGAAGCGCTCAGGAATCTGACCCTCGCGATCCAAGAGAGCCGGGCGGTGATCGAGGCCGACGGTTTACCGATGGTGCGCGCCGATCGGGACCAATTGAGCCTCGTGTTCCAGAACCTGATCTCGAACTCGATCAAGTTCGGGGGTGACGAGCCCCCTCGCGTGCGCGTCCATGCCCGTGCCGGTCAAGGCGAATGGGTGCTCGCAGTGGAGGACCGCGGGATCGGGATCGACCCCAAGTACGCCGAGAGGATCTTCACGATCTTCCAGCGCCTTCATACCCGGGACGAATATCCTGGGACCGGGATCGGACTCGCGATCTGCAAGAAGATCGTCGAGCGTCACGGGGGCCGCATGTGGCTAGATCCCGAGGTGGAGAAGGGATCCAGATTCTGTTTCACTCTGCCCATGATCGAGGGAGGGGAGTGATGGTCGCCAATATAGGGAGACCCGTGGAGATCCTGCTCGTCGAGGACAATCAACCGGATGTCGAGCTCACCCAAGAGGCGCTGCTGGAGAACAAGGTCCGCAACAACCTGCACGTCGTGACGGACGGCGAGGCCGCGATGGAGTTCCTGCACAAGCGTGGCGAGTACGCCGACAAGCCTCGGCCCGATCTGATCCTCTTGGACCTCAACCTGCCTCGCAAGGACGGCCGCGAGGTGCTGGCCGAGGTCAAGGCCGACCCTTCTTTGAAGACGATCCCGGTGGTGATCCTCACTACCTCCCAGGCGGAAGAAGACATCTTGCGCTCATACGAGCTGCAGGCCAACTGCTACGTGACGAAGCCTGTGAAGCTGTCGGAGTTCGTCAAAGTCGTGCAATCGATCGATCACTTCTGGTTGAGCATCGTAGAGCTTCCGTCCCGGTGAGCGAACAGATACGGGTCCTGCTGGTCGAGGACAATCCGGCCGACGCGGATCTCGTCGGCGACCTTTTGGAAGGGGTCACGGTAGCCGATTTCGAGGTGACCTTGGCGGGCAGGTTGTCGGAGGCTCTCACCCTCTTGGAGAGCAACGCCCAGGCCTGCCTGCTGCTCGACCTCGGTCTGCCGGATGCTCAAGGGATGGAGTCGGTCGTCTCCATCCGCGCCGTGTACCCCAACGTGCCCATCGTGGTCCTCACCGGGCGGGACGACGAGCAGACCGGTATCGAGGCTCTCCGTGAGGGTGCCCAGGACTATCTGGTCAAGGGACGGGTCGACGGAGACGCGATCAGCCGGGCGGTGCGTTACTCGATCGAGCGGAAGCGCCTGGACGCTGCGAAGAGCGAGTTCATTGCGCGCGCCGCCCACGAGCTCCGCACGCCCCTGGCGGTGTTGGCCGGGCTGGGCGAGACACTGGGGGAGCGCTACCGGGACCTCTCCGAGGAGCGTATCGAGCAGGGGATGCAGGCGCTCGCCCGTCAGGGCCAGCGGGCACGCGCGCTTATCTCCAACCTGCTCGATCTATCCCAGCTCGAGCTCGGCAAGATCGCCTTCCACACGCATCCAGTTCCACTGGTCGCGGTGGTCGAGCAGACCCTCGAGGGCATGGGGTCGGCGGCTCCGGAGCTCGAGGTCGAGATCGAGCCCGGTCAGCAGGTGCTCGCCGACCCCGCCCGGCTCGAGCAGATCCTCTCGAACCTGTTCACCAACGTCGTCAAGTACGGCGGCGGCCGAGCGACCGTCACCGCCAAGAGCGAGGGCGGGCGCGTCCAGGTGCGGGTCTCGGATCGCGGCACCGGCGTGCCGGAGGACATCCAGCCCCGGTTGTTCGAGCCTTTTGCGCGCGGGAGCAACACCAGCGAGGCAGAGGGGTCCGGCCTGGGTCTGCCGATCTCGCGCGGGCTCGCCGAAAGTATGGGAGGGGAGCTCTCCTACGAGAGCGGTGGCGAGGGGGCCACCTTCCTTCTGGAGCTGGCAGAACCAGCGGTGAGCGGCTAGACGCTCACCCTCAGGATCGTCTCGATGATCTGGCGAGACGGCGCACCTTTCTCGATGAAGGCGACCGCGCCGAGTGCAACGGCTCTATCGCCCACCTCTTTATCCGAACCGGAGTAAGCGATGACCTTGGTCTCGGGCGAGCCGCGGGAGATGAGGGGGATCGCATCGAGGCCGTTCATCACCGGCATCATCAGATCCAGCAACATCACATCCGGGCTCAGCGCGGCCGCCTTGTCCACGGCTTCCCGTCCGTCGGCGGCTTCGGCGACGATGTCGAAGCGAGGATCGTCCTCCAGCGTCATCCGCAAGAGCAGCCGGATGTCGGCGACGTCGTCGACCAGCACAACTCGAAGAGGCGCGCTGGAGCCGTCGCCGTCCCTCGCCGGTGATCGCACAGGTGATCCCGCCTTTCGGGGTTATCTGTCTCCGGCTGGTTTGACGGGGAACTGCGCACGAGCGACCTCGTTCTCATCGAGGGTGAACACCACCGTGTACCCACCCGAGTAGTCGAACTTCAGATCGGCGACCTCGTCCTCGAGTCTCTCGATGTGGGTTTGGGTGGCGGCGTGGATCTCGCGCGGGAGGCTCTCGTAGATGATCCCTCCGCCCATCCCTTCGATCCGCCACTGCTCGGTGAAGGTTCCGCTGTCCTCGCTCCATGCGCGCAGGACGAGGAAGGCGTTCGCCACACCGGGTTCCTCTCGCAGGATGACCTCGCTGTCCAGCCCGGGATGGACCTTGCCGTGATGCTTCACGTAGAAGATCTCGCGATCGATCACCTTCGCATAGACCAACCTGGCGCCCACCTTGCCTCCTTAACGATGCTGATAGATATCGACCACTACTCCTCGGTCCACGAACTCCTTCTGCCATCTGTCGATGCCCAGCGCCTGGACCGGAGAGACGACGCCGGTGGGACGTCCGTCGGTCTGCTTCGAGAGGCTCATCGCGCCCGTCGTCAGGAACTCCGCCGTCAGGCCGTAGACGTCCTCGCCGGTGATGGAAACGTTGCGCCAGGTCTTGTCGGTGCGCGCCTCGGCCAGGATCGTCCACCTGCCCCTGCGTTGTTGTTCGTTCGGGCCCTCCGGCATGAGATCGAGAGCGGCGTGGATGAGTCTCCGGCCCGGTGTGGATCCCGAAATCAGCCTCAACAGCGGCGCTCCGACCCGCGTGAGATTGCGCAGCACAAAATCGACCGTGACGTAGGTCTGCAACGATCTGAGATCCAGGTGCAAGGGGGCCAGCTGCCCCTCGGCCAGAGGGAAACTGATCGCCGACTTCGGCCCGAGCGGCGGCGGCATGGGCGACCAGCGGGTGGCTTCGCCGGCGCGGATCACGCGAGGCCGGCCGTCCTCGAGCCAGTTCCCGGTGCCGGCGGAGATGCCAACGGCCGACTTCAGAGTGCCTCGGGACCCGACCGACGGCAATGCATAGGTCAGGACGAGCTCGGCACCCTCCATTCCCTCGGTCGCCAGGGTGGCCGCGCTGTCGGCGGGCACCTCGTCGAAACCCAGGGCCGGGGCCATCGTGATGCCCGCCTCCCGGGCGCGCCGGTCGTAGCGCGTCACCAGCCGCGCGATGAAATCCGATTCACCGGTCGAATCGATGTAGTTGACCCCTGCTCGCAGTGCAGCTTCGGCGGCGGCGTCTCCGTGATCCCGGAACGGTCCGACGCAGGTCACCAGAACCTTCGCGCCGTCGAGCGCTCGGGTCAGTCCGTCCACGTCCCCGGCGGACGCCCGCAACGTCTCGGGGCGATCCGTCGTCTCGGCGATGCGGTCGGACAAGGCCTCGAGCTTGGCTGGGTCTCGCCCGGCGACGGCGAAGTCTGCACCACGACGCGCCAGGGCGTGGGCCGTGAGACGGCCGGTGTAGCCGGTGGCTCCGAAGAGCACGATGTCGGGCATGTCGGAACCCTACCCACTAGCCTTCCGCCATGAGTGTGACCGTCCACCTCGTCCGGCACGGCGAGGTCGAGAACCCGGCCGGCGTCATCTACGGGCGCCTTCCCGGCTATCGCCTATCCGAGCAAGGGCTGCGTCAGGCCGAAGCCGCCGCAGACCGGCTGGCGGAGGCGGATCTCGGCGCGCTCTGGGCCAGCCCGCTCGAAAGGGCCCAGGAAACGGCTCAGGTGCTCGCCGCGAAGCACCCGGGGCTGGAGGTGGTCACCGACGAGCGGATCATCGAGAGCGACACGACGGTCGAGGGGGTCGGTCGCAGCGTGATGGCCTTGATCAAGTCGCCGCGACATTGGTGGCACTTCCGCAACCCCTGGGGCCCGTCGTGGGGAGAGAGCTTCGTTCAGATCCGGGCCCGCATGCTGGCCGCGATCGACGATGCGGTCGCGCAAGCGGACGGCAGAGAGGTAGCGGTGGTCTCGCATCAGACACCGGTGTTGGTCGCGCGGCTGGCGCTGGCCCGCAGAAGGGTGCCTCCGTGGCTGGCGTTCACTCCCTGCGGGACCGGCTCGGTCACCACTCTTGTGTTGGAGGAGGGGAGGGTCCTACAGGCCTCTTACTTCGCGCCGCCGACCTAGTGCTACTCCGGCACCGCTTCCTCGTCGAGCGACTCGATCGTCTCGAGCAAGGGCGAGGAGCAAACGGGGCACACCGGGGTGTCGGCCGCGTCGACATACACGGTGCGTTGACACGTAGTGCAGAAGGCCTTGATGGTCATGAGGGAACGGTAGCCTGCCTTGGTTGTCTAATCCACCCGATCTGGAGGTTTCTCTGAGCGGACACTACGACGCCATCGTCGTCGGTGCTGGCCATAACGGGCTGATCTGTGGCTGCTACCTCGCCCGGGCCGGTTTGCGGGTAGCCATCGTCGAGCGCAGCGACCGGATCGGGGGCGCTTGCGTGACCGAAGAGCTCTTCGAAGGCTTCCGGATCTCGACCGCGTCCTATTCGCTATCTCTTCTGGTGGACGACGTGGTCGATGAGCTCGGCCTCAAGCTCGATATCAGGCCCAAAGACCCGGAAGCGTTCGCCCCCTTCGAAGACGGCGGCGGCCTCACGATGTGGCGGGATCCCGTGCGCTGCAAACAGGAGATAGCCGCCATCTCGAAGGCCGATGCCGAGGCGTACGAGCGGTGGGAGGAGCTGTGGCTCGAGGCGGCGCGGGTGTTCCGGCCTCTGCTGGCATATCCGGCGACGCGCAAACAGGCTCGTAGAGCGTTCCGCCAGTCGGAGGTCGACCGGCTCTTCAAGAAGACCGTCGACGGCTCGATCGCAGACCTGGCGGAGGAATACTTCGAATCGGATCTGCTGCAGGGACTCGTGGCATCGCAAGGCATCATCGGTTCCGCGGCCGGCCCCCGCACTCCGGGAACCGCCTACATCTACCTGCACCATGCGTTCGGTACGGCCACGGGTGAAACCGGCGTCTGGGGATTCGTACGAGGCGGCATGGGTGCGATCACGTCTCAGCTGGCAGACATCTTCCGCGCCGCCGGGGGAGAGATCCGGCTGGAGACAGAGGTGACCTCCGTCAAGGTTGCCGGCAAGCGACGCACGGGCGGTGTGGTGCTTGCGTCCGGTGAGGAGATCGACGCGCCTCTCGTGTGCAGCAACGCGGATCCCAAGCGAACCTTGGAGATGTTGCGAGCGGCGCAGCTGCCGCGCGAGTTCGTCGAAGACGTTGAAGTGCTCCCCGTGGAGGGAACCGTCGTCAAGGTGAACTGCGCGCTGAGCGGCTTGCCGCGGTTCAACGGGATGGACTCGAATGGCACGACCCCGGGGCCCGAACATCTGGGAACGATCACGGTTGCTCCCTCCATCGACTATCTCGAGAAGGCGGCGCGCAGCGCGGCCGAGGGACGACCTGCCGATCCCATGTTCTGCGAGGCCTGGATCCAGACCGCGTCCGAACCCGACCTCGCCCCGGAGGGCAAGCACACCCTGTCGGTGTTCGCCCAGTACGCGCCCTACACGCTGGCGGAGGGGGACTGGGATGGCCGTCGCGACGAGATCGGCGACATCGTGCTGAGCACGCTCGAACGCTACGCGCCCGGCCTAACCGACCTCGTCGAGGATCGTCTGGTTCTCGGCCCCCCCGACCTCGAGACTCGCTTCGGGTTGACCGGCGGCAACATCTTCCACGGCGAGCTCCTTCCGGAATGGCTGTTCGAGAAGCGCCCGGCCAACGTGTGGCACCGACATCGCTCGCCGCTGCCCGGCTTCTACATGTGCGGTTCGGGCACCCATCCGGGCGGAGGTGTCTGCGGCGCGCCGGGACGCAATGCGGCCCGCGCCGTCCTGGCCGATCTCACCGCGGATGCCGGTGTCTCTATGCCCGTTATGCGAACTTCCGACGACGCAGGCGCATAGAGCGGCTGCGTGGCGTGTTTGGCCCGGGCCCGTCCGGGTATCCCTGCATAAGCAAGAGAACCTTGATCAACCAACGAGGCCATGGCCTAGGGAGGTGAGACACGTGGGTATAGGAGCGAGCATATTTCTGCTGGCCCTCGGCGCCATCCTGTCCTTTGGCATCAACGTCGACTCCGATAGTTCGGGGATCTTCAACATCGACACGATCGGGGTCATCCTGATGGTGATCGGAGGGGTCGGGATCATCCTTTCGATGATGTTCTGGAGCAGCTGGGGTGGTCCGGGCGGCCGTCGCGACGAACAGCGTACGGTCGTTCGCGATCGGGAAGTCGTCTAGCGGTATCTAGCAGACAAGAAAAAGGGGCCCCCGAAAGGGGCCTCTTTTTTGTTGTGTGACCTGGTCGTTGCGGGAGGCGATGATGTTCCCGCGGCGTCAGCGTCCGTAGCGCGTGAGGATCCTCACGATGCGGTCTTCGACCGTTGACGCGTGCGTCTTCGACATCCCCCGCGAAAGTATCGAGAACTCGGCCCACGTCTCGCGCCGGCGGAGCCACACGTAGCCCGACAGCGAGGAGATGCTCGTAAGGCTTCCGGTCTTCGCACGCAGGCGGACGCCCTTGAGCCGGTCCTGGAGGGTCCCCTCGCCGGCCGCCGGAAGGCCCTTGCGAAGGACGCGGCCCCAGGGACGATCCTCGGCTAAGCCCAGTAGCTCGACGAGGCCGTTCGGCGAAACGCGGTTCTCGTACGAGAGCCCCGAGGAGTCGTGTGCCGTAACGTCCACGGAGCGCCTGCGCGCCCAGGAGACGATCGCCGAAGCTCCTTTGGCGATCGTGCCCGGGAACCCGTACCGCTCGGCCCCTAAACGCTTGCCGAACATCTCCGCGAAGAAGTTCGACGACCGACGGTTGAGGTAGCGGATCATCGTCGACAGGGGTTTCGACGACACGCTGGCCACGGAGGTCAGCTGGGTCGGGGCCTGCGCCGCGCGCGGCGCCCCACGAACCCTGACACCGATCTTCTCCAACTTTTTGGTCAGAGAGCGAGCTGCTCTGATCTCGGGATCCCCGATGTGGTTGCCGCGGATGACGTTTCCTTCGAACGAAAGCGCGGACGGAAGGGGGATATAGCGCGCCGGGAAGTCGGGTTTCCAGCCGGGCGCGTACCAGTCCCGTGCGAAGTAGCCCGTGCTTCCGATCACACGTCCCCTCACTCGCATCACGCCCGCTGCTTTGATCTCGCGCGCCAGGACGCCCAGGCGCGTCGCTTCGAAAGGCAGCTCGCGCGCGAGTCGACCTCCGCCGCTGAGCGTTGGGTCGCCGCGGCCCAATAGCCAGAGATCGCCGTCGATCACCGGTCCGGGCAACGCGCTCGTTGCCGCGGACGTTTCGATGGTGCGCGTCGGCTCGAGCCGGTCGAACAGCGCCATCGAGAGAAGGAGCTTCTGGTTGGACGCGGGAACGCGCTTCCGCGCGCTTCGATGGCGGTACAGGTAGCGGCCATCTTCACGCACCGCGATCCCGATCTTCTTTCCGCCGGCGAGGCGATCGATCTTGGTCTTCCACAAGGCGCGCGCGAAGGCGGGCGGGCTCAGTAGCCCCACGGAGATAACCGAAGCAAGCAGGATCGTTAGCGCGCGCCGCATACGGAAAGGGTTATCGACGCGCGTCGTTACTCCTTTACGTCGAACAATGTTGGATCCGTGGGAAAGAAGGAGAGCTGACCCGGTCCGGCTGCGGTGCGCGCCGGGCGGTCTATCTCGAGCGCGAGACGGTGATAGCCCTGTTCCCGGGCGAGTTGGATCGCCCGCTTCCTTGCCTTGCGATCTTCCTCTTGCAGCCTGCGCTCGGCCGTCTCGATAGCCTCTTCGATCAGTTGAGGTTCCCACTCAGGCAACATCGCCTGCTCCATCTGGCCTCCCTGTCCGAACCCGATGTGTGCCCGCGCCTTCAGCCGGGTTCTGGAGTATCGGTCGAGCCCGGCAGACCAAGCCGGATTTCGGCTCTTTTGTAATTCGAATCTTCGCGTCCGGGCGGTACCCGTCTTCTACCCTCGGGGCGTGGAATCCGTGGACATCCCCTCCCGCCGGTCGGACGAGTTGGGCATCGAACGACCGGCCGCCGCCAGGCGGGCCTTTGCCATCATTAGCCACCCCGACGCGGGCAAGACCACCCTCACCGAGAAACTCCTTCTGTACTCGGGCTCGATCGCTCAGGCGGGAGCGGTCAAGGCGCACCGGGATCGCCGCTCGGCCACCTCGGACTGGATGGAGATGGAAAAGCAGCGAGGCATCTCGATCACCTCGACCGTGCTGCGCTTCAGCCATCGGGATTCGGTGATGAACCTCCTCGACACCCCCGGTCACCGCGACTTCTCGGAGGACACCTATCGGGTGCTGTCCGCGGCCGACTGCGCGCTGATGGTCATCGACGCGGCGAAGGGGATCGAGGCTCAGACACTCAAGCTGTTCGAGGTCTGCCGGGCCCGCGGGACGCCGCTCCTCACTTTCATCAACAAGATGGATCGTCCGAGCCTCGACCCGCTGGGCCTCCTCGACGACATCCGCTCTCAGATAGGAGTCGAGCCCACGCCGGTCACGTGGCCGGTAGGGGAGCCGGGGGATTTCCAGGGCGTGATCGATCGGCGGAGTAGAACATTCCATCGCTTCGTGCGAACGGCTCGCGGCGCGACCATCGGCGAGGAGGAGATCACGGAGCTGAACAACGGTTCCGAGAGCCCGGCGTTAGCCCGCGCTCTGGACGAAGTCTCCTTGCTGGATGAGTCCGGATTGATGCCGGATCGCGACTCGTTCCTCGCGGAGGAGACCACCCCTGTGTTCTTCGGTTCCGCGATCTCCAACTTCGGTATCCGCCTGTTGCTGGACGCGTTGGTCGATCTCGCGCCGGCGCCGGCACCGCGTCGCGACCGACACGGGGTCTCGCGCGCGCTGGCGGAGCCATTCTCCGGGTTCGTGTTCAAGGTCCAGGCGAACATGGATCCACGTCACCGCGATCGGATCGCCTTCGTGCGCGTGTGCTCGGGCAGGTTCGAACGAGGAGCCGTCGTCAATCACGCGCAGAGCGGCCGTCCCTTCACGCTCAACTATGCGCATCAGCTCTTCGGACGCGACCGGGAGACGATCGACGTCGCCTATCCCGGAGACATCGTGGGATTGGTCAATGCCGGTGACCTCCGCATCGGCGACACCTTGTACGACGGCGAACCGGTGGAGTTCCCGAGCCTGCCCAGCTTCGCGCCCGAACATTTCGTGACCGTTCAGAACGTAGCTGCGTCGCGCTACAAGCGATTCCGAAAGAGCCTCGTGCAACTCGAGGAAGAGGGGGTCGTGCAGGTTCTGCGAGATCCGGACCGCGGCGATCGCGAGCCCGTTCTGGCGGCCGTCGGTCCTATGCAATTCGAGGTGGCCAAGCATCGCCTGGAGAACGAGTTCGGCGTACCGGTGAGGCTCTCTCCCACGGAGTACAAGGTGGCCCGGCTGACGGACGAGGCCGGAGAGGCGTTCCTCTCCGGGTCCTGGGAGGCCGACGTGCTACACCGGTCGGACGGTGTTCTCTTCGCCTTGTTCAGGAGCCCCTATCAACTGGAGCGGCTCGAGCGCGAGCGCCCCGAGCTCAGGCTCGACCACATCGTGGCCTGACCGAAAGGATCTGTTGCCCTAACGCGGCGTCCCACGACCTGGGTGGCTAGCGTCCCTTCGGCCGATCGCCGAAACATCATTCAGGCGATCTTCAGCGAGCTTTCAATATCCCTGTACCCGCGCCCGAGACTCAAGGCACGCGACGAAGGAGTAGCCGGTGAGCCCATCCCTTGATCCGCGGACGAAGAGCGCGATCTCGCCGTCATCGGCACGAGGGAGACGAAGATGATCGCGAACGGGATCGAGGCAAGAGTCGTTCGTGACACGGTGACCGCCGAGGGAGAGTTGATCGAGGGCACCAACGATTGGTATGCCCAGGGACGAGGACGGGAACATCTGGTATCTCGGCGAGGAGACCGCCGAATTCGATGGTGGCATGCTGGTGAACGAGATGGCCGAGGTTCCTTCCGGACTATTCGAGGACGTGTTGCTCACGAAGGACACCATCACGATCGAGCCTGATGTTCTGGAGTACAAATTCTACGCGCGCGGCATCGGTCCCGTGCTTGTCTTCGGTGTCTCGGGAGGCGGTGGCCGCGAGGAGCTCATCGAGATGGACGAGGCCCTTCCGTCCGCCGGCACCGGTCCTCTCGGATCACCCAACCGATAGGTCAGGCGTGCGCATCTTGGTAGTCGAGGACGAGAAGGGTCTGGCCGTTGGACTCAAGACTGGGCTGGAGGCGGAGGGTTTTGCTGCGGATGTAGCGCTGGATGGAACCGATGGTCTGTGGATGGCTCGTGAGAATCCGTACGACGCGATCGTGCTGGACATCATGTTGCCCGGAACCAACGGCTACAAGATCTGCTCCACGCTTCGTGACGAGGGCAACTGGACTCCGATTCTCATGCTCACGGCCAAGGACGGCGACTTCGACGAGGCGGAGGCGCTGGACGCGGGGGCAGACGATTACCTGACGAAGCCTTTCTCGTACGTCGTCTTGTTGGCGCGCCTAAGAGCGTTGATGAGACGCGGCGCCCCGGCGCGGCCCGCTGTGCTGGAGTGCGGTGACCTTCGACTGGACCCCGGGGCCAGACGAGTTTGGCGCGGCGAGCGGCAGGTGGCGCTGACCTCCCGGGAGATGTCGCTGCTGGAGTTCCTCCTCAGGCATGCCGGCGAGGTTCTCTCGAAACGCCAGATCCTCGATCACGTGTGGGACTACGAGTTCATGGGCGACCCCAACATCGTCGAGGTGTACATCGCGCATCTTCGGGCGAAGCTGGATAGGCCCTTCGACAGGGCATCGATCGAGACGGTTCGGGGAGCTGGCTACCGAGTAACCGACGACCGTGCTCGATAGGCGCACGGTCAGGACTCGAACCGTTGTCGGTGCCCTAACCGTGCTCGGCATCGCTCTGGTGGTCGCGTCCATCGCCATGGTCTTCTTACTCAGGCGTTCCCTGACGCACAACGTCCGTACTAACGCCGCGGGCACGGCACGTCTCGTGGCGGCCCAGCTCGAGGAGGGTCTGGCGCCCGCCGAGATCCCGTCGTCGCGCGACGACGACGAGTTCATCCTGGTTTCGCGAGCGGCTGGCGACGTCCTGTATGCAAGCGAGATCCTCCGCGAGATGGCGGCTCCCCTTGCTGATATCCCTGCGGGCGAAAGCGAGTCTTTCGAGCTCCCGATCGACGACGATCCGTTCCTGGTGGTCGCAGAAGCCGCTTCCACGACAGACGGTGAACTCACGGTCCTGGTCGGTCATACGCTCGACAACGTCGCCGAGTCGACCGAGGTGGTCGGGGTGCTGCTCGCCGGTGGCGTACCGATCCTGCTGGTGCTGGTTGGCGCAATCACGTGGAAGGTGACCGGGCGCTCGCTGGCGCCGGTGGAGTCGATCAGAGCCGAGGTCGAAGCGATCTCTTCCGACGAACTTCATCGGCGCGTGCCGGTTCCGGAGACGCACGACGAGGTCGCTCGGCTTGCCTCGACGATGAACCGGATGCTCGGTCGTCTGGAAGAGGGGCAACAGAGGGAGCGCCGTTTCGTTTCCGACGCGTCGCACGAGCTTCGGAGTCCCGTGGCGGCGATCCGACAGCATGCCGAGGTTTCCTTGGGCCATCCCGAGTCGAGCTCGACCGAGGAGCTCGCTAGGCATGTTCTCAGCGAAGGCCTCAGGCTCGAGCGGCTGGTAGAGGACCTCCTGTACTTGGCGCGTGGCGACGAGACGACGGCTCCTCATCGGGAGGTGATCGATCTTGACGACCTTGTTTTCGCAGAGGTCGCTCGTCTCAAGTCCGTCATCGATCCCACCCTGGACACGCGCAAGGTCTCCGCGGGAAGGATCTCTGGCGATCGCGTCCGGCTGTCCCGCCTTGTGAAAAACCTCCTGGAGAACGCGGGGCGCCACGCGTACACCGTCGTCGACGTCTCGCTGACCGAGGATCAAGACGAGGTCGTCCTGATGGTCGCAGACGACGGCCCCGGGATCGACCCCAAGGACCGCGAGCGCGTCTTCCAACGGTTCGTCCGTTTAGAGGAGGCTCGGGACAGGGCATCTGGAGGAACGGGGCTTGGTCTGGCTATCGTTGCCGATGTCGTGCGGTCCCACGGCGGTTCCGCCAGGATCCTCGACTCCGCATCGGGCGGAGCCGCTTTCGAGATCCGCTTCCCTCGGTATGCCTGACCACACCTTCAGGTGGGGCTCAGGTGATCTGGCGGACGATGGTGGTGGGCGAAGAGATACCTAGTGAAGGGCTGGGACAGTGACCCAGCCGAGGAAGATCGAGAAAGGATCTGGCGGGATGGATAGAAAGAACAAGTCAAGGAAGTGGCTCATGGTTGCCGTGCTCGCGGGGGTCGCGCTCGCGGGTGTCGGAGCCAGTGTCGTGATGGCCGGCTCGGGCGACGACAAGCCTCTCGAGGGGACGATCTACGAGAGGGCGACTGAGGCCGCGCTCGA
>Ga0299913_10001695_pt1 | contig 16633 bp, 12 predicted proteins | sample RVTome_9_FD_201360 | JGI IMG/M metagenome (GOLD analysis project Ga0299913, IMG submission 201360) | Soil microbial communities from uranium-contaminated site in the Upper Colorado River Basin, Wyoming, United States - RVT155D38 (version 2) ... | reverse complement strand
GGGCTGTTCCCGCACCTGACCATCGCGGAGAACATCGCCACCGTGCCCAAGCTGCTGCGCTGGGACAAGGCTCGCGTCTCGGCCAGGGTCGACGAACTGCTCGACACCGTGGGGATGGACCCCGGCGCATACCGCGACCGATACCCCAAGCAGCTCTCCGGCGGGCAACGCCAGCGCATCGGGGTGGCGCGCGCGATGAGCGCGGACCCTGACGTGATGCTGATGGACGAGCCGTTCGGGGCCATCGACCCGATCACCAGGGACCGGCTGCAGAACGAGTTCCTCCGGCTGCAGGCCGAGATCAAGAAGACGATCGTGTTCGTCACTCACGACATCGACGAGGCGATCAAGATGGGCGACCGCATCGCGATCCTGCGCGACCACTCGCGAATCGCCCAGTTCGACACGCCGGAGCGCATCCTGGTCGACCCGGCCGACGAGTTCGTCGCGGACTTCATCGGCCGCGGCGCGTCGCTGAAGCGGCTGAGCCTGAGCCGGGTGAGCGACATCGAACTCAGCGAATGGCCGACCGTTCAGGACGGCACCGACCGTACCGAGGTGCTCCGCACCATCGCGGCCAGCGACCGGAGCTGCGTGCTGGTGCTCGACGAGCAACGGCGGCCACGCAGCTGGGTCAGCGGGGACCACCTGCGACGCACCGACGACCGGCCGCTCGCCGAGATCGGCCTGCCGCTTGCCGTCGTCGAACCCCGCGCCACTCTCAGCGACACGCTCAACGAGATGCTCACCGCCAGGTACAGCACCGCCGTCGTGATCGGCAGCGACGGCACGTACAAGGGGGTGGTGGACATCGACACGATCAACGAAGCGATCAGGTCGATGCGGTCGGTCGAGCGGGGACGGCTTCGCGACGACCTGGACACCGCGGGGGCGGTCTCGTAGCCATGACGATACCGATGAAGGAGCAGGTCACCCCGGGGCTGGGCAGTGCCCCTGCCCCCAGGGGCAAGTCGCTGGCCGGCTACCTGTTCATGCCGATGCTGCTCGCCGCAGCGCTGCTCGCCCTGTACCTGTACGTGCAGGGCCAGACCCTCGACAGCATCGAGGCCCGCCGGGTCAACATCGACTTCATCACCTCGGCGGCGTTGCAGCACCTCAAGCTGACGGCCGTCTCGACGCTGTTGGTCCTGCTGGTCGCCATCCCGGCCGGCATCGCGCTGACCAGGCCGTTCGCCAGGCGGATCACCCCGGCCGCGGTCGCGGTGTTCAACGTCGGCCAGGCGGTGCCGTCGGTCGGCGTGGTCGTGCTGCTCGCGGTGGTGTGGAACATCGGCTTCTGGCCGGCGATCGTCGCCCTGGTCGCGTACTCCGCGCTGCCGGTACTGCGCAACACCATGATCGGGCTGCAACAGGTCGACGAGGCGGTCATCGAGTCGGGCCGCGGCATGGGCATGAGCAAGCTCGGCGTGCTGACCAGGATCGAGCTACCACTTGCGGTGCCGGTGATTTTGGCCGGCATCCGCACCGCGCTCGTGATCAACGTGGGCACCGCGACCCTGGCCACGTTCATCAACGGTGGCGGGTTCGGCGACATCATCAACACCGGAATCGTGCAGGGCCGGCAGCTCGTCACGGTCGTCGGCAGCGTGCTCACGGCCGTGCTCGCGCTGCTGATCGATTATCTGGCCAGCATCGCCGAGGACGTGCTCAGGCCACGGGGGCTGTAGGGGCCACCGGACATCCGTCGACGTCGTGGTGTCGACGCTATTGAGGCGAGGTGTAATGCGGCACTCAAGGATCACCCGGACCCGGCTGTTCGCGATGATCGTAGCGACCCTCTTCGTCGCGTCGGCGTGTGGCGACGACGGTGGCGGCGGGGGTAGCGCCGGCGGCGGATCCCTAGGCGAGATCGACCTGTCCGGCGCATCGTTCAAGGTCGGCTCCAAGGAGTTCACCGAGCAGCTCATCCTCGGCCACATCGCCATCAGGGCGCTCGAGGCCACCGGAGCCACGGTCGAGGACAAGACCGGGATCCAGGGCACCGCCAACGTCCGTACCGCGATGACGTCCAACGAGATCGACCTGTACTGGGAGTACACCGGAACGGGTTGGACCGTCCACCTCGGCCACACCACCGCCGATGCGGCCAAGGGCTCCGAGCCGCTCTACGAGGCGGTCAAGGCCGAGGACCTGCAGCAGAACAAGATCGCCTGGCTGGAGCCCGCGCCGATGAACAACACCTATGCGATCGCCACGGCAAAGGGCCGCGGTGAGGAGCTCGGCGTGAGCAACCTGTCGGAGTACGCCGAGCTGGCCGGCTCGAAGCCGGACGATGCCACCTTCTGCGGCGCGGCAGAGTTCCTGACCAGAGACGACGGCTTCCCCGGCGTGGAGAAGGCGTACGGGTTCGAGCTGCCCCAGGACAAGATCGCCGAGGTGGACCTCGGGGTGATCTACACCCGGGTTCCCGATGGGGACCCGTGCAACTTCGGCGAGGTCTTCGCCACCGACGGCCGGATCTCGGCGAACGACCTGGAGATCGTCGAGGACGACAAGGGCTTCTTCGTCAACTACAACGTGGCCATGACCACCCGCCAGGACGTCCTCGACCAGAATCCCAAGCTGGCCGAGGTGTTCAACCCGATCGCCGCGAAGCTCACCACTGACCTCGTGCGCCAGCTCAACGAACGCGTCGACGTCAACGGCGAGCTGCCGGACGAGGTCGCGGAGGACTTCCTGAAGACGAATGGTTTCATCGGATAGTCGCGCTCCCGTCCAGAAACGGCCCAAAGTGGGGGGTTGCCGCGCTCCGCGGCAACCCGCCACTCCCGGCCGGAGGCACCATGCGGATCACCATCGCCCAGGTCGACGCCGTGCTCGGGGACATCGACGCGAACGTCGCACGGGCCGAGCGGGCCGTGGCCGAGGCCACCGGCCGGTCCTCCGACCTGATCGTCTTTCCCGAACTGCACCTGACCGGCTACTCGATAGGAGCCGTCGACCAGGACCTGTCGATGCGACCCGACGATCACCGGCTGGTCCGGCTCGCTGGGCGGGCCGAGGCCGCGGGCCTGGTCATCGGCTTCGTCGAGGAAGGTCGTGGCCCGCACAACTACAACAGCGCCGCCTACTTCGGCGGCGGCTCGCTGGTGCACGTTCACCGCAAGCTGTACCTGCCCACCTACAAGTCGTTCGAGGAGCGCAAGCACTTCACCCCGGGTCAGTCGATGCGGGCCTTCCCCACGACGAACGGCTCCAGGATGGCGATCCTCGTCTGCAACGACGCATGGCAACCGCAGCTGGCGTTCATCGCCACCCAGGACGGCGCCCACATCCTCGTGGTGCCGGCCGCCAGCGCCCAGAGCAGGTTCCCGGACCGCTACGACTCGCGCAGCTACTGGCGTGGCATCACCCGCTTCTACGGCCGGATGTTCCAACTGTTCGTCGTGTTCGTGAACCGCGTCGGCGTCGAGCACGGACTCGAGTTCTGGGGCGGCTCGCACGTCGTCGACCCGTGGGGCAACATCGTCGCCGAAGCGTCGAAGACCGACGAGGACCTGCTGACCGTCGACATCGACCTCGATGACGTGCGCCGCCGCCGCCGCGACATCCCCCTCGTCAAGGAAGCCCGGCTCGGGCTGATCGACCGCGAGATCCGGCGCCTACTCGACGACGGCGGCGACCTCTAGGGACCACGCCCATTCTGCGCAAACGCGCCGAGCCTGGCCAGCGGGCCGGCGACGCTGCCGGCAATCGGTCGCGGCATCGGGCCCTCACGCCTTGGCGTCGTACTCGGCGAGCTCGCGCTTGAGCACCTTGCCCGTGGGGTTGCGCGGCAGCGCGTCCACGAAGACCACGTCGCGCGGCACCTTGAACCTGGCGAGGCCGGAACGGACGAACTCCTTCACCTCGTCGGCGTCGAGCTCCGCGCCGGGCATCGTGACCACGAACGCCCGCAGCCGCTGGCCGAAGTCCTCGTCCGGCACGCCGATCACGGCCACGTCGTCGATCTTCCCGTGGGTGGCGAGCAGTTCCTCCACCTCGCGTGGGAACAGGTTCTCGCCGCCCGAGACGATCATCTCGTCGTCGCGGCCGTCCACCCACAGCCGGCCCGCGGAGTCGACGTGGCCGACGTCGCCCGATGACATCAGGCCGCGGATGACCTCCTTCGAGCCGCCGCCGGTGTAGCCGCTGAACTGGGCGAGGTTGCCGACGAAGATCCGCCCGGTCTGCCCGGCCGGCAGCTCGTTGCCGTGCTCGTCGACGATCCTGACGGTGGTGCCGAACGGCGGACTGCCGACGCAACCCGGCGCGGCCCGCAGGTCCTCCGGCGTGGCGATGGTGGCGTAGGAGACCTCGGTGGAGCCGTAGAGGTTGTAGACGACATCGCCGAAGACGTCCATCGCGCGGGTGGCGAGCTCGGCGGAGAGCTGGGAGCCGGACACCGCGATGATGCGCAGCTCGGACAGGTCGTGGCCGGAGATCGCGTCGGAGCCCAGGCCGACGATGCGCTGCAGCATGATCGGCACGACGGACAGCCCCGTGCAGCGGTGCTGCGCCATGGCGGCGAGCGTCAGCTCGGGGTCGAACCGCCGCCGGGTGATGACCGTCGCGCCAAGGGCGATCGCGGTGGTCGCGTTGAGCAGCCCCCAGGCGTGGAAGAACGGCGCGGCGACGAACACCCGGCCGCCGCTGCGGTACGGGATCTTGGACAGCAGCCCGCCAGGCAGGATGAGCGAGATGCCCATCGGCCGCGGCGCGCCCTTGGGGGTGCCGGTGGTGCCGCTGGTGAGCAGCACGATGCGCTGCGGCTGGTCCGGCTTCGGCGGTGCCTCGGTACTGCCCGTCGCGATGAGCTTGTCCAGCGAGTTGCCAGCCGGCTCGGCGTCCGACCAGGCCACGAACATGCCGAGCTCGGCCTCCGCGCCCGCCACTACCGGCGCGAACTCCTCGTCGTGCACCAGCAGCCGGACGTCCTCGCGCCGGCACACGTCGCGCAGCTGCGGACCGGCGAAGTCGGTGTTGAGCAGCAGCGTCTTGGCGCCCACCTTGGCGGCCGCGAACAGCGCGTCGAAGAACCCCCGATGGTTGCGGCACAGGATGCCGACGCCGTCCCCGGCCCGCACGCCCAGCTCACGCCACGCGTTGGCGAGCGCGTTCGACCGCTCGTCGAGCTCGGTGAACCGCAGCGCTCCCAGCTCGTCCACCAGCGCGATCGTCTCGGGGTGCTTCGCCGCCGCCTGCCCGACCGCCCCGCCGACGAGCCCGTAGCGCCGCAACGCCCTGCCCCCGCGCGCCAGCTTTCCCGGCGACTCCAGCCCCACCATGCCGGCCCGCACGCAGGTGGCGACAGCCCGCACCTCGACCACGGCTCGAAGGGCCATCCTGGAAGCGCGCAACGCAACAGCCATGATCGTCCCTCTCGCCGCGGTACCGAGTTCACCGGAGCTTACAAACCGCCCAGTAACAAGCCAACGCAGCGGCCATCGGCCGTGTATTTCCCACCGTGGTGCTGTCTCCGACGGTCGGAGCTGCGGCAATCGGCCGTGGCCCGATCCTTCAGGGGGCGACGTTGTCTCGACGTAGAACTCTCATTCGTGGCCTTGCCGCAGGTGCGGCGCTGGCCGCCATCGGCCTGATCGCACCGGCGACGGTGAACGCTGCACCGCTTCCGCCCGATCGCCAGGCCAGCGAACGGTCGGCCGGGCTGGCCGAAGGCGACCACGTGCTGCAGGCCATCCAGCGCGATCTGGGCCTCAGCCGTGAACAGGCCGAGAAGGAGCTCGCCGCGCAGAGTGCGGCGCGCCAGCTCGACATCCGGCTCAAGTCGCAGCTCGGCGCCGACTTCGCCGGTGACTGGTACGACCAGCGCTCCGGCAAGCTCGTCGTCGCGGTGACGTCGGCCAAGCGCGCCGCCGAGGCGCGGGCCGCCGGCGCGGAATCGAAGCTGGTGTCGCACGGCAAGGCCAAGCTCGACGGCATCGTGGCCGAGCTGGACGAGCTGGCCGCGACCGACAAGGCCGCCGTTTCCGGCATCACCGCGTGGCACGTCGACCCGCAGACCAACGCGGTCGTGGTGACTGTGCTGGCCGGGCAGCCCAAGGGCAAGGCGCTGGCCGGGCTGGCCCGTCACGGCAACGCCGTGCGGATCGAGCAGACCGACGCGACACCCTCGGTGACGGCCGACTTCCTCGACGGTGGTGACCCGTTCAACGGCTGCTCGGTCGGCTTCAACGCCTTCTACGGCAGCGAGCGGTTCTTCATCACCGCCGGGCACTGCGGGGTCTCCGGCAACCAGACCTACGGTGCCGGCGGCAACTGGATCGGCCCGTTCTCGGGTTCGAGCTTCCCCGTCAACGACTTCGCCCTGGTGCGGGTCAACAACACCGGCTACTGGATCCAGGGCCCGTGGGTCGACGCGTACAACGGCGGCGGCTACTACAACGTGCACGGCTGGTACTGGTCCGCGCCGCCGGCGGGGCTGTTCATGTGCAAGTCGGGCAAGACGACCGGGTTCACCTGCGGCTCCGTCACGGTCACCAGTGAGACCGTGAACACCGAGCGGGGCACGGTCTACGAGCTGACCCGCACCAACGCGTGTGCCGAACGCGGCGACTCCGGCGGCTCGAACATCAGCTGGGACGGGGCCGGCAACGCCATGGCGGAGGGCATGAGCAGCGCCGCCACGTTGCTCGCCGACGGTCGCTGCCGCAGCAAGGCCGGCCTGGACAACCGGTCCTGGTTCCAGCCGGTCGGCGAGGCCATCTCAATCTACGGCGTGTCCCTGTACACGGCGTGATCGACAGCTGCGCCGTCCGGAGCCATCGAGGCCCGGGCGGCGCACCGCTGCGCAGGCGGCCGGTGGGGGCCGCCCGCACCCGTCACAGGGTCGCCAGGCGCAGCGTCAGGGCCACGGCGGCGATGCCGGCGGGCGCCGACCAGAGGCCGAGACCGCGGCGGTTGCGGCGAACAATGGGCACCTCCTATTGGCTCGCTCGGGTGGTGAGGTTCCCCCGTTGGGCGTGCGCGACATGCTATTGGGCCGCGGCGCGGGTCAGACTGCGCGACATGATCACGTCGGAGCGGCCGGCCCTGTCCATGGTGGATCACGTCGGCGCCTGGCGGATGCCGCGACCACTTCGACTGGTCGGCGTCGTGGTGGCGGCGTCGGTGGCCGCGGCCGCGCTGGCCGGGCTCGGGCTGGCGGTGGGGCATCGGGTGACCACGGTCGTGCTGGCCAGCCTCGGCGGCTCGGCACGCGCGCGACCGCGGACTCCGGCCGGACGATCCGGGGCTCACTTGTGAGCACGACCGACCGCCTCAGCTCGCTCGACGTCGCGTTCCTGTGCCTGGAGGGCGCGGCGCCGATGCACCTGGGCGCCGTGCTGGTGCTGGGGCCCTCGGCGCCGGGCACCCCCCAGTCGGTGGCCGACGCGCTGGCCCGCCGGGCGTCCCGCATCGCACGGCTGCAACTGCGGGTGCAGCCGACCTGGTGGCCGCCGGGCAGCGCGGTATGGGCGCCGGCGCCCGACTTCCACGCCGGCGACCACGTGCGCGTGCACGAGCTGCGTGGCGGCGGCTGGCCCGACCTGGTCGAGGTGACCGGCCGGCTGCTGAGCCGGCCGCTGGACCTGCGCCAGCCGCCGTGGGAGCTGCACGTGATCGGTGGGCTGCCGGCCGGCCGCGTCGCCGTGGCGGCCAAGCTGCATCACGCGCTCTGCGACGGGCAGGGTGCGGTGCTGCTGGGGTCCGGGCTGCTCGACGGCGGTTGCGGTGACGAACCGGTCCGCGCGCAGCCAGCGGCACAGCGCACCGCCGCCGGCCCCGAGGACTGGGCCGGGCGGATGCTGACCGGCGCCACCCGGCTGGTCGACGACCTGCCGGAGCTGGCCGAGCAGCTCGGCCGCGCCGCCGGGATCGGTCTTTCGGTGCTGCGCCATGTCCGCCAACCACTCGCGGAGTCGTCGCTGTCCAGCGACGACTCGGCGCGGCGTCGGTTGCTCATGCTCCGGCTGGACGGCCACGACCTGCGCCGGGTCCGCCGGGCCCACGGCGGCACCACCCACGACGTGCTGCTCACCGTGCTGGCCGGCGGGCTGCGGCACTGGCTGCAGACGATCGGGCACGCCGCCGGCGACCGGTCGATCAGGGCGTTCGTGCCGGTCAGCCGCAGGGCCAGGGCCAGCGGGGGCGGCGCTGGCAACCAGCTCTCGGGCTACCTGTGCGACCTGCCGGTCGGCGAGCCGGATCCGGTACGCCGGCTGCGCGCGGTGCGGGCCGCGATGGACCGCAACAAGGCGGCAGGCCCCGGTCGCGGCCCTGGCGCGCTCGGCCTGTTGGCCGCGGCCGCCCCGCCGGCCGTACACCGCGTCCTCACGCCACTGGCCGGGCGCCACCCCTCGCTGCTCTTCGACCTCGTGGTCACGACCGTCCGGCTGCCTTCGGCCCGGCTCACCCTCGGCGGCGCACCGATCGAGAGCGTCTACCCGCTGGTGCCGCTCGCACCCGGCCAGGCGCTCGGCGTGGCGTTCATCCATGACGGCGACACGGTGCACGTCGGCCTGCACGCGCACGCCGGTGGCCGGCACGACGCCGGCAAGCTCGGCGACGCCCTGCAGGCCGCCCTCGCCGAGCTCGCGGAACTCGCCGAGCCAGCCGCCCTCGCCGAACCCGCCGGCTGAGCTCGCGGAGCGGGCCGACGGACGTACCGGTGCCTCACCAAGTCGGCGAATCGAGAGGTAGGCAGGCACCGGCCGCAACGTAGGCAGTCACTACCGATGCCTGGCTCCCGGGCGACACCTAGAACTGGAATCGCCCATTGGCGCGCTCCCTTCGCCGGTGCGGTCGGTCGAAGAGGTGCCTGGCCCTGCGGGGGCCGGGACAGCCGCGGTACCCGGCGGGAGGAGCCGAGATGACTGCCGTCTCCACCGGTGCTGTCGAGACTCCGGCCGTCGATGCGAACCAGTCTGACCGGGACCTGGTGATCTTCATCCGGGGCGCCGGGAACACCCGGCTGGAGGAGGAGCTCGCCGGTCTGGGCTGGCGGGTGTGGGCTCGCGAGGTGCCGACCGGCTGCGTCGACGAGGTGACGGACGCCCTCGCGGCGCCGGACAGCCCGGATCGCGCCGTCCTCCTCGGCCATGGTGAGGCCGGACTGGCGGTGCTGGAGTTCGCAGATCGTCATCCGGAGCGTGCGGCCGCGGTGCTGGTCGTGGGTCCGCCGGGTGCCCGGGGCGACCTGGCCCGGGACCTGTCCTGCCCGACGCTGGTGCTCCCCACCGCGCATCCGGCGGCGCTGGTTTCGGCGATCCGTCCCTTCCTGGCCGGTCTGGACCAGGTCAGCGGCCCCCTGAAGTGTCCGGCCATGCTGCCGGCGCTCACCCCGACGCTGCTCAACGATCCCGACGTGATCCAGCAGCTGCGGGAGATGGGTCCGGTCCACCGGATCAATGCGGCTGGCGTGGCGACGTCCTGGATCCTGACCGGTCACGGGGCGACCACCACGACCCTCGCCGATTCGCGACTGATCGGGGACGTCGAGCTCACCGCGGGGTTCCGGCTCCAGTCGGCCGATCCGGCCGTCGTACACCGGGGCGAACAGGACCTGATCACGATCGACGGTCGGGAGCATGCCCGCCTGCGCCGGCTGGTCGGCCGCTACCTCACCCCTGGCCGCGTGGACGCGCTGCGGCCGCGCATACAGCGCGAAACCGATGCGCTGCTGGATGCGATCCCCGCCGGCGAGGCGGTCGACCTACTACGGACGTTCGCGCGGCCGTTGCCGATCATCGTTCTGTGCGAGCTGTTCGGTGTCCCGGAGCAGGACCGCGGCTACATCTACGAGTGGCTCGTGGAAAGAATGACCTCGATACCGCCCAGCGCCCATTCCGACATCGACGACTACCTGCGTGCCCTGATCGCAGCCAGGAAGGGGGATTCCTCGGACGACCTGCTCGGCTGGGTCGTCCAAGCCGAGGGAGACCGGTTGTCCGAGGCAGATCTCATATCGGCGGCCAGGCTTCTGATGGTGGGTGGACACCGGGCTCCGACCACGCTGCTGGCCAATGGCGTTGCCGCCCTGCTTCGGCACCGGGAGCAATGGAAGCGACTCGTGGCCGACCCGACGCTCGTCGGCGCCGCGGTCGAGGAACTCCTGCGGTTCGTCACGCCCTTTCCGGTGGGTCTCGCCCGTCACACGACCACCTCGATCGATATCGACGGCGTGCTGGTTCCGGAGGGTGACCTCATCGCTGCGTCACTCGTCGCGGCCAATAGGGATCCGTCGTTGTTCGCCGATCCGGACGTACTCGACATCGCGCGGGAGAACAATCCCCACCTGGCATTCGGCCACGGACACCACTACTGCCCCGGGGCGGCATTGGCCAGGGCCGAGGCGCAGATCGCCATCGGCACCCTGGCCCGGCGGTTCCCGGACCTGGGACTCGCCGACGATCCTCGAAGCCTGCAATATCGGCAGAGCCGCGTGCGCTATCTATTCGAACTGCCGGTTGTCCTCCAGCCCGAATAGTTCCCATAACTTCCACCTCAGGAGTTCGCCACAGTGGACGCCGCGATTGTGCAGTTGCTGGGCTACTGTCAGGCCGATCCAGTGTTCTTCGAGCCGCCTTCGCGTATTGCGGACCACGACAGTCTGTTTTCGGTGACCCGCCGACCGCTGCCCGACGGCTGGCGGCCAAGGGAGAACGACCTCTGGGTGCTGCTGCATCCGCCCGGCGTGACGCTCCCGGAGCAGGGATGGAAGCTCCACGTCTCGGCCACTCTCGGCGATGCCGAAGCGGTCTGTGACCTCGTCGTGGACTTCTGCATCGGCCGGGGCGTCGCCGTCAAGTACCTCCGGAGCAGGGCCGCCATGCGACTGCTCAACAGCAAGTACGCCGACCGGGGAAGCAGCGGCAAACTGCTCACGCTGTACCCCGTCGACGAAAGCCAGTTGAGCGAGGTGCTGCCGGCACTGGCCGCCCTGCTGCGGGATTTCACCGGTCCGTACGTCCTCAGCGACCTCCGATACGGAGACTCGCCCGTTTACGTGCGGTACGGCGCGTTCCGGCGGATGACCTATATGCGGCCGAATGGCGACGTGGTGTACGCGATCCGCGCACCCGACGGGCGACTGGTGCCGGATGACCGCGGTCCGGCGTTCACGGTGCCGGAATGGGTGTCCGTTCCCGAGGTGCTGCGCGAGTCGATCGCGATGCGCGATACGGGCGGTGCCGACGAGTTCCCATTCCAGGTCGAAAGGCCGCTGCATTTCTCCAACGGCGGTGGGGTGTACCTGGCCCGCGACAAGGATTCCGGACGGTACGTGGTGTTGCTGGAGGCCCGCCCGCACGCCGGCCTGGACCGGGACGGTCTCGACGCGGTCGGCCGGCTGCAGCGGGAGCGTGGAGTCCTGGAGCGGCTGAGCGGCCTCGACTGCGTACCCCGCCTGCTCGACTACCTGGTGATCTGGGAGCACCATTTCCTGGTCGAGGAGTACATCGAAGGCAAGACCCTGTTGGAGGAGGTATTCGCCCGGTACCCACTCGTCGGCCCCGACCCGTCCGTCGAATCGGCGACCTCCTACACGCAATGGGCCATCGACATTCTGGCCAAGACAGATCACGCCCTCGCCGCCATTCACGCGAAGGGCTTGCGATTCGTCGACCTGCACCCCGCGAACATCATCGTCCGCCCGGACGGACGCGTCGTGCTGGTCGACTTCGAGATCGCAACCGACCTGACGGACCCGCGATCCCCTGGCCTTGCCGCTCCGGGATTCACCGCGCCGGCCGGTATGACGGGTCGGGCGGCCGACCGGTACGTCATGAACTGCCTGCGACAGTGGGTGTTCCTGCCGATCAGTCCGCTGCAGGAGCGGGATCCGGCCAAGTTGGCCAGCCTCACCGACGTCATCACCGAGCACTTCCCGGTTCCGCCGGCGTTCGGGCGGCGGATGATCCGGCAGTTCGGCACCGGCCGGGAACCCCTCGGTGAGGACCTGCCGGCCCGGATGTTCGAGAACCCGCACTGGCCCAGCATCCGGGACTCGCTGGTGGCGGGAATCCACGCGAGCGCGACACCCGACCGCGAGGACCGGCTCTTCCCGGGTGATCCGCAGCAGCACATGACCGGCGGGTTCACCGTGGCCCACGGCGCCGCCGGCGTGCTCTGGGCCATGCATCAGGTCGGCTCCGCGGTGCCGGCCGACTACCTGAACTGGCTCGTCGCCGCCGCACGCCGGCCCGCCGACCCGCGCGCCGGCCTCCTTGACGGGCTGCACGGCGTGGCGGCGACGTTGGAGTCGCTCGGGCGCCGTGACGATGCACTCGACGTTCTCGACCGGGCACGGAAACTGCACGACGGCCTCGTGACACCGGGAATCCACGGCGGCCTGGCCGGAGCGGGCCTTGGCCTGCTGCACTTCGCCGGGGTCACCGGCGACGAGGAACTGCGCACCGAGGCCATGGACATCGGCAAGAAGCTGGCCGTGCAACTCGAAGACAGCCAGTCGCCGATGTTCACACCGGACGGCAGGGTCGGTCTGCAGCACGGGCTGACCGGCGTCGGCCTGTACTTCCTTCGCCTGTACGACGCCATCGGGGAGGCGCGCTACCTCGAGCTGGCCGGGCTGGCGCTGCGCCGCGAGATCGACCGAGGCCGGGCGCTGCCGGACGGCACGTTCCAACTCCTGGAGGCCAACCGCTACCACGCCTATCTCGGCACCGGCAGCATCGGCCTGGCACTGGTCCTGTCCCAGTACCTGGAGCACCGCGCCGACCGGGGCTTCGCGAGCGTCATCGATGGCGCCCGCCGCGCCTGCCGGTCACCGTTCATCCGGCACCCGTTCCTGCTCATGGGGCGGGCCGGCACGATCGCCGCACTTCGCCTGCTGGGCCTCCCGGAGGACCGGCCGGTGGTCGACGAGCACGTCCGCCGGCTTGCCTGGCACGCCCTGTCCTACCAGGGCCATCTGGCCTTCCCCGGCAATCAGCTCCTGCGGCTGTCCATGGACCTGGTGACCGGTGCGGCCGGAGTGCTCGTCGCCCTCGGCGTGGCGTTCGACCAGAACGCGTCGATCCTGCCCGTCCTCGACCTGCGGTCCCCCACCGACATGGGGAGGAGGTGAAGAACATGGCCTTTGTGCTCCGGCTCCAGGCGCTCAGTGCTTCTGAGGCACTGATGGCACACCCGTGCTACAGCCACGTCACGTCGTACGCCGGCACCTGCGCCGACAACGACCTCTGACCGACGCGCCGGCATACGCCGAACGGCCCGTGTCGGAGGCCGACACCGGTCTCCGACACAGGTCGTCTCGGCCACATCTCAAGCTCCAGGTGAGGATCTCGTGGAAACCCAGCGCGACTCGTTGCCCGCGTGGCGGGTGCTGCAGCGCTACCTGCGCCCGTCCTGGCGCTGGCTCGCCCTCGGCGGCGTGCTGAGCCTGCTGACCGCGGCGATCGGGCTGATGCTGCCGCTGGTCACCAAGAAGCTGATCGACGACCTGGGCGCAGATCGATCGATGACCGGCGTGCTGCTGCTCATGGGCGTGCTCGTCGTCGTCACCGCGGTGACCGGACCGATCGGCGAGTACGTGCTGCGCCGCACCGGCGAGTCGATCGTGCTCACCGCCCGCAGCCGCCTGGCTTCCCACCTGCTGCGGCTGCGGATCTCCGCCCTCGACCACGCCGAGCCGGGCGATCTGATGTCCCGCGTCACCTCGGACACCGTCCTGCTGCGCCAGGTCGCCACCGATTCGCTCGTCGGCTCGGTCACCGGTGGCCTCACGGTCCTCGCGATCGTGACGACGATGGGCGTGCTCGATCCGGTGCTGCTGGTGGTCACCCTCGGGTTGCTGGCCTTTGCCGGGACGGTCGTCCGCACGATCATGCCGCGCGTCAACCGCGCGAGCAGGGACGCGCAGAAGTCCGTGGGATCGATGGGCGCCGCCCTGGAGCGGATGCTCGGGGCGCTGCGCACCGTGAAGGCGTCCGGCGCCGAGCACCGCGAGGAAGTGGCGATCCACCGGGCCGCCCACGATTCGTGGCGGGCCAGCGTGCGCGCCGCCAAGTGGCTGGCGCTCGCCGGGAACACCGTCGAGCTCACCATGCAGGTGGCGTTCTTCACGGTTCTCGCCGTCGGCGGTGCCCGGGTGGCCTCCGGGGCGATCGACATCGGGACGCTGATCGCGTTCCTGATGTACGTCTACTACCTGGTGCCGTCGGCCAGGTCGCTCGTCTATGCGGTCAACCAGTACCAGGTCGGGGCGGCGGCGGTCGCCCGCATCCAGGAGGCCGAACGGCTGCCGGTCGAGCCACCGATGTCGCCGGCGGAGCTGCCAGCACCCGGCGTGGCGCCCGCGGAGCTGGAGTTCCGCAACGTGCACTTCCGCTACGCGCCCGACCTGCCGCCCGTGCATCGCGGGCTGACCTTCACCGTCCCGCCGCGCGGCATGACGGCCTTCGTGGGTCCCTCCGGCGCGGGCAAGACCACGATCTTCTCCCTCATCGAGCGGTTCTACGAGCCGACCGAGGGCAGCATCTGCCTCGACGGCCGCGACCTGCACACCTGGGACATCCCGGAGCTGCGGTCCACGATCGGGTACGTCGAGCAGGACGCCCCCGTGCTGTCGGGCTCGCTGCGCGACAACCTCCTGTTCGGCGCCCCCGACGCCACCGACCACGAGCTCCGGCGGATCCTGCACACCGCCCGCCTCGACACCATGGTGGCCGCGCTGCCGAAGGGCCTGGACACCCCGGTCGGCCACCGCGGCATCAAGCTCTCCGGCGGCGAGCGCCAGCGGGTGGCCATCGCCCGCGCGCTGCTGCGCCGCCCCCGCATCCTGCTGCTGGACGAGGCCACCTCGCAGCTCGATGCCGTCAACGAGGCGGCACTGCGGGAGACCGTCGCCGAGGCTGCACTGACGACCACTGTGCTGGTCGTGGCGCACCGGCTGTCCACCGTGACCCTGGCCGACCGGATCGTCGTCATCGACTCGGGCGAGATCCAGGCCGTCGGCACCCACACCGAACTGGTCAGCACGGACCCGCTCTACGCCGAGCTCGCCGCGACCCAGTTCCTCGTCACCACCGGCTGAAAGGCTCGAAGCCCATGGAAAGTTCAGCGCATTCCGAGCTCGTCGGGTCACTGGGCGCCGAATTGTCCTCAGCGGGCCTGCCGGTGGTCACCGCACAGATGCTCAACGACTTCGACGTGCTTCGCACGATGCGGGAAGCGGGAGCCGCGCACCAGGTCGACATGGGCGGCCGGGAGACCGGCTGGATCCTGACCACGCACGACGCGGCCTCCAAGGCCATGGTCGATCCGCGATTGATGGGCGAGCCCCCGCACTCCTGGTCCAGGCGAACCGGAGCGGAGAAGGAGCTCCTCGACGAGGAGGACCTGTTCTTCCTCCCCGAGGAGGAGCACACGAGACTGCGCCGGATGATCACACGGCAGCTCACGCTCCGGCGGGTCACCGCATTGTCCGCGCGGATCCAGGGGGAAGTCGACAAGCTGCTGGACGCCATGCCGCCTTCCGGCGTGGTGGACTTCATCACCTCGTTCGCCCGTCCGCTACCGGTGGCGGTCCTCTGCGAACTGCTGGGCATCCCGGAGTCCGGGCGCGGGTACATCCGCGACTACGTGTACGGATGGATCGCCGGATCCGGCGGCGCGACCCCGGTCACGAAGAGCGCCGGGCTGGCCATGGCGGAGTACCTCGGGACGCTGATCGCCCAGCGGCAGGCCGCCCCGGGTGACGACCTGCTCAGCGCCATGGCACACACCCAGGGTCCGGACACCTCCCAGGCCGACGTGCTGTCGGCGGTCAGGCTCCTGCTCGTCGCCGGTCACCGCCCCGTCACGCGCCTGCTGTTCGCCGGCACCGCGGTGCTGCTCAGCCCGCGAAGCCGCTGGCAGCAGCTCGTGGACGACCCGACGCGGATCGACGCCACCATCGAGGAGCTGCTCAGGGTCGTCACGCCGACCGGGCTCTCCTCCCGGTACGTGAAGGAGGAGACGGAGGTCGACGGCGTGCTGCTGCCGAAGGGCAGCGGTGTGCACTGCGCGCTGGCCGCAGCCAACCGTGACCCCGCGCGCTTCGGCGATCCCGACACGTTCGACCCGCTGCGGCCGGTCAACCCGCACCTCGCCTTCGGCCTCGGCCGCAAACACTGCCTCGGCGCGTCGCTGGCCAGGGCCGAAGCCCGGATCGCCTTCGGCACGCTCGTGCGCCGCTTTCCGCACCTGCGCCTTGCGGAGACTCAGGAGACGAACGGCCGCCGGCCACGCGGCAGAGGGCTACCGGTCATTCTCGACCCGACTCCCGTTTCCACGTCGTGAACCCCGCATCAGGAGCGCCTCCAATGGACATACCCGACCGGCCGCTCGAGGTCATCTGGGACATCACCTACGCGTGCCCACTGCGGTGCTCCCACTGCTACTCGGCGTCCGGGCGCCGTCCGACCCGTCAACTGGATCACCGCGAGATGCTCCGCGTCGCGGATGCGATCGTCGCGATGAAACCATTCGGCGTCTCCATAGCCGGCGGAGAGCCCCTGCTGGTGAACGGCGTCTTCGAGATCGCCGAACGGATGTCGGCGGCAGGGACGAAGGTGGCGCTCTTCACGGGTGGTTGGTCACTGCGCCCCGAGATGGTCGAGGACATCGCGCG
>Ga0299913_10001694_pt1 | contig 16635 bp, 14 predicted proteins | sample RVTome_9_FD_201360 | JGI IMG/M metagenome (GOLD analysis project Ga0299913, IMG submission 201360) | Soil microbial communities from uranium-contaminated site in the Upper Colorado River Basin, Wyoming, United States - RVT155D38 (version 2) ... | reverse complement strand
GGTGAACTGGTTCTGCCGCTGACCAGGAGCAGAGCGGCAGGGGCTTTGATAGCGACAAAGTTGCGCAGCTTCGAGCCCTCCGGCCGGAGTGCACAGGGGCTGTTCGCCGCTGTCGAACGCATGCCCCCGTCCCGCTCGCTGGTGTTCCTTATCTCGGACTTCCATTTCCCGACAGCCATGCTCAAGAAGTTGCTGGGCGATCTGGCCTTGCATACAGTCGTACCGGTCGTCTTGTGGGACAGTGCCGAGGCGGTAGCGCCGCGGTACGGCATCGCAAGGATTTTCGACCCGGAAACCGGGCGCGAGCGAATGCTGCTGTTGCGGCCGGCGTTGGCGAGACGCCTGCAGAAGTCGGTAGCCGCCCGCGCGCGCGCGCTAACCGAGTGTTGCGCGCGCTTCGGCCTGACGCCGCTCATTATCAGGGATCGGTTCGAAGCAGAGGCGGTGACCCGGTATTTCTACGGCTGAGACGCCTTGCGTTTCTTCCAGGTCCGCGCAACGCATGATGAAAAACTGCTCCGCCTTGTCCGGTTTCCTTCGCACTGCCCGCGCGGCGTTACTCCCGGCACTGCTGGCCGGGCTGACGTTGTCGCAGGCGCAGGCGCAGGCAATCCTGGCGAACGAGGTTGTCGAACCACGTACGTTCGGCTACGTAATCGGCGACAGGATTCGCCGCGAAGTGCATTTGAGCGTGCGTTCCGGCTATCGTCTCGACGAAGACAGCCTGCCGAACCCGGGACGTCTGGACCGGTGGCTGGAACTCGCTGCCCCGGAAGTCCGCGCCGAGTCGATCGGGAACGGCCGGCGTTACCACCTTGTCCTGACCTACCAGCTTCTCAATGCGCCACTGGCGCCGGAAACGGTCGCCATACCCCAGCAGAACCTCCGCATTCTCGGGGAGACGCAGGCGCTGACGACACTTGTACCGGCATTGAGGATCTCCGTTGCGCCCGTCACCTCCGCCATTCGCGCGAACGGGGTGACCGCTTTATCGCTGCAGCGGGAGCGTCCGCCCGCTCCGCTACCCATAGAGGCGCGGCAGGCTCGGCTCGCCTGGACCAGTGCGGCTTTGCTCGTGCTGCTGCTCATTGCGGCGTGGCGACGCGGGCTCATGGCATTCATGGCGCGCGGAAACCTGCCTTTTGCCAGGGCCGCTCGTGAATTGAGGCGATTGCAGCCTGCAACAGGCGCGCCCGCGCAATGCGCCGCGAGTCTGAAAATCGTCCATGAAGCCATCAACAGAACGGCAGGGCGTGCCGTCTTTGCGCATAACCTCGACGAATTCCTTGCGGCGCATTCCGAATATGCCGCCTTGCGCAATGACTTCCGCCGGCTGTTCGCCGCGTCGGACAGGATGTTTTTTGCCGATGCCGCGACTGTCGCGCCATCGACAAGCGACCGGTCCGCTTTGCTGCGCCTCTGCCAACGCTGCAGCAGAATCGAACGGCGAGAGTTCAGGCTTCGCCCCCGGGAGAGTCCGGAGGAGCTCCACGCCCAATGAACCTGGAATTCGACCATCCGTGGGTGCTTCTTCTGTTGCCGCTTTGCCTGCTGCCGTTGCTCGCGCGCCCGGCCGCCACCATTCGCTACTCGAGCCTCCTGCTGATGCCGGCAGACCGCAGTTCCCGGGCGCTGGAGGTCGGTGTGCGAATCATCTCCGCAGGAACGATCGCGTTGCTGCTGCTGGGGTTGAGCGACCCGTTTCGGCCGGCGACACGCGTGGAGCGCATCGGCGAGGGTGCGCAGATAGTCCTGCTGCTGGACCGCAGCCGGAGCATGGATCAGCCGTTCGGCGGTCAGGCCTTTGAAAACCCGCTCGATGTCCGCAACGCCGACTCCAAAGGCACCATCGCGCGGCGCGTGCTTTCGCAATTCGTCGCCGCGAGGCGCAACGACCAGTACGCGATGCTGGTATTCAGCACGCAGCCGATCAAGGTACTGCCGTTGACCGATAAGACCGCCCCCATTCGCGCGGCGATCACGGCAGGCAACGTCGGTCGCGGGCTGACCGACACCGACGTCGGCAGCGGCATACTGGCAGCGGCGAGGCTTTTCGACGACCAGCCATACACCGGCTCCCGGCTGGTGCTGCTGATCTCGGACGGCGGGGCAAGGCTCGATCTGGCCACGCGCAAGCAGATTGCCAACCTGTTGCAGCGCAACCGCATAGCGCTGTACTGGATCTACATCAGTTCGCGCAACAGTCCTGCGATGGACACGGGGTCCGACGCGGGCGCGGCGGACGAGGGGGCTCCGGCGCGCACGCTGCACGCCTTTTTCAACAGTCTCGAAACGCCTTACCGGCTGTTCGATGCCGAAGATCCCGATTCCCTTGCGACGGCCATCGCCGAGGTCAACCGCTTGCAGAGTCTGCCCATCCGCTCGTTCGATCTGCTGCCTCGCAAACGCGTAGCGGGAATGTTTTTCACCCTCGGCCTGGTGTTGTTGTCCGTTCTTGTGGTTGTGGAAGTCATGGAGAAGAAAACATGGATTGGCGAACAGCCGACAGGCTGATCCGCTGGTTGGCGGTCCTTGCCGTTGCAGCGGTCGTTTACGACGGCTATCACCTGTTGCGCGCTTCCCAGGTGAATCGTGCCCTGGCCAACATCGAGGCGGGCGAGGAGGTGGACATCGACCATCCACGTCTGCGCTTCGCTCGCGCATTCGCCCTGCAGCAGGACGGGAAGTTCGAGGAGGCGCTCGAAGGCTATGCCGCGGTCGATGCTGGCGACGGAGATCCCTTGCAACTGGAGGTCGAGTACAACCTGGCCAACCTGTATTTCCGTCGCGCGCTGCACTTCAGGGACAACGACGCTGACGATCTCGCACTGCCGCTCATCGAGCTGGCCAAGGAGAGCTACCGTGAGCTGTTGCGCGCCGACAGCGGCAACTGGTCCGCGAAGTACAACCTGGAGCTGGCGCTCAGGCTCGCTCCGGAAGTGGAACTGGAAGAGGCCGAGGAAGAGCGCAACCCGGAGCACAACCCGCGCGCCGCAGCGGGTATCCAGGTGCGCAAGCCCTTGCCGTGAAAACGCTCGCGCAGAGATGGCCTGTTCCGGGCAAGCGCTTGCTCCTGATGCTTCTTGCATGCGTGTTGCTGCTGACAGCGCTGGCCGATCCTGCCCTGAATCTGCCGCGACGAACCCACAACTTTCTGTTTGTGCTGGATATTACGGGCAGCATGAACGTCACTGACGCGGGGCCGTCTGCGGGGAGGCGGCTCACCTTTGCCAGGCAGCTCGTGCATAAAGCGCTGGAAGAACTTCCCTGCGGCTCCAGGGCAGGCCTTGCCGTGTTTACCGAACATCGCACCTTCCCGCTGTTCGCGCCGGTCGAGATCTGTGAAAACCACCTCGTTATCTCCACGATGCTCAATGAGATCGACGGCCGGATGGCCTGGGCGGAACTCAGCGAGGTCGCCAAGGGACTTTATTCAGGCATCGAGGCGGTCGGGACGCTGGCAGTGCTCGGCGGAGCGGACGGCCCTGCGGGGGATACGCATCTCGTTTTCATGACCGACGGTCACGAGGCGCCGCCGGTACATCCGGCACTGAGGCCGAAGTTTCGCGGGCAGAGAGGCGCAGTCGGTGGACTGATCGCCGGCATTGGCGGACCGACGCCGGTACCGATCCCTTACCTCGATGACGACGACGAGGTGATCGGCTACTGGGCGCAGGATGACGTACTGCAGGTAGATCGGCACACTCTCGGGCGTCCCTCGACCCGGGGCGGCGAAGCGATGGCCGGCGTCGACCAGAGCGACCTGCAAGGCCGCATCGCCCGCGGCACCGAGCATCTTTCCGCGCTGCGCGAGAGCTACCTGCAACAGCTGGCCGCAGAGACGGGGCTCGACTATCTGCGCGCGACCACGGGCGAGGCATTTGTCCGCGCTCTGCTGGATCCGCGGTTTGCGAAGCGGCAGCCCGTCGTGACGCACGTTGCCTGGATTCCGGCTGCGCTGAGCTTGCTTTGCCTTCTGGCCGTTTTCGGCCCGCAGTTCCTGCACACTCTCGCGGGCGTCAGCGATTGGACGCGCGGGCAGCCGCTCCGTCTCCGTCGCGGCGATGCCGCTCGACGAGGCCCCGAACTGCATCGATAACGATCACCGGTTCCCGGATGTGCACATAGTGGTCGTCGGTGCTGGCGATCAGGTGTTCCGACCGCGACGTGAGCGCCACCAGATCGAGCTGCATCTCCATCCACATTTCCGCGAGTCTGGTATCACGCGTCGATGCAGCGGGTAGCATCACCCGGTGCGATATCACGACCAGGGGTACGTCGGGCAGCCTGCCTGCCGCAGCCGTCGGGCGGTCGGCGTTATGCAGATAGCTCAATTCGCTGTGTGCCACCACGATGGACTGAGCCCTGGCTACGAACGAACTCGCCAGTTGCCTCACGTCTTCCGGCAAGCCCTCGGGCACCTGGTGCGACTCGCGCATGATAATGTGCGCGCGGCGCCCGCTGCCGGACGAGCTTACCGCCTCCTTCAGGCGGCGAAACTGATCTTCGTGGGTGGCGTCGATCAGCACCATGCCGGCGATTCTCTGCGGGTGCTGGCGCGCATAATGCTGCGCGATGAGGCCGCCGAGCGAATGACCTACCAGCACATAAGGAGCCGCGACGCTGCCGTTGCCGAGTAGCTGCTCCAGATCCCTGACAATATTCGCCGAGTCGCGAGGCAGCGGGCCCGGATCGCTCCACGCATAGCCGGCCCTGTCGTAAGTGCAGGCGCGCGTGAATGCCGCCACCTCCGGATGCACGAGCGCCCAGTCGAGCGAGCTGCCGCCGAGCCCGGAATCGAACACGACCGTCGGCGATCCCGCGCCCTCGCAATTGAGATGCAGCCGGTGGCCGCCCACCCAGATGTAGGTCCCCGGCGCCGGCGGCTGATCGGCTGCGAATTTCGCCGGACCCGCATCTGCAGCAGTTCCGCCCGCCAGCAGCGATAAAAGCAGCAGGTATTCCCGCACTCGTCCGGGGCTGCCGCGCAGTGGCATCGCTACGGTCTGGCGGCTATCTCGCCGGACACCGGCGACACACGGTAGGTCTCGCGGAATTGCCTGCCTTCCGTGTCGATCACCTCTGCGGTGACCTCGCCCTCGCGCTGCGGCGCGAAATAGAAGCGAAAGCTGGGATTCTCGCTGACGGCAAAGCTGGTTTCGGCGCGGAAAATCTCCTCTCCCTCGAAGCTCACCTTGACCTGCTCGACGAACTCCGGCGGCGCGTAAAGCCGGGTAACCTGGTCCATCTGCAGGCCGCTGCTGTTCGGATGGCGAATCATGAGCTGCGCCAGCGTCGGCCTGTGGGAAGGACTATGGGTCGGACTATGGCGTTCCACCGCGCTGGCCTGTTCTTCACCGTCTTCCTGATGAACCAGGAACTTCATTTTTCCCAGTTGTTGCCTGGCTGCGTCCGGGTCCGACGACGCCGGCGCCGAGCAGCCGCCGCTCGCTTTGACGAAACGCCGGCTCATATGCAGTTCCCCGTCGTTGGTCTCCGCTACCGCGCGCACCGGACTGTAGGCATCCACGCGCAGTCGCAGGCCCAGGTCGGCCCGGCCGCTCGCGGGCGTGAAGTGAAACTTTCCGACCAGCGGCCCCGGGTTCTTGTCCACGAACAGCCAGACGGTGCGGATGTAGCGCTCTTCCGTCTGGGGCACGTTGGCTTTGATGGAGACGGGCACGATGGCCGCGTTTTCCGCCCGTTGCGGAGCTTCCAGCGTGATCAGATCGTCCGAGTGAATCTCCCGGTCCTGGAAATACGCGCTGCGCAAACCGCCGGTCCACACCATATCTTCCTCGACCGTCGTCGCTTGCGTGACGCCCGCACAGAGAACCAGAGCCGTGAGTGCCATGCGGAGGGATTCGACTTCACCGGCCCACCTCGTTCGCCTGTTCATAATCTCAATCCTCCCATTCGAGTTCTGCAAATGCAGCACCGACATTCCGTTGGTGATATTGCTCGACCAACCGCCACTGCTCGGGCCGGGCCGCTTCAATCGCTTCCTGGGCCTTCCCAAGTTCGCCACCGCGGGCAATCCACGCGCGCGTCTTTTCACGCAGATCGTGCAGGTAATCCACAGTGGGCCGGGCGGCCGCCGGCCATGCGGCATGGGCGGGACCGTGCCCCGGCACCACGCGCTCATACTTCTCGCGCATCAGCTGCTGGAGCTCGTCGAGCCAACCGTTGATGCTTCCGTCCAGCACCGGCAGGTGCTCGAGAAATACGAGATCGCCGGGAAACAGCGTGCCGGTGCGCACATCCAGTACGCTGAGGTCGTTGTCGGTGTGCGCGGTGGCGTGGGCTTTCACTATCAGCATCCGGTGCCCGAGGTCCAGTTGGACCTCGCTGTCGACCGTGCGTTCGGGCAGGACTATGTGCGAGCCGTCCACCGGGGCTTCGGAATATTCGGTGGCGCGCTGCAGCCAGGTGTCGCCGCGCAAGGCCATTGCCCGCGGCAGCTTTTCGTGCCCTGTGAACTGCACGTTTTCCCGGTCGAACGCCTTGTTTCCAAACGTGTGATCCGGATGTACATGAGTGTTGATGACGAAACATACGGGCAGATCGGTCAGCTCGCCAATCGCGCGGTCGAGCGCTCGTCCTTCCGCGAAGCTGCCGCCGGTATCGATCACTGCAACACAGCGGCTGCCGATTACGAACGCGAGATTCGCAACGTTGTCGGCTTCAAACAGAACGGCGGTGCGGCCCTGCCGTACAAAGACACCCTCGGCGATCTCCTGAACCGTGCTCGCTGCTGCGGCACCGGCCCCTCCGGGCCACATCGTCGCGGACGAAATCATGGCGGCATGGATAAACAGCGAGAGCAGCCATCGATTATCGGCATTATCGGCGGTCATTCCTCACCCGAGTAAATGCATCTTGACCAGGCATCATCATAGCGCCCGCAGCATCTTGCGGCGAGCGACGCGGCCCTCGCGCCCGATCGCAAAGACTCCGGCGGCGGATACGCTATACTGAAACGACGCTCGTCCGCACGTTCTGGTGAACGAATGGTCACGTATACGATGCCAGCGCCATTGCCTGGCCGGCTGGCGACCGGACTGTTGTTGTTCGGACTGACAGGCAGCGTCATCGCCGAGTCCACCGATATCACGGTGCGTGTGATCGCGCGCAACGCGATGTTCGTCGGCGATCTGGTCGAGGGCGCACAGGTAACCGTGACCGATGCGGTGACCGGAGAAATGCTCGCGCAGGGAGTCACCGCCGGCCATGCTGGCGACGCGAAACGGATCATGGGCAAGGCACGCAAGCGCGGCACGCCAGTGGCCGGTGAAACGGATGCGCATTTCACCGCCACTCTCGAACTCGACGAGCCGCGCTATGTACAGGTCACGGCTTTCGGACCTTTGCAGCGGCGCCAGAGCGCGACGAGGACGTCCATGACGCAGTGGATCGTACCGGGCCGGCACCTGACCGGCGGGGACGGTTGGGTCGTCGAACTCGCGGGCTTTTTCGTTCACGGCGATCTTGCGGCGAACGCCGTCAGCCTGGCGGAGGCCGGCGCCGGCGTGGCGGTCGAAGCGGAGGTCGTCCCGATGTGCGGATGCCCGGTCGAGCCGGGCTCTTACTGGAACGCCGACAGCTACGAGGTGGCGGCGCTCGTGACACGCGGCGAAACGCTCCTTGGTCGATATCCTCTGCGGTACGCCGACACCAGCAGTGATTTCGCCGGCACGTTCCCGGTCGAGCTGCCCGGCCTCTATGACATTACTGTCTATGCGTACGATCCAGCCTCCGGCAACACGGGCGTGGATCACCTGACGCTCACCGTCACGGAGGAATGAAGCCACTCCGTTCCGGCGTCGCCGGGTTTCGGGTCGGCGCAATTCCCTGTTTGTAACCTGAAGGAGGGAGAAGAGATGGTCAATTCCAACGCGAAGCAGAAAATCCTTTGCGTGCTGTACGACGATCCGGTCGACGGCTATCCGCCGAAGTACGCGCGCGACGATATACCGAAGCTTTCCAGGTATCCGGACGGGCAGACGCTGCCGACGCCGAGCGGCATCGATTTTACGCCCGGCGAGCTGCTCGGCTGCGTGTCCGGCGAACTGGGCCTGCGGAAGTTCCTCGAAGAACGGGGCCATTCGCTCGTTGTGACGTCCGACAAGGAGGGCGAGAACTCCGTGCTCGATAAGGAGCTGCGCGACGCCGACGTGGTGATTTCCCAGCCGTTCTGGCCCGCCTACCTGACACCCGAGCGCATCGCAAAAGCGCAGAACCTGAAACTGGCGATCACGGCGGGTATCGGCTCGGACCATGTCGATCTGCCGGCGGCCATCGAGAGTGGAATCACGGTGTGCGAAGTCACCTACTGCAACAGCATCAGCGTGTCCGAACACGCGGTCATGCAAATCCTGGCCCTTGTTCGCGATTACATCCCGCAGTACGGCTGGGTCGTCAAAGGCGGCTGGAACATCGCCGATGCCGCCTCGCGGTCGTACGACGTGGAGGGTATGAACGTCGGCGTTCTGGCTGCCGGTCGCATCGGGCTGGCTGTGCTCAAGCGTATGAAGCCGTTCGACGTGAAGCTGCATTATCACGACAGGCACAGGCTGCCCGACGAGGTCGAAAAAGAACTCGGCGTGACGTTCCACAAGGACGCGGAGTCGCTGGCCAGGGCCTGCGACGTGCTCAGCATTCACTGCCCGCTCCATCCCGAGACGGAGCACCTGTTCGACGATGAGCTGATCGGCAAGATGAAGCGCGGCTCCTATATCGTGAATACCGCGCGGGGAAAGATCTGCGACCGGGACGCGATCGCGAGGGCGCTGGAGAGCGGTCAACTGGCCGGTTACGCCGGCGACGTCTGGTATCCACAGCCACCTCCCAAGGATCATCCGTGGCGAAGCATGCCGCATCATGCGATGACGCCCCATACCTCCGGCACCTCGCTGTCGGCCCAGGCGCGCTACGCGGCAGGTACGCGGGAAATCCTCGAATGCTGGTTCGACGGCAAACCGATCAGGGAGGAGTATCTGATCGTAGAGGCAGGCAAACTGGCCGGCGCAGGCGCGCACTCGTATAGTGTGTAGCGACGCTCCGCCAACCACCCAGCTCGACCCTTCATGAATAATGCGCAGTAGGGAGGCGGGAATGGGATTGTAAATGGCCGGACTGCTCGCCAAGGAACGCATCATCGCCGGGCCGGCATTCAACCGCTGGCTCGTGCCGCCCGCTTCCGTCGCCATCCATCTGTGCATCGGGTCGGTCTACGCCTGGAGCATCTACAATCCGGCGCTGATAAGAACCGAGGGTGTGGTGACTTCCGCCGCCGGCGACTGGTCGCTCAGCAGCGTCGTCTGGATCTTTACCGTCGCGATCGTGTTCCTGGGGTTGGCGGCCGCGTTCGCCGGCAAATGGCTGGAGGAGGTTGGCCCGCGCACGGTCGGTGTCGTCGCGGCCTGCTGCTGGGGCGGAGGTTACCTGGTCGGCGGCATCGGTATCCTGGTTCACGAGTTGTGGCTGGTCTACCTGGGGTACGGCGTCATCGGCGGTTGTGGGCTGGGCCTCGGATACGTGTCGCCGGTCAGCACGCTGATCCGCTGGTTTCCCGATCGGCGCGGCATGGCGGCCGGCATGGCCATCATGGGTTTCGGCGGCGGCGCGATCATCGGTGCGCCGGCGAAGGAGTATCTGCTCAAGCTCTTTTACCGCGCGCCGGAGTATCTCGGCAGGCTCGATGGGCTCGAGCTGGTGACGGAGGGCGGCGTCCGCTACGCGAACGTTGCGGGCCAGCTTCGTGAGGTGGTCGTGGTCGGCGCCAACGAGATCGAGCAAATGATCGTCGCCGGTCCGCCGGGCGTCTATCTGGCGGGAACGGGTACTGTCGGGGTCGCGCAAACGTTCTTCACGCTCGGTCTGATCTATTTCTTCGTCATGGTGGCGGCGGCTTTTTCTTACCGGCTCCCCGCACCGGGCTGGAAGCCGTCGGGGTGGACGCCGCCAGACGCCAGCCGTCGCGAGAAGAAGATGATCACTGCCGGCAACGTGGACATAGATGAAGCGCTCAAGACGCCGCAGTTTTATCAGCTCTGGATCGTGCTGTGCTTCAATGTGACCGCAGGCATCGGAGTACTCGGCGTTGCCAAAACGATGATGTCGGAAATATTCGGCACCACGCTGCCAAGCATGGTAGACGGTGCGTTCGCCGCAACCTATGTCATGATGATCAGTGTCTTCAATATGATCGGGCGGTTCTTCTGGGCGAGCACATCCGACTACCTGGGGCGCCGTAATACCTACTGGGTATTCTTCGCGCTCGGCATCGTGCTGTATTTGTCGATCCCCTACAGCGCGCAGCAGGTCAGCGTCTCACCTTCGGTCGTGTGGCTCGTATATTTTTATGCCGCGACCATGATCATTTTCACGATGTATGGCGGCGGCTTTGCGACGATTCCCGCTTATCTCGCCGATGTGTTCGGCACCCGATACGTCGGCGGCATCCACGGGCGACTGCTCACGGCCTGGAGCACCGCGGGAGTGCTCGGGCCCTGGGCAATCACTTCGCTCCGCGAGCACTCGATGCGCAATTCAGTTGATGAACTCGTGGCGAAAATCGACCCGCTGGTGTTCGAGCGGACATTTGGCGCCGGCCTCGAACAACTCGAGCTGCTGCTCGAACGAAACACGGTAACGATCAGCAAGCTCATGGCGATCGCCCCGCCCGGGACGCTCGATCCGACCAGCAGCCTGTACAACACCACGATGTACCTGATGGCCGGCCTGCTGGGGATCGCGCTGATCAGCAACGCATTGATGCGCCCCGTGGCTAAACGGCATCTGATGAGCGATCAGGCTTCATAAACGCGGGGTCCATCTCTATTCATGCCGGCCAGGCTTATGCGAGGCTGGCCGGAGTGCACCGCTCATTCGCCCTTGCCGTCGCCGCTGGCGGCGCTGAGATGGGCGACGATGCTGGCGCGCACCTCCTCATCGCTGATGCCGCCGTAGGGCTTCATATTGTTGCCGGGAACGACAGCGTCCGGATTCTCTATGAATCGGTCGAGCGTCTCGGCATCCCACACGACATCCGATGCGCTCATCGCCGGGGAATAACCGTATTCCGCCGAGCCGGCTTCGCGGCCGATGATGTCGTGCAGGTTCGGTCCGAGGCGGTTGTCGCCCTCCTTCGTCGAGTGACAGGTACGACAGGAAGTGTTGAAGGCCACCTTGCCGGCCCCGGTATCGCTGTCGGCCTCCTGGGGCAGAGTGTCCGCGGACAACAGAGCGGATGCCACAGCCAATGGCAGAAGAGACTGCGCGAGTTTGCGATTAATGACCATCTCCTTGCTCCAGATTGCGGGCTCTCATTTTCCGACCACGACGCTTAACGCGTGTTCACTGATTCATCGGGCAACGTTTTGCAAGAGTTACAAAGGAGTCATGGAAAACATACAGATTCCATGGGCCGGTGAGATTCCTTGGCTGCAGGTGACCGCCTGGCATGATGATTGCAGCAACTCTGGATGGTTTTCGTAAACTACTGGTCAATCCAGTAAGGAGGCACCGATGAAAGCTACGATTGTTGTAATTCCTGCGCTCGTTTTGTCTTTGCAGGGAGCTGTTGCCGCGCAACAAACGGCACCGCCGGAACAAAGCGCAGGCCAGCAGGAAATCCCGACCACGCCTCATCAGGAGGAGGTCGCCAGAGAGGTAGAAGGCGAGGGTTTCAAGAAACTCGATGAGGACGGCAATGGCTTGATCTCCATGGAGGAAGCGCAGGCCGAACCGACGCTGTCCGCTAACTGGAGTGAACTCGATCAGAACGGCGATGACATGCTGGATGCCGAGGAGTTCGCGCGGTCCGAGCACGGTATGGCTGCCGGGGAGCAGGTAGCCGGAGCCGGCGCACATGGAGAGATGGAGGAAGGGATGCCGATGAGCCCTCACCAGGAGCAAGCCGTGGACGAGGAACTCGTCGGCCATCTTGACAGTGATGGCGACGGCACGATCTCCCAGCAGGAAGCGGAGGCTGAAGCCAAGCTTGCCGACAACTGGGAGCAACTGGACGAAAACGGAGATGGAATGCTCGATTCGCGCGAACTGGATCAACTCGAGCAGAAGCTCTCCGACATCGAGGAAGCAGAGTAGTTACAGGCTTTCGAGGATCTCGTTGACCTTTTGCCGATAGGCTTCTTCGGAGATCAGGTCCTTTTCGCGAAGGCTTTTCAGGTACTTGAGGCGCTGTTCGATACTGTCGCTATTGCTTGCTTCAGGCGCTGTTGCTTCGCGCTGCCGCGCAGCTTCTTCGGAAGTCGCAACGGCCGCCGGGGCGGCCGTTGCCGGCGCTGGAGGTGAGTTGTCGGGCGCCGCCGGCCCGGATCCTCGATCATCTCCCGCTGTCGCGTCCGCCGGGCGCGACAGCGGCGCGGTCCCTGCGACAGCCGGATCGAACACTACCCAGTCGACCCGTGTGCCGGCAGCACCGAGCTGCAGGCTCACGTTCGGGTTCGCGATCAGAACTGCTTCCTGTTCTTCGGGAGGCGCGCGGCTGCCGTATTCGCGAGGATAGAAGTCCTCATCGATGCGGCCATAGAGGTTCTTCTTCCGATACGGGCTTTGAACTTCCCCAAAGATGATGTTCAGTTTGCCTTGCCGAAAAAATACGCGGCCCGCTGTCAGCCGGTTGCGGCGCGCGACCGCCCCCGGCGACAGACGGTGCGCGCCGATAATCGAGAAGGTGACGTCCTGCGACGGCTTTGCCCTCGTGAGCCCGGCAGCAAGCGCTTCGCCGAGAATCTCGACCTGCTCTTTGTTGAATACCGCAGCCGGTGCAGTATCAGCTTGCTGGTCGGCATGCCGGAAGCTTAAGCGCGCCAGCATGCTTTCGATCTCCTGCGGCGTCACTGTTGCGGGATGATCGTTCGGCGGAGCCGCTGCATCGTCCTGTGGCGCCAGAAGGACGGATTGATCGTTGCCCTCCCAGATGATCGCATCCGACCTGGCATGCACCGGGACGCCCCACGCCATCGCAATCGCGCAATCGGCGGCGGCGATCAGCCACCACTGCCACCACGGCTTGCGTTTTTCAGTACGAGTCATTGCGCTTACCGCCACGATGCGCGGCTCCATTTGCTCAGTAGAACAGAATCGCGCCAATAGCGATGCTGCTTTCCTCAGCCTTGTTGCCGTTGTGCGCCGTCGCTTCCGTCCCCGTGTACTCGAAGACGAGACTGAGCGATTCGGTCAACGGATGATAGACGCCAAAAACGATTGACTCGTTCGTTTGCACCAGAGTCGACGCGACAGAATCGGCAGGGCCGAGATCCAGGTTGCTTTCGCCCCAGCTCAAGCCGAACTTCGTGCCCGCCCCGGGCAATGCGTACGTCGCCTGCAGATATCCGCCGTCCGAGTCGCGGGTATTGCCGGAAGAATCCACGGCATCAAAAAGAAAGTCCGTCGTTCCGATACCCTCGCCGTCGTAGTAGTAGGCGACGAATTCGAAGCCGGCAACAGCGACCTTGGCGCCTATGTCGAAACCGGTCGCGTCCTCGCTGCCGAAGACCGAGCTGTCCAGCGCCTGCCCGATGAAGCCCGCCCAGACCTTGCCGCTGAAGTCCTCAGCCTCGGCGCCTTTCCATTCGTACGCGGCCTTGCCTTCGATGCCGTAAGTATCGCCTTGCTGGGCAAACGACCCGGCATCCAGGCTCAGTCCCGACAGATTGACGAGGCCCCACGGATCGACCAGCGCCAGATTGAACGAAAAGCCGTTCCAGTCCGGCGACGAATACTGGACTTGCCCTTTCCAGTCCGCGTAGACGTAGCCGACCCCGATACGGCCAAGCGACGTGTTGCCGCCACCCGCCGTAAGATCGGACACGGTGCCGACGCCCAACAGGGTCATGTCGGACAGGATTGCATCGGAGCCGAACAGCCCCAGGTCTCGCCCGATTTTGATCTTTCCCCAGTCGGAGCCGAACTGCACAAAGACCTGCCGCAGATTTTCGGAGTTCAGGCCCAGTCCGCCATCGAGTGGACTGCCCGTGATGTCGCCCTGGTTGCCGCCGTCAATACCCGGCTGAAACCCGATCATGATCTCGGTGGTCAGGCCGTCGACCTCCTGCTGGCCGTGGAAACCGAACCAGGAGGGCAGCAGGCCGGTCCTGACGTTAGCGATATCGCGGTCCACTCCGTTCGAGCCGCAGGCCAGGCCGCCCGACACCGGGCCCGCGGAACGTGCATCACAGTCCGCATTGGTCAGGAAGCCGTTGACATTGCCGGTGATCTGGATTTCCCACTCGCCCATCTGCATCGATTCGAACGCTTGAGCGTTTGCCGCCAGCAATACAAGAGCGGTAGCTGCCAGAAACATCGTAGCGCGATTGTTTCTCCCTGTTTGATTCGTCATGTTGAATTCCCCCGTTTGAAGGAGCAGAGGTATCGAATTATCGTTCTGGATAATTCGCGTTGTTAACGGCACCGCATCCATGCGGCGTCCGTAATGTTTGAGCACCGTGTTCTTGCCGGCCCTCTTGCGGTCCAAGGTGCGGCGGCAGGCCGCATCGCTTTGGCAGCGTGAGTAACAGGGCAATAATGCTCCTGGGCCCCGGCGTGTCAATATTTGGGCATATTTCTTCACAGGCTGAGTTTCATACCGATGAACGCCGCGCGGGGGGCGCCTGGCCCCAGAAAGCGGGGATTGGTGAATTCGGAGAAAGCCGGCACGTCCACCTCGCCCGGTTCTTCTCCTATCAAGCCGAACGTTTCGAATTCCGCGTTAAGGAGGTTGTTGATCGACGCAAAGAAAGCCAGGTGTTCGTTCAGGCGGTAGTGCCCGCGCAGATTCACGACCGCGAACCCGCTGGTCCTGTCGAGCTGGTTCGATTCGTCGCCACGCAGATGCTGGCCCGAGTTGTAAAGGACGTCCACGCCGACGGTGAAGCGGTCACTGAACAGGTACTCACCTCCGAATTTTGCATGATGATCGGGAACGCCGGGAATGCGTTCGCCGGCGCGGACATGGACCGTGCCCTGGTCGTCGTCGGCAAAAGGGTGATTCGGACTCAACGCCTCGAAGGGCGCTTCGAAGGTGGCCCGGATGTAGCTGTAAGCCAGCAGCCACTCGAGCTTGTGCCAGCTGCCGTTGAAGCGGCTCTCGAATCCCAGTCTGCGAGTCTTCTCCACGTTTGCGAACAGGCCGGTCGCGCGGCCCGTCGTCTGAAAGATGATGTCGTCATGGTTGGTGGTGTGGAACAGTCCCAGATGCACCTCCGTATCTGCCAGAGTCCAGCGAGTTCCGAGTTCATAGCTCCGTGCCACGACCTGCTCCAGTGGCGGATCGGCCAGGAAGGCATTGGGCAGGCGGCATTCGAAGTCCACGTCTTCGGGATCCTCACCATCCGCCACCGCATTGATAACGGCAAGTTCGAATATATGATCGTTGCAGGCCAGCTCGACAGGCGTCGGCGCGCGGGAGGATTCGCTGTAACTGCCGTAGAGATTTAACTCACGGTTGAACCGGTAAGTCAATCCGATCGCCGGGTTGAAACGGTTGAATCCGTGCTTGCCGTTCAGTTCCGGACGGTCGCCCGATTGGTCCTCCAGTTCAATCCGCGTATGGTTGAAGCGGCCGGACACGGTGAGGCTCAGGCTGTCGGTAACATCGATCGCGTTGGTCAGATAAAGACTCCAGGTCCCGGAGTCTGTTTTGATGTTGGTCGCGGCATTGTCGACGAAGGTCCCGGTGCCAAGGCGCGCCGTGCTGCGGGTCGCCGGGTCCAGATTTGCCAGTTCCAGCAGAGAATCGAAGCTGGATTTCCCGGCGAACCAGGCAGCGCCGACAATCAGTTGATTGCTCCGGCTGAAGAGAGTATCGGAAAACGCCAGTTGCACATCGGACCCATAGCTCTTCTGAATACGGGTGCTCGTGTTGTTGATCGCCGAATCGGCCAGCACACCAGTACCGGAGAGGTGTGCGGTGAGGTCGTCTATGTTGTATTGCGCGTCCTCGCCCAGGCCGATGGCCGTGCTGTTCAAAAACGTCTCCAGGGCCCCTGTGTCCGCGAACTGGCCCCCGCAGACGTCATCGAGATCCAGCGCAAGCTCCTCCAGATCGTCTCGTTCCAGCCCTTCCAGCAAAGCGCTCGAGTTCCCCAGGCGACAGACGGTGAATTCCGATGCATCGCCATTGAACGAATCGGTCTCGTTGCGTCGAAAAAAAACACTGCCCGACAACTCGACTTTGTCCGAGAAGCGACGATTGCCGTCGAGACTGACCATGTACATGTTGTTTTCGGTGATGTCCGGTGCAGTAAAAATAGCCTCGCGATCGGTTTGCAGCAATTCGACGGGAACCGGTCCGTTACCTGTCAATTCGCTCGCGCCATACTGGCCGTTCAGGTTCAGTGACGAATTTCCGCCTTGCCAACCGACGCTGCCGTAGAGATTGGCGGCGTCGGACGGTGATGCGTCGCGCCAGCCGTCTTCATCGAAATAGTGGACGTTGCCGTACCACGCGAAGTTGTTCCTGCTGCCGCCCGATTCGGCGGAAACGACCGCGCGACCGAAAGAACCCGCTTTCAGGTCCAGGTGGTGGCCGGGGGAATCGAAACCGTTTTTCATTTTCACGGAGAGGGCCCCGCCCAGCGTATTCAGGCCGAACAGCGGATTGGCACC
>Ga0299913_10001693_pt1 | contig 16646 bp, 12 predicted proteins | sample RVTome_9_FD_201360 | JGI IMG/M metagenome (GOLD analysis project Ga0299913, IMG submission 201360) | Soil microbial communities from uranium-contaminated site in the Upper Colorado River Basin, Wyoming, United States - RVT155D38 (version 2) ... | reverse complement strand
ACGGTTTCTCACCGGTCAGCATTTCATAGAAGATGACGCCCAGACTGTAGATGTCGCTGCGCGCGTCCACGTCGTTCGCGTGTCCCTGCTCCGGACTCATGTAGTACGGCGTGCCGAAGATCTCCCCGCTGTCCGTCAATTCCTCGAGCAGGCGCATGCGTTTTGCCAGCCCGAAGTCGATGAGTGCGATGCTCCCGTCCTCGCGCAGCATCACGTTGCCCGGTTTCAGGTCGCGGTGCAGAATCCCGACGCTGTGCACCCGGGCGAGCGCGCTGGCAATCTGCCGCGCATAGGACACGGCGTCCGCTTCCATAATCCCGTCCAGGATCCGCTGTTTCAGGTCGCCACCCGAGAGGTACTCCATGGCGATGTGCGCGTGGTCGTCGCTCACCCCGAGATCGTGGATTGTCACAATGTTCGGATGCACGAGATCCGCGATCATCTCGTATTCCTGCAGGAAGCGGTCGAACGCCCCGATACCCCCCGAAATGTCCGGAACCTGGCGCAGGACCTTGAGAACCATCTTCGACCCGGACGATTCCTTCTCCGCCAGGTACACCGCCGAATGTTCGCTCGCGGCCAGTTTCTTCAGGAAGCGGTAACCCTTCACCAGCGGATGCACACCGGCTTTCTCGTCCCCGATGAACAGCGACTGCGTCGAAGACGTACGGCGGCGCGCGCGGAGAATATGACCGATCCTCACCACCAGTTCGTCATGCTTGACGCGCGTTCGCAGGAACACCGCCGCCGCCCCGGCGGCAACCGCTTCCCGCTTCATCTCGCCGTTACTGCAGAAATAGGCGATCGGTGGAAATTCCGGCTTGCGGGCATACTGCCGGAGCGTCCGGATGCCGCTGCGATTGCCCTGGTTGTCCCCGAGCAGCACGATGTCGTTCCCGGCGCCGCTGAATTCCTCCGGGAGATGTCCGACGGCTGTCGGATCGTAGTCGGATATCAGCGCGTCGGGCCAGCAGGTAGTGACGTGATGCATGAGCAACGTGCGGAACGCAGCCTGCGCATCGATGATCATCACTTTGATATTCATGCCCATCCGATTTGCTGCTGCGTGAGAGAGATCCAGTGCAGCGCTTCTATCGGGACTTGTGCAAAACTTCCCTCAAAGTTCTGCCGGGACCTCCAGCTACATCCCTGCGGCTCTGCCTTTCCTTGCGACATCCGCGTCCACGTCTTCCGCCGGCGACGCCGCTTGAGAGACGTGCCGGGAGTTCGGCCCGTTCCGGCTCTTGGCTCCGTCGCTGCGGGCCGTCTCCAGTCTGCGCAGATACTCAGGAGTAACGTCGTCCGTAATGTACTCGCCCGAAAAGCAGGACGTATCGAACTCCGTAATGCTCGAGTTGTCGTGCCGGACCGAACGGACGAGGCCGTGCAGGTCGAGGTAAATCAGCCTGTCCGCGCCGATCATCTCCTGCACTTCCTCGATCGAACGCCCGTTGGCGATCAGTTCGGAGGCGGCCGGCATGTCGATGCCGTAAACATTCGGGAAGCGCACCGGCGGCGCCGCCGACGCGAAGTAGACCTTGCGCGCGCCCGCATCGCGAGCGATGCGGATGATCTGCTTCGAGGTCGTACCCCGCACGATCGAGTCGTCCACCAGCAACACGTTCTTGCCGCGAAATTCGAGGTCGATCGCATTCAGCTTCCTGCGCACGGATTCCGCACGCTCCGCCTGACCCGGCATGATGAAGGTCCGGCCGATGTAGCGGTTCTTGATAAACCCTTCCCGGTATTTGACGCCCAGGTGATACGCCACCTGCACTGCCGAAGTGCGACTGGTGTCCGGGATCGGCATGACGACGTCGATATCGTGATCGGGCCACTCGCGAACGATCTGCCCGGCCAGTTGCTCGCCCATGCGCAGCCTTGCCTTGTAGACCGAGAGATTGTCGATGATGGAGTCCGGCCGCGCGAAATACACGAACTCGAAGATGCACGGTGCATGCCGCACGGGACCTTTGTGTTCCTGGCTGTGCAAGGTACCGTTGTTCTCGATGTAGATCGTTTCGCCCGGACGAACGTCACGCAGCTTCCGAAAACGCAATATGTCCAGCGCGACGCTCTCGGAAGCGACCATGTATTCGTTGCCGTGCGCCGTTTCACGCACGCCGGCCACCAGCGGGCGTATGCCGTTGGGGTCGCGAAACGCCACGATACCGTGGCCGATGATCATCGCGACGACCGCATAGCCGCCGGAACATCGCTGGTGCACCGCCTCGACCGAATCGAATATTTGCGCCGGCGTCGGACGACCGCTGGTGCGGCTTTGCAGCTCATGCGCGAACACGTTCAGCAAAACCTCCGAGTCCGAACCGGTATTGAGATGTCGCCGGTCCTCGCGCGTCAGCAGGTCCGCCAGGTGATCGAAATTGGTGAGATTGCCGTTGTGTGCGAGGCAGATGCCGAACGGCGAGTTGACGTAGAAGGGTTGCGCTTCGGCCGCCTGCGCGCCACCTGCCGTAGGGTAGCGCACGTGCCCGAGGCCGACATTGCCGGTCAGCCGCAGCATATGGCGCTGATGAAAGACATCGCGCACCAGGCCGTTGTCCTTGCGCGTCTGCAGGCCCGCATCGCCCCAGGTGACGATCCCGGCGGCATCCTGACCACGGTGCTGCAGCACCGTCAGCGCATCGTAAATTGCCTGGTTGACAGGGCCCTTACCAACTATCCCGACTACACCACACATATACAGGTACGCCGCCTCAGGTGGAACGGGCGCCGGCAAGGTCAGATTCGTCCGGCGCCTCGTGCTTCTGCAGTAAATCGACGCCCTTCGGCGCCATGATTCGTATCCAGTCCGCCACTGCCGTCCCGTAGGGAATCAGCCTCGAATTTCGCCACCAGTTGTCCTGGTCGAAACTTGCGAGCTGGCCGCCAATGATGAACACACCCAGCAACAGGGCGCCGCGAAAAAAGCCGAACAATGCGCCCAGCGAGCGGTCGGTTCCGTTCAGCGCCGAAAGGCGCACGAGTCGCGAGAATGCCCACCCCACGAGGCCCCCCACGACGAGAATGACGATGAAAATGAGAATGCGTCCGATCCACAGCTGCAATCCTTCGGACTCGACCCAGCTTTCGCTCCAACGCCCGGTATACGCGCCGAAGTTCATCGCGGCCCAGATGGCCGCCAGCAGCGTGACGATGGAAATGGCCTCTTTCACAAAGCCACGAAAAATGCCGACGCCTATTGAGAATACGATGGCAACGGCAATGGCAACGTCTGCTATCGGCATCGAGAGAGCATCAGTGGGGAACGGTTCCTGGCCGGATCGGTTCCGGCACGACAAGTGGGCGCGATTCTACCAGATGGACGGACACGTGTAGGTCACGGGTGCGGAACGACCTGTCCCTTGTGCCCCGCGCCGCTCAGTTTTCCCGCCACGGTCTCTGCACTTTCGCGATCTTTCTGCGGACCGACGCGCACGCGATGCAGCGAACCGGACGAGGTATCGAGCTGGCTCAGAAAGGCCGCATAGCCGCTTTTGCGCAAGTCGGCGGCAAGCCGTTCGGCGTTGGCCTGGTTCGAAAAGCTGCCTAGCTGCACGGCCCACATGCCCGTTGCCGACTTCGGCGCGGCGGCGGCCGGGGTCGCAGGCGCCACGTCCGCTTTCGCAACGGTCGTAGCCGGTGCGGTTTTGGCGGGAACCTGTTCCGGCTTCGCCTCATTCCCGCCGGCAGCAGACGCCTTCGCTTCGGTTGCCGGTTCGGGTTGCGCGAGGAGCGCGGCGGCCTTGCGCGCTGCTTCGTCGGCGGCGAGTTTTTCCGCCGCCGTGGTCGCCTTGAGGTTGCGGCTGCCTGACACGGGCACCGGCTGGTCGCGGTCGCGTTCGAGTACGATCGTCTGTCGCTTCCGCGACTGCTCGTTCTGCCCCGGCAGCGTAACCGACTCGCTGACGATTTCCGCCTCGGTAGACGGCCCGTCGAGAAACACCGGTACAACGAGAACGGCGATCACCACCAATGCGATCGCCCCGATAATGCGTTCTTTCAATGCTCGATCCATTGTCGCTACAAGAGATGTTTCCCATGCCCCCGGCGTCGCGCAAGGTGCTGTTAGAAGGCTGCAGGAGCCCGCATTGCGGGCGATTTCGGTGGACGTCGGCGAACTCGCCCGCAGTGCGGGCTCCTACAGCCTTCTATCGGAGGCCTGTGCAAGCCCTCGGGAGTATATCGCAAGTGTTGCGGCATTCCCCGAACCCGGGTCAACTCTCCTCATGAGTGCGTTGCCATTCTTCCAGCGCGGGGCCCACCGTGTAGAAAGAACCGGTGACGAGAATCAGGGCATCGCCGTCGGCCAGCCGATCGGCATGACTCATTGCTTCCGGCAGATCCTCCATGATGAGGCACGGTTTGTTTGAGAGATGCGAAATCGACTGCGCCAGCACCCGGGCGCCCAGGGCGCGTGAACTGCGCGCGGTCACCGCGATCCACCGGTCCACGTGAGGAATGAGTGGAGCGACGATGCCTGCAAGCTCCTTGTCTGCCAGCACCCCGACGATCGCAGTCACCGCGCGGCGTGGCGCAAGCGCCGAGAGTGAATCGGCAAGACCGGCCGCGGCGTGCGGATTGTGCGCGACGTCGAGCAGCCAGCGCCGGTCGGCGCCAAGCCACTGGAATCGGCCCGGCACGGACACGCTCTGGAACGCTCGGCTCGCCGCATCGCGCGTCAAAAGATCGTTCTGGCCGGCAGCCTCGAGCAGCGCCAGCACGGCGGAAGCATTCTCCAACTGAAAGCGTCCGGTCAGGGAAGGCATGCTCAAGCCTTCGAGCACGACGTTCCGACCGCGCCAGGTCCAGAATCCCGCGCGTGGCTCCCGGACGAATGAGAAGTCGCGACCCTGGATGCGCAGGTCGGCACCGAGTCTGCCTGCCATGACCGTAATCGCCGCCGGTACGATATCGGAGCCGAACACGACGGGTTTCCCCCGGCGCATGATGCCCGCTTTTTCGACGGCGATCGTCTCGATATCCTGGCCAAGCCATTCGCAATGGTCGCGTGCGACATTGGTGATGATGCCGGCATCGGGTTCCACGGCATTTACCGCATCCAGTCGCCCGCCCATTCCGATCTCGAGGACGAGCGTGTCAGCCCCGCTGCGTTCGAAGACGACGAGCGCTGCCAGCGTGCCGAACTCGAAGTAGGTCAACGGCAGACCCTGTCGCACCGACTCGACCGCCTGCAGGGCGGCGATGATGGCGTCATCGTCCGCCGGAATGCCCATCACGCGGATGCGCTCGTTGTAGCAGAGCAGATGGGGCGAGGTGTAACAGCCGACCCGCCTGCCGCCGCCCTGCAACAGGGCTTCCAGCATGGTCGCGCAGGAGCCCTTGCCATTGGTGCCGGCGACGTGAAAAACGCGCTTAGGTCTTCGCAATTGGAGGCGCCCCATCACCTCGAGCACCCGCTCTAACCCCAAGTCGATCTCGCGAGGGGACAACGTCTCCAGCCACGCCAGCCAGTCCGGAAGGGACCACAGGGCTTTTTCCGGCGGTATTGCCGCTCTGCGCATTACTCCGATTTGACGACCGGTGGCGGCGCGAGGACGGAGGGCCTGGGACGATTCGCCAGCTTGGCCAGCAAGTCGGCGATCTCGTCACGCATCCTGCGTCGATCCAGGATCATGTCGATCGCCCCGTGATCCAGGAGAAACTCGCTGCGCTGGAAGCCCTCCGGAAGCTTCTGCCGCACCGTCTGCTCGATGACGCGCGGCCCGGCAAAGCCGATCAGCGCCTGGGGTTCGGCGATATTGACGTCTCCCAGCATGGCGAGACTGGCGGAGACACCGCCCGTCGTCGGGTCCGTCATCACGGAAATATAAGGAATGCGCATTCTGCCGAGTACCGCCAGGGCGGCCGCCGTCTTCGACATCTGTAGCAGCGAGAACAGCGCCTCCTGCATGCGTGCGCCGCCGCTTGCCGAAAACGAAACGAGGGGAATGCGGTGTTCCGCGCTGTGCCGTGCGGCGCGACTGAAACGCTCCCCCACGACGGAGCCCATCGAACCGCCCATGAATGCAAACTCGAAGGCGCAGACCACGACCGGCTGTCCCAACAGGTTGCCGCGAACCGCAACCAGCGCGTCTTTCTCGCCGGTCGCCTTCTGCGCCTGCGACAGCCGGTCGCGATACCGCTTGCTGTCGCGAAAACGCAGCGGGTCCTGCGGTTCGAGATTGGCGGCGATTTCCTCCTGCGACTCCGGGTCGAGGAAGTACTCGATCCGGGTGCGCGCGCCGATACGCATGTGGTGTTCGCACTTCGGACAAACGTTGAGGTTACGTTCGAGCTCGGTGCGATAGAGCTGGGCATCGCATTTCGGGCATTTGATCCAGACGCCCTGAGGCACCGAGCGTGTGCGCTTCTCGGTGTTGATGCGCGAAGGCATCAGTTTTTCAAACCAGCTCATAGCGCCGCATCATAAACCAATGATCCGTGGTTGGCGCGGATCGCCCGCAGGGCGATCCCGTACAGTCTGCGATGTGGACCGTTCGCGGGCTGTAGGAGCCCGCCCTGCGGGCGATCACCCGATTGCTATTGGCACCTTCGCATATCGCCCGCAGTGCGGGCTCCTACAGCCTGCTTTTGGTCGTCGTGGCAAGCGGTTGGAATAGAAGGCTGTAAGCCCGTCCCACGGGCGATCCGCGCTAACCAGCGCCGGCGCGTCATAAACGAAAACCGGGCTACGAACGAGGAAGCGGCAGAAGCATCGACATGCCCGCAGGTTTCAGGCCCGCACTGTCCGGATACCGGACTTCGACAAGAGTCAGTCCATGAGCGGGCGCCGCGATGCCGCCGCGCGTGCGGTCGCGGCTGTCGAGCACCGCCCTGGCCCAGCCCGGCTCCTCGTCGCCGGCACCGATGGCCACCAGCACGCCGACGATGTTGCGCACCATGTGCTGCAGAAACGCGTTGGCGCGGGCGATGACGACAAGCCATTCCGCATGCCGCTCGACGCTGAGGGCTGAGAGCTCGCGATGAGGCGTCAGCGCCTGGCAGCCGGCGGCCCGAAATGCCGAAAAGTCGTGCTCGCCGTGCAGGTGGGCGGCGGCATCCCGCATGCGCGCCTCGTCGAGCGGCCGGTGTATCCACCAGGCGCGGTCCCGGTACAACGCGGAACGCGTGGGCCGGTTCAGTATCAGGTAACGGTAGGTTCGCGAGATTGCCGAATAGCGTGCATCGAAATCGTCGCTCACGAATTCCGCCCACCGCACATTGACGTCCGGCGGCAGATTGCTGTTGACACCGAGCACCCAGCTGCGCCGCGAGCGGCTGGCCGCACTGTCGAAGTGCACAACCTGCGCCTCCGCATGGACTCCGGCGTCGGTCCGCCCGGCACACACCACCTCGACGTCCGCATCGGCCACCTTCTTGAGGGCGCGCTCCAGTACGGCCTGCACGCCCGTACCGTTCCGCTGCCGCTGCCAGCCGTTGTAGGCTGTACCGTCGTACTCAACGCCAAGTGCGATACGCATCGAAGTATCCCTACCCTCGAAGACTGGCACAACGCGCATTATTCACGTAACGGCACAACGTCAAAGCGGGGTCTCGGCTTGAGGGGAGGCTCCGCCTGGGCCGACGACAAACATTCTTGGATATGCTCGTGCCCTCGATCGACGCCGATCGCCCGCAGTGCGGGCTCCTACAGCGCGCGATTATTACAAATCGGGAGCTGCAAGATCCCGGCTAGGCGGGGAGGCTTTCGATCAGCCTTTGCGCCTGTTGCTTTTGCCCCTCGTCGCCCTCATCGAGCACTTCCTCGAGGATGCTGCGCGCCCCCTCCGGATCCCCCATATCGACATAGGCACGCGCGAGATCGAGCTTGGTGCCCACTTCGGTCATGGTGCGGGCATCGTGCAGGTCGTCCGAGAGATCGTCTGGAGATAGCGCTTCCGTCGGGGCCTCGTCGTCCGCCCCTTCGGCGTCACCGACGTCGAGATCCACGAGGTTGTGATCGCGACCGCTGACCCGTTGCTCGATGGTGGCGTCGTCGCGGGGCTGATCCACGGTGTCGCCTTCGCTGAAGCGCAGCGCACTGGTCAGGTCGTCCAGGTCGAGGTCGAGGTCGGTGCTGCCGATCGGCATTTCGCCGGTCTCGTCGTCGCCGGAATTGTTGGTACGGAATGCGTCCTTGGGCAGCGCCTCGGTCTTCGCGAAATCGAAGTCGCCGCCGGTATCCTTCCCGGTAAGCGCCGCGGTTTCACTGTAGTCTTCCTCGTCGCTTGAGCCCAGCATGGTTTCCGCTTTGTCGTCGAATGCGGGCGCCAACATCGTCTTGTCGTCGTCCTCGATGTCTTTTTCCGTCTTGCTGAAGTAGTCGTCGGTCAAGACTTCGGTGTGTCCGGTGGCGTCCAGCAGGTCGGACGCGAAATCGACGTCCGCATCGGTTTCGAGAGCCGGGTTCCTGCCGGTCTCCTCGTCGAGGGCGGGCATTTCGCTGGTCGCACCCGCATCGTCCATATCGACGCGCTCATGCACGCCGGTGTCCGCGTCCTCGTCGTCCAGCAAGCCGGTGTTCCGACCGGTTTCGTCCAGATCGGATTGCAGCGTGCCGGCTTCTCTGGTGTCGTCGATGTCGGAGAAATCCGTGTTCGCGGCCAGCTCGTCGTCGTCGAAACTGCCATCGAGGCCGGATTTGGCGAGGTCGTCGAGGTTGAGGCCGAGATCCGCGAGATCGATTTCCGCGGTTGCGTCGCTGGCCCAGCGCGCGTCGTCGTCGGATTCGGAAAGCGCAGGAAGCTCCGAGGTGCCGTCGGCGTCATCGACCTCGTGCTCGATCGTCGGCGACTCCATGGTGGTGTCCATTTCGGACTCCATCGTCGGGCTTTCGATGGTCGGACTCTCCATGGTCGAATCGTCGGAGGCCGCGCGCCGGGGCATGTCGCGCGTAATGGAAGCGCTGGTGTCGGCGGTGTCGGGTTCGTCCTCGAACACGAAGTCGATGCTGCTTCTCTCGGTGTCCGACCCGGATTCGTCTTCGGCGCCCAGGTCGACGACGTCGCTGACTTCGCCGTCAGGTCCGCTGCCGAAATCCATATCCAGGGCCCCGGCATCCTGCTCGCTGTCGAAAGACAGGTCGACCGTCCGGTTGGCGGCGCCCGCGGCGCTTTTTCCGGAGAACAGGCGGTGACTGCCGGCGATCTGTTGGCCCATGATGACGATCTTGTCCCAGTCGGGGGTCGACTCGCCGCCCAGCTGGTCGTGCAGGCGGGTCGCTGCTTCGATGAATGCGTCCTGGTTTCCCCAGACGAAATAGATCTCGCAAAGTTTCGCCATCAGGTCGAGACGCTCGGGTTCGACAGCGAGCGCACCGTTGATGAGATCCGCTGCCTGGTCGTAAAGACCGTAGGCCATGTGGAAGTCGGCCTCGGCGACCGGGTCCGACTGGTCCAGGTTGATCGCGGTTTCGCTGCTGAAGGTGTCTTCGAGTGTCGGCTGCGCGCCGGTGGCGGTCGATGCTTCGTCGTCGAAGTGAAAACCGGTACCCGTGGCCGTTGGACGGCGCGAGCGGCGCCGGTCCGTTTCCTGTTCGACCACGACGATGGAGCTGTCGTCGTCACGTGCAAGCGCCCGGAGGCGCTCGGTGGAAGCCCGCGATTCACTGTCTATGTCGTCGTCGGAATCCAGAGCCTCCCAGACGCCGGTCGACTCTTCTTCGCCACGTCCGGCCGCGCGCTTCGCCAGCCAGATCAGGATACCGAGCACGAGCAGCAGTACGAGGCCCAGAATTCCCCAGAAGCCCGTGAGCGCACCCACGATCCGGTCGACCATTCCGGGCTCATCCTGTGCAATGATCCGCGGCGCCGGCCGCTCGGGCGTGGCCGCCGGCGCGGGTTCGGCTTGCTCCTCGGCGGCTTCGTCGTCCGCCGCCGTATCCTCGTCGTCGACGAACAACTCATCCGTGTCGTCCATGACGGGTTCGTCGACGGGTTCATCCACGACCGCCGGGTCCGGCGTAGCGTCGGTCGCTTGCCCCTCCCCCGCGGCGGCCTGTGACTCCCGGAGTCGCGCCAGTTCGTTGCGCAACTGAGCGAGCTCGTTGTCGCGGATTTCGATCAGGGAGTTCTGTTCGGCAATCGTCTCTTCCAGCTCACGGATACGCTCGTTCGCGGCCGCGCTGTCGCCGGCGCCTGTCGCCGGGCGGGATGAAGGTCCTTCATACCCGGTCTGGTCGGTGTCGGGTGGAACCAGGGTCAGGCTGGGTTCCGTGCGTGCAGCGGCCGGACCTGCGGTGGCCCAGGCAGCATTCTGTCGCTGTACCTCGCTCTGCGCGTCGCCGCGACTGATACGGAAGATGTCGTCCGCGCTCGGGATCCTCAGAGTGGCGCCCGCGTTCAGTCGATTGAGATTGCCGGCGAAGGCGTCCGGGTTCGCTTCATAGATCGCGACCATCATCTGGTTCATGCCGACGCGGTCGTCCGCTCGGGCCCGCGATGCGATCTCCCACAGCGTGTCGCCGCGCTGTACGTAAACGTCACCGGCGGCAGCAGGCGTGCCGGTGTCGGCGGGTGTCCGGGCGGCGGGTTGCGGTGTCGGCTCTGCCGGCCGTTCAATGCGGCCGCTGTCGGCCTGCGCCGCGCGGCTCGGCGCCTGTACAGGCTGTGACGACCGGGCCGTCGGCGGCGGTGCAAACGTCGGCGGATCGAGCAATACCGTGTATTCGCGCAGGAGCCTGCCGCGAGCCCACGTCGCTTCCACGAGGAACGTCACAAAGGGCTCGGTCATCGGCTCCGTGGAGGTGATGCGCACCCTGCTCTGCCCGTTCGGTCCTCCGTCGACGACGGAGAACTTAAGGCGGGTCAGATAGAATGGCCGGTCGAGACCGTAGCGCTCGAAAGTCGCCGCAGGCGCCAGCGTCACCTTCAGTTTTTCCAGTTCTTCCGGCGTGGCGGACAGTAGCTGAATCTCTGCCCTGAGCGGCTCGTTGAGCGCCGAATTCAGCCGGATATCCCCGAGACCCAGCGCCCAGACATCGCTTGCGAGGAGCAGCCCGAGCACGAGCCACCCGCGATTGTGTCTTAGCGACATAACTATTTTCTCCAGCTCCCCAATTGCCTGAGGTCAAGTAACGGCGCATGGCGTGTGCCAATGGCCTTCCGTCCCGGCAGTTGATTTCGGCAGTTGTGTTTCGATTCGGACGCCGTCCGGTTTTGCCCCGTGAACTATAGCTTATAAATGGTTTTTGGCCAATATTTCAGCTATTTGGACACTATTTAGAGCAGCGCCCTTACGTATGTTGTCGGACACGATCCAAAGGTTGATGCCGTGCGGATGGCTTATGTCCTCGCGCACGCGGCCGACGAACACCGCATCCTTGCCTGACGCATCCGTCACGGCCGTCGGGTATTTTCCCGCTTCCGTCCCGTCGATCAGTTCGACCCCCTCGGCATGGCGCATTAAATCACACACCTCGCTCGCTGAAATCTTTTTTTCCGTTTCGATGTTCACGACTTCGGAATGCCCGTAAAACACGGGTATTCTCACCGTCGTGGCATTCACGGCGATGTTTTCGTCTGCCAGGATCTTTCGCGTCTCCCACACCATTTTCATTTCTTCGCGCGTGTATCGGTTTTCCTGGAAGTCGTCGATATGCGGGACGGCGTTGAAAGCGATCTGCTTCGCAGCGCCCTTCAAGTCGAGGGGACGCCCGTTCAGCAACAACGACGTCTGGCGCACCAGCTCCTCGACCGCCCTCCGCCCGGCCCCGGATACCGCCTGGTACGTCGCGACATTGATGCGCTTGATGCCGACGGCGTCGTATATGGGCTTCAGCGCCACGACCATCTGGATGGTCGAGCAGTTCGGATTCGCAATGATGCCGGTGGCCTTGTAGTCGGCGATCATCGAAGGATTCACTTCCGGGACCACCAGGGGCACGTCGTCGTCGAGTCGGAACTTCGACGTGTTGTCGATGACGACACAGCCGGCCCTGGCCGCTTTCGGCGCGTACTCCGCCGAAACCGCGCCGCCGGCGGAGAACAGACCGATACGAACCTGCGAGAAATCGAAGTCGGCCAGGTTCGCGACGGGCAGCGTGCGCGTTCCGAACCGCACTTCCTTGCCGACCGACCGCTCGCTCGCCAGTGCATGCACCTTGCCGACCGGAAATTTGCGCTCGCTCAGGATTTCCAGCATTGCCTCGCCGACCGCTCCGGTCGCGCCGACCACGGCAACATCGTATCGCTCTGTCATCAGGGTCTTTCAGTCCTCATTCCTAAGGTGCGGATATAAATCCGGCCTATTGTCTGCAGGTGGCAAACATAAAAACAGTGATCAGTCGACGGTTCGTGAAATGATTCCCGCAATGACGGGGGTCCCGGAGTCGACATCGGCATTCTGCCCGCGGTGTCGGAGATAGTGATCCATCAGCACCAGCGCGACCATTGCCTCGGCGATGGGAACTGCGCGAAGCCCGACGCACGGGTCGTGGCGGCCAGTCGTGACGATTTCCGAGCGTTGCCCCGCCTTGTCCACGGTTCTGCCCGGTACCGCAATGCTCGATGTGGGTTTGAGCGCGATACTGGCCAGAATGTCCTGACCCGACGAAATGCCCCCCAGCGTACCGCCGGCATCGTTCTTGTCAAATCCCTCGGGGGTGATTTCATCCCGGTGCTCGCTGCCCCTCTGGCTCACGGCGGCGAACCCGGCGCCGAGCTCCACGCCTTTCACGGCGTTGATGCTCATGAGCCCTTTTGCCAGATCGGCCTCGAGCTTGTCGAAAACGGGCTCGCCGAGGCCCGGCGGTACGTTGCTTGCGAGAATGCTGAGCTTCGCACCGATCGAATCGCCCGTCGCGCGCAGCTCATCCATGAAGCGCTCCAGGTCGCCGACTTTTGCGGGTTCCGCGCAAAAGAACGGATTCTCGTCGATCGCGGTGAAATCCAGGGCCTGAAGGGCGATGGGGCCGAGCTGCGCCAGGTACCCCCGGATTTCGACGTTCAGGCGCTTCTTCAGATATTTCCGCGCGATCGCGCCTGCCGCGACCCGCATGGTCGTTTCGCGAGCGGACGAACGTCCGCCGCCGCGGTAGTCGCGTATTCCGTATTTCTGCTGATAGGTGTAGTCCGCATGACCCGGACGGAATTTGTCCTTGATCTGGCTGTAGTCGTGAGACCGCTGGTCGGTGTTCTCGATCAGGAGGCCGATCGGCGTGCCGGTGGTGACACCCTCGAATACGCCGGAAAGGATCCGCACGCTGTCTGCCTCGTTTCGCGCCGTCGTGTGGCGGGAACGGCCGGGGCGCCGTCGTTCGAGGTCCGCCTGGATATCGGAGGCTTCGAGTTCCAGACCGGGCGGACAACCGTCGACCACACAGCCCATGGCCGGACCGTGGCTCTCACCGAAGGTCGTGACCGTAAAAAGCAGACCGAAGCTGTTACCGGACATCAGGGGCTGATACTCAGGGCCGCTGCGAAGGCTTCCCGATGCTCGAGGAGTTCGTCCCGGGTCAGCAGGAACACGCCGCTGCCGCCGGAGTCGAACTCGAGCCACAGAAAGGGAACGTCCGGGAAACGCCTCTCGAGCGCCCGTTCGCTGGTACCCACTTCGACCACAAGGATTCCACCGTCCGAAAGAAATGCGGAAGAATCATGCAGGATCGTCAGGACCGAATCCAGACCGTCGTCGCCCGCGGCCAGTCCCAGTTGCGGTTCGTGCAGGTACTCCGGAGCCAGATGTGACATTTCCTCCGCGTCGACGTACGGCGGGTTGCTGACGATCAGGTCGTAGTCGCTCGCACCGCCGCGCTCCCGCAGGTTTGCGAAAAAATCGGATTCGATGAGCGTGACTCTCTCCTCGAGGCCGTATCGCGCCACATTGACGGCGGCGACCGCGAGAGCATCGCCGGATACGTCAACCGCGTCGACACGTGCCCGGGGGCATTCTCGCGCAATCGCGATCGCGATACAGCCGCTGCCGGTGCCGAGATCGAGCGCCCGGCGTACGTTGCCTGCCCAGGGCTCGAATCTCCTCTGTATCAGTTCGGCGATCGGCGATCGCGGAATCAGTACGCGCTGGTCCACGTAAAACGGGAGCCCCGCGAACCACGCTTCGTTCAGGAGATAGGCCACCGGAAGCCGCTCCTCGAGTCTCCGCTGCACGAGCCGCTCGAGGTCTTCCCGCTCCGCTCCGGTCAGCTGTCTCCCATAGTGACGTCGGGCATCGTCGTGACTGACACCCAGCCTGGCAAACACCAGCCAGGCAGCCTCGTCGACGGCATTGTCCGTGCCGTGCCCAAAAGCAAGGTTTGCAGCCTCGAGGCGGGCGGCCGTCTGCCTGATGAAATCGGCAACGGTGAGAGCGGGGACGGTCGAGCACATCGGCGGCGTTTCTCGTGGTGTCTCGTTCGCCTTCAGGAAAGCGGTTAAAATGGCGGTTCCATGCCGCGTTCAAAATACTCTCTCATAGTGCTGATCGTCCTCGGGCTGGCAGCCTCATGCCGGTCGGGCAGCGATGACGCGGCGCGGGAGCCACTCTATGCAACGGTGCTTCCGGAGCCACTGCCGCTGCCCGCCTTTGCCCTCTACGACGAGGAGAACCAGGCATTTACGCGGGAACGTCTGCTGGGCACGACCACCCTGTTGTTCTTCGGATTTACCCACTGCCCCGACATCTGCCCGGCGACGTTGCAGCAATTGGCGCTCGCGCGCAAGCAGTTGCTGGAGGAGGGCCCTGCGTCGACACCGGTACCGCAGATCCTATTAATAAGTGTCGATCCCGAGCGCGACACCCCGGCAAAACTGAAAGACTACGTCTCGCACTTCGGCGAGGGCGTCTTCGCCGCCACCGGCAGCCCGGAGTCGATCACGGAGCTTACTTCGGGTCTCGGCGTCTGGTTCGGCAAGGAGCTTGAGGGCGATGACGGCTACACCGTGGGCCACTCCTCCGCGGTCCTCGTTATCGGCGAAGATGCGACCTTTCGGGCCGTGTTCAGCGCGCCGCACAAAACCGAGTATTTCGTACACGACCTGCCTTTCCTCATGGCAATGCGGTGAGGACCGAGCTTCACTTCGATTCCGGCGACGTGCCCGTCGCAGACAATCAACGGCAGTCGGACGACGGTCGCTTTCTCGCGGTGCGCGCGCCGCTCCAGTCGCGGTGACCGTGAACGGCAGCATTGTGAAACGCCGGACGCGAGACCTGAAAACTCGAGGCTTCGTCCTGATGCAGCGGCTCCTGCCCCGGCACCGCCTGACGGCGCTGGTCGGCTGGATCGCGGAGATCCGGCTACGCCCGCTAAAGGACCTCCTGATCACGGCCTTCGTTCGCCTATACGACGTCGATACGACGGAAGCCGCGAATCCCGTGCCCGACGGCTACTCGAGTTTCAACGATTTTTTCACCCGGGAGCTGAAGGAAGGCGCGCGGCCGGTGGACAGCTCCCCGGCAGCCGTCATATCGCCGGTCGACGGCATCCTGAGCGCGGCGGGCGGCATCGACGGGGCTGCCCTGCTGCAGGCCAAGGGCATTCACTACACGCTCGAGGATCTGCTCGCGACCGATCTGGCCGATGCCGCTCGGTTCGAGAACGGCAGCTTTGCAACCATGTACCTGGCGCCGTACCACTACCATCGGGTGCACAGCCCGCTCACGGGGCAGCTCGTTGCGGCGCGATACGTTCCCGGCCATCTCTACAGCGTCAACCAGACGACCGTCGAACTGCTGCCCGGGCTGTTCACGCGCAACGAACGGCTGATCTGCCATTTCCGCACAGGGATCGGGCCGTTGGCGCTGATCTTCGTAGGAGCGCTGAACGTCGGCAGTGTCAGCACGCCCTGGACCGGCCGGATTCGTCCGCGCAAGACCGGGGTCGTCGACGATCTCGATATCGCGGCAGCCGGCGTGCCCGCGGCCGTCGAAAAAGGTCAGATGATCGGCTGGTTCAACATGGGGTCGACAGTCATTGTGCTCATGCCTCCCGGCGCCTGTACGTGGCGCGACGACCTGACGAACGGCAGCCGCCTCCGCATGGGCGAGCCGCTGGGCACGCTGGTTGGGCTCCCTGCTCCCGAATGACGGCGGCTGACTGGCGTCCGTCGTCGTCCGTCGCGGCGGCCATGCGGCGGGCGCAGGCGCTCGGCGCCGCGCGACGTTTTTTTGCGGAGCGAGGGGTGCTCGAGGTCGACACGCCGCTCTTGTCCGGCACCACGGTCAGCGATCCGCATATCGAAAGTATTGCCGTAACGCTCGCTCGCAAGCCCGGTCGCCGCTACTTCCTGCAAACGTCGCCGGAGTTTTTCATGAAGCGCCTGCTGAGCGCCGGCTATCCGGACGTCTACCAGATCTGCAAAGCCTTTCGCGACGGGGAGGCGGGTCGTCGACACAGTCCCGAGTTCACTCTCGTGGAGTGGTATCGACTGGGCTACGGTCTGCGACAGATGATGGAGGAAACAACCGCCTTCATTACAGCGCTGATCGCGCCGCAGTGCGTGACGGCGCCGCCCGAGTGCATCGAGTACGACGAGGCGTTCGGCAGATATGCCGACATCGATCCGGGACGAGCGCCACTCTCGGCGCTGAAGAAGGCAGCGGACGCCGATCCACGGCTGGCCGCATCCCTGGGCGCCGACCGCGACGCGTGGCTCGACCTGCTGCTGACGCTGCGCGTCATCCCGCGGTTTGCCGCCGGGCGATTGACC
>Ga0299913_10001692_pt1 | contig 16651 bp, 16 predicted proteins | sample RVTome_9_FD_201360 | JGI IMG/M metagenome (GOLD analysis project Ga0299913, IMG submission 201360) | Soil microbial communities from uranium-contaminated site in the Upper Colorado River Basin, Wyoming, United States - RVT155D38 (version 2) ... | reverse complement strand
ATCGTCGAGGTGCCGCTGCTCGACCCGCTCGAACCGGGGGAGGAGATCACGCTCGAGCTCGACTGGGAGGCCAGGCCGTCGACGCTCTGCCGTAGACAGTGCCGCGAGGGCCGCCAGTACGACTTCGCGCAGTGGTACCCGCGCATCGCGCCGTACGACCGGAGCGGCTGGGCGGCCCACGTCCTCTACCCGCAGGGCGAGTTCTACGGTGAGTTCGCCACGTACGACGTGACGCTAGATCTGCGCGAGGACCAGGTGGTGGGCGCCACCGGGACCGTCGTGTCGGGCGACCCGGGGTGGGGCGTCGACCCGAGCCCTGCCGCGGGCGTGGCTCCGGCCGGCGCGGCGCCGAGGCTGAACCTCCTGTCGATCTCTCCCTATCCGGGGCGAAAGCGCGTTCGGTTCCACGCGGAGGACGTACACCACTTCGCGTGGAGCGCGAGCCCCACCTACCTGCACGAGGGCGGTCTGGTGCCCCCGACCGAAGCCCGGGAGCGCCCCATCGACATCCACGTCCTCTATCGCCCCGGCGACGAGGAGGAGTGGGGTGACGGCCAGGCGCTCGAGCGGACCGTGGCCTCGCTCCGGTTCCTCGAGGACGTGTTCGGGCCCTATCCGTGGCCACAGCTCACCAATCTCCACCGCCTCGAGGGCGGGGGAACCGAGTTCCCGATGGTGATCATGGACGGATCGGCGAGCCCCGGTCTCATCATGCATGAGACCGCGCACCAGTACGTGCACGGGATCTTCGCGAACAACGAGTGGAAGGACGCGTGGCTGGACGAGGGGTTCGCGTCGTTCCTCACGACCTGGGCGTTCCAGGGAGACAATCCGGGCGTGTGGCGCCGGACGCGCGAGGGCATGGCCGAGGACGAGCGTTCGCTGGGAGAGCACCCGATCGCCACCCATTCGGAGGACTTCGCGGACTTCCCGACGTACGGATACATGGCGTACTCGCGTCCCGAGTTCGTGTATCACATGCTCCGTGGTTTCGTCGGCGAGGAGACGTTCCGCGGGATCCTGCGCGAATACTACGACCGCTACGCGCTGAAGCACGTGGATGAGGAATCGTTCCGCTCGGTGGTCGAGGACGTGAGCGGGGACGACCTGGACTGGTTCTTCGAGCAGTGGCTCCACACCACCGCGACACTGGACTGCGCGATCGGCGAGGTCGAGCAGGAGGAGACCGCGGAGGGGTGGCTCACGCGCGTGCAGGTCATCCGGGAGGGCGACGCGTGGATGCCGGTCGAGCTCCGGGTCGGCGACGAAGTCCGGGAGCTGGACTCACGGAGTCGGAGCCAGTGGATCGAGCTCGTGACGGAGACGCGGCCGACAGAGGCGCTGCTCGACCCGGACGGCTGGATCCTCGACTCGAACCCGGAGAACGATCGCCGCGAGATCCCCGAGGCGGCGGACCCGGCGAACGACCCGGACCCCGACACCGGGAGACGGGCCGGCGGCTGAGCGCACGGCCCGCGCCGGCCCGCGTCAGGGCTTCTCCATCCGCACGGTCTCGATGACGACCCCGTCCGGAAGCGTGACGTCGAGCGGCTCGACCTCCCGGTACCCGAGCGCCCTGTAGAGCGGGAGCCCGGGAAGCGTGGAGACGAGCTCGAAGCGCGCGAAGCCCGCGGCGCGGGCCGCCTCCTCGCTCGCCTCCATCAGATACCGTCCCAGCCCGCGGCGCGTGTGGTCGGGGTGGACGAAGAACGCCCGCATGACGGCGGCGTCGGTGGCCGGGTCCCGGAGCGCCGCGTCACGCCACGGCGTCGCGCGGTCCCCGCCGAAGGCCGTCCAGCGCCGGCTCCAGCCCCCGCACGCGAGGATCCGTTCCTCCTCCTCGATGACGAGGTAGGTCCCATCGTCGATCATCGCCGTGTCGACCCCGAACAGGTGTGCGAGCGAGCTCTCGATCTGTCTCGCGTCGTAGTGTGGCGGCCCGAGCCCCCGGACCGACGCCTCGATGAGCGCGGCGATCGCCGGGATGTCGGCGCGCGTCGCGACGCGTGACGCAGCCGGCGTGGCGGGCCCGCGCTCCCGTCGGCTCAAGTGGCCCCGCAGAAGCGGAGGATCGTGAGCGCGAGCGCGCGCGTGACCGTGCGGAGCTCCTCGATCGGCACGAACTCGTCGGGCGCGTGCGCCCGCCGCACGTCGCCCGGGCCGTAGATGACGGTGGGCACGTCGGCCTCGTTCACGAGGAGGCGCATGTCGGCGCCGTACGGCACGCCGCGCACGAGCGCGGTCCCTCCGCCCGCGTCCCCGTGCGCCGCCGCGAGCGCGGTCACGAGCGGGTGATCGGCCGGGATCGCGGCCGGCTCGAAGCGGGCGCCCACCCACTCGAGCGCGGGCGGGTGTTCGCGAAGCCACGGATCCCGTCCGGCCGCCTCGTCGATGGTCCGGGCGAGCGCCCGCCGAGCGTCGTCGGGATTCTCGCCGACGGCGACGCCCAGACGCCCCTCGCACACCAGCGTCTCGGCGACCGTCGAAGCCCAGATCCCCGACCGGACCTTGCCGATGCAGAGCGCGAACGGGAGCTCGTAACCCGAGAACAGGGGGTCGTCCACGCCCGCGTTCCGGCGCGCCTCGAGGTCGCGCATCGCCTCGTAGAGCGGCAGGTAGGCGTCGAACGGGCTCACGCCCTCGGTGCGGAGCGCCCCGTGCGCCGCGCGTCCGGGCACCGTGAGCCGGAAGTTGAGCGCCCCCGCCTGGGCCGGCGCGATCGCGAGCCCGGTCGGCTCGAGGACGATCGCCGCATCCCCGGTGTGCCCGCGCTCGATCGCGGCGAGCGTGCCCAGACCGCCGTCCTCCTCGCCCACCACGCTGTGGATCACGACCGACCCGGAGATCTCGAGGCCGGCGTCCCGGATGGCCTTCGCGGCGAACAGGGCGGTGCACAGCCCGCCCTTCATGTCGGCCGCCCCGCGCCCGTACACGCGCCCGTCCCGGACCGTCGCCTCCCACGGCGGCACGCTCCACAGGTCCGGCTCGCCCGCGTCCACCACATCGACGTGCCCGTTGAGCACCAGCGCGGGGCCGTCACCCCGCCCCCGCCGGCCGACCACGCCGCGTGCGGCGTCCCGCTCGATGTCGGCGGAGTAGGCCGAATGACGTCGCAGGCGATCGAGATCGATGTCCCACGCGTCCACGGCGAGCCCGAGGTCGTCCATGAGCCCCGCCACGTATTCCTGGACGGGTCCCTCCTCGCCCCCGAGGCTGCGGAAGGCGATGAGCGCCGACAGACACTCGATCAGTCCGTCGAGATCGACCGCATCCACCACCCGCCGCTCGTCCGGGCTCATCATGCTCCTCGTGTGCCGGAGGACGCCGGTCGCCGACCCCTCCGTGGGGACGGATCGAAACTTGCCTCGCCTCCCGCGGCGCACGAGCTTCGTCGAATGCGATTCCGAGCCACCGGGCCACGGAGGGCCATGTGAGCAGCCGATCGACCGCCGCCGCGACCGCGGTTCCCGGTCACGCGACGGGCACGTCTCTGGTGGACCGTCTCAACGGCGTGTGGCACGAGCGGTCCCTCCAGCTCTTCATCGCCATCGTGCTCGCGCACTGGGCCGAGCACCTCGCGCAGGCGTTCCAGATCTACGTCCTCGGGTGGCCGGTGCCCGCGTCGCGCGGCGTGCTGGGTCTCTGGTTCCCGTGGCTCGTGTCGAGCGAGATCCTCCACTACGGCTACGCGATGATCATGCTGGTCGGTCTCTGGATCCTGCGCACCGGGTTCGTCGGCCGCTCGCGCACGTGGTGGATGATCGCGTTCTGGATCCAGTTCTGGCACCACATCGAGCACGGTCTTCTCCAGGGACAGGCGGTTGCCGGCCACAACCTGTTCGGCACGCCGGTCCCGACGAGCATCGTCCAGCTCTGGATCCCGCGCGTGGAGCTCCACCTGATCTACAACTCGCTCGTCTTCCTCCCCATGGTGGTCGCGATGTACTACCACATGCTCCCTCCCCGGGAGGACCGGGCACGGATGACGTGCAGCTGCGCGATCCGTCCGCGTCTCGGTACGACCTGACGGGACGATTCCGACCGCAGGACCCACGTTCTCCGCCCGATCGGGCGGGGGGATGCCGTCTCCGGTGAGCCGTGTCTGAGCCCCGTGCGGGGACCGATGTCCTGCGCTGGCCGCTGATCGGCCCCTTTCTCAAGTGGCCGGGCTCGCGCACCGCGATGCAGATCCCGCTATTCGCGCTCGCCGCCGTCATGGTGTGGCACGGGCTCACGGGCCCGCAGACCGGCGCTCGCAATCTCGCCACGGTCCTCACGTGGGTCCACTACCGCGGCGCGCTCGTGCTCGTGCTGCTCGTGGCCGGCAACCTGTTCTGCATGGCCTGCCCGTTCATGCTGCCGCGGAATCTGGCCCGCAGGCTGTTCTCGCCCGTACGACACTGGCCGGCCGCGCTCCGCAACAAGTGGCTCGCCGTCGGCGTCCTGGTCGCCGTCCTGTTCGCGTACGAGCTCCTCGACCTGTGGGACTCCCCGTGGTGGACGGCGTGGTTGATCATCGGGTACTTCGCGGGGGCCGTCCTCGTCGACGCGCTCTTCCGGAACGCCCCATTCTGCAAGTACGTGTGCCCGCTCGGGCAGTTCAACTTCGCCGCCTCCACCGTCTCGCCGCTCGAGCTCCGCGTGCGGCGGTCCGACGTGTGCGCGAGCTGCGTCACCCGCGACTGCATCAAGGGGACCCCCGACCCCGACCACCCGTCGCAGCTCCGGAGACGCGGCTGCGAACTCTCGCTCTTCCAGCCCGAGAAGCTCGGGAACCTCGACTGCACGCTGTGCCTCGACTGCGTGTACGCCTGCCCGCACGACAACATCGGTCTCTCGACCCGGCTCCCGGCGAGCGAGCTGTGGGACGACCGGAGGCGCTCCGGGGTGGGGCTCATCGGGCGCCGTCCCGACCTCATGGTCCTCGTCGTCGTGTTCACGTTCGGCGCGCTGCTCAACGCGTTCGGCATGGTGAGCCCGATCCACGCCGCGCGCGCCTGGATGGGGGGCGTGCTCGGGACCACGAGCGAACCGGCGATTCTCGGGACGCTGTTCGGCGTCGGGCTGGTGCTCGAGCCGGTCGTCCTCCTCGTCGCGGCCGGCTGGCTCACGCGGCGCCTGACCGCCGGAGGCGGGGCGGCCGGGACGCGGGAGCCGCTCCTCCTCATCGTGACCCGCTTCGCGTACGCGCTCGTCCCGCTCGGGCTGGGCGTGTGGGTCGCGCACCACTCCTTCCACCTCCTCTCCGGCCTGTGGACGATCGTCCCGGTGGCGCAGGACGCCCTCGCCTCGGCGGGCCTGCCGTCGGGCGGCGCGCCCCTCTGGCACCTGCGCGGAATCCCGCAGCGGTGGGTGCTTCCCGCCGAGTACCTGCTGCTCGCCCTCGGGATCGTGGGATCGCTGGTCGTCGCGTACCGGATCGCCGAGCGCGACTACCCCGAGCGGTGCGGCCGCGCGTACGCACCCTGGGCGGGTCTCGTCGCGATCCTCGGCGTGGCGGCCCTGTGGCTGCTGTCGCAGCCGATGGAGATGCGCGGGATGTGGATGGGGTGAGGCCGGCGCACGCGATCGCCCCGCTGCTCGCGGGGCTCATCCTCCTCGCGGCGCCGTCGCGGCTCGCGCTGGCGCACGAGGGTCCGCCGTTCCCGATCGTCGTGGACGAGGTCGTGGGCCCGTACGTGGCGGAGGTGTGGACGGACCCGGACATCGGGATCGGCACCTTCTTCGTGATCCTCCGTCCGCGCTCGGAGGGCGAGCTCGTCCCGCCCACGTCCGTGCGGGTCGCCGTGTCCCCCGTGTCGGGGCGGCTCGCCGAGGTCTCCTACGAGGCACGGCGCGAGCGGACGCGGTCCGGGGCCCGGTACTTGGCCGAGGTCGAGTTCGACCGCGGCGAGTTGTGGCGCGTCCGCGTGACGATCGAGTCGCCGGCGGGAGGCGGCGTGCTCGAGGCGGAGGTCGAGGCGACCCCGGCCGGGTCGATCGGTCCCATCGGTCTCGTGATCTACGCGCTCCCGTTCGCGCTCATCGCGGCGGTGTGGGTGCGGGCGGCGCTCGTCCGGCGGCGGATGGAGCGCGAGGCGAGGGAGGGGGCGGCGGGCGAGGGCTGAGCGGTCGCCGCGCGGGCATCAGCGGGACGCGCAGGCGGCGCAGATCTCCGTGGTCGGGAGGAGCTCCAGGCGCTCGTCGGCGATCGCCGCGCCGCACGCGGTGCAGATCCCGTACGTCCCGGCCTCGATCCGGCGGAGCGCGCCCGCCATCGCCTCCACCCGCTCGCGGGTCCGTTCCTCGAGCAGCTCGAGCACCTCGTCGTTCTCGACGAACTGCGCCAGGTCCTGCCAGTCGTCCGGTAGCTCGCGATCGCGGTTCCGGAGGTGCCCCTCGATCCGCGCGTGACGCGACAGGAGATCGGCGAGCCGGGCCTCGAGACGGCTTCGGACCTCGTTCAGATCGAGATCGGTCATGAGCGTGGGCTCCGTGACTCGCCGGGCGTCACTCGCACAGGAGCGCGGCGGTCTCCTGCTGGGCGGGGCTCGCCTCGGCCGGCATGGCGAGGACGAAGCCGCGCTGTCTCGCGTCGTTCGGCAGGTGGATCAGCATCGGCCCCGCCGGAGGGGGCGAGGGAGCGGGCTCGGCGCGCCCGTTCTCCGCGATGCGGAGCAGCGTGCCGGGCGCCAGCCGGGGCGCGAGCCACGTGCCGTACGCGAGCCACACCGCGACCGGATCGCCCGCTCCCTCCTCCACGGCGCTCTCCACCTCGTCCCGGTACCGCGCCACCGCGTCGTCGTAGGCCGCGGGGTCGACCGTCTTGAGCTTCCGCAGGAGCCGGCGGTAGAGCGTCTGCAGGTCCAGGAGCCGGTGCTCCGCCAGGGCGCGCTCGTACGCGTCGGACACGACCGCCTACTCCGCCGAGCGCCGGGAGACGTGCTCGACCGAGCGTCGGACGAGCTCCTCGAGCACCTCGAGGTCCACATCGGCGAGCTTCTTCACGTACAGGCAGGCGCGACCCGTCGTGTGCCTGCCGAGCTTCTCGAGCAGCCGCTCGTGGCCGTCGAACCCCGACATGATGTACAGCGTGAGCGCCTGCTTGCGGGGCGAGAACCCCGCCACGAACCAGTCGCCCTCGCGCCCGCTGTCGTACTTGTAGCGGTACTCGCCGAAGCCGACGATCGAAGCTCCCCACATGCGCGGCTCCACGCCCGTGACGCGTCTCATGAGCTCGAGGACCTCGAACGCATCCGCGCGCCGCGTCTCGTTCTCGACGCCCTCGAGGAAGCCGCGCACGTCCCCGCCGTGCGGGCGCGTCTTGAGCTCGGCCATGGATCCGTCCGGTCCCGGGTCGCGGGGGAATCGGCGGCCCGCCCGGCGGTGCCGGGTCGCGAGCCGACCGACCGCGGTGGTCACGGGAAACCTCCGCTTGTCCCCCGTCGGGGGCAAGACGGGCCTACTCCAGGGCGTCGAGAAAGGCGCGCAGATCGTCGGCCACCCGCTCCGGACGCTCCCAGTGGGGCGCGTGCCCCGTCTGCTCGTACACGATCAGCGTCGCGGCCGGAAACGCCTCGAGGAGCGCGTCCTGCTCGGCGCGCGGCATCATCGCGTCGCGATCGCCCCACAGGAGGAGCGTGGGCGTGGCCGGTCGCCCCGCGGGCGGAAACGACCCCGCCGCGCGCATGCCTTCGAACAGCGACTGCCACACGCGCGCCGGGAGCCCGAGGCTCTCGGCCACCACCGTCTCCATGAACTCCGGCGGAACGGGGACGAACACCGTGCCGGCCTGGAACTCCCGCACGAACTCGGGGGACACCGGATCCTCCAGCGCTCCGATCGCCCGCGCGAAGTCGTCGACTCCCACGACGCCCTCCACGCTCGCCGCCGAGGCGATGAGGACGAGCCCGTCCACGCGTCCGGGCGCCTGCCTCGCGACGCGTTGGGCGACGAACGAGCCCATCGAGTGCCCCACCACGGTGGCGCGCGCGATCCCGAGCGCATCCATGAGCGCGAGGACGTCGGCGGCGAGGCTGTCCATCCCGTAGCCGCCCTCGGGCCGGCCGCTCTTGCCGTGCCCCCGGAGATCGGGCGCGATATAGCGGCGGCCGTCGGGCAGGAGCGGCAGGATGCGGCTGTACGAGAACCAGGAGTCGCTGTAGCCGTGGAGGAGGAGGACGACGGGGTCCTCCGGGTCTCCGAGCTCCGCGTAGTGGAGCTCGACGCCGGTCGAGAGCGTGGCGCGCGCGAACTCCGGGTCGGGAGAAGCGCCGCCGGATCGGGCGGCGGCGAAGGCCTCCGTCGCCCCCGCCAGCGCCACGCACGCGAGGGCGAGGCTCGAGATCGGACGGCCGCGCGCGCGGCCTGCGATGGAATGTCGGTTGTCCATGGTCACACCGGAACGTGAACGTGAGTGCGAATCGACGTCCTGCGTTCCGGTTGACCGGAGAGCGGCGCGCGCGGGATCAGGGTGTCCGGGATCGTGCGGGGCGCCGCCCCCGGGCGACGCCCGAGGAGGGCCCTATTCGCCGCCCGCCATCGAGTCGAGGAACTCCTGGTTCGACTTCGTCCGATTGAGCCGCTCGATCATGAACTGGATCGCCTCGGCCGACGGCATGTCGGACAGGAAATTCCGCAGCAGGTACATGCGGTTGAGCTCGACCTCGTTCAGGAGGAGCTCCTCCTTCCGCGTGCTCGAGCGGGCCAGGTCGATCGCCGGGTAGATCCGCTTGTCGGAGATCTGGCGGTCGAGCAGCACCTCGCTGTTCCCGGTCCCCTTGAACTCCTCGAAGATGACCTCGTCCATGCGGCTCCCGGTCTCGATGAGCGCCGTCGCGATGATCGTGAGGCTCCCGCCCTCCTCGATGTTCCGGGCCGCTCCGAAGAAGCGCTTGGGCTTGTGGAGCGCGTTCGCATCCACACCGCCGGAGAGGATCTTCCCGGAGTGTGGGACCGTCGTGTTGTAGGCGCGCGCGAGTCGCGTGATCGAGTCGAGGAGGATGACCACGTCCTGCTGGTACTCCACCAGCCGCTTCGCCTTCTCGAGCACCATCTCGGCCACCTGCGTGTGCCGGTCGGCGGGCTCGTCGAACGTGGAGGAGATGATCTCCGCGGGGACGTTCTCCTCCATGTCGGTGACCTCCTCGGGCCGCTCGTCGATGAGGAGGACGATCACCTTCACGTCCGGCTGGTTCTCGATGATCGCGTTCGCGATCTTCTGCAGGAGGATCGTCTTTCCGGCCTTCGGCGGCGAGACGATGAGACTTCTCTGGCCGCGCCCGATCGGCGCGATGAGGTCGAGGATCCGCATCGAGACGTCCCCGTTCGCGGTCTCGAGCTTGAGCTTCTGCTCGGGGTAGCGGGGCCGGAGGTTGTCGAAGGCGATGCGGTGCTTGGCCTTCTCGGGATCCTCGCCGTTGATCGACTCGACCTTGAGGAGCGCGAGGTACCGCTCGCCCTCCTTGGGCGGCCGCACCTGACCGAGGATGGTGTCACCCGTCCGCATATCGAAGCGCTTGATCTGCGAGGGGGAGACGTAGATATCGTCGGGACCGTACAGGTAGTTCCAGTCCTGGCTGCGCAGGAACCCGTACCCTTCCGGCAGGATCTCGAGCACGCCCTCACCCCGGAGGACGACATCGGAGTCGAGGAGGTTCTGCTCGATGCGGAAGATGAGATCCTGCTTCCGCATGCCCGAGAAGTTGTGGATGTCCAGGTCCTCGGCCATCTCGTGAAGTTCGCCGATCGACTTCGATTTCAGTTCGGCGATGTCCACTGCGGTCTGCTCCCGTGAAGGGTTGGTGCGGATCGACCCCGATCGTTCGGATCGGGTCGGGTGCTGGATGTCGAGTCGGCCAGTAAGATCGGCTGAGCCAGTCGCGTGCTTGTCGCCAGGTCGAAAGCGTCTTGAGTGCTGCCAGGGGGCAATGCGGGCTGGGTTGGACGATTTCGACGATAACGGCTGGTAATGGAACGGTCAAGCGGCGGGAACGTGACTCGCTGCCTCGCACGGAGCCGACGGAGAGGGGACGCGCGAACACATGGCACGACACAACCGCGAGGGGCGTGGACTCGATCAGCAGGGGAACCTGTGGCGCATCAGCTACCAGCCCGACTGGCTCAAGCACGTGAAGATCTCGCGCGCGCTCCCGGGCGGCCGCCGGCGGTCGTCGCTCACCCTGTTCCGCAACCCCGCGAAGCGTGCCGAATCGGAGCCCGGGCGCTCGGTCCGGACCCGCATCACCTCGGCGGATGGGAGCGTGGACGTGAGCCTCTCGCTCGAGGACCCGAACGCCCACGTCGAGCACATCGTCGTCGGGATCCGACGGACCCGCGGACGGAAGAGCGAGCTCGTGAAGCTGGTGATCCAGGGCGGGCTCCCGGGACCGAAACCGTGACCGCGCGCCCGGCCGGCCGGCGGCCGATCAGAAGACGCGCACCCGGAGCCACCGCGAAGGGTCGCGGACGAGCTCGACCACGAGGGAGTCGAGCCGCGCCCGCAGGAGCGCCGTCTGACGGGCCAGCTCCCCGTCCACGAGCGCCCGCCCCGCCGTCCCCTCTCCCGCGTCGAGCCGCTCGGAGATGCGGGTCATCCGGAGCTGCAGGGCATCGAGGGCGCGTGACGCCTCCTCGAGCCGGTCGATCGCGTCGCGTCGACCCGGCAGCGAATCGAAGCGGGCGACACGCTCGCGGATGCGGGCCAGCCGGGACGTGATCAGGGTGTCCGTCCCGAGACGCGCCAGCGTGCCGTTCGCCAGGTCCCGCTCGACGATCCGTCCCAGACGCCTGGCCCGCTCGCCCGCCGTGTCGAGGACGTCCGGGTTCGCCTCGAGGGCCGCCAGGGTCCCGCCGCCGCGCCGGATCCGCTCGCGCAGCTCGCGCACGTCCCCGGCCATCGCGGTCCGGATCTTCAGGAGCGTGTCCGACATCGCCCGGAGGTCCTCCTCCGTCAGGTAGTCCGTGGGCGTCCGGAGCGTGTCGGCGAAGTCCCACGGCGGCGACGACTGGCTGCCCGGATCGATCGCGATGATCTCCGGTTCCAGGAGACCCGAGGCCCGGATCTGCGCGCTCGCGTCGGCACGCAGGATCGGACCGACGCCACGCTGGAGGACCGCCTCGATGATGAAGACGCCGCCCTCGACTTCGCCCGGTGGGCGGAACCCCAGCGAGAGCACGCGGCCCACCGGACGTCCGGCGACCCACACCGTGGAGCCGGGCTCGAGTCCGGGCGCGGCGGCGGCGAGCACGGTCACCCGCGGCCCCTCGCTGGTGGCCCGCTCGATCGCGTCGAGGAAGAACACCACGAGCGACACGACCGTGATGCCGGCCATCAACGCCAGACCGATCCGGGCCCGTCTTCGTCGCTCGTCGTGTGCGTCGCCCATCGCGTCCTCGCTCAGCCGCCGGATCCGTTGAACCTCCGGCTCGCTCCCTCGGGGCGTCAACCCGGAGCCGGCCAGCGCGGCGGCTGGCCGGTCGGGGATTGGGAGGACCTCCCCCGGGGGACACCCTTGGATGACGCGGCGGGATGGAGCCCGCACGGGAAGAAGGCACGAAGGAGGTCGACATGCCACGAACGGTGAATCGGGTGATCCTGGTGGGGAACGCGGGCAGCGACCCGGAGCTGCGCGAGACCGCCGCCGGGACACCGGTCGCGCACCTGTCGCTCGCGACGGATCGGCTGTTCCGGAAGAACGGGGAGATGCAGAAGCGGACGGACTGGCACCGGCTCACCTTCTGGGGTCGGGCGGCCGAGACGGTGGAGAAGTACGTCTCCCGCGGCGGGAGACTCTACATCGAGGGGCATCTCGAGTACGGATCGTTCGAGCGCGAGGGCGTCTCGATCCCGATCGTGGACGTGGTGGTCGAGGACTTCGTGATGCTGGATCGGCGTGAAGATCCGGCGTCGCTCGAGGATCCCGCCGAATCGGAGGCCGTGACGGCCTGAGCGCCGCGCCCCGGTCCTGCCGCGTGGCGCGGCCCTTGGGCGCCGGGGCCGCGGGCGCTGGAGCGATGCGAGGGGAGGCTGCATCTTGGGGCGGCGTACGGAGCGCGATCCGCGAGCCTTCCCGAGGAGCGGCGGCCGATTCAGACACACGATCCGGGGTTCCTGACCCTCTCGAACCTGCTCTCGCTGGGGCGCATCCCCCTGGGCGTCTCGTTCGTGGCCATCACGGATCCGGAGCTGATGGCCATGGTGGTGATGGCCGCGGCCGCCACCGACGTGCTGGACGGATTCATCGCGCGCGTGAGCGGGTCCGTTTCGCACATCGGTCTCCTGCTCGACCCGCTGTGTGACAAGCTGTTCGTGCTGCTCGCCCTCTCCGCGTTCGTCGCGCGGCCGGATCTGGACTGGGCCTCGTTCCTCATCCTCATCCTCCGCGACATCTTCACGGCGGGCTCGTACCTGGTCGGGCGCCTGGCGGGATACGTGATCCCGTTCCGGGCGCGCTGGGGCGGAAAGATCGCGACCGGGCTGCAGCTCCTCGCGTTGCTCGCCCTGATCTTCGAGCCCCGATATGTTCCGCTCCTCGTGCTGCTGGTTGGCGGCGTGTCGGTCTACGCGATCATCGATTACGGATCACGGGCACTCCGACGACAATGGAAGCGTGCGGCGGCCTGAGGCCGTGGCGCCCGCCGCCCGGGGAGTGGCTGACGACGAGGTGAGGGCGGCGTGAGCTCGGATATCGCGGACATCACCATCATCGGCGGGGGGCCCACCGGGCTATACGGGCTGTTCTACGCCGGCATGCGCGGGGTGTCGGCCCGCATCATCGACGTCCTCCCCGAGCTCGGGGGTCAGCTCACGGCCCTGTACCCGGAGAAGGACATCTTCGACGTGGCCGGATTTCCACGCGTCCTGGCGAAGGACCTGGCGCGGGATCTCGTCGAGCAGGCGATGCAGTTCGACGCCGAGGTGTGTCTGGAGGAACGGGTGCTCGAGCTGAACCCGAACGGGGACCTGTTCCACCTGCGCACGGACGCCGGCGAACGGCCCACCCGCGCGGTGGTGATCGCGGCGGGGAAGGGCGCGTTCAAGAGCCGGACGCTCGACGTGCCGGGCTGGGACACGTTCTGGAAACGGGGGATCCAGACGCACCTGCGGGACCCGGAGGCCTACCGGGACCGCCGCGTGCTGATCGTGGGAGGAGGCGATTCCGCGTTCGACTGGAGCTGGGCGCTGCGGGAGATCACCTCGGAGCTCACCCATATCCACCGGTCCGACCGGTTCCGGGCACACGAGCGCACGGTGGAGCAGGTGCTCGGGGCGAACGAGCGGAACGAGCTCCGGCTCCGCACGTTCCACGAGGTGTCGGAGATCCACGGCGGGGACCACGTCGAGGGCGTGACGCTCGTCCACAGCAAGACGAAGGAGAGCGAGCGCCTCGAGGTGGACGACATTCTCGCGCTGATCGGGTTCGTGCCCAACATCGGACCGATCGCGGAGTGGGGCCTCGAGCTCGAGGGCAACACGATCCGCGTCGACTCGCGGATGCGCACGAACCTCCCGGGGGTGTACGGAGCCGGCGACATCGTGACGTACGAAGGCAAGCTCGAGCTCATCTCCACCGGGTTCGGGGAGGCAGCGATCGCCGTGAACAACGCCGTCCACCATATCGATCCGAGCGCCAAGGTCGATCCGGGGCACTCGACCAGCTCGAAGGCTTTCAAGACAGGATAGGCTCGACCGATGTCTCGGCTCCTCCACGTCGCCGATGTCCACCTCGATGCGCCCCTGGGTGGGTTCGGTCGGGAGGCCGAGGGCCGTCGCGCGGAGACGCTCGATGCGTTCCGCGCCCTGCCCGACGTAGCGGAGGAGCACGCGGTGGACGCGCTCGTCATCGCCGGCGACCTGTTCGATCGTCCGCGGCCCTCCGAGACGACGATCATCGCCGTCCGCGAGACGGTGCGGCGTCTCGCGGAGCGGGAGATCCCGGTATTCGCCGTTCCCGGCAACCACGACGCGCGTGCCCTGAACCCCGGGCTCTATCCCGCGGCGCTGGACGGGGCGACGGCCTTCGAGGCGCCCCGCTTCGGCGCGCCGGCCCGCGTGACCCTCGAGGGCGCGGACCTGCTCGTGTACGGGCTCGCCTACGATGCCGCCGAGGAGCCCGATCCCCTGTCCACCTTCCGGCGCGCTCCGGATGCGGAATCGATCCACGTGGTGGTTCTGCACGGCTCGATCCCGGGGGCGCCGCATTGGGAGGGGGGGAGCTCGCTTCCGCTCCCGCTAGACCGGCTCGCCGCGCTCGGGGCCGACTATCTGGCGCTCGGCGACCTCCACCGCTTCCGCGGTCCCGACGAGCTCGACGGGTTGCCGGCCGCCTATCCCGGCTCATTCGCGGCGGTCGATTTCACCGAGACGGGCTTCCACGGGCCGCTCGTGGTCGATCTCGAGCCCGGCGCGGCGCCCCGCATCCGGCGACTCGGGAGCGGAGTCCGGGAGGTAGCCGATCCCGTGCGCGTGGATGTGAGCGCCTGCGCGGACGATCGCGAGGTGGCGGAGGCCGTGTTCCGGCTCGCGCCGGCCGGCGCGTTCCCCGTCGTCACGCTCGAGGGCGAGCCGGCGTATCCGCTCGACCCCGACGCGGTGCAGGCGATCCTCGAGGAGCGCGCGGGCGCCACGATGCTGCGGGACGAGAGCCGATTCTTCGATCCGGCGCGGCTGGCCGAGATGGCGCGGCAGAACACGATCGTGGGTCACGTGGCCCGGCTGGGCCTCGAGTGGATCGAGGACGCGTCCGGCGAGGAGCGCGTGGCGCTGGAGCAGGGCCTGAGGATCGCGCTCCGGGTCATGGAGGTGTCATGACGGCCGGTGCGGGCGTGCGGTTCGAGCGCATCGAGATCCGCTACGGTCGACACGCCGCGGCGTTCGAGCTGAGCCCGGAGGCGGCCGCGGCGAACGGCGGGAGCCGGAAGCCGTTCGTGATTCTCGGTCCGAACGGCGCCGGCAAGTCCACGCTCGTGGAGGCGCTCCTGCGTACGTTGTTCGGCTTCCGGCGGCTGAGCCCCACCGAGCGCGAGACCCACGACCTCCGCCGGCCATGGCGCGGGGGCGGCTATCGCGGGCGCGTGCGGATGCGGACTGCGGAGGGCACGTGCACGTTCGAGCGTGACTTCGACACCGATCACGTGCGGGTCGTGCGGGCCGGCAGGGAGAGCCCCGTCTTCGAGGAGGAGGCCAACCCGGCCCGCGACGGCAGCGAATCGATGAGCCGATACCGGGCGCTCCTCGAGCGCACGCTCGGTCTGACCGAGCTCGACGCCTACCTGCGCACGGCTTGCGTCTTCCAGGGCGAGCTGATCGGCACCGACCTGAGCGTCGGTCTTCTCCGGGTGGCGGCCGGCGGGCACGCCGACATCGAGACGGCCCGGGCGCGGCTCGTGGAGGAGTACCGGCGGCTCACCGTGCAGCCGATCGCCGACGACGTGTCTCGGCGCCGCAAGCCGGGGGAGCTCGAGCGGGCCGTGGGTGAGGCGGAGGAGCTCGAGGCGCGGCTCGCCGAGGCGCGCGCCACCGAGAGCCGCCGGCTTCCGCTGGTCCGGTCGCGGGACGAGCTGCGCGCGCGTCTGGGGACCCTAGAGACCGAGATCGAGCGCCTGTCGGACGCGTTCGAGACCCTGTCGGAAGCGGAGCGGCTCGATCTGGAGTGCGAGGCGAGCCGGGGCCGGATCCGCACTCTCGAAGGCGCGGCCCGGGAGCTGGACGAGGCGCTCGCGCGGCTGGAGCTCCTGGCCGATCGTGCCGAGACGGACCGCGCGGCGCGGTACCCGGCCGACTTCGAGACCCGCGCCCGCATCCTCGAGGAAGAGCTCTGGCCCTCCGTGGCGGAAATCGACCGGGAGCTCGTGGCGCTCCGGACCGCGCGGCCCGGACGCGCCTCGCCCATCCGCCACCCCGGCGCGCTCGCCGGTCTGGGCGTCGTGACGGTCGCCGGCGCGGTGCTCGGTCTGACGGGCCACGGGATGGGGTACGCGCTCGCAGCCGCCGGCCTCGTGGGGATGGCCGAATGGTGGAGGACGGTGCGGGCCGAGCGGCTCCGTGCCGCGGACCGCGGGCGCCGCCTCGCCGAGCTCGAGCGGAAGGCGGCGGAGAAGCGCGCCCGGATCGAAGGCTATCGGAAGGGCGTGCCCGACGGACACGCGCTCGCTCGGGAGAACCTCCCGGCACATCGCCGCGAGTTCGAGCGCGAGAAGAACGACGGGAGGCTCCGGGCAGAAGCCGAAGCTCGCCTGCGTCAGACGATGGATGCGGCGCTCGGCGCCCTCGCGAGCGTCGAGCGGCCGGCGGACGACGTCTCGCGCGCGGACCGGGAGCGGACCGGGGACGACGCACGAGGCTCGGGCGCGACGGGTGACGTGCGGCTCCGGGCCCGCGATCTCCTGAAGCGGCTCGAGGGGCGGGCCGCGCTCGAACGCGACGATGTGATGGCCCCGCTCCGGTTCCGGCTCGGCGAGCTCGGCCGCTCGCGTTTCGAGCTTCCGCCCGATGTCGACCCCACGCTCGAGGCCGTGCGCCGTGCGCGCCGCGGGCGGCTCGACACGTCGGAGGCCGTGCGCGCCGAGCTGGCGGGCGTGGAACGGGACCTCGCGCTCGAGGCGCGACAGGGGGAGAGTGCGCTGTCGATCGCCCGCGAGCTCGAGGCGGCGCGGGTGCGCTCGCGGGCGC